>Ga0209673_1000134_pt1 | contig 161257 bp, 158 predicted proteins | sample AraplaCol_mMS_r2_2_FD_184274 | JGI IMG/M metagenome (GOLD analysis project Ga0209673, IMG submission 184274) | Arabidopsis root microbial communities from North Carolina, USA - plate scrape MF_Col_mMS_r2 (SPAdes) (version 3) | ecosystem: Host-associated > Plants > Roots > Endosphere | place...
TAGTCTAAGCCTAATAATATATGGTGGTGTGAAGTATCATGAGGTAACTATGGCCTGAGGCTGTGCTACGATCATTCCATAATGTGGTGAAAATCACCACTGGGATTCTTGATTGTAACCCTCCAAAGCTCTTTTGAGATACTGGCTTTCTTCTGTAACATCTGTATCGCTATCTTGGGCCATAACTCTGCCGTACATCAGCGATGCAATGGCATTTAGTTGTAAAGTTCGGATCGTGTGCCGGTGAGGTAGAAGTTGAAGATGCAAAGAATCCTTGTACTACTTACATAGTACTACTTGAAGAAATCCTCCTAATACTACCTCATAATGCTCAAATTTGATACGAGGGGGTATATGTGGGTATGTGATCTTCCTTTTTCCTAATAACGTGAACTTGAAACGGATTGAAGAATACAAAGTCTTCAAGGCTCTAAAAACGACCTACAAGAAAGCCCAGCCACGCCTCGTTTGATAAGTCATATTTTATTCAATCTATGGAGTTCAAACAGTAGAGAAATAGAGAGAAATGCTAAACGCCAAAGGACAAGCAAAAAAGTAATGCAATCATGAATTCATAATCGTGGCCCGAGGACGCCTTCAGTACATGCATGCATGTAGGTTAACAATTCCTACACGCGTCATCACATCGGTGAGCTCCTGGATATGGTATCATCGCAGCAAAAAGAATCAGACGTATGTACTGGACATGTAACGAACAGGGAATAACTTCAAAAACATGTGGCTGGAAGCTAAGAAAAAGATGAAGAAGAACATGGGGAAAATATTGGGAAATCATTTGGCGGCAATGACACGCTGCATGTTGAAAATTCATGATTGAAAAAAATTGAATACCCTTAGTAGAGTTTATATTTCTAGTAAAAGGTCAGTCATAATGGATATATGATAGACACGAGGAGTCGAGAACTTACATCTTCCATCTTGCGTCGGTTGCTCGGGTCTAACGTATTTCCAGCGCCCAACAAAGTTCGTCCAACAGCTTTAGAAACGCCAATTGCTGGTCGAAGAACTACCGTCGGGGCGCGTTTCCAAACAGCTTTGGCGGCTGCTGTCGCACTGCCGCTTTCAACAACTTCACCGGGAACGGCGACAATCGCGTCTCTTGCGAGAAGAAGATCTCGCTCTAGGCCTCGGAAGGCACCTCGTAAGCCCTGAACAACGCCAATCGGCTGGTCGGCATAGAGAGAGATCTTTTTCGCTTCCTCTTCGTCCTCCTGATTGTCTTCTTGGGTGGGAGAGGTAACATTTGGAGTTGTCAATAAATCTTCCGCGCCTTGGAGAACTGTCTGCGTGCCGATGGCGAGTTTTGCGCCGAGCTTGACGAGTTCATTCGAAGTGGTCTTTGCGAATGCCAGAGCTCCCTTCTGAATGCTGCGCACGATACGACCGTCTTTCTGGTACTCGCGCATGGGAATAACAACCAAATCCTTCACGCCACCCCCGACATTGACCAAAGACCGAATAGGGGCCAGGCCTGCTAGTACACCCGGGAGCTGATTTCTCTTGACGTCTGGCATCCAAATATCATTGAGCGTATTGCCAAGACGGTCGAATCCAGAGACACCGTAAATGATAACGTGTCGCAAAACCATGTTGGCATTGTCGAGAACGAAAAAGTTCATGAATTCTGTAGTTCGTCCTGAACGGAGTCCAGCGTAGTCAACCCTCTTTGGTTTGAAGTCCAACTTTACTTGAACAGCATTGACCTCTACACGCTGAAGGAATGGAACATCGCCAGGGGTGCTGGCCGCCTCAATTGACTCGTCTCGAAATTCGAAGAATCGACTCATGAATTCCAAGGCATCTTGATCAACATGAAGGCGGATAGGTAGAACAGTGGCCTGAACAATGTGGGTTAATACCAGGTAATTGCATATTGGAGTCGGAATGAGCTTACCTTCAGAACGATTTCCGACGCGGCGAGCTCAGGGACTGGCTTAACAGTTAGGATCTCAAGGTGGACCATACTGGTCCCACTTTCTCGTTCGCCCGCCTCGTGCATATACGTCGCAAACTTCCTCCACGTTGATGTAGGGACATGATCGTAAATTTCCAGGTCTCTGACGCGCACATCCAATGAACTCTGGGTTTCTTCTGAGTCTGGTGGGAAAACCACTAGATCGGCACAGACTCCCCGCAGCTCGAAGCTCATTTTGTGCGCCTTGCTCCGATTGAGACGGGGCCCTTTCTTCTCTCTGCCGGAAGCCGATTTGCCCTGTCGGCTAGGTGTAGCGGTAACAGTGGTAGTTGTGGTATAGCTGCCTGTCTCACTGTTAAGATCGTTGATCTCGCGATCAATTTCACGCTGGAGGTCACGCGGGTCTTTGTTGGCTGGTATTCCGATATAGATTGAGTTGAATAGGAAGTCTCCGATGACAGATTCTTCATCTTCTGCAGCTGATGGTGACATGCGAGAGGCGTGTGCGCGACGCTCGATTGCCTTAGTCTCGACATCTTTGACAGCCTTGGAGATTGTATCACGAGTCCGCTGCCAATCATATCCGTCGAAGAGATTCCATATGATGTGCATGTCCCGCACCCGTACTCTGAGAGGGCTCCGTTGGAGCTTTGTGTCATTGGAAAGGCCGTAGGTATTATGGGTAGAGTCCCAACGATGCGCGGTACCACCAACGGCAGATTGCTTTGCGAAATGATCATCCTGGAATTCAAGCTCCGATATACTTGAAGACATATGATACTGGGAATGAAAACTATCGAGAAGGTCCTTGTCGCGAGAATCACCGAACTGTTGTACATCGTCGACACCCGAAGTAATTTGCCGCCCCGGATAGAAATCACTGACATATTCAAGCTCGTCACTGAGCTGATCTTCCTCGGGTATATCATCAAGGTGTGCTTGTGACTCGACGCTATCATACATAGGCAGTGTTGGGTCGGTAGCAAAGGCGTTGCCTGAAAAGGAAGCAAGCATATCTTTGATTGGAGTGACCTCAGTCTGGTACTTCTTGGTGATACTTGGTGGCGTTGGAGGTTGCAATCCATTCAAGATGCCGATAAGCGTCTGCGTGGAGTCCGCACATGTCTCCAAGATCAGAAGATCATCTCTCAATTCCACATCAAGAGACTTGGCCCCGTCCTCATCGAGTTTCAGGACCTTGACAACTGCCATCGCGGAGGAGATGGAAGAGACGGGAACAAATCCCTCACGAATATATCCTTGAACTTGCTTGCTTTGAACAGAAGCTAAACTGCGCCTGTGCAGATTCTCTGCAGCCCCAACATTTGCTACGTCGTCAATCACCATAATGGATGCTTTTCCGATGTCCAGGTTAGCATCTGAAGACTCATCGCTGTGTAGGGTCCCGCTAAACTTGGCATTCGTGAGCACTATCAATCCCTTCGAGGGTGAATTGCGTGGGTTGAGACCCAAAACGGTATCCATTAAGACGATGGCGACCTTAAAGGGTTTTGATGGCTGCGAAGTACTCGATCGCGGTTGGTAAAAGACTGAATCTTCTAGTACCCCAGGTGAATGCTCTGCGAGGTTTGCTATGGAGCTTGCCATTTCATTTGCAAGATCCCGCGCCGTCGCATCCTGGCCTAGTCCGAGGAAAGCCATGATCGATGGGACTGTATACTCAACTCGAAGGTGATGCAATTGGACTTTGAAAGTAGGGTCCATCTCATCAGGAATGAACCGGGCCATCAGTACAGGCGGGTGAGAGTCGTCCACAGTTTGATCGCCGCCAGTAACCAGAGCTTCTCCAACAAGCTCTTCACTGTTGTTGCGAAGGACTTTGATAGTCCCAACTTGAGTAGCAATTAGTGAAGGCATGCTGATCCAGGCAACCTCGGTATCTGTAAGATACACATTCATGTCGCCGAACTGCCCTCCAACATGGACCTCTGCTTCAAGCTCATGTATCATGGTCAAAGTCAATATACCTGGACGGTCATCTTCTGGTAGGTACTTGGTCACATTGGAAAGTCGTCCCATTTCTTGCCCGAGAGATGAAAGCGAAGCCAGATCTTCGATATTCGAAATCTTCACCTTCACGCCAGCAACAGCCAGGCGAAGAACAGAGCCCTGCTTGCGCTGACGAAGAAGAGTATCAAGCAGAATATCATCATCGTCGTCGTACCTGTTCTTGGAAGGCGTGATAAGAGTCAACAGGCGACCAAGGTCATTCTCCTTGGGTGCTGACAAAAATTCCAGCCTGATGTTATCCAAAATGACCTTCGCAGGGGCTTCGCGAGACTTGTCGAGGGGAATTGGCCCTGCCAGCTCTGCTCTATCAATGGCCAAACCGATGAGCTCGAATCTGCTTATGATCTTGACAGCTGTGGTACTGAGTTTCAGGGAATGTGTCTCTCCAACAACATCCATCACAATTCCACCAATTCGAGCATTCACCTTCCAATGAGCTGATGCGGATTGGCTTGTCTGAGGAGTACGGGCCGAGGTCTCAAAATGCACTCCCCGCGGACGCTTCTTGGGAGAGACGTGTGAGGGTTTGGTGGTTGGTGTAGATGAGATCGAGCTTCCAAGTTCCAATATAGTGCTCAGACCACCCATCCAACCAAGAAACTCTTCCAGATTCTGAATATTCAGGTTCAAATGAAGCGGCAGGGTCGATACTTCAACTCTTGTGGTTTCGATTGACTTTGTCAATGAGATTGAGATGTCTGCCTGAGAGGGTGCCATAATATCTCGAGTAGATTCGCGCATTTTCAAGGACTCGTCGAACGATACTAGGTCCTGAGAAGCAACTCCGATAGCAAATTTCCCGACATTGAGGCTCAGATTTGATTTCCTGTCGGTCATCGATGCGATAACTTTCAGGTCGGATAACATAGCTTGAAGAACGACATCTTCCATCGGTGAAAAGGTCGATGGCGGGGAGGTGCCGACGTGAGGATAAGAGAATCCAACTACATGTTCTATAAATTTGAGTGACAACTTGTGGACTTGAAGATCAAGCACTGGTCTCAATGGCGATTGATTCGCAGCGGGTTGCTTTTGTGTTTGGTCTTTAGTTGGATCCGCATCACTCATACTCGACAGCCGCTGGAGTGCCTTGATAACAAGCCAACCCGTCGCGATGTCAAAGTTAGAAGTGACTGAAAAGACTTCGATTTGTAACTCGAAAGATCGTTCTTTCGTGGTTGTGTCCGGACGTTGGCCACTTCGACCTGTTTCTGGCAATGTGCGTGACTCGTATAAGGCCCTTGAGGATCTAGCGGAAGGGGGAATCCTCGAGGAGGCAATACTTTCTGATAATACCGACCCACCCGAACTACTTGCTAGATCTTTCAAGTCACTGTCTGTACTCTCCATTGGAATCTTAGGTGGCATTGGACCGAGTTGCTCCAGGCTTGCCATGGTTGGTAGCCATATTGAAATTGCGTCAACGTTTAGAAATGGCTTCCTCATCTCGCTAGTCCTATTCAGAGTTGGAGATGGAGCAGTATATGCATTATCCGCGCTTTCGTACCGGGATCCCATTGGGGTGTCATTGGAAGTCTGTTGCTCGCCGAAATACGAGTCGGGTGGCACTGTTTGCTTTGGAGTTGAAACAACCGCTTCATCTTGAGCCTCTAGGCTCGAAACACTTTTCGAAGTGGATTTTGTAGCCCCGCTAGACTCAACGTGGGCATTTCCACCCGAGCCAAATGAGTCCCATGCACCAGGCATGTTCGGCATGAAACTTTCATCGCCGCCTTTGCTCATTGCACTCATATAGAGACTTTGTGCCTCGTCGTGAGAAAAAAATTTGGACTCAGTGAGCTCAGCACTAGGAGTCGCTCCAACAGAAGCTGTACTTGCAGATTCCGAGGAAGCTTTAGAGCGTTGAGAAGGGTTTGGGAAGCCAAAAGTCTGTGATGTCGAATCATCTTCTTGTTCATTACCATGTTGCATGAACTGCACTTTTTCATTAGATTCGATGCCGAATCGGCTGACAGTTTGTGAGTCGTAAGACACAGATCTTTGCAGACTTCCTTGCGAGCTGGCTGATATATCTGTGCGTTGACCCTTGATTTCCCCTGAGCTCTCTTGGTCCTTTTCGCTATGTGAAGGAAATTTCTGGGAATCGATGCTTCTGCCGCTGTCTGTTATTTCTTGACCTTCTTCACGTGCATCCAATGAGGGAGATTCAACATCAAAATCATCGAATTGGGTCTCGATGACTGAGTCCAAATATCCCGGATTATCTTCGAATGGATCATTTGTCAAGTTTCGAGAATCTTCGAGACTGCGATGATATCCCCTTTCCTGTTCGGAATCTGCATCTGAGAAGCGACCATCATGACTGATGCCCGATGCTTCCATCTCATACCTCACGCCGCTCCTTGAACCATATCCCAGAGTAGGCTCGAGAATAGTGGAGTGGGTCATCGCTAGCCCGGGATCAGGGTCACTGTGGTCCAACGAAGGTGGTGATGGGGCTCTACTAGATGAATGACTCGCTTTTGAGTGCATGGTAGTGGTCGGAGATGCCGGCGCTGTAAATCGCGAATAATTGGAAAATACACCTGGGGCTGAAACAAGCCCTATGTTGATATCAGTGATGGATAGGAGCCTTTTGCCGCCTCGTAGTGGAATCGAATCGGTTGAACTAGTCGCAGAATCTGGGGCCCCATGGAGATCCACCTTCCCCACGGTCAAGAGGCCCGAAACAAGATCCGGCTTGTCTTCGGGGTGTTTCTTGGAAGGGCCATCCTGCTTCAAATCCATGTCCACCCGTACAGTGATATCTCTGAGATTAACCTGCAGTCGTTCCATTATGCCTTTCAAGAATCCAGCAACGAAACTCGGCAGAGATGTTGCTTCATTGCCCAGGCCAAATTCTTCCTCTTCCTCTTCATCATCCTCACTAAATGAAGATCCTTTCTGAAAGACATGTGATTGCGATGATATGGCCGCTTCCAGTTCCTCTTTTTCCTCTCTAGGCTCGGACTCTAGAAATGATTCGGCGAGGTTAGATGGCGTAGGTAATACCTGACTTTCGTCTAACCCATGTCCTGCCTTCGAAGAGGCGCCCCGCTGTTGTTTATGTTCACGATTTCCCTGGGGTGACTCATTTGATAACAAACGAAGGTGTAGATCGATGCCACTCGCTTCAAAGTTGAGGCTGCTGTTGATCAAATCGGCCGGGATTATTATTCGCAAGGACTTTATTCGGGCGTGAAGTAGTTCGCAGCTCTTCGGTAACTGCAGATAACTTGCAAGTTTCTATTTGATAACAATGTGTCAAAATTTCATTCAATGATGATCACTTGTGCTCAGAGCCCCGCGCGCTGGTTTGTGAATGAGTTACTCACCTCCAGGTTCAAACCAACATCGCGAAGCTCCACTGTACTTCGTTGACCCCAGCTGATACCCAGATTGTCCGGATCCAAGGCATCTGTATCAAACAGACCGAGGCGTGAGAGGGCATACTTGAGGAGTCGCTTCTGAAAGAACGACGGTAATAGATAAGAAGCCATCTTGAAAGGCCCGAGACGGGCTCGATCATACAAAAACAAAATTCATGGAAGCTTAATTACCCCAAGTGAGCGCGATGACAAGCAGGATCCAAGCACGAAGAGCAAAGAGGGAGTGTGAAATTCGAAGGTGGAGGGAGGATTGGATCCCATATGACGTGCGGAGGAGAGCACCTGATAAAGGAACCGCTTAAGGCTTATCGTCAGGCGGCGGCCCGACCTGGGAGTTGTTTGGCTTGTTTGCTTTGCCAGTTCATCTCCGACTGAATTTTGAGATCTACCAACTATTTACTATAGTCTTATTCCAGACAGATCGCGTGATGATATCTTGATTTTTTATGTTCTGGAGAATATTAAAGCTATATTTATCTTTACTCGGCATCATCATATTCCGCAAATTCCAATACTATCCACTCGCAAAACTTCTCGAAATCCGAATACCATTCCCGCAATCGAGTTCCCTTTAGTCCTTCTCCCAGAATACCCTCAGCTACCTCTGCCTTCCATTCTCCAGTTGGTTGATCTTGATAACAGCTCCAGCGTATCGAATTTTGGACCATAACTGCCAGACCGATCAAATCAACATTTTTAAGCCCTTGAAGGGCCTGCCAAAAATCATGTGTTAGGCCATTCCTCCCATGACCTAGAATCGCCGGGTCATCGTTACAGAGAGAAACAGCAATACCACGAGACAACAAAGCCGGTAAGGGGTGACTCTTGATCGAGCTAGCCAGTCGAAGGATCTCGTTTGAGATTGGGCAGCACTCCACCATGATGTTTTTCTCCTTCACCAGGTCGATCAGCAGCGGATGTTTGTAGAGAGAAAACCCATGACCGATGCGTCGAGTACCCAGTAATATGGCATCGAATAAATTGTGGTCTGTCGCGTCTCCGTCTCCAAGACATTCGCCTGCATGGAAGAAGAAGGGAATATCAACCTCCTCCTCAGCACACTGTTTGCGGAACCAGAATAATAACGGGACCATATCAACCAATGGTCTTCCTAAGTCTTCTTGTCCAACCAGATCAAATCCACAGATCAATTCTGGGAATTTCTGCTTTGCCAAAATGCAGTCCTTCATGCTGTCAACGATCATTTCGTTGGAGAATCGCCGGATAGTAGTCCAGATGATTCTAGCCTCGTAGAAATCTTTCCCTTCATCCGTTGACTTGAAACGCTCTATCTCATCTTCGACAACCCGGCACCACTCGTCGTAGTTTGCCTCCGGTTTATCGCTGCCTTCCCTGCGATACTCAAAGACAAAAGCAATGCGGAATTCGACATATCGAATACCATCTGCAGCGAGTTGCCCTAACATGCGACGAAAGCAGGCTCGGAAGATTGGCTCATACATTAGAATGGAGTTGATAACTGGAAAAGTCGATGTGAAGATGGACCAAATGGCATCGACTCCATGATAATGATTATATGAATGTTCTGTGGAAAGCATGCAGCGGTTGCGCACCATTTCCCGGAAACCAGCTTCCCCTCCTTGCGGGAACGAAGCAGCCGCCTTTTGTACGGGGATCAAGGATGAAGTCTCGTAGGCCTCAGACCAGATGCTAGGCTTATCATCAGCTGCAGAGAGAGGTTGAGAGGAGAATTGAAATGTGAATGGGGCGAATTCGTAGTCCTTCTGCGTAAGAAGAGGCTTTGGTGCTTTTAGATGCATGCCTGGCGTGGAGAAAGCCTGGTCGATCAGGAAGTCTGTATCGAACATAGCATCCATATGGGCATGTAGCAGTGAGCCCTTAGGCATTCTTTCAACAATCTTCCAGAGCTTAGTCTTTTCCATGCGACCCTTAGCATGATGGAACATGACACCAGGATAGAGGATCTCGTCGGATTGATGGGCCGCGGCCTCGTCTAGACCAGTGGTCCATACCTCCTGTTGCTCTTGTTCCCTAATCTGCGAGACAATATGACATGCTCTGGCAGCTATAGGCGACAGGGTCCTGCGGAAGGTGGCATCTGAATAAATGGGTTTAGTACACCAGGTCGTTTTTCGTAGGTGAAGTATTGGCCAAACTTACCATGACGTCTCTTCTGCTCCTCCGCAATCAAGGCATCACGGCCTTTCAAATATTGCTGAATGAAGGGATCTTCAACTTGAGGAATCCCTTCTTCCAGTTCCCAGTCTATATTTCTATCTTCCATGGCTGCAATGGAGTGTGAAGAGGGTGAGTATGAGAAATAGTCAACATTTGATCTTCATCGAGTGGTTACAATCGGATCAGCCCCGCTTTGCCTACCGCTTCCGGCCTCCTTCACTCTGTTTGAACACCGCATCTTGGCAGATTGCATTTACTTGAAGTACCTGGTTATTATTTTATGTATAATTTAGTACTGCAGCTCTCGACTACCGAGCAGATTGATTGGGTATATTCAAATGTGCTATAGTCTGATTTGATCTACTATGTATATACCCAAATGTCCCAGGTACCAGCTTTATCTCTACTCTCGGTGGTTCTTTTCTGCTATTTTGAATCCACTGCATCCACCGCCCATCCAGGGGTCCGCCACCTCTAACCACTCGAGGATCGTGCGCCGATTGGTTTTGTGCCAAGTCTCTTTGAGTTGAGGGACCAACAGGCGGATTCGGGGAATCCGTCTGTTCCTCCGATGCGACGATAACAGACAACAGTGTAAGCACTTGTTCTGCCAAGATCAACCCCTTGGTCAGAGGAATGAGACGGAGGTCGCCGTCGTGAGGCTGGGACATATACCGGGGAGTCAAGGATACGAGGATGAACTCAAGCTGGTGTGAATAGCGAAAGCATACATCGTATACCTACAAAAGATAGGACCAATATTTTTTTAAGCTTGGGATTAAAGCATTTGGTTGTGTGGTGGATCCATTTGGAACGCCACCGAGATTTCTACCAGGCAAAATTTATGGGCCTTTATTATCTTTTCCACAGGCACAAATTTTCTCCATCGAGAGTCGATGTGCAAAGTAGATCTTCAGATGCTCTCTGTACAGTACATTGTACAGACAGCAGGGGAGCTGTACCTGTGGGGGCATCTACTAGTTAGTACTACATACAATGTAGTACTAACAATGAGAAAGGCAAAACATGGAGTACATCTTCGCATCCACCATTCCCATCGCCCTTGCGTATTGGATTCTAGAAATCCCAGCCGAAAAAAAAAAAAAGTAAAAAAAGTAGAAAAAGAAAAAAAAAAAAATAGCAAAGCACACGCGACCTCCATGGACGCTAATTATCAGGTTCCACTTGCCGTTCACCAGTGCGGAGATTCAAGTGTCCTTGAATGAAGATCGTCAACCAACCAACGTCGTCCTGGTGGCAAGAGATCGCCTGAATAGTGTTAGACCTCCGAGATAGTGGTGCAACTACACTATCACTTTACTTAATTGAGCGGCCCATGAGTCTTTTGGTTACATGCAAGCCCCCTCATTGCTGAGACTGGGACTCCGTCGGCGAGTCCGTTACTGGTCCATGGCTCTGATAGAGTCAGGACAAATTGTGAGGCCCCGGACCACAAGCCGAGAGCTGCTTAACCACGTTCGTATCGTCTTTATCTTTTTCCTATTCTTTTTAGGGTTTTAGTGTATTTTTTTTTCTTCTCTTTTTTTTATTGCATTTTTTCCCCGCACAAAAATCTCATGCCGTTGTCGTTGATAAACGAACCAGCTCCCCAATGATCTTGCATGGATTGCGTCCAACAAATCAGCCACAATGATTATTGCCTCTACTCTCTGATAACAGCGCCTATAATACTCGAAACTTGCGCTCCCCTTCTACCCTGATTCAACTCAGATCGTTCTTGGGGACTGCTACATTCGCGTTAACCTTCTTCTTTTCTTCCGCCTTTTTTCTTCCTTCCTTGTCCGCCAAACCCTAAATTTGTGACACAAAAGGGATACTCTTGGAGATCGCGCAACTCAGCTTCTCGCTCGAGATTGGATTCAAGAACGTTCGTTCAACTATTTCAACAACGGATATATAACTTCATATACAACTCGCAAAAAATGACGGATAATACTCCTCGGGACAGAGGGTCCCAGGAATTGCCCAGCGCAGATCCAGCTCTGCAGCCAGAGCATCAACATCATCATACACACCATCATCATACTGCCTTTGCAGAGAAAGGTCGGGAAGATGAAGTCGTCTATTCTCAGGAAACCGGATTTGAGAAAGGCATCGTCCCAGAACCAACTCCACTGGACCATGCTAGTAAAAGTCAAAGCCACAGCACGGGTGACGAGGAGACAGGAACTACTCAACCGGCGCAACGCTCATGGTATCGCCGATTGATGAAACACTGGCGACATGGCGCGCATCTTGTGATTTGGTTGCTTTTCACCGGGTGAGTTGATCAATTTCTTCAGGGCTTCGGTCCAAACTCATTCATAGTGAATTTCCCCGAGACTCATGCTCTTCGGCCTAGGTGGTGGATTGCCGGTTTGATTCTGCATCGATATGATCGGGGATGGTTGATTCCATTCCTGCTATACCTGGCCATTACGCTGCGTATTCTCTTCTTCTATGTTCCTATCAGCATTATCACCAAACCTATGTATTGGATCTGGAACCAGACCGCTCCGCGATTCGTCAGTATCATTCCGGAGAAGTTGAGAACACCGGCCGCAGCTCTTTTGTGTATTGGTGTCATCTTGATCGGCTCATTTGCCTCGCCTGAGACTGCAGATAATACTCGCGAAAACCGTGCAGTGAGTCTATTCGGTTTGGCGGTCTTCCTCTTTGTGCTATGGGCAACATCGCGCAATCGGAAGAAGATCGTCTGGCATACGGTGATTGTGGGCATGTTGACTCAATTCATCATTGCACTATTCGTTCTCCGATCTGGTGCAGGTTATGATATCTTTAACTTTATCTCAACTCTTGCTCGTGAATTGCTCGGTTTCGCCGATGATGGTGTTGTTTTCTTAACTCAGCAGGAGTTCCTTGACATGACCCAATATGTCGCCCCGGACACTGACAGGTCGAAATGGTCAGCTTTAGCGCCAGGAAACTGGTTCCTGGTTGGTGTTGTCCCGGCCATTCTGTTCTTCGTCTCCATTGTCCAGCTCTTATATTACAGCGGCATCTTGCAATGGTTTATCGGAAAGTTTGCTACCTTTTTCTTCTGGAGCTTGCGTGTCTCCGGTGCCGAAGCTGTCGTTGCTGCTGCATCTCCCTTTATTGGACAGGGTGAATCGGCTATGTTGATTCGCCCATTCGTTGCACATCTCACAATGGCCGAGCTGCATCAAGTTATGGCCTCGGGATTCGCAACCATTGCTGGCAGTGTCCTGATTGCTTATATTTCGATGGGTGTCAACCCTCAAGCTCTGGTGTCGGCCTGCGTCATGAGTATTCCAGCTTCGCTGGCGACTTCGAAGCTTCGTTGGCCCGAGGAAGAAGAGAGTCTGACAGCCGGTCGTGTAGTTGTGCCCGATAACGAAGAGCATCGATCTGCAAATGCGCTGCACGCCTTTGCTACGGGTGCTTGGCTTGGTCTCAAGATTGCCGCTATGATCGCCTCCACATTGCTGTGTATCATCTCGCTAATTGCCCTTTGTGACGGCCTTCTTACATGGTGGGGTCGTTATTTGAACATTAACGATCCTCCATTGACTCTCCACATGATTGTTGGCTACATTTGCTACCCTGTTGCTTTCTTGCTCGGAGTGTCTCGCAATGGTGACTTGCTCAAGGTCGGCCAGCTGATTGGTCTCAAGCTTATTTCCGTACGTTTCCTTTTCTATTTTCTTTGAAATTTCGTCAGAACGATCCCTGGCTAACTTTCTCTACTTTACAGAACGAGTTTGTAGCATATAACGCCCTCCAGAACTCGCCCGACTATGCCGGTTTGTCCGATCGTTCGCGTCTCATCGCTACCTATGCGCTGTGCGGTTTCGCCAACATCGGCTCCCTGGGTAACCAGATCGGTGTGCTGGCTCAGATTTCTCCGGGTCGTAGTGCAGATGTCTCGCGTGTTGCTGTCAGTGCGATGATCACCGGCGCCATCAGTACCTTTACCAGTGCCACTGTCGCTGGACTACTCATTACGGATGAGAAGCAGTACTTTGCATCAGCCTAAAGGATCGAGTCGTTGCTACTTCGGGGACTCTATAACAAACCTCTATTGCCTTGACATTCTTGAAATTTTAGCTTAGAAGCAAGTGGAGAAAGTACATAGCGAATGCATCTCCAAATGACTTTCTCATCCGAATCACTTGGCCACTCGTAAAACATTGGCTGAACAGTGGTACCCAGTGATGGCTACCAAACTATTTTTATACTCGATGGATCGGCCTCCGCGCTCAATGAAAGATATGTGAATATCAGTGTAGTGGATTGAATAAGCTCCGCTAGCTGTATGAAAACGATCAAACACGCGCCTGTACTTGAATGCGTGCAACAAAGATGGCATGATCAATCAGAAAAGAAGCGCGGAAATAAGGAATCAAAAAGATGAAGCCACGGAAACCAAAACTCCAGCCCATGATATTGGGCAATTATGCATTCGTGCCACCCATTTCCCGGCGCAAAAGCAGAAGCAAGGCTGGGTATATCCGGCGGACCAACCGACGCCAGTGTGCAATGAAATTGATTAAAAATTGACGATCTATTCGTCATCCAGGTCACGGTGTCGGGCCAGAACCTGACGTTTAAACTCTTCCTGGTTATTATCCCAGAGCTCGGCAGCTTGGGCGTTCAATGGGCTCGCACTGGGTAATGGCATTGTTAGGCGAATGGTGCTGTGCAAGTCTGGCAAATGACTACTTACTTGTTAGGCTCGCCGAGAAGAGACTGCAGACTAAGCAAAACAGTCTGTACGTTGTATACTGCGCTCCATTTGTCCTTGAGGATATCCAGGCAGATCCGGCCAGAGAAGTCGACATTGGGATGATAAATGGGAGTCTTAAAGAGGACGGTAGGCGCCGAGTATGGATAGCTGTTGGGAAAAGAGAAGGAGAGTTTCAAGTTCAAGTTCTCGTAAGGAGTCTCGGTCGGACCGGTGATGGTTGCAGTCCACGAGAGGAGGTTTCCGTCGGCATCGGGGAAAGCGGAGATGCCAGGCGAAGGCGAAAGCATGAGCTGCATCAGTTCAGCCTGCAATCTAAACGTTGTAAACGACGAGGTCAGCATTATTTAGGGTAAAGAAGCCATAATTTCTCGAGGGAATAATTCGGTCAACTAACCGCTTAGTGACGCTCTGCGTCTCTGTCCGCTGGCCAGAGGTATTCAGCTTGGTTGCTTCGAGGGCGTCAGGCGCCGAGTTCTGAGTGTCTTCCATGGTGTAGTCCATCACGAAAAGGAACAAAAGAAACGAGATAGAATCTATAAAGGATCTCAAAAAGTCCGCAAATTCCCGGGCCGTGTCTGGAATGCAAGCAACTGTCTCCGTAGCACGAGGGTTGCTATCTGGAATGACGACGAATCCGAACAAACAGTTGGACCCACTAAGCCAAAAGCGACGAAGGGCAAAAGAAGATGAAGGTGGAGGTTAGGATTCAAAGAAATGTGGGAAGTGCGAAGGTGAGGATCAGAAAGAGAAGAGGAGTAAAGAAAGAAGAAGAAGAGAAAGAAGACGACGTGAGAGCATCACGGCGCTAACCACCTTTTTTGTTGTTTACCCCGGCAACCACGACCCCGCCGAATGCGGAAGGGGCGGAGACGAGTATTCGAAGGGCTACAAAGAGTACATTTATATATACTGCATACTATGGAATATCTATAAACATGTTAATAGATAATAAACTACACTATATATAGGGGTCATAGAGATATATAGACTGTTAGAAAGATACTCCCCAGGAGAGAAATGGAACTACTCAGCTTGTCACGCACAGGCCGGGCGATCTTGAAAGACAAACTAGTGCGAGTTGCGGGTCACGCAGCAGTTTGATATTCTGATGGTGGTTTATCACCTTTAGTAACACTGGTGAATGGGGGAAAAAGCTAGTACACCTATAATAGTAGATTAATATGGGCAGCCGTGTAGCCGAAATTGAGCTTAATTGTATAGAATATTTTCTTCTCGGGACTGTCCACGCTTAATCCTATTACGCATACAAATCGCCGCTTTAAGCGGGGTCAACACTAGATCTAGGCTACACATTGTATACAACAATACCATAGGCTGCTTTTACTAGTAAATCCCAAGCTCAATTATAAACAGAGGCTATAATTGATTAGATTAGAAATTATCATTTTCATTCCCTGAATTATAAACTACGAGTATTATGTAGTTAGTATCACAAGATCGAGTTCCATCAACACACTTCCCAATCAGGATAAAGTGGCCCGCGTCGACTCCCGCGTCGAGGGGGCGAACTTCTTCCCTTGCGCTTCGCATCGCCTCGCCGCCACATCACATCGCATCACGTCGCATCGCATCGCATCGTATCCCACGCTCGTTTCACCGCAATGTATAGTATCTAGTCGGTCTTCGTCACTCATTTATCTTTTTATCTTCCTCCCTCCCTTGGTCCAACTCTTCCAGCCACGATGCAGCACTCGCAATTAGCCCCGCTTCCCAACGACGTGCCGTTCCGCATTGTATCCAAAACAATTGGCCAAGGTGCTTATGCTTGGTAAGTACAACTTATATTTGACCATTGCATAATCAATACTTATACAATTCGACGTGTAGTATCAAAAAGGCCTGTCCGTTAGACTCTGACAACCCGGTATTCGCCGTCAAATATATCCACAAGGACTACGCGGCGCGTCATGGCAAAATCAGTGCGCGCCAACTACAATTAGAAGTCACGGTACATCGACACGTTACAGGCCATAATAACATTATTAGCTTTTACCAAACCGGCGAGGATGATATATGGCGTTGGATTGCCATGGAACTGGCTGAGGGTGGTGATCTTTTCGACAAGATCGAGGCCGATGAGGGTGTCGGAGAAGATATCGCACATGTCTATTTCTCCCAGCTAGTCAGTGCTGTGAGCTTCATGCACTCCAAGGGCGTGGGCCACCGTGATATCAAACCGGAAAATATGTTATTGACGGCTGATGGCAACCTGAAAATAGCAGACTTCGGCCTGGCTGCTTTGTTCGAATACAAAGGGACCAGGAAGTTGTCCTCGACTTTTTGTGGAAGCCCTCCATACATTGCTCCGGAAGTGATTACCTCCAGTACCCGCGGGCAGCACAAGGGAACAGGCTACCATCCCGATTTGGTAGATATCTGGTCTTGTGGGATTGTTCTTTTCGTCCTATTGGCGGGAAACACGCCATGGGACAGCCCTACTGACGATAGCTACGAATTCCACGAGTATCTCACAACAAATTCAAGAACAACCGACGAGCTCTGGCAAAAATTGCCCGCGGCCACGCTGTCATTATTGCGCGGTATGTTGACTGTAGACCCCAAGGCGCGATTCTCGCTGGAAGACGTGCGAAGGCACCCTTGGTATACACGATCAAATAAATACCTATCTGCAGACGGCAAGCTGCGAGACCCCATCAATCTTGCAACCTCCATGTTTGAATCTCTACATATCGATTTTAGTCAAGACCCTCTATCACAGAAACGCAAGGGCGCCAGTCGAAGCTTCGATGCTATGGATATGGATATGGAGGATAACGGTGATGCGTCCGCGGGCTTCTCTTCCACACAACCAGAGATGGCAGGTGGCGGTATGGTGATGGACTGGGATACTCCACATTTGGCGTCGGAATTCTCATCAACCCAACCTGCCGGGAAACGATTTGCGTCCCAAGATGTGGCCATGAGTAGCCATCTCGAGGACGAGCCTACTATGTCCCAATTCTCGCAACAGCCATCCGTCCCTGTGAGTCGGACACAAAATGCACAGAAATTCCAAGACATCATTCCGTCTCGCTCGATGACACGCTTTTACTCTGCCTGGGAACTGAAGCTTTTGGTTCCTTTAATATGCGAAGCTCTTCATAGATTAGGTGTTCCAGTTCCGTCAGTTCCTGCTGTTATTGCTGGTGATACATCTGCAATGATTCGAGTGATTGCTAAGGATGGCCGAATGTGTCCTCTCCAAGGCAAAGTCCTAATTGAGTGTGTCTCTGAGGGCTTCTTCGAGGTTGAGTTCGTCAAGATTAAGGGCGACCCACTGGAATGGCGCCGATTCTTCAAGAAGGTCGCCATTCTTTGTAAGGACGCCGTATACAAGCCTGATGAATAGATTATGCTTCTGCTTTAGCATTTGCTCCATATTTTATGTTGAATTTATATTACTCACAGCTCAAAAGAGGTCATATCGATCCAGTGGGGGTTCGCTGGAAGTTATCTTTAGGTACTTGATTATCTATAATGTCTATTGTATGAACGGCTATGGGTGAATTTATTAGAAAATTCGGAACTGGTACGAAGGTGACTACAATTGTATTACATACTAGTCATCTCAATTATTCAATGGTAATAGTTCCTGTGGAACTGCCTTGTTTCAAGTCTTCCTCAACCCCCATCCATAAATGTTAATATCTGAAACTTACCAAAAAGCATCCATCTATCTAGTACCATTTACCTCATTCTCTCCGTGATTTTCGTCTCTCGATTTCCCCCGTTTAACACTTCGATTCTCTCGCTCTACTAAGCCACGTGACAAACCGCTGCAGATCCCCCGCGAGAGGCGTCTTTTTTCAGACGAAACATGACAGGCCGCGTTCCTCTGGACCCCAACCCCTCTCCGTTTCTGTCTGCCCCAGATGCTTCAATATCACAGGCCTCATGGACAAGCTTCCGGTAGAGATCCTCACCAAAATCATCGACCGTAAGCCGCTGTTTACCCCCCACGGAATCTTCCCCGCACCACATTCCAAAAATCCGTCCGGATGCTGATATGTTGACTCAAATGGCCAGTACTCACTCCATGTGAGAAGGTTCAGTTGCAATCTGTTTCCAAAAAATTCTTTGATATCGCTCGCGACAATAACTTGTGGAAACTGCACTGCTATGAGGAATCTTGGGCCGCTTTGCAGGCTTCCCGTCCGGCCGGCCGGATGTCAGAGAGCCTGCTCACGAATTCGACAGCTTCGTTGAGTACACTGGGTCAGGATTCGCTGCGTGATTTGATTGAACCTCCAGCTCCGCAGCAGGGGGAAGGTAGTCCTGTGGAACCAGGAGCTCTGTCATTGAGTGAGAGGGCTAAGGCGGCCGCGGAGTGGGACTCCTCAGCTGACGGAGAACATGTCGATTGGTATTCGGAATATATCGCTCGCCATGGACCTATGTCATTATCATGGGTGCAGCAGCCGTTTCAAAAGGGCGAGGGGAGGAAGCCTCAACCTCTCGAGGTGAAGGGTATGGGGTTGTTGAAGGACTGGAGTTCTGCACGGCAAAATAAAATCATAGCACCGCTTGATGATGGCAGTGTCTGCATTTGGGACTTGAATCATTCTCATAGTGCGAACTCACAATCGACGAAGGGGGCCATACTTGGAATGAGTGAGCCTGGTGCCCTCATGGCCAATCTTTCTGGCCGCCCAGAGCGTTCGCCCGCGAAAACATCTCCAGACTTTATCAATCTTGGCGAGGGCGTCAGTGTTGACTCGTTCCGACGACGAGCGTACTTGGCTGTTGGGAATGTCCTTAACGAGGTTGACCTTGAAACACTCAAAGTGGTATCACAACAGCGGTACCCATGGTCGATCTTTGCACTTTCCCAGGAGACTGACTATTCAGTGCCACTGACACTGGCCACGACGCTGAGCTTGCAGATTCATGACGCTAGACTTTCTGCATTAGAGGAAGAAGAAACAATTAGCTTGCGGTGTGAGAAAAACTCTACTCCGTTGATCCCAGAGCTAGATATATTTCCATATTCCGACTCACCACAATTACAACTCCAACCGAACGGCCTCCCTCCTCGCCGGATCCGCAGTCCTGGCCCAGGAGACGAGAACTATGCACCGCTATTCCAACCAGGACCGTTGTCAATTCTTCATCCGCCAGCACCACACTTCAATACCATCCTCCTCGCAGGTCGCTTTCCTAGCATTCTGTGCTATGACCGCCGCTTCTTCCCTCGCCTTCAAAGTACAGTTCATTCCGGTGGTCGTTTGTGTGGCCTTGCATCTGCTCCTGAGCCTCGATTCCCAGTCCACGCAGACTCTACGTATCTCGACTCCCATAATATCGTAGCCTGCGGCGAATACAACGGCCGAGGCTCATTAGAGCTGTACAACCTGAAATCATCCTCTGAAAACCGGGAAGGCAATCCATCCAACAGAACATCGCAGTTGAAACCAGAATACAAGAATCGTCAAAGTGCAGCTAGCTCCAAGTTACTCTCCGTGGCATCGCATGGCAACCGTGTCGTATACTCTGATTCCGAGGGTAACGTCAAATGGGTTGAGCGAAATGGTCGAGAAGAAGTTCGACGTTGGAATATCAATTCTTCTTCACCGCAGTTTCCATTTTCTAAACGCGGTAGTGTATATAAATCTGCACACAACGATGACACCCCGCAGCCTCGTGGGCTCTGGCCTAGCTCCCAGCCGCAAAACAACAATAGCGAGGTGGCGCGGAAAATCCTGCCAACAGGTGGCAATCTGCTTGGTGATGAACTTCTTGTGTGGACAGGAGAGCGCATTGGTCGGCTGAAGTTCTCTATGCCAGCGGATCTGGATGAGGGGATGGAAGATGATGAGGATGACTGGTTCATGCATGCCGAGGTCGACGAGCAGACACGCGAAGAAATGCGACACAAAAAACGTGATGACTGGGAAAATGAACAGCGATATGCGGAAACGATGCGACGAGCATTAGAAAGACAGGCCGATGAGGTTCGCTGGATGGGCACTGATAGCATGGGCTAATTTCTTTGATGGGCGTCCATGTTCAAGCAACCTGTCCATTCTCTGTGCCAACATCGTCTGTTCCATTTTTGGGCTTCTTTACCTTGAGTTTATATTGCAATCTAAGCGACTAGACTTTGGATTTGATTCATATTGATTTTATTCTGGTTATATATTTCACCAATGGCATTCACAAGTGTTGAAGAGATTCAAATAAATCGAATTTTATTTACATTGGCACCATACCTGCACTATTACTATTCCACTAGCAAATCTACCGAACGTTCAATGCAGTTCTGAACCAAGCGCACTAACCCTCCGAGTCGCGTTAGTACAAATCCATGAATGTCCATACTCAAGTGCGGCCTGTCACGCCGATCGCCGAGCATCCGAGGCAGCGGAATTGGCGACTCACCGCCCGGTTCCCCGCGCCGAGTTATCACGAGGATTTCTAATGCACTGTCAGCCATTACAGATTCCCGGCTGGCCACAATTCCTGAATAATCTCATAATTTTGATCTCGTGATCCTACTCAAATTTGCAAGCTTACCGACTTCACACAGTCGATTCCAATTCTCTTCACATCCTGCTAAAATAATTTGGAATACATATTGCGCAGTGAGGGGCAAACACGGCAATCTTTGCCATCACGTCGATAATCCATACTACATTCAAGATGCCTTCCACTACAGACCCTGCCCTTCAATTTGACTCGATCGAGGATACAATTGCTGCATTCAGTGAGTTGAGCTTTACCTTAGGATCCTGCTCCTCCTTTCATCCTGCTTAACTGCCCCGAGAAATCCGAATTTGGCACGCAAACTAACAATGACTCACTACAGAGAATGGCGAATTTATTATTGTACTCGACGATCAAGACCGCGAAAATGAAGGAGACCTTATAATTGCAGCTGAATCAATCACGGCGGCTCAAATGGCTTTCCTCGTTCGCTACACCAGGTGAGCACGCCTCCTATTGCCGTCCGGCGGAGACTCGGCATCGCGATGAGCACTGTGCTCGGTGTCCTCGGAGGCAGGAATTCCAATCAACAAATCCAAAGCTAATACATTGACAGTGGATTAATATGCGCGCCAATTACCCCAGACCTGGCCAAGCGCCTCGCTCTCCCCCAAATGGTCAGTGAGAACGCTGACCCCAAGGGTACCGCCTATACCATCACAATTGACTCCAGCGACGACTCTGTCACAACTGGAATCTCCGCACAAGACCGTGCCCTCACATGTCGTACTCTCGCCTCCCCTGATGCTCAAATTGACTCCTTCCGCCGACCTGGTCACATCATCCCGCTTCAGGCGCGTGCCGGTGGCGTGCGCGAACGCAAGGGCCACACTGAGGCTGCGGTTGACTTTTGCAAACTAGCCGGTAAGGCGCCGGCCGGTGTGATTGCGGAGTTGGTGGACGATGGTGAGACTGTTGAGGGAGTGGCGGAGATTGGGGGTAACAACGGCATGATGCGTCGGGATGGATGCTTGCGCTTTGGAAAGCGGTGGGGAATTAAGGTGTGCACTATTGAAGATATGGTGGAGTATTTGGAGAGGACGGAGGGCTCTGGCAAGTCTGTTTCAAATGGTCGCCATTAAGGAAGTTTCTTTGCGTTTTCTTTGAGGTTTGTTATGCTTTCTTTGTGATGTACACCACGTTGCCCTTCCTTCTTGAAGATACCTTTGTAGATGAATGGACCACATAGATTTATACAACACATTTCAATATAGCGGCATTGCCAATCAAGCTCGGAATTTATAGGATTCCAAGGATCTGAGAAACGAAATGGTTATTTGGAAGCTTCAAGTCCTGCACAAGCATTTATGGTGGTCATAGGTTAGGGAAGAAATTGCGCATTTGATTTATCTGGGTATCTATCATTTTAGTTATCATAATGTACAATTTGGGACGAGAAACCGACGAAAAGGAAAGCAGCAAGTGCAAACTATCATCAGGTCGATAGTCTCGACTTTGGAAAGAATAAAACTCCCATGCAATGCAAGTTTAGGCTCCTCGACTCGAGGTTGACTGTATGTTCTATCATCGTTTGAGGTGCGAGTAGTCCCGCAAAATACCCATCATGTGAGTATTGGTGGTTTTGCCGCTGCGTCGGGCTTTCTTGACCTTCTTTGGTTCCATCTTGGGCCGTGGTTTGGTCACCTTGTTCTTGTTGGTAGGGGTGATACCAGCCTTCTCTAGCGCTTCCTTCACAGTCTGTGGGTCTGGGATCTTAATTTTGTCCCAGATCTGCTTGAACTCATCGTCAAAATGCTCAATGAGAGAAGGATCGTTTGCCCAAATCATCTTGGCGTGGTCATCCTTTTTGTTGCGAGTAACCAATAATTTGCCCTCTTTCTCCAGTTGGTTGATAGCCTCCTCGACATTTGGCCAACCCTCACGAAGCTCACGAACACTCATGCCAGCGGCAGTGGTCTGAGATTGAAGCTTTCGAAGCAGTTGCTCGGGATTGCGAACATTGTGAGGGGGGCGGAAGCTAAAAGTGCCTTCGCCGTTGGCGCCCGCCGCGTCATAGTCGACCTTTTCATGCATCTGTAAGATACTTCGCAGCGCTTGAACATATCCCTGATCATGGGCACGATGCTGCAAGGAGAGATATGATATAATATCGGCGAACTTCAACGGAACACCCTTGTTCTTCATGTGCTCGATCGCAAAAAGGACCTGGGTCATAATGTCTTTGCCGGTACCAGTGTTGGCTGGCTGAGAGTAGACGATATCTGCATCGTGTCGCTTTTTCTTCGGGTCACTTGATGAAGGAGGGGTCGGCGCTGACGAGGGAGCCTGCGAGCTGCTAGCAGATGGAGCATTGGCGGCCACTCGCCTCTGCTGAGGCAAGCGGTTGGCCGATTCCATCACGCTCGCGTTGAAGCTCTTCAGCTGCTGCTGGAGATACGACATGGTTCCGGTAGGATATCAAACAGTGGCTTCTTCTTATTGAAAGTACCGAGCTCGAAGGGTGAGAGAAGGGAAAGTCGGGCTAAGACCAGATGCTTGCGGCTGAGCCGGGGCGAGCTCTGTGAACTAGGAGAGAATAATCATAAGGGTATGATGCTGTTCAATAATCAAAAAAACTGGCTTAAATGCTCTCCTATTGAATGGTCGTGGTAGCAAAGAATCAAACCCTCCAGGTCGCAAGTCTTAGAGAGTAAAGTCAAAGAGGTCAGGGAAATGAATGATCGGCCATCACGTGACTAGTCGTCGAAAGCAACCCGAAAGCGCGCTCCAAGCTCGCCCTTGTCCTCACCTCATCGTTATTCCACCCGACCACTACCATATTGTCGCCAATCATTGTGGCTACGACAAGTATCTTTCTTATTCATATCGCCATGTCATAGGGCCCATCAATAGCGCTTTGTGTATGTGTCCAAAAGCAGTGCATACTGCGCGTCACCAGATTCGAGCTTGCGCATTAACCATCGGATTCTTTAGAGCTCAATAGCCGGAATCTCTCGCTTTTGCGAGCCACATATCATCATGGCTGAAACTGCCATTGAGATTCCCTACCTATCATCGCATTATTCAATTCCCGAAACTACTCTCACTTCCCTGACACAAGCGCCCACTGTTGATCTGGTGAACCAGCTTCTCCAATCAATTACAAAGAGAGCGAACGAACATGATGAGCTTGATGCTTACAAGATCCGCCTTGAGGTGGAACTTGACAATGCCTGTCGCACCAGAGACTCTAAGATCAAAGTCTTGAAGGAAGCAGTGGAAAAGGGCCACGTCGAATTAGAAGAATTGCGAAAATCCCTTCACACATCCGGTTAGTGTGTAGCGTTTAAATTCATTAATTGCTCTGGTGCTGACCTTTTTTTTCGAACCAGAAAACACCAGGTCCGCCCTCGAGTCTGAGATCTCTACTCTGAAATCGTCCTCAACCTCAAGCGAATCGGAGACCGCCTCTCTCAAATCGCGCATCTCTACCCTTGAAGCCGAAAAGAGGGAGAGCCTAGCACTTCTCGAATCTAAATCTGCTTCCCATGACAAACTCGCAGAGGAACTTTCAAATTTGCATAAGAAAACAATCGAGCTGCGTCGCGAGCTTTCCACTGCCGAGCAAAATCAGCAGAAAGCCGATTCGGCCGCTGCTAGTGCACGTTTCCGAGAACAAAATCTTCAACAGGAGCTTGACCTTACAAAGAAGAACAATGAGTGGTACGAGACCGAGTTGAAGACCAAGGGTGCGGAGCATATGAAATTCCGCAAAGAGAAGAGCTCCCGCATCTCCAAATTACAACGCGAGAACGAGGAAGCGAGCTCCACCATCGATTCCCTTCGCCGTAGTGAGAATGCTCTGAAGACACGTCTCGACGAAACCGAGCAGCGTTATGAGGACTCACTGGCCAGCATTAGCCAACTCAAAGAGGAGGCAATCCAAGCAGCTGAGTCTTTCCGAGTTGAATTGACAGCCACTCAACGCCTGGCTGAGGTCCAAGGAACTGCCGCGAAAACTGCCAAGGAGCGTGTTGAAGAGTGCAAGCTCGAGCTACAGAAAGCTAAGGACCACGCCGCAGAGGAAATCTCGCGTCTACGCGTCGAGAATGAAACCGAGCACACCGACAAGCAGGCAGCTGAGCGCCGTGTTGCCGAGCTCGAAGCAACTATCTCACAATTGGAGTCTGAAGGCCGCAACCGATCAATGAGCCCTGCTCATTCTCTCAATGGCGTTACACCTAGTACACCCCTACGACCTGGTACTCCAGGTGGTACTTTCACCCCACGAACCTCTCGTACGAAGGGAGGTCTTACTCTCACCCAGATGTACACCGAATACGACAAGATGCGGACTCTTCTTTCTTCCGAGCAGAGGACCAGCCAGGAACTTCGCGTCGCTCTTGACGAAATGGTGCAAGAGCTCGAAGCCAGCAAGCCTGAGATTGACGAACTTCGCGCAGACCATGGCCGCCTCGAAAATGCTGTGATCGAAATGTCAACCCTCTTGGAGACATCTGGAAAAGAGCGTGATGATGCCACAAAGGAAGCCAGAAAGTGGCAAGGACAAGTCGAAGGGCTTGCTCGTGAAGGAGATATCCTTCGCCAACAACTTCGAGATTTGAGTGCTGAGGTCAAGGTTTTGCTTCTTGAGGTCGCCATCGCTAAGCAAGGTGAAGATTACGACCGTGAAGAACTCGAAAAGATTGCCCGACAGGAGCTCGAAGAATCCTCAGCTGAATTGAACCCAACCGGCCGCTTCATCAGCCAGAATCTGACTACCTTCAAGGATCTTCATGATCTACAAGAGCAGAACCTCACCCTTCGGCGTATGCTTCGAGAGCTTGGAGACAAAATGGAAGGTGAAGAAGCTCGTGCCAAGGATGCCGTGCGCCAGCAAGAGGCCGAGGAGCTGAAGGAACTCCGAACTCGTGTACAGACTTACCGTGATGAGATCGGCAACCTTGTAGCCCAATCCAAGAGCTACGTCAAGGAGCGCGACACCTTCCGCAGTATGCTCACCCATCGACGCCAGACTGTTGGAGACGCATCGATTTTCTCGCATTCTGTTCCCCTTGGAGCTATGCCTTTGGGTGCCAGTGATAGCCAGATCAAGGAATCCCCTGATTATGCAGATCTACTACGAAAACTGCAAGCTCACTTTGATAGCTATCGCGAGGAAACCTCTACGGACCACTCGGCCCTTCGCCAGCAAGTTAACGAGCTGTCTCGCAAGAATAGCGAACTTCTTAGCGAGATCAGTCGATCAAGCAGCCAATTGGCGGCCGCAAACTCGCGAGGGGAGCTCCTTCAGAGCAATTTTCATATGCTCAAGAGCGAGAACAGCGAGCTTCAGAAGCGCTACTCTTCAATTCTCGAGAACGCGAACCGACAGGATATTCGCACCCAGCAGGCTGCCGAAGACCTTGTCGAAGCTAAGGGTCTGCTCGAGAGTCTTCAACGCGAGAATGCCAATCTGAAGGCCGAAAGAGATCTGTTGAAGACCGTGGAGAAGAGACTATATGAGGATCTCGAAAATTTGCGAAATGAGCGCAGCCGACTTGATACGCTGAATGGCAACATGCAAAGCATGTTGAATGAGCGTGAACACACAGACTCCGAGAACCGCCGCCGATTGGAGTCAAGCGTCGAAACCCTCGAATCTGAGCTACAGTCCACCAAGCGTAAACTGAACGACGAGACGGAGAATTCCCGGCGAGCTGCTTTGCGTCGAGACTATGAGCAGGAGCAGAACCAGAAACGTATTGATGACCTGATGACTAGTCTCAGTTCGGTTCGTGAAGAATTGGTCGCTATCAAGACTACTAAGGACCACCTTCAGACCCGTGTTGATGAGCTTACTGTCGAGCTCAAGAGTGCGGAGGAGCGCCTTCAAGTCGTACAATCCCGACCCGCCGCATCCTCTGCTCCTGCAGAAGTGCCTGCTACCACAGATGATTCTGGCGATGGCAGTGGCCTCACGCGCGAGCAGGAACTTTCAATTGAGGTCTCCGAGCTTAAGCGCGATCTTGACTTGGCGAAGAACGAACTAGCGCACGCTAAAGAGCGTGTGGAGGAGTACCAAGCAATCAGCCAGTCAACAGAGGAGCGCATGGAATCCGAGGCCGAGACACATGCTCAATATCGCGAGGAAACTGATGCTCTTCTTGAAGAACGCAACAAGAAGATTCAAGACCTTGAGACACGCATTGAAGAGATTTCCACAGAAATGTCTACCAATGCTGCCGAGTTGACCAAACTTCGCGAGAATCAAACCGAAGCGACAAGACACCTCGAGGAGCAGAAGGCCGATCTCGAGTCTGAAATCACACGATTGAAGGATGACAACGAGCGTCACCTGGAAGCCGCCAAATACCACCAGGAAGACATCAAGGCGCAGGCTGAAATTGCTCAAACTGCTCAGCAGAACTACGAAAATGAGCTTGTCAAGCATGCGGACGCTGCGAGAAACCTGCAAACCGTTCGTGCTGAGGCCAACCAAGTTAAACTTGAGATGACCGAAATTCGCACCCAGGCTGAAACCCTCAAGAAAGACCTTGCTCTGAAGGAAGAGAGCTGGGCTGAACAGAAGGCTCGATATGATACCGAGCTGCTGGAGTTGCAGAAGCGCCGAGAGGAGGTCCTTCACCAGAATTCTTTGCTACATGAGCAAGTCCAAGACATCACTAGTCAGATCTCTGCTCTTCAACGCGACAGAACGAACTTCTCCGAGAACGAGGAGCAGGAAGGCGAGCTGGCACCTAATCTGGAGCGCCAGCAACAACTTATCAGCTGGCTTCGTAAAGAAAAGGAGATTTTGGATCTTCAGCTTCAGTGCTCTAATTCCGAAAAGGAGAGACTGCAACGACAATTCGACTACACACAAAGCCAACTCGACGAGACACGCCTCAAGCTTGAACAGCAACGGCGAGCTGCCGCAGATAGCGACCAGAACACACTCAACCACAACAAGCTGATGGAGACACTCAATGAGCTAAATCTCTTCCGTGAGAGCAGTGTCACCTTGCGCAACCAAGTCAAGCAGGCCGAAACCGCCCTTGCCGAGAAGTCGACCCGCGTTGACGAGCTTCTCCAGCAAATCGAGCCCCTTGAAACCAAGATTAACGAACTTGAGAATCTTGTCGAGTCTAAGGACGGGGAAATGAAACTGCTCCAGGCTGATCGTGACCACTATCAAAAGCGAATCCAAAACATTCTTCAAAAGTACGATCGGGTTGACCCTCAGGAGATGGAGGCCTTGCAAGAGAAGCTCTCCACTCTCGAGAAGGAACGTGATGAAGCTGTCACTGCCCGCGATGAGGCTATTTCGATCCGAGACAGCCTTACCGCAGAAGTCGAACAACATAAGAATGCTACAGAGACCCGTGTGTCAGATTTACGAACTAAGCTCACTGATCAATTTAAGAGCCGGTCTAAGGAGCTTTCGGGGCGCATTAACAGCAAACAGGTTGAATTGAATGCGGCCTTGCAAGAGAAGGAAGTGCTTCAAGAGGAGTTGAACACAACCAAGGCAGAGTTGGAGACACTGAAGGTCAAGCTGGCGGAGGCCCCTACCTCGGCCGACAACACTGCCACGACACAATTGCCTGCACCGACCTCAGCTCCTGCCCCTACGCCCATGGAAACCGAGGAGCCAGTTAACGCCACGCCCGCTTCACAATTCCCTACAGCGGCTACTCAGGTTGTCCCAGTTGGTGATAAGCAGAAGATCCAAGAATTGGAGTCCAAGATTCAACGTTTGGAGGCTGCTCTCATCGAAAAGGATGATCAATTGGCCGTGAAGGATGCCGAGCTAGAGACAAAGCTGAAGGAGCGTTCTGAAAAGCTGAAGGAGATGTATAATGCTAAATTGACCGAGATCAGAGCATCTCAACGCAAAGAGGCCGAGAATGCTCCAACCGGAGAACAGGCCACTCCTGCGACCCCTGGCGCAAATGCAGAGCAGCCACCTTCGACGCCTGCCAAGGCATTTGAGCTTCCTGATCTCACCGATGCACAAGCCCGTGAACTTCTCTCTAAGAACGAGACTTTACGCATGATTTTACGAAACAATATCCGCAGCCATGTGGACAAGGCGAAGCAGCAGGCTCAGACGGCATCCGGCTCGAATGATGCAGCCCTCGCTGCCGCGGAATCGAAGTTCAACGAAGAGCGCGAGGCCCTCCGAAAGGCGCACGAGGATGAGATGGGTGACAAGGTCAAGTCCGCAGTGGAACTTTCCGATAAGAAATCTCTTGCTCGTATCAGCATGCTTGACGGACAGAAACGGACCGCTCTGGTCAAACTGGATATTGTCAAGAAGGCCGCTGAGGAGACACCACAGAAGCCAGTGATTGAGGTCTGGGAAATTGCAAAGGTTGCCCGGCCTCCACCCGCGACTGCGCAAGCTCCGAAGCCTGCTGCTGTACCTTCTCCAGCCCAACCTGCTTCTCCTGCTCCAGCAGCGCAGCAAACTCCGATACAGCAAACCCCAGCTGCTACACCAAATGCTGCAGTACCATCCCCTGCGCCAGCTGTAGAGCAAGCGTCAGCCCCTGCCCTTCTGACGGAGTCAACAGCTGCCGCTACTGAACAACAACAGCAGTCGACAAATGCTGAGGCTCAACCTACCCCGGCGCCTGCTGCCGCTGCTGCTCCCATCAATCCCTTTGGTCAACAAGCTCAAAACCAACAAGCCCAGCAAGCCCAACAGCCCACGTCGTCCCTGCCAACCAAGCCTCCTGCCAATAATACTCCACCTGGAATGATGAGGGCTTTACAGTCTAACCTTCCAGTTGCTCGGGGTGGTACTGCTGGTCGTGGTGGCCGTGGCGGTCATCAACAGACGCCCTTTACCCATGCTCAGCAAAAACAGCAAGGCGAGCAGCAGCCACAACAGCAGCAGACCCAGGGCCAGCCGCAAGCACAGCGTGGTATTGGTCTTTCTCGAGGCCGCGGTGGACGGGGAGGTCCAGGCCGTGGTGGAAACCAAAACCAACATGCTGCTCCTCAAAATCAGGCCCAGAGCCCAACCGCGAACCGTGGTGCAATGAACCCGGGAGCTCGCCAGTTCGTTCCTCATGGAAATAAGCGAACGCGTGATGAGGCTTCTGATGTGCCCACTGATACCAATGCCAGTGGGAAACGAATGAGAGGTGGTGGTGGAGGACAAGCCCGAGGTGGAGGCGCATAAAACATATTTTCTATCTTGTACCTTTAACTGTCCTATTTCTGTTCATGGAGCATGAAAGGCCTACTACTATGTCTTGAGTCCTTTTGCGCGATATAAGTCGTGAAGACCAAATTCTTTTTTTTTTTTCTTTTGTTGTGTATTTAGTCAATGTACGATGGCGTTCCTGGATTTTGAAGCCGCTCAATCTGCCAGTGGCAGTGATTATCATGATTTCATTTGAAATTATCCGTATCAGTATTTTCAGATATTCAATTTCGACTTCATTTGCAAGAATATAATCATCCAAGCATCGCTCCAGCTCCGACTATAGTGCTATGGGTATAAAAGTAAACAAAAGAAAACCATCCCAAATTCTAACAACAGAAAAAAGAGAGATCAAAATGGGAAAAGGACAAGATAGAAGCTACCCGCTAAATGAAACACGTTCGCCGATCCTTAGAGACCACTGTCGAGACTCATCTCTTCTTAGGGCCGGCAGGAACAAGCATACGGCCCAGAATCTCTCTCTCCTTCTGCAAAACCATCAACCTCGCATCCTCAATAACCTTCCCAGGAGGCGCAGGACCAGGCGCAGGAATCTGCGCAACCTGCGCTGCAACAGTGACAGCCGGACCAGGAATCTTGGCTTCTCGCGCTCGTCGTCTTCGCTGTCCAATACCCGATCCCCAAACAACCGTCCATTCATTCACTTTACCGCGTTCCGGGACCTGACAGCTCGAGCAGATCTTTGAGTGAGAGCCAATTTCTGCGTGTCTGTTTATTGAGACTAGAGACTCAATGACGGTGGAGGAGTGAATGTGTGCGCCTGCTTTTATAGTGGATTGAGGGCCGATAGTCACGAAGTAGGAGAGACGGATTGGTGTTGGTGGATCTGATGAGGGGAGAGAAGAGGGTGAGGTTGGTGCTGTGCCGAAGATTGTTTTCTCGCTGATTATGCATCCATCTCCGATTACTATTGGTCCTTCGAAGCTGTAGAATCGAACACGAGGGTGAATGACGGTGTTTGCGCCGATTGTCACTGGGTGTGTACCCTGGAAAATGACGGTGTCGGAGATGGTTGTCGTGGGGTCAGCTTTGACGGGGGCCTTTGGGGGGCCTGAGGGTGTAGATGAGCCGGATGATGAGCGATGTGTTGCTGATGGTGGCTTGAGGGTTGCCATTGTGTTCGCCCAATGCAATGAAGAGATCTTTTTGAGGAGTGTAGATTTGAAGGTAAACTTAAGTTGGAGAAGCCGCGGAGGGGCGGAGGGCGGAGTGGAGCAGCCAAGACACAACAATATCATTTCCAACTGCCTGCTAGGATGCATTTTAGATCAATTTGAGAGATGCAAAAGTAATCTAATTGTGTAGAGTATGGTTACTTGATTCATGAATACATCATTATAAATTCTGGTGAAGAGAGAAGAACTTAAGTATTTCAATATTGACGTTGCTAGTACCTACGACTGATTATTGCCAGTAGTATGTATAATACGGTAGTATCATACTATTGAATGGATTTAGATGAAACTTATGAATATCTTCTATACGCTATTTAGAAATTATTTTTGGCATCTGGTGAATAATCTTGCGAGATTTTAAGTTACTAATCTGTTGTGTTGTGTTGTGCTGTGCTGAGTGGTAATACTCTTCGATACTCTCTTGAGTTTAATTGGGTATCATTCAAAGGTATATACATGAAGAAATTAAAGAAGGTCGTGGCAAGGCCGTCCAGGGGATTTCAAGGCCTCTCAACTACCGAGGCCAAGGCAGCACTGACCATGCTCTTCCTTCGAAGTCCCTGTTCATTCCGTTTGGAAGCCTCTCGACCTGCATGTGCATGATAACTTTTCTCTATACGATGTGAATGAATCGCACCGGAGCTACTTCTTCTTCGTCCCCGCGACTCTGCCAACGATGAGTCCGGCGGACCAAATCGACTCCGATATAAAGTGGTAGTTGCTCTTCGGCGTGGTGATGATCGAGGTGGTAAAGAACTGGGGTGACAATCATCTTCATGGACGATCTCTGGGTAGCCGTCATCCGCATAGATATTGCGACGAATCGAGTCTATGTCACCTTCATTGCATTGTATCTGAGAAATTTGTTGTCGCTGTCGTCGAATATTTTGATATTCCAAGGGCCCATCGAGAGCAGGAAAATCCGGCGCCGATGTCGGACTAGGGTTTGAACAAAGAGATGGCGAGGAATCAAGTTGACCCTGCCCATCATCATCATGGTCTGTATCCGGTGGCGTCAGGAAATACCCCGATGAGTATCGCGAGATCTTGGCGCCTTCACGATCGCCTTTCTCAGGGATGCGCTCGCCATTGGGCCCCTGAATGGTATGTTCGTGTAGTTTCTGAGTCAAGGTGGAAATGGACAAGCGATTCTGTTCATAGGCGAAAGGAACGGAAGTTGGAGGCTGTTGCGAGCGAAAGTAGGAGGATCGGGGCCGCGAAAGTGTGCGGAGGCGATGGGGCGAAGGACAGCGCGAGGATAACGGCGAGATCAACGGGCTGTTGCAGTCGGCCATCAGCCGATCCTCTGCATCGAGGGTCAACCGCGCTGGTCGAGAAGACGGTGAGGAAAAGGAGAAGTCCTCAAACATGGCGTGGTAAAAGAGAGTATGCTGATCAGATCAGTATTTCTTTATCTTTCTCCTCTCTCTGTCTTTCTCTTTTTGCGGTCTTCCTTCTCTTCGTAGGATGTCAGAAGCGAATGGTCAGCCTGCGGAGATCCTCAGAAACGAAGGGTGGCCGAAGAGAGGCGCAGATAAACCGCTGTGAAAGAGGCGATGTTTAGGGTGTCGCCGCCTGTCAAAAGATTTTTTCTTCCTTTTTTCCTTTTTCTCTTTTCTTCTTTCTTTTCCTTCGAATTTGCCCGGTTCAAGTTCGGTTTTTCTGGGTGGTCCACGCCCCTCCGGAGGCAAACCACGTGATGCGGGCGTTTTCCATGGTTGAGAAAATTGGAAGAAGGAGAGAATAAAGAGGGTCAAGGGGAGATTAATACAATTATTATAGAAAAAGGAGATATGTAATATTTGAAAGGGAGCTAATGATGCAGAGTTAAAGTTGCGGGGGAAGATCTGACTGTTGCTGATCATTGGAGATGCATTCAAGGGGTCCAAGTTGATATGTACAATCTACATGGTTGAAACTATACGCGATGGCAAAGGATGAAAGTCTATTTGGATTGGATCAGCCAACTGGGAATTTCTCGGGGAATTTAATTTGAAGTTGCTTTGAGTTGGGGTATACGCAGGATGTCAACTGATAGTAAATAATAACCCCTTTGTTATATTATATAGAGTAACGTATCAGGAAATAACTACCTCATTTACTGTGGTTAGCGAATGGTGTACATTGATGTGACAGAAGTTTGAGCCCCCTTTTTTGATCGTTCTCACTTACCGCCTTCTGCTTGCATTGTCATCTGCAATATTTTGATAGGATAGAAAGAATGGCAGAAAGAAGGGTATAGTTCAAACTAGTGTTATGGCATTGTACTATAGACTTATGACCCACTCATATGAAACCCCGATGGATGAATGAACTATGGGGTAGATTTAGTTTTAATTTCTTGTTTTGTTTCTTTCAAAGCCTGAGTCACTTATTATTTCTGTGAGATTAGGAGATAACACTACATTAGTGTAGTAACACTAATAACACTTCGTTGGTCACCTCAATCCTTACCACAAATCGATTCAAATGTCTCCAGAGTATGTTTCCACACACTGTTCCCAGCATCGTTCTTACGAAGCTCTTGAAGAGGCTTCCCATTGCCATTATCATTTCCATTCCAGTTTAGAAGATAAGCACCGCTTCCCTTCTCTCCATCCGAGCCAGGTGCGACATCGGTGATCTCTTTGGTTCCCCTGGGGGAGAAACGAGGACTCGTTGCAGCGTACAAATGTCGCTCTCCACTCTCATCCAGAGGCACAAAAAACGGCTTAGCAAGGAATGATAGCGTGTTGACGGCAGTCCGAGTGATCGGTCCCAACCCACGGAAGATTCCTGTTTTCACTACCGAAGGATATTCGTGAACAAAGGATGTTAGCGGGTACGCTTTCGCCAGCTCTTCCATAGACAGCGACGTCATGGTAATAGTATGCTTGGCGCAGTTGCGGAGAGAAAAGTTATTCTTCAAGGACAGGTCATCCATGATCAAAGGAGCTTCTTGGCCGGCGGCCAGGACGGATACCACCCTTGAAAGGTTTGGTCCAAGACCAGGGTTAGAGGTGGATGATCCATCACCGGCATTGGCATTACTGGCGGTGGTTAGTTGGGGCAATAGATTAACCAAAAACCGCATGCGCGAGTAATAATGCAGGCTGAATTTCTTGTCCAGCCCTTCATCGGTTTCTAATAGACGATCAGCAATTGCAAGGATATGTATAGGCTAGTAGATAAGGAAAGGGAGTTTGTGGTCATACCATCACGACCTTTGGTAGTAAAAATGCCAGCACTCATAAATAGCAAGTTGATCGTATTCTCTTTCTGTTGGATAGACTTGCACGCCTCATCAACACTGTTGAGACGCGCAGCATCACATCGAATAAAGCTGATCTGCCCGTCCGGGTTAAGCTGGCGCAGTTCCTCGATAATTTTAGATGCCTGGGTTTCGTTCCGCCCAACGAGATAGACTCGCGATGAAAGCGTGTCGCGAACAAATGCACGGGCAGTTGCTTCGCCGATTCCGCTCGTTCCACCGACTTTTGATCATCCATGTCAGCTTATCACGATTGTGGATACACCGGACGCCCCCGGAAAGACCCTTAGGGGATGGGGGAGAGATGAATGGGGTGAGTACCAAAGACAGCGACCAGGTTGGAACCAAAGTCTTTCAGACTAGCATTATGCCTTTTGACTTCCTCGAGTGAGACCATTTTGTTGATTCAAACAAGTTCTGGTTGGGAAGAAGGATGGAACTGTCGTACCGAAGGGGCAGTATCTTGCGATATCCAGTCACCTGACTAAGAACGATGTCTGTAAACAACAACAGAAAACAGAAATAGAATGGAAAATAAAAAAAGAGACCTCTGGTTAATGGTCAGTAAAGATCCTCGTGGTCTCGCAAAATCACAATATGACCTCATCTCGGGAGAAGCCTTGGTAGTCACATCCAGGTCGACTTGTAGAAGTTGTGAACTAAAAGGCTGGAATTTTGAAAAATGATATCTTATAAACACTCAATTTGAATTTAATTCGATTTTCTCCCTCTTTTTCTCTTTCTTTCTTCTTTTTATTTTTATTTTTATTTTTTTTATTTGCCGTGAAAGATAGACCAGATCGGGAATATTACGTTGGAAACATACATTTTGATACTATCAAGTAGCTCTATCTTCCACTCTGACTATCACAGTCGTATGATTTATACAATAGAAATAAACAGTTGCTCTTGCCTTCTCGGCATGATGGGTCTTCGTTCCTTCCCTTCTTCATTGTACCTCCATCGCGACTTCTTTCTGTTATAGAATAGTCTTCTCATAAATGGTCCTATCACGTCTGTTTATCTACTTTCTCTTCATCCATATTCATCCCTGGCATTGCCTTGCAAAAGCTGAATACTCTGCGATTTTCTCTCTTCAAGAGAGAGAATCGCAGTTGTACTCATTGTCCTACAAAAATGTTGAGCGTGGACTAGTATGCTCAACCCCTGGTGATCCTCCAAAGGTTGCTGTCTCTCATGCCGAAGCTTCGTGAGCCAGGGCGAAGGACAAGCAATCTCTGTAAGTTTGGCGAGGGCTGGAGTCGAGTGATCTATTAATTTCATAATAGGATATCGGCAACAAATAGCGACAGCCGTCCCCACCGGCGATACTTGTGTCGTCGTGGCATACCTGCATATCAAAAGCCAAGACAAAGTCAATGCAGTTGCTCCTAAATTCAAAGCTCCCCAATTTTCGCCCTCTACAGACGAGTATCCGAATGCTTTGTGGCGCACTTCTTGCTAGAGAATTCCATCTCATCGGTCTCCAGTCATGGCTCAAGAACTGAGCCTTATGAACTATCCTCGGGATGGTTTATGTCATCTGAAAAGACCTAGAGAACGACATGGAAAAGCCCTGGATGATGCTATGCTGCAGCCTAGAGGACCATCTCCGGATAAACGGAATCTTTAAAAATAAACTCCTTCTTATTCCCCATTTGCTTCACTATTGCTCAGCAGCAAATATGATCATTGATTCTTCTTTCATTTCGAATGGCTTTCTCCTTCATTTGTCGATGGTTACAGGTTACACTAGTGTACGGGCCTTGGGCCTAGGGAATAGGCAAGTGATGCGGAAGCCCTACATGTACATTTGGCCTCTTCTTTCCAATTTACATCTCTCTGCTCAATATTATGATCAGCATTCTACTCAGTATTCAAAATCACAAGAGAGAGCATCTTGTATTTTTCCTTTATCTGTAGCCTGGTACCATTACATTATACTGAATTTCCACATCTTGAAGGTCTGAGGCTGAGTATCAGACTTAAACATCCGCAGAACCCATTTGGGTTGAAAAGTACTAACCTGCCCCGCAAATCGAGGATTGCGGTTAAGAGGTCTTCGTAAAACCCACGGGTATGTCGAAATCTAAATATAGGGAGGGTAATGTATTAGAGTGCTGGTTCTGCTTGTAGATACGATCGAACCAGTCCAGATTATGAGCGACACGGCTTTTCGGGAAGATTAACAAGCCATGAAACCCTGAGAATTACAAATTTAATTACAAGAAAGCTTTATTCAATTGCGGGGCTAGCTCAAATAGTGAGAAATAACCGTCATACATCACAAAGCACCAAGATGACAAGGCTGTTCCAGCTGGGCGAAGGCGCATGCAAGGCTGTCCCCAGTAAGCCTTGGCTGCATTCTATTTTTAATGCCAATCCCCCAGGCGCAGTCGAGGCTTCGAATTCTCTCACAGAGTTTCTCAAATTGGCAAACATCAAGCTGTTTGGTGTTAGTTCTCCGGGATATGAGGATCATTTTGAACTGGCCTATAGGCCAAACCTTGTCTCGGGTGTAGTCTCTCTACAGCCTCACAGTCATCGACGCATGATCCTCTCCGTACGACTATTTGAGCTTGGCAAGCTGTCAAACGGCATTTAAAATGCGCTGTCATATACATCTGTACTGCCAAAACTATTTAATACATCTGTTCCGTGCCCAGTCAAGCTGTATCACTTTTGAAGTCAAAGTACGTACTACCTTAACAATCATCCACTGCTTTTGACTGTCCAGTTCAACCTGCGTTGGGCATTCAACCATGGCTCGGTCTAATACATTGTTTTCTTTTGTTTACCTGCTTTCTTTGCTCGTTTTTGCTTTCGCCGCACCCATCGATAAAAGAGCTCTTGATCTTGCATACCGCGATCTCATCGAACTTAGCACAAGGCAGTCCAAAATGGCTGGAAAATACACTCTCCCACCTCTTCCCTACGCCTACGATGTAAGTCTTCGGTGGCTTCCCTATTTTCGATAACTTTCACACAGACAAAGAGCCTAATGAAAGAAAGGCCCTTGAGCCCGTCATCTCCAAGGAAATCATGCAGCTCCACCATGATAAACACCACCAGGCCTACGTGACCAACCTTAACGCAGCTCTTAACAGCCAGAACGAAGCTTTAGAGGCAAGCGACCTCAGGAAGCTAGTCACTCTGCAGAAGAAGATCAAGTTCAACGGCGGCGGTCATATCAATCACTCTTTGTTCTGGAAGAATCTGGCACCACCCGGGTCAAAGGAGACCAATATCGACACAGCCGCGCCGACTCTTAAGAAGGCAATCGAGTCGCAGTGGGGCAGTTTTCAGAAGTTCAAGGATGAGTTTAACAGCGTCTTGAGCGATCTACAGGGCAGTGGCTGGGGGTGGTTAGCAAATAAACAAATTGAGGGAAGATTGGAGGTTGTCAGCACGAAGGATCAAGATCCAGTTGAAGATGCAGTGCCCCTTTTCGGTGTTGATATGTGGGAGCATGCATACTATCTTCAGGTAAGATTCTGAGCGGTGCGTCAAGATGATGTTAGCATACTGACATTCTTCAGTATAAAAATGACAAGGTTTCGTATGCTTCGAATATCTGGAAGGTCATCAATTGGCAGGAGGCAGAGAATCGCTTCAAGAATGGTATTGAGGGAATGAAATTCAAGATGTAAAGCGCTTAAGCCTTCATTCTATTTCTGCTGGTATATGTTTGGTCATGGCCTATCAGTACACGAACGTTCAACCCAATACTTTTGGAGGGTGAGTGGTGGTATGTTTCTATCTTTAAGTTAGTCAAGTACTAGTTTTGCTGCAATCGATTATTGCGAGAAAAAATACTACCAGTCATAGCGAAATATTGAAATATTGAGTTATTCATATTTTCGAACAGTGTCTTGAACGGTATTTAATCTTTCGCTCGACTTAAGAGATGAATTTTAGGACAAAACTTGGTGGGATTTGCAGCCTCATTCGCCACTCGACCTCCCCAGACGCATATCACTCAATGTTTGACCATGACAACCACCTCATATGTATCTGTTGAACTCCTCGGGGCTGATGTTCCTTTATAATAGGGGCCAAGGAGAGCTTCCAGCGGATGATCCTAGTGGAGGTTCCACTGATAAGGCTAAATTTCGGGGAGGCCCCGGGGAGTGGAACCAGCGTGAGTTGACTCGGCAAAGTCGGCTGCACGATGCGCATATTGCACCTCACATCACTTCAGCCGAAAAGGATCTACACCGTTGGCCATTGAAGAATCTTTGAATGACTCAAAGTTATCTTGTCATCGAGCCTCTCATCAGTCATGAGGAAATCAACGATATGTACTTCGCCCAATCTATCAAAATTCCAGGGTCTTAGAATTCGGTATCATTCCGATGTAGGATATGATCGAGAAACAAGCTTCGCTGGAACAAGGTGGTGCAAACCGTACGTCGAATGACATGTGAGGCTGTTATACATACACACTTTTCATGTCGAGGGACTCTAGTACCTGATTTCGTGCCTGGACATAGTTTGCGGGACCCATCCTTGGATGAGACGGCCTGTGGGTACATGGAAAATTTGGTCTTAAAATCGAAAATCTCCACTCACAAAGACCTGGGCTTTAATTTTCCTTTCATCGAGAGCAGGGGCTCTAAGTCTCTTTCATTCAGAGCAATGGAGTCTTACCTACAGTATCGTAGGATTAGGCAGGCTGTTCGTCGGCAACTAGCTGAAATCGAATCAAAGTGTAGTTGCGAAGGCTATACTATTGGATCGCCGCACTATGTCAGGTATGTCAGATCATATTCATGGTATTGTTTGTTTCTTTCCAGAATACTGATCAAGCACTCTCTCCAGTTGCCCGCTGAATCATTCGAAGGAGCTTGATGCTGAGAAGGGACCATCTGCACAAGCAATCGCCGAAAATGATTCTCTAATTATGGTAGGCTGGGACGGTCCTGACGATCCCCTTAACCCAGCCAATGCTTCTGTTGCACGCAAGTTATTCATGACCTTTTTGGTCTCTCTTATTGCCATCTCTGTCACGGCGGCATCTGCAATTGACGCCAGTGGCGTGCTGCAATACAGTGAATATTTCCATGTATCCGATGTGGTTGGCTCTCTCGCAACTGGTAAGTAATTCTCAATAACTCGATACCGGCTCTTCAATAGAAAGCTAAAATCAATCTCAAGGTCTCTTCCTTGTCGGTTTTGGTGCCGGATCTCTACTCTCAGGTCCATTCTCCGAAACCGTTGGTCGTAATGCAGTTTATCTCATCACGATGCTTCTATTCTTAATTTTCATTATGGCCTCTGCTCTCGCTCCCAACCTCCACAGCCATCTCATTTTCCGATTCTTTGCCGGCTTCTTTGGATCGACCCCTCTCAGCTGTGCTGGAGGAACAGTTGCCGATCTCTGGGATCCGGCACAGAAGGCATATGCATTCCCTGCCTATGCAATCCCAGCATTTTCGGGACCCATGATCGGCCAAATTATCGGTAGCTATATCCCAACAACACTGGGCTGGCGCTGGTTAGAATGGATTATGCTTATTATGGGAGGAGTGATTCTTGTCATTGTTCTTCTGCTTCAACCCGAGACATATGGAAGCCTTCTTCTGCATTGGAAAGCGAGCATCCTCCGCAAGGAAACTGGGGATAAAAGATATCGAGCACCGATGGAAGTGAAGCGTGAGAGTCTCGGGCGTAGACTCTTGACTTCTGTCTATCGGCCTTTTATCCTATTCTATTCCGAGTTGATCCTGATCTTGATGTCATTGTATCTGACAGTGGTGTATATCGTCCTGTTCACTTTTCTGGAAGGATATACGTTTATCTTTACCGATACTTACGGAGTATCTCAGGGAATCACCAGTGTCGCCTGGGCTGGTATGCTATGCGGTATCCTGCTGGTGACCTGCATAGTTCCCGTGGTATACTCGTGGACAGCAAAGGAATACCAAAAAACGACCACTATCGCTCCTGAAACACGTCTTTGGTATGCGATGCTTGGTGGTGCGCCTGCTGTGCCAATCAGTCTATTTTGGATGGGATGGACTTGCAATGTATGTTTCGATTTGAGCTGAACAACGGGAGCTTTACTGACATCTGGCCCTTATAGTCATCTATTTCGCTCTGGTCTCCACTTATTGCTTCGGCTGTCTTTGGATACGGCATCACCACGATCTTCATCGTTGCGTATATGTATGTGATTGACTCCTATGGTGTCTACTCTGCATCTGCTTTGGGATTCATGGTCTTCACTCGATACGTTGTCGCGGGTGGTGTGACCGTTGCTGGTGCCCCGATTTATCGTTCCATTGGAGTCCAATATACTTTGACCATTTTGGGAGCGATCAGTGGACTGATGACGCTGATTCCATATTTGCTGTTCTTCTATGGCCCAAAGATTCGGAAGTACAGCAAGCATGCTGTAAACACTGATACATACTGAGCGTATCCATCATAGATGCATCTTAATACTAGTAATTAGACATCTGCATTTCCATTCACATTCTTTATAAATTGTCAGATTGAACCAGTTTGTTCTATGGGCACTTAGAGCTAGCACTAGTAGTAGTTTAGTCTTAGCAAGAGTAGTCGTGTTCAGTTGCCATGTGGTAATACAACACCAAGGGTTATTCGAGTTGGGGTAAGAATATATAAATTGGAGTCATCCCCAAAAATGGCTTGGCGGACGCAACCGATGCGCAACTTCAAGTAGAATCTTCTTTCTTATTCGCGCTCGGGATTCGCAATATCTCCAAGCTTTTCTTCTAGCACACGTACTAAATTAATGCCATCGGCTTTTTCTGTCGGCTTTTTCTCCACTTAATATCCAAAGGCTTCTTCCGAGTGGTTCCAACTTGAAGTTCCAAGCATATCGCGTCTTATCAGCAACAAGATCGTCCCCGCACTTCGGACTTCGGAGCGGTCCTCTTCCCCATTTCAATTTCAACAACCTCGAGCAGTCTCCCTGCTGCTCTTTCATTTACGGTCCTTACTATTGCCAACATGGCGACTTTCTTGAAGAAGCCACTGAAGCTTGCCTTGGTGCAGCTCGCATCAGGTAGGGTAGTCTCTCACGGTCTTCACTAGCTCTGCTCACCCGAATATAGGCGCGGACAAGACCGTCAACCTCTCTCATGCCCGTAGCAAGGTACTGGAGGCCGCAAAGGCTGGCGCACGTTTGATTGTCTTGCCAGAGTGCTTCAACTCCCCATACGGGACCCAATATTTCCCTAAATATGCCGAGACCCTCCACCCTTCCCCGCCAACGAAAGAGCAGTCGCCGTCGTTCCATGCGCTTTCAGCAATCGCTGCTGAGGCAAATGCATACCTTGTTGGAGGAAGCATCCCTGAGCTAGAGCCGGTGACGAAGAAGTATTTCAATACTTCACTCGTTTTCTCCCCCACTGGTTCCCTTATCGGTACCCACCGCAAGACGCACATGTTCGATATCGATATTCCCGGCAAGATTACATTCAAAGAGAGCGAGGTACTATCCCCCGGCAACCAATTGACCATCATTGATCTTCCGGACTATGGCAAGATCGGTCTAGCTATCTGCTATGACATTCGGTTCCCAGAGTCTGCAATGATCGCTGCGCGCAAGGGTGCATTCTTACTAGTTTACCCTGGCGCTTTCAACACCACCACCGGACCTTTACACTGGTCTCTTTTGGGCCGCGCCCGTGCGGTAGACAACCAGACTTACGTTGCTCTGTGCAGTCCATCACGAGACTTGGAAGCGACCTACCATGCTTATGGCCACAGTCTGATCACAGATCCCAGTGCCAAGATCCTGGAGGAGGCGGAGGAAAAGGAAACCATCATCTACGCAGACTTGGACAATGAGACTATTGTAAATACTCGCAAGAGTATCCCCATCTACACGCAGCGTCGTTTCGATGTGTACCCAGATGTGAGCGGAGAGAGCTCGAAATAGTATAGTCGCATAGCCATTGGTCTAGTGAACAAAATCTATGGAGCCAGCAAATAGAACCTGACTGCACTTTCGTGAGGCTCTCATTACTATAGAATTTGTGACAACGACTGTAGACAAAATAGACAAAAGTGATGAAATTAACTACTGAAACTAGATATTCCGTGATAGACACCTTAGGCATAAACTGACCGAAAAGAGACAAGGTAAGGTGGATCAATCACATGACCATCCACCAGTCATCTTTCGCCCAGCAGATAAGCGAGCCACACTCAGCGGCAGCCAAAAACTGTGAATTTCCCTTCCATCGACAACTTTCGCCCACAGTCGACGCCGCCCCAACCAGTTTGTCGCCCTTTGAATTGATTCAACCTGGACATCTACTAACATCTACACAATCAGAAATGTCCAACGTCCAGACCGGCAAGAAGACCCGCTCGGCCATCGCCGACGTGGTTACCCGCGAGTACACCATCAACCTGCACAAGAGGGTATGTTGAGAAAACCCATTCCCCCCACGAGAAACCTGATCTGCGACGATTCTGGGAAGAGGCGCAAGAAGGAATAAATGGACAGAGAACACACGCAATCTCAATTTGAGATTTCAACTTTTCTGGGAATTTTCAAAAATTCAGTGTGTGTGCGTGCGGGCTATCAGGACTGCCAAGAAGAGATCTTGAAAAAGTTCTCATTTTTGATGGTACCTTGATTGCCATCACTTCCGAATTGCCGTCTGTAGGAGACTACAGCTTGCAAGATGTCCTTCGCGACTATCGGACAACTGGAAACTTCCTTCAAGGATTGAAACCTTTATTGGTTTACATTCTTTGGAGGTGTCATACAGTTGGCATACGCTTTCCCTCGAAACAAAATTCGACAACAAAAGAAGAAATTAGTTTGATGAAGTCCACCTTTATGGCCGAAACAAATCATCGCAGAGCAGCGTCTCTACCAGATGGCATTCGGACGGAAGACTGATTGTACCTTCTTTTTGGGTTATAGTGCCACGGTGTTAGCTTCAAGAAGCGTGCTCCTCGTGCCATCAAGGAGATCCGTGCTTTTGCCGAGCATGCTATGGTAAGTTTTGCTCCCACCTTTAATTGACCTCGAGCGATTCTCTGGAATCAATACTAATTCATACAACAGGGCACCAAGGACGTCCGTCTTGACCCCGCCCTGAACAAGAAGGTCTGGGAGGCCGGCATCAAGGGTGTCCCTTTCCGCCTGCGCGTCCGCATCTCCCGCAAGCGTAACGACGAGGAGGGCGCCGAGGAGCGCCTGTACTCCCACGTCCAGGCCGTCAACGTCAAGAACCCCAAGGGTCTGCACACCGCCGTCGTCGATGACGCTTAAATGGACTCACCGCGGCGTCTTGCTTCTATGATTCCATGTTTTACTTGGGGTTCGGTTGGGGCTTTTAAAATAAAAATATCTTCATACCCTTGATTCTGTGCCATGTAGATCTATGTTAGTGTGTGTAGTCTAGTCTCATCATGACTCGTAGGCTAATTAGCCAATCTTCGCTTGAGGAGCTATTGTACAAGTCAGGGCTCGGAACCTTCCAAGCTCTTGCAGCTGTACTCTTAACTACGAATAAAGTTGAGATTATATCTACACTACGAGTGGAGCGAGTGTTGTGACACTTGAATGTAACTGGTAATACTGGTAGTCTACTAACACATTGATGGTAAAAACACAATGCATAATAATAGGGGGAAAAAAAGAAAGAAACGAAAAAGAAATGGAATAACTGAAAGAGACCGGGGGTAAAATGCATATCTTCGCCTGATGGATGCTGGAAACAAAGAACAAGAACGTGCAACGTAGATTCCTTGCATTATCGTACATTTGGGGGGGGAAATGGAAGAAATAAGGGGATCAAAGATGATGGGAAATTTTGCGAATTGATGGTGTGGTCATTTGTCTTTTGTTGCGATATTTGAGTCGCTTTAGTTCTTGATCTCTTGGATCTTGTCGTGTAAGGAGGCAATCGACTCCGCCTTAACACGAATCGCCCACTGCTCGGGCTTTGCATCGGCCTGGGGGACCATGAATTGCACACTATTGCTAGTGCGAGCATAATCCAGCTCCTTCTTAAGAAGCGTGTTCAATATGACGTTGCCGCCGGGATCGGCACGAAGGACAATGCGGGCACGGTTGGTTCCTGGGTGTTTAAGCAACCGAATTGTTCCAGTGCCCTGAGACACCCAACCGGTGGTAAGCTTAAAAGCGCGAGCACGGCATTCGAGAACGACCGTCTCCTCTTCCTCGCCGGCATTAGCGGAGGACATATCAAAGATAGAGCCAGGGGCACCCTCCTCATCAGGTGTCGCAGCTCCTGACGTAGCGTTTTCGGCACCGGAAGTCTGAGCGGATGCTTCGGTAGAGGCTTGGGCAGATGTAGAGTTTGCGTCGTTGGCAAACTTGATGGGTGTAGAGGGCTTCCAGGTGTTGTCCGCCGGGGTCGGAGACGCAGTAGAAGTAGGTTGGGATGAGCCAGTGTTGAATGATGCACCAAAGAGTTGGGAAGTCTGAGAATTTGCGCCAAGGGAGGCTGCAAAAGGGTTTGCAGAGTTGGAGGTAGTGGAGGCTCCGAAATTGATACCGCTTGTGGAGGGCTTGGGTGAGCCAAAGCTAGGGGTAGGCGATTCAATGCGGTCGAAAAGGCTTCGGCCCGCAGCAGCAGTGGGTGCTGGGAGAGGGGCATCTAGACTAGATTTGGCCTTTTCTCCGTTTTCGGTTGATTTCGATCGTTTGGCCTCATGCTCTGTAGTGTCGTTGCCACTTTGATCGTTGTTGTCATCTCCAGAAGCGCGACGCTTAGGTGAGTGAGGCTTCGCGTCGTCCGAAGCGTCGCTATCGTTGTCATCATCGGCGGGTTGTGGAGTTGCGGAGAGACGGCCGAAGATGTTTTGTGAAGCTGGGACGGGCTGGCTGGTTGAATCGAAGATAGAGCCGGTGGATGGGGCAGGGGATGGAGCGGGGAGCGCAGTTTGCCCAGAAGAATCATTGGATTCCTCGTCGGCATCAACAAATTGGAAACCCTTTCCAGGAACAAAGACGGCCTTCTTCTTTGAGGCGGCCTCCAACTTCGCACGCTTCTCGCGTTGCTTCTCAGCATCTCGGCGCTCCCACTCTTCCTCATCATCCTCTTCAGAGTCGAAGTCTTCGGCCTTTCGCTTGGCCTTTTCTTTGGCCTCATCCTCTTCTGCCTTCTTCTTGAATTGAGCAAAAAAGTCCACACCACCAGTTCCGTTTCCGAACTTCGGCACTGATGAAGGGGCTGTCGAGCTCTGGGAACCTGAGGGCTTAGAACTGGCAAACATGTTACCGGCCAATTTTGAAGGAGTAGACGTCTCAGTGTCTTTGGCTGCTGGAGCTGGTGAAGCTGCGGCCTGGGTGGTGGTAGATGCACTGGGGGTAGCGGTAGAGATCTTTGCAAATGGATTTTCCGCAGGCTTAGAAGGACCAGCAGCAGTAGTATTCAGCGACGCGAAAGGGTTCGCGGGTGCCTTGGCCGGCGATGTTGAGGCAGAAGACGCAGCCTTGGTTGGCTCGGTCGACTTTGCCGGGGAAGAGAACGATTGTGCGAAAACATTGGACGTGGCAGAGTCACTAGTGCCATTGACAGTGGTAGAGTCTTTGGTGCCATTTGTCATAGGTGTCGCGTTCATGGACTTCCAGTCACTCTTTGAACCGACGGGTGCCCCCATGGCTTGACGTAAAGCCATGTAGTGCATAATCAAGCCATCAAAACCATCCACGCCTGGCTCGTACTTAGATACCTCTTCTTTGAAAATAGAATCCAAAATGCGAATTCGTTTCATCAATTGCAAGTTTGTCTTGTCGACGTTCTCGCTCAAAGTTGACTTCGGAATTTGGGCAGGCGCCGCTAGTTTAGCAGTTGCCACAGTTGGGGTAGTGCTAGCTGGGGCCGCAGAAGCGCTGGCAGACGGGGTCGTATCTGACTTGGCACCGAAAAGGTTCCCAAAAGGTGCGGCCGGGGTTGTCGACGCTGGTGTCTTGGCTGGGGAAGATGCAAAAAGATTTGGCGCGGGAGTTGATTGGGGTTTGGCGGGCTCTGGTGCCGACGGTTTTGGGGTAGAAACGGATGCTCCCATTAAAGATCCAAACGGATTGGCATTAGCTGGCTTCTCAGGGGTTTGCCCTGCTGCCGGCTTGGGCGCGAACAAATTATTGGCGATGGGCTGATCTGGGGCTGGCTTGGGGGAGAAGAGATTTTGAGCTGCGGGTGTTTGATCTTTAGGCGCCTCAGATGGCTTGGGGGTAGCCCCGAAAAGATTTTTGAATGGCGTAGCGTCTGCCGGCTTGCTAGTAGACTGGTCCGCTGGTTTAGAAGAGAACAAATTCGTTGAAGACGATGAGGTTGCACTCGCTTGTTGGGGCTCCGAAGATGTAGGCGTACTGGAAGTAGCACCACCACCAAAAAGATTCTTGAACGGTTGAGCTTCTGTGGGCTTGGAAGAGCTTTGCTCTGCAGCGAGTTTTGGAGAGAAAAGATTCTGGGATGTGGATGCCGGAGTCTGGGGTCCGGATGTTTGAGTGGCTGAGGTACCTCCGAAGAGGTTTTTGAAGGGGTTGGCATCCGCAGATTTGGCAGGTGTCTGCTCGGAAGTGGACTTTGGAGCGAAGATATTGTTCTGGGAGGTTTGGTCATCGGCGGGCTTTGGAGTTGATAGACCTGAGAAAGCGGGCTGTGTTGAGCCAGCTCCGAACAAGTTCGTTGTAGCAGGCTTTTCGGGCTCTGATGGCTTTGCCGCAGTTGAAGAAGCGCCGAAAAGGTTTCCAAATGGAGGCGCTTGGCCAGATGCTGGGGTTGACTGCCCAGCAAACGCAGGCTTGGCAGATATTCCTTCGGCCTTGTCACTTGCGGGCTTTTCAGCTGTGGAAGGGATATTGAGGTTACCGAATGGGTTGCTCGCCGGGGTAGAAGTGGTGGGCTTCGGAGAAAACAGATTGGAAGCCGAGTCCCCAAAGATATTGCGGCTTTGGAAACCACCGGGCGTTGTGGTAGAGGTATTTGGCTTCGAATCCGGAGACATCTGCATAGAGTCCGCAGGACTTGAGGTGGCGTTCACGGTATTTGATTGGCCGAAGATGGTAGAACCTGATGTAGCATTTGCGTTCTGCGGTGCACCGAAGGAGAAAGCAGGCTGAGATGGTTGTGCCGGTTGAGAAGTGGGCTGACCACCGAAATTAAATCCGGTAAAAGAAGTGCTCTGGGTAGCTGGCGCGGGGGTGGAATTCCCGGCGCCGTTAGCAAAAGGGTTGTTGAATGAGGTAGAGCCTGAGCCACCAGACGAAGCACCAAAATTGAAACCAGTTTGACCACCGCTTCCAAAAGAGAAGGGGGTAGAGCTACTCTGGCTAGGTTGAGCGGGTCCAGAGCTAGCTCCGGGGAAGCTTTGACTCTGACCGAACGTGAAGCCTCCGGATTGAGCTGGGGGTGCACCAAAGCTGGGACTAGGGGATGCGAAGTTGGGAGTAGAGAGACCGCCAAAGGCATTCGAAGATTGTTCCGTACCACCAGATGGGGTTGTACCTCGTGGGCGTCGGCGAACGTCCTTGATTCTGTAAAATTAAATAAAGTCAGTCGATTGCCAGGAAGGAAATTGTGCTTCGAACTGTCTTGAATGGGTTTGGGGTGCGAGATATTGAAAATATCACGACAGGCGCGCATATCGCTGTCCAAATTACAATGGGACTGTGTGATGAACAATAGTGAACGAGCTCTCTCATACGAAGCATGGGGAATGGAGCACAGCAACTTATCACCAAACTGCATGCCAACATCGCACTCGTAGATGTCCCAGTTCACCTAAAACAATGAGATGTCTTACTTACTTTCTGCTGGCCATCTGAGCGGCCGTTGCCCGCTGGGGGGCTTCATTTGGAGTGCTCGACATTTCGAATAGACGCTGATCTTCCTTGGATCCTTGAGGACCTTGCGCCGAGCGTTTTGACATACTACGGCGACACTTCTTTCGCGTAGTCTGTACTTGCTAACCGATGCACGGAGAGATGACGATTTGTTTTGACCGAGGGAAAGTTGTCCGTTCCAAAGACCAATTGCGATCCTTTGGATGAACAGTTGGGGTATGTATCTTTCTCTTTCGCGGGTGGACGGAGCTTTTTGGAAGCTACTCGTGGATCAGATTCCGAGTTGAATGTTGATGTTGTTGTTGATGTTTTGGTTCGGAGGGAAGCTCAGAGAAGAACTTCGCGCGTGGAGGGGGGAAATAAGCGTGGGAAGGAAGGAGCTAGGTCGTTCCTTCCTGCGTTGTCAAAATGGGGATTGATGACGTCGAATCGCCGCGCGGAAGTTTTCACGTGGGCTTTTTGAGAGCAAAATTGAATTTCTCTCGGCGGAATTGGAGTTGGATAGACTCTAGGTCGAGGTCTTGTTCCGTGACACGACCTATTCCCGCGATCCGTCGCGGGAGCTGAACTCGACGGAGAAATCACCAGGGTCAGGAATCGCGAGAATGAAGAGGCGAAATACTGTCTCTCCGATGAAGAATCAGGTTCTTCTTCTGGCGGTATCGACGGAGACGAAGGGAGGTGATTTGGCCCTGGATGATATTTTTTTTTTCGAACGCGGAGAACTCGCAACTTCGTCGCCCATTTTCTGCCATCACGTGATATGTCTTGGCACGTCGGCCTTCACCATCTCATCCCATCCTCTCTCTTCCTCTTCAACCTTGAAATGGGGTTTATCCAATTAATTCTACATTGACACAGACTGTCATCTTACTAGCCTGGTAAACTGCCTCCTGACCGATTCTCTTTTTTGCTGTCTGCTAAAATCATTCTACATCCTCAATGACGTCGCGACCACCCACTGTCATGTAACCAAACGCAGCTGGGTGGACGCAGCAGGCCATGCGGTCTTTTAGTGCACGGTGCACCACTATTCTTACTCGGCAGATCATCATCTTACAGTGACAACTCTTTGAGTATCATAGTTGGGAATGATAACATATCTAGTTATTTTTTTTCTCTCATTACTAATTCAATCAAAGCCATTTTGCATGGTATTGACACCATTCAATATCCTTGATTTCCCAACCACTTTCGAAAACATATCATCTTGAGAATCGAGATACCATTTGAGCGGAGTATACATAGTAGATGGTTTCCGGATTTTGCCACGAGGGGTTGCATGGGTTCTGGTCCGAATTGAAGATTGGTCGGACATCTGACTTTGGACTGCATGACTAGTTAGCTCTAATATCTTCTTGGGAAAGGAGCACCCAGTAGTTGTCTTGACTTATCGCTACATACCCTATACCTATATATAAGTATTACTTATATATATTGATGAAGAGCTAATGACCCATCAGATAAAATAGCAGGTTCTATCTGAAAATAAAAGCGAGTGGTTCCATGGATAAATGTGACAACCGTTTCATTGCCATATTCCACAATCCTAGCAGTATATATATATATATACACAAAGGGTCAGTAATAAACAAACCAGTGAGAGTCTGTCCATCTTTGGCGAACATCCATGTTATGACCGTATAAAATATTGACCTTATCAATAGAGAGAATATCATTATTTACATAGTATGTAAATAATGATAGTATCGGTATCCCCACTCTTTTCTCGAGTCCTGTCACACAATGAATGACCCCTGAGTCGAAATTCCACCGGACGTGGCGCCAATAAATCCTGCAGCTAGTCACATTCCATTCCACTTTGCGCTCCTCTCCGGCCGCCTAGTTCCATTTGAGCTTCTACCAAATGCACCCTTGTACAAATCAACCTTCTTATTGGCTTTGCCCGACTCTTTCGTCAGGCTACTCGATTCTCCTTATCCCCCATGGGGTCCCGATCGGCGCAGTCTGTTCCTTATTTTCATCTCATTTCCCCCCTCGATCATGAGGCAGGGCCAGCAGGACAATTTGAATGGCCTGGCCGGTGATGGCTCGAATTGGATACTCGGTCTTGGTGCAAGTCACTCTATATTTCTCCGCCTTGAGTAGTACTCCGGGGTAGCACTACTTCTCTAATAAGTATCTCGCATTCGTTTGAGAAGGGAATGCAAGTGTTTTCGAAGTATCAACACAGCGCGAGATCGCGTGGCTTCCATTCCTCCTTTTTCTTTTCTTTTTTTTTTACTCTGTCACACGCGTTCTCTCCACATTACATAGCTCTGGCATAAAATGCCGAAGTGGAGTACTTAGGGCCTACTATAGGTATAAGAAGGAGGGCTTTCCCACGGCTCGGCTCATTACGTGCAGGTCCGAGGGCCATTACTTGAAGTCAAAATGCGTTTTGCTTCAGTGACCTCGTTAGCTATACTCGTATCATGTGCTCATTCTCAAATCCTGGAGATTCCAGCTGTAGATGAGCTCGTGAGCTCTGCTTTAGAGCCCCTGGCTGAATATACTGACTACCATGGTCCAACTGGAGTCGCTTCGGCCGCTTTGAGCAAATCCACCGAAGCCTTTGTTGCCAACATTGCCGTCGAAATAGCAGATGCGTCGTATTGGCTTGCCGATATTGCTCACCAGGGAAAAGCTGCTTTCAATCCAAACCCTTCCAGCTATACTGTTTTCCGCAATGTTAAGAACTATGGAGCTAAAGGTATTTAAGCTGCGTTTCCGATGCTGTAGATAGACTCAATGCTTACCCTGAATAGGTGATGGTGTGACCGATGATACAGCTGCAATCAATTCTGCCATCAGTGCTGGTGGTAGATTCGGGCCAGCAGGTCGGCAGACCTCTACAACGACTCCAGCTATTGTATACTTCCCAGCTGGGACATATCTGATCTCTTCACCAATCATTGACTACTACTTTACCCAAATAATTGGCAATCCAAATTCTATGCCAGTAATCAAAGCCACGGCTGGATTTACTGGACTTGGCTTGATTGATGGAGACCAATATCAAAATGATGGCAACCAGGGATGGGTTTCAACAAACGTGTTCTTCAGACAAATCCGGAACTTGAAATTGGATTTGACAAACATACCTGCAAGCTCAGCTGCCACCGGAATACACTGGCCAACTGGACAGGCGACCAGTATACAGAATGTGGAGATCCTCATGAGCTCCGCCTCTGGGACCCAGCATCAAGGAATTTTTATTGAGAATGGTGAGAGACATCAAAGGCGCTGCATCTATAATATGATGGGCAATATAACTAATTACTTGCTGCAGGTTCTGGGGGATATTTGGCCGATATTACAATCACAGGTGGCCTCTACGGTGCCAATGTTGGCAATCAACAATTCACAACGCGCAACTTGGTAATCTCAGATGCAGTCACAGCTATCTCTCAAATCTGGAACTGGGGCTGGACTTACCAGGGACTCCAAATCACAAATTGTACCACTGCTGTCGCAGTCAATAATGGCGGCGCTGGTAATCAACTTGTGGGATCAGTCATTGTCCTCGATAGTGTCATCCAGGATTGTTCGACCTTTGTGACTAGTGCTTGGCAAGCCTCAACTTCGACGAACGGAAGTCTCATCTTGGAGAACATTTCTCTTCAAAATGTCCCAGTTGCAGTTCAGGGTCCTAGTGGCACCGTCCTTGCTGGAGGTACCAAAACCATCAGTGCTTGGGGACAGGGTCATAAGTATACACCTAACGGGCCGACCAACTTCCAAGGTACATTTAATGCGCCAGCACGCCCAAGCGCACTTTTGGCAAGTGGTACCTCAAATTACTACGTGAAAAGCAAGCCTCAATATGAATCTTTATCAAAGTCTGCGTTCGTCAGTATCCGAAGTGCTGGAGCGGCTGGCGATGGAAAAACAGATGATACATCTACTATTCAATCGACCTTGAACTCAGCTGCATCCTCTGGTAAGATCGTATTCTTTGACCAAGGCACATACAAAGTCACAAATACTATCTATATCCCTCCTGGGTCGCGCATTGTTGGTGAAGCATATCCCGTGATAATGGCAAGTGGTAATACTTTCGGAAGCATCACAAACCCAAAGCCGGTTGTCCAGGTTGGAAAGTCTGGCGAGTCGGGGTCAGTCGAATGGTCCGATATGATTGTGAGCACGCAAGGGTCTACACCTGGTGCCACTTTAATCGAATGGAACTTGGCTGCAAACTCGGGATCCGGGATGTGGGATGTTCATACCCGGATTGGCGGATTTGCTGGCTCCCAGCAGCAAGTTACTCAATGCCCTACTTCGGCCGCTGTTTCAGCCGCTTGTGAGGTTGCTTACATGTCCATGCACATTACAAGCAGTGCCAGGAGAGTATATCTCGACAATGTCTGGCTGTGGACAGCAGATCATGATCTGGACAGCGGTAATGATGTTCGCATTTCCGTCTACTCTGGTCGAGGGTTGCTTGTGGAAGGTCAAACCATCTGGCTGTAAGTACTTTGAACTTTCCCATGCAATCTCTATCACTGACTCATGCTCTAGGTACGGCACGGGCGTCGAGCATCATTCACTATACCAGTATCAATTCTCAGGAGCAAGCTCGGTTGTGGCAGGTTTCATACAAACGGAAACACCGTAAGTCTGAATTAGCCCGGATCTTATTCTCTTCTTCATCCTGTTTCTGACTATTTTTAGTTATTACCAACCCAATCCCAATGCGGCAAATGGTCCTTACCCTTCAAACTCCGCCTTAAAAGACCCAGACTACAGCAGCTGTCTTCCTGGAAACTGCAATTCACTAGGACTTCGTGTCCTTGATAGCACCGGCATCATTGTCTACGGAGCAGGGCTGTACAGTTTCTTCAATAACTATAGCACGGATTGCTCTACCTTCCCGGTCCCCGAGAATTGCCAGAGCGAGATATTCAGCGTCGAGGGAAGTACCAGTAGTTTGGTGGTATATACCCTGAGCACAGTTGGTACGACCAACATGATTGTCAAGGATGGGAAATCTTTGGCTGTTGTTAGTGACAATTTGGCTACCTACGCTGCCACAATTGCGTATTTCACGTTGTAGGAAGGGGTTTCAATTTTGTCAGATTTGTATTCAATAGCCATTAACGAGATTCTCGTCATGTTACCTTTGTATTGTCTTCAAATTCAATCTGAAGTTTACCGAGTTCCGAAGAATTGATAGTTCCAAGTTGTCGACGTATATCGAGATAATTCAGAATATCATGCTCATAATAATGCTAAATCACAGTACTGTGATTAGGCATCACCATTTTACTACCTCTCTACGTACAGTTACCAAGTCAAAAAGAGGCGAGTGGCTAAAATAAACCAAAGCGCTAGGACGATCGATATCGAACATGGGGAGAATCTCCATCAGCCGTTCCGCAACAGGGACATCCGCACAGCTTCTGATGGTTCCAAGCCCTTCCTCCTCAATCTCTACCCATTTCTCGGCAATGCCGGCCATGACAGCGCTGTTCTAAACCCCCTTCTTGGAGAGTCGAGTTGCGAAGTACGTGAATGGCGCGCCTTCGAAGAAATGGATCGCGGCAATGCGTGGCGACGTTGAACATACATGAGAGCAAACCAAGATCAAGCGAAAAAGTTTGAGTCGATTGCATAGACCGGGGACTCAAAGATGAAGACGAAGGCGAAGTAGTAGATGAGGAAGAGGAATATGACGCACTTATCGACTCGCCTAGAGCTACCATGTGCTCAAAAGTAGGACAATATTTATCCCAGACAGGCTGCTCATCTGTCATGAGGTCCCCCTCTGATGGATGAGCATTGAGAGCTAGAAAGGAGTCAAGCTCGCGCAATTTTAGAGTTGCAGCACCACGGCGCTCGCGCTCCGAGAGAGAATCTCCATGACTCCAGGAATTGATCCAGCGCTCTCGACCAGCGTGCCAGCAAGGCCAACGCTGTATCACGCAAAACCACAGCGTCATTTGTGACCACAATTATTGGACTTGCATTGTTATCTGAATGCTGTGGATTCAGCTGTGTGTCTCGAATAGTCAGTTCCGAGCTGTGCTGTCGGTACTAATATGTATAGACCTCGAGCATCTCGCTAGCCTCGGTTAATGATTTGAAAACAACAGGCTGGTCGAGATCTATCGAAATATTTGGCCAGATACTGAACTCAATTGAGTTCATTCTTTGCTCACTCTTAATTAATTTAGAATCCAGACCAGTCTCAGAAGACGAACTTCCATAAAGTGTATCCTTACCACAGTGGCCTGGGCCTGTAGCCGTGTAAACAGACTGCATAACACATCGATCGGAACGTAAGCTCCTAGGTTGAGGTCTGAAGGGGTGAATGTATCGGGGGCGTTCCTGCGGATCTCAGCAAGGATCTTCAGCCCGCTGGTGATGTGCGTGATGGCTGATGCGTAGTATCCGCGCATGGCCTAGAGCCCGGAGATAGTATGCATTCTACCATAGCTAAAGCATCAAACGTGCAAGAACGCGTTCATCAAAGGTAAAACTGGCCCCCAATTGATTGGTTGAGGCGAAGCCATCAGACTTTGTCAGCGATCAGGCTGGAGACGTTCAGCCACAAGGCGGTGATGATCAAGAAGCAAGTTGATACTTTGTGTTGCTTATAAATTATGGTAGATCAGATTTAGAAATGTAGAATGAGTTATATAGAATCTGCTATGTTTCAAATTGAATTATGGACGTTCAATCATTTCGAAATTTCTAGGACCAACCAAGCTTACACGGGTAACACTTATAGTCACAGTATCACTCATGGTTCTATCATCAAACAAGAATAGAACGGACAAAACTCCACAACGTTGAGCAAATGCATACATATTGAAATCATAAAAAAAGGAAAACTCTAGGTGCCGAGTTCAGACGCTATCACGTCCTTGCAGAGTCTGTTTCCAATTGTTAGCAAGTCTCAATCTCGCAGCAATTTGCGTTACATACCATTTCGTCGTCCAAAGTCGCAGCTTTAGTATAGGTCGTCATATTCTTACGCTGCTTGCGGCTGGGCATATCGCTATCTTTGCCTGGCATAAGCTTTCCTGGGTGTACAACATTGAGCAGCACGAGCGCAGTCAACATAGGCAAGCTGTCGAGACAATACTGATAGGCCTCGTGGAGGGGTATTGTGCTTTTGAGACCCTGGGAGTATTCGCATAGTCGGAAAATGATACGCATCTTTCTACCTGTTAGTAGTACATTCCATCAACTTTCAATTTAATACTCTGATCTGTACTAACCGTGATCAAGGCGAGACAGGCATAAAGCACGTATAGAAGCAAAACCGCTTTTTTGAGATCCGGCCGTTGCTGTCGGCGAATCTTGAGATGGAAGCAGATAGCACAAATGATGAATAGCAAGACAAAGAGCTGCTGTGCTCCAACACCACCCATATATATGTGCAATCCTAGCATTTGCGTTTTATATGAGATGTCTTCACCGGCCGCCATTGCAGCGCCGCCGACCTGGACAATAAAAGCTCTATTGATCTTATACATCAGCCAAAAGCCCAGAGCTTGAACTACTATCTAGTAATGGTTGAAGAAGAGACTCACATTATATCGAGAAGCACAAAAAAAAGACCAAATCGCCATGGTCTCACATGCAGGACACGCGCATCATCGCTAAAGTTCCAGACCATTCGACCCATAACCATGTACACAAAGGCATTGGTCCATAATGGTGCGACAAGGATTAAGATAAACCAAATAGCATAATAGCTATAGCTAGTCACATGGAGAATACTTAATGCGCGGGAGACATAGGTCACTGTTTGCATCACTCCGGATACGATGATCACCCAGCAGTAGAATTTGCGATGTACGATTGCCTGCGTGATATGGGCGAGAGTCGTTAGGCCAAAGAGGACGGCAAAAAGGTATGACGCAGCTACCGAGGGACAAAAGTCCCACATGGTGTCGGGGTCAGACAAAGCTTTTCAGAGTCAGTTATCTGATTTTTTGTAGATAAGATGGCGATCGAAGGACCGAGATAGGTTGTGATAGCTACCTTTGCACTGGGCCATGGTTCAAGTTGGCAGTGGAGTGATGGTGGTTTATTTCGACACGAGCGTTGAATGAGAAACATTTTCAAGCGATGATTGACTTATATATTCATTCGTTTTTAGCTCGCTGCCTGGTGTAGAGATGAAGATATTGTCCTTGTTCATACGAGATAGCCCCCCAAAGTGGACCCTCATAGGCCTCAGCCGAAGCCCCGATTGGATCGTTCGTATGGACTAGCTCTTCCCAGCACACCCAAAATAACGTTGTCGGACTCCCCCACTCAAATCCTCCTATTTGCTAATTTTAGGCCGTATAGTGAGAAAGTTAAGCCTTCAATCTGGGATCTTAAATTGTTTATCTGGCAGCCTGCCAAAGAGCCCCAAATGAAGGAGGCTGTGGCCCTATACAAGTTCACTATTGGTTCTAGAATTAATACAAAACCAGATATGCTTAGGAAAGTTGAGGTACTAGAGTTTGCTCTAAGAATCATAGCATTCGCGGAAAGTAGAGAGGTAGGAGGGCTCTGCGCTGCGTAGTACGCACCATCTTTGTTCGGTGGGAAATGGCTTCTGTTAGCAGATGGATACGTAGCTCTATATGGATCTTCTGGGAGAGCATCAAAATAAACGAATAGCCAAAGGCTTGAAGCCAACATCAAGTAAAGTGTTGCTTTTCCGAACACTATGTCGTACAACCAAATTGGCCATTGGCCTCGCCGTCTCAGCCAAATAGGCTCAAATATCTGTGTGATTCTTCATTCGTCTCCGAGAGTACGATCATAGAATATAAGGCGATTATAGTGATATTTCGCAAGAATTAAGATCAGGTTTTTTTTTCTCCTCCAAAATAAGTTGGAGATTAAATTTCTTCTAATGGCTCATGCTTCAAAAACCATAGCGTCTCAAGATATCCGGCAATTTGATTAAGAAACTATACTGACTTCTAATGTTTTGCCGGCGGAAATGAATCCGGGGCGTGGGGGTGAAAGGGAAAACGCGGGGTAACAAATCCATTAAAGATAAATCAGACACGGCGGAACAAACCTCCTTAATAACCAATTCCTCGCGACTGTCAATACTTGCCAAATAGGCCCTGATAGTTATTCCGAGACATTGGTGAACCATGGCGAGCAACGCAGACGCATCGGCGATCCCTTTTGACGCCCTCCCACTAGATCCCACCGGCCCACGGGGAAATGCTTGGGGGCGGTTTGGACTGAAGGATGAGCTTGGTACTTTGAATCTGCTTACCCCGGAGATCATTGTGGAAGCCGCTAAAGAGATCCGAACTGGCGTGCGTATTTCTCTCGACTGGCCATTGAGCATGCCCTCTTATCCGAGCTTCAATCGCGATCCATTCAAACAAGAGATTGTTCTCCGCAGTCCAAACTGTATCTACGATGATATCTTAACGTTCAATAGTCAAGGATCCACGCAATGGGATGGATTTAGACACTATGGTCAGTCAATAGTTACGCATGATTCATCATGGCTATGAACTAACAGGTATCTCTCAAAGCGAATCAAAAGTCACGGCAATTTTACAATGGGCATACGACAGAAGAGATTGAGAATTCGGATGTAATCGGTCTACATAGTACGTTCATATCAATTGCAGTGCTACTGCATCCTGCAGGACGCTCTCATTAACCCAATAAATTAGCCGTTGCAGAAAATGGTGGCATCACTGGCCGTGGTGTTCTACTTGACTTTGCGGAATGGGCAGCATCAAATTCAATTTCGATATCTGCACTGCAATCCGAGGCTATCACCATCCAGCAAATCAAGCAAGTGATCAAAGATCATAAATTGGAATTTCGAAAAGGTGATATCCTTTTCGTGAGAAGCGGATTCACTGCCGCATATAATAATTTGAGCGACAGAGAGCGTCAAGAACTTCCACAGCGTTCGAGCCCTGATTTTATCGGAGTAGAAGCGACAGAGAGCATGGTTCGTTGGCTTTGGGATCATCAATTCGCTGCTGTGGCCGGTGATGCCCCGAGTTTTGAGCGAGCTCCAATCCGGGGCAGCCATGCCGATCCCAACTTCAATCTTCATGAGTGGGTTTTGGCAGGGTGGGGGACTCCAATTGGTGAAATGTTTGACTTGGAGAAGCTATCTCAACATTGTAAGGCAACTGGCAGATATAGCTTCTTTTTGTCTAGCATGCCTCTCAAGGTAAGTGTGGTTTTTTGGCATTATTATATGTCTCGCATTCCGGAATACTGTTAACGGTTATAACAGGTCGTTGGAGGAGTTGCCAGTCCACCTAATGCATTTGCGATTTTTTAGCGTTATTTGCACTTGTACCGGGCGGAATGAGCTCACATTGTGATACTTGTATAGCTTGGAATAGTTATGTATTCATGAGAAACTGAAGCGAGTGCTTTTGTCGTGATGCTACCGAAACCGGAAAGAGGAGGGACAGATGGGAAGGGTTGTTGCTGAAGCGGCTTTTCTGAATTCCAGCTCCCTTGATTTTTACCACACCAAGATATTGTACATTATGTAGTTACACCATCAACTTCAAGTTGAAGGTTGGATGTTTGTGGAATATCACGCGAGAAGAATACTAGGACCAGCAACAGGTACTGGCAGTACACAGTCTGTACTTCTTGGCCTTGACTAGATATGCCCAATATCAAAAGGTGTCATCTACAATAGTTTCCAGGTATACTATCAGTGAGCAACCACATTGTACAGTAGGACGCCTGCCCGGGGGGGGGTTCTCACCAAGCAACGTTACTAATACAGCCCTAAATGGATATCACGTACGCCGTCTATACATTAATCCCCTAGGCACTCACAGGGCACCAGCTAAAACTTTCACTTATGATGTCAGCTCCATGCGACGCACATGGAACAGATCGTCGCACTGAAAATAGAAGAACGATCCAGAGCGCGGCTGTTCTATCCACGTTAGTGGTGGAGAAGCCTTTTATGTGGAGCTTAATTTGACCCGCCATTCCCACACATATAGTATCATTGGTTTGAAGCATCTCCAAGCATTCCAAGTCTCCGTGCGCCCAGAAAACCGGTTGGCTCTTGGTTAGTCGCGTTTTTTAATGCAGTCTTTGAGTTGTCTGAACACAGGCTATTTCTGCGCGCTTCAGATGTGGTCTGTGTTTGCGCTGCTATCGTGTGAGCGATCAATCAATTGTGCCGCTGATATCCCTGGGTGGAGTACACAGCCTTGAATCTCCTGACGATCCATTGATCCAGTTGGTTGACGTGATTCGAATGGGCCCCGAGGATCAAGGGTCTTGGCGAGTGAGAATGTCTGTAGTTACCCACCGCACCTAATTGATACTTGCGAATGGATCCATACAGACCTTTTGCATGCAACGATTGACGGGGGATTACGTCCCCCTCTTCTCCACTCCACTCAGGGAAAGACTGGGGCTCATCTGTAATAATTCTCAGGGATTTTGTAGGTGACATAACTTTGGTCGCTTCACTGTTTCTGAGACCTACCGCCCCGCAAGCGCTGGTTTTTCGACCCCATCCCCAGACCAGCCTTTCTTCTTTTTCTCCCCTGAGGATTTGACACCTACGCCAGAGACTAGATTCATTACCGCGACCTTCACGACGTCGGACTAAAGTTGTGGGCCTTATCTGATATTCTCTTCAACTGGTCAATTCGCGGACGCGATCACATTTCGCGATGTGGGCGAAGGCAACATGGTCGTACTTCCTTTATGGATTATTGTTTGGACAGAAGGTTTCTGCTTCAATTGACCTTGATGTTGGCGACCAACGTTAGCATATCTTTCAACAAACCCAGCCGAGTGACGGTGGCTAATAATATCTTGCGAATCAACAGAATCCATCAAAGATGCTGCTTCAGAAGCAACCTACGGAATGATGACCTGGTATCATGGAAATGAAACCGGCCAAATTCCAGGCGCCTTTCCCGAGAAATGGTGGGAGGGTGCAGCTCTTTTCCTCGCGCTGCTCAACTATTGGCATTTCACTGGCGACGACACATACAACGATCAATTGAGCCAGGGCTTGGAGTTTCAAGGTGGACCAAATGCCGACTATTGGACCAGCAATTACAGTTCATTTTTGGTAGGGATCCGTCCCATTCAAATAAATAAATAACTAGGTTAAAAGGATCTGGGCTAATGACTGGTTTTGATAGGGTAACGATGATCAAATGTTCTGGGGTCTTGCGGCCATCCAGGCAGCCGAACTGCAGCTTCCCGATGTCTCGGATGGACACTCATGGTTAGCTCTGGCACAGGGTGTCTTCAATGACCAGAAGAACCGATGGGACACAACAAAGTGCGGTGGTGGATTGCGCTGGCAAGCATTCGTCTACCAGAGTGGATATACCATGAAGAACTCCGTATCAAACGGTGGACTTTTCCAGTTAGCAGCTCGTCTTTACCGCTATACTGATGATACCCAGTATAAAGACTGGGCGGAGAAAATTTGGGAGTGGTCAGCCGGCTCGCCACTATTGAATACCAAGACTTGGAATGTTGCGGACTCTGTGAATATGGACGACAACTGTAAAGCCCCTGGCAATGTACAGTGGACATACAATTATGGTGTCTACTTGGGTGGTGCCGCCTTTATGTATAACAAGGTCAGTATTAATCAGTCGCTCTTCATCTAGAGAAGTCCCATGCTCACAAGTAACACGAACAGACCAGCGACGATAAATGGCTCGAGGCTGTTAATGGACTTCTGACAGCATCCTTCAAGAAGTTCTTTTTGCCTGCACATGGCGGTGTTATGGAGGAAGTGACTTGTGAGCCCACGGAAGTTTGCAACAACAACGAGATTCTGTTCAAGGGCTTGTTCTCTTCATGGCTTGCCTATACCGCGCTCTTGGTCCCCTCCACTTACGATAAAATCCTCCCCAAACTGGAAACATCTATCCAAGCGGCCGCCAAATCCTGTGATGGGCACAACAACAACACTTGTGGTGTTCGCTGGTACCAGTCAAAATGGGACGGCTGGACTGGAATGGAAGAACAGATCAGTACCAGCAACATTTTTAGCTGTTACTTGGTGAAATACGAGCACAGTGGTAAAGGGCCCGTGACATCCTCTACTGGAGGAGACAGCAAGGGTGACCCGAACGCTGGTGCGCAAGGCGCAGACTCAGAGAAAAATAAACAAAAGCCTATCTCAACCGGAGACAAAGCAGGCGCTGGAATCTTGACGGTTTTATTCGTCGCCGGATGGGCTGGTTTGATGTCTTTTATGTTCATTGGTGGGTAAAGTCAGATGGCAGCTTCATTTTGCGGGTTGAAAGTAGATTGTATTCACCTTGTATATTTTTTTTTCGTCTTTATTATTAGCGTCAACATGTCAAAGTTTTCCGGTGCATAATTTCTCCTTTGATTCCTCAGATAATGAAAACTTGGTCAAGTAACCGCGGTTTTACTGCAAGTGTGGTGATAGATGATGCTAATTTATAAGCAACTGAGCTAACACGCCTTGCTGAACTTCTCCCCGCTTCACTTTTGCAACGACCATTTCATCACCTCAAGAAATAGTCATTATGTTTGACGCATTTGAAAAATTCTTGGTTCAAACACAAGAAGAACCACCCATTTATATCCATGGTCTTAAGAATGTTAACGCTTCTCGTTCTCTTCCACCTTTGATTTTGCTACATGGGTTTCCTCAAACGCTTCATATCTGGCACCGAGTTGTTCCCCATCTTGTCGATAAATTCAACGTCATATTGATCAATATCCGTGGCTATGGCGAAACTTCAAAGCCCGCTGATATAGTTTCCTATGGAAAAAGTGCCATGGCCCGTGATGTAATTTCGGTGATGGATATTCTAGGCTTCACCGACTCATTCTATGTGTGTGGTCATGACCGTGGTGCCAGAGTAGCGCATAAACTCTGCGTGAATCATCCCAGTCGGGTCAAAAAAGTGATACTTCTCGATATATGTCCTACCCTAGCCATGTTTGAGAAAACCGACCAGAGCTTTGCAACTAGTTACTACCATTGGTTTTTGATGATACAAAAGGAGCCTGTACCTGAAGCCTTCTTCTCAGCTAACCCTCGGGCAACAGTCGAGCTACTGATGAGAGGCCGACCCGGTATTGGACTCGATATCTTTGAGCCAGCATGTTTTGAGGCCTATGTGGAAAATATGAGCGATCCTGCGGCTGTTCATGCAATGTGCAATGATTATCGGGCTAGCGCCAGTATAGACATGGAGGAGTCAAAGGATGACATCAAGCATAACCGACTGATCAAATGCCCACTTTTGGTGATCTGGGGTAAGCATGGAGTGATCGAGAAGTCTTTTAACGCGATTGAACAATGGCGGGCTGTGACAGACTCGAATGTACCCGTGGAAGGATACAATGTAGATTCCGGTCATTACATTCCGGAGGAGGCACCTGAATCAGTTGTGGTGGCGATCAATAAATTCTTTGTGTGAATCAGATGTGAGAATAAATTAGGCTCTAATATTCTGCACGATTCTTGTACAAAATCTTGTTGGGTATATAATACAAGGTACAGCGACTCGAGTACTATACACGAATGCTTGGATGGAAGAGTGCTGAATACTAAGAAACAATGGCCTCTATTGGTCAAACGCCGCCAACCCTCACAAGAATTCAAAATTGATATCTACTAGACAACTTTCAATTCCAATCCCATCGTACTTTGACACCTTATTTTTGAATCAAAGAAGCAAAATGATGCATTCTTTTCTGGGATCTTCATTCTCTGTGGTATAGTTCTACAACCGGAGGAATGTTGTTCCTCCCCATCCCCGCATACTCAATGAAAACGGTCGCAGGCGAGTTCATTCTGAAAACTTGAACATCTTCGAATTAGAGGCGTCGTGTGATTTTACCTCGTCCAGCACGGAATGAATGATGGGCCAGCTGCCTATTCTTCACGATGCTGAAATTCGCAATTGTGGCCGCTTCTGGGTATGACCTCCTTGCATTGACGGATACAAACCCATCTGACCAATCCAGGACTCCGATAACGCCTGGTTGTCACCTTGTGCATTGCCTTACATTGCCATTGCGCCCGCAAGTTTGGCGCTGCTGATCGCATTGCATCACTTGTTCAAGCCACTACTGCATCGATGGCGTCCTAAGTGGACTTTGGCTTTCATCTCGGAAGATGAGCATCAAGAGCTGCCTGGCGAAGGGCCAAAATATCGTTCCCTACACTGGACGATTGCCCTGCTGGGTATTTCTGCAATTGGCTTTGCTGCGGAGCTGTCAATCTGTCTTTATAAGAGAACTGATATATTTGATGTGATATGCATGGCTTCGTGGGTAAGTGGCGTTTCTTTCTTTTTTCGAATGATAACACTAATACAAGCACAGGCCACCATTACGGGGATGATCGCCGTGAAAAGGCCAAGGTCGTGCTCCATTCCTCTTCTAGCATATTTTCTTCTGGCTTTCGCCGTCGAAGTATCATGGATTTTGCAAATCACTTCAAGCTCCAGACTCAGAGCAATTGCTCATTATGTTGCTGCATGTGCTGCGCTGGTCAATGGGAGTATCATTTTGCTTATGCCGTTTCGAACAAGTTCGGCCCCAATATTTGAGATCAGTGCGGTTGGTCAAACACCTAGCAGTGACTTCCGCAGTCCGGAAGACAACCTTCGACTATGGCAATTTCTTTCCGTCTCTTGGATGGAACCATTGATCTCCTTTGGGCGGAACCGGCAACTGCATGAAAGCGATGTTTGGCGACTCGGATTCGAGTTTCAACACCGCCATCTCCACGAAAAGTTCCGTCGCCTCAAGGGATCCGTATTGATGCGGACTTTGAGAGCAAATGGTCTCGATGTCTTGATTATTTCGATCATTGCCATTTTGCAAATGCTTTGCGACTTTTCAACGCCTGTGCTTCTGCAGCAGCTCTTGAAATCGATGCAGGACTCAACAAAGCCCAAAAGGGTGCCACTGACTTATGCCATGTTGTCTTTGCTACTGCGACTCGTTGCTGCACAATCTCAGGTTTTAAATCTCTGGTATGGTCGGCGGTGCTACGAGAGGTCCAGGGGCGAGATGGTCATGATGGTCTACGAAAAGGCTTTATCGCGGAAGAATATTCTCGGCATACAGGAAAAAGCTGGCCAAAATTTGCTCGTTGAAGAAAGCAACGATGGAAATGGCAACGTGGCGGCGAACGACCCTGAGACTTCTTCAGACAAGCCTGGCTTTTGGCGCCGCCTCATCAAAGGCAATTCAAAGTCGAAAAAGGACAAGGCCAAGGAGGCCGCATCTCTAGGAAAGATTTTCAACCTTCTTAGAGGCGATGTCTATGACGTGGCTCAGCGATACTGGGAGGTCGATAGTCTCATCGATAAACCTCTGGGCTTGGTGATTGCCGTAATTCTGGTCTGGAAACTCTTTGGGCCTTCTTGTTTGTTGGGAATATTGTCAGTTTTTGCTGCCCAAGCAGCAAATGCCGTGGTTACTAAAGTGCTGCTTCGATATGAACGCGTTAAAAGAGCCGCCACAGATGTTCGTTTACAGCTCACATCGCAATTTGTAGAGGCGATCCGACATCTGAGGTGGTACGGATGGCAAGATCATTGGCTTCGGCAAGTCATGGATGCTCGACAGAATGAGTTGAACCTCCGTATCATAACTGGTCTATGGGGGATTTTGATCAGTTTCATTAACACTTTTGCAAGCGGTATTTTCCCAGTGCTTGCATTGTATTCGTACACTGTACTTGCTGGACATGAACTACGAATCGACATCATTTTTCCTGCATTGCAGCTTTTCTCAATGCTTGAAGTCCGCCTGCGCGAAATTCCGAGTTTGATAACGACTCTCATCAATGCTTCCATCGCCTTGGGTCGTATTGAAGATTTCATGGCAGAGCCTGACAAGGAAAACAGTCTTACTGATAATGTCGATGAGCAAATTCCATTTCATCTACAGTCCAGCACATATGCGTGGCCTGGGAAGCTGACACCAGTATTAAAGGAAATCAGCATGACGATACCAAAAGGCCTCACGGTTATCAGCGGCAAAGTCGGGGCAGGGAAGACCGCCCTATTGCAGTCGCTTCTAGGAGAGCTTGACCAGCTTGAAGGTTCTTCCCGTATCCCGAATGAGATGGTGGGCTATTGTGCTCAGGCACCTTGGTTGCAAAGCATGAGCATTCGTGACAACATTCTGTTCTCTTCGCCATATGAAGAACAGCGGTACAAAAAGACCTTGGAAGCATGCGCTTTACTACCAGATCTTTCACAATTCAAACACGGAGACCTGACTTTCATCGGCGAGAATGGAATCGGTCTCTCTGGGGGTCAAAAGGCGCGTGTAGCCCTTGCCCGTGCTGTCTACAGTGCTTCACGTGTCCTGTTATTAGATGATCCTCTCTCCGCGCTTGATCACAACACGGCCGAGTTTGTCACCCGCAAATGCTTGGCTGGTCCGTTACTACAAGACCGCACAGTGGTTCTAGTAACACATCGCGTGGCACTCGTTCGTGATATTGCCGGGCAAATCATCGACATCAGCGATGGACGCGCCACCGTTTATGACAAAAGTGCAATCACGAGTTCTGCTAGTGTAACGGCCACTGGGATGTCAGTACCTGAAGAATCCTCGTACGGAACAGGAGAGGGTACCGACAGCGATCAGGAAGCAAGTGCAATTCCGGACAAATTTATTGAAGAAGAACACCGAGCTGAGTGGGGTGTCAAGGCTCGAGTTTATTGGACCTATATCAAAGCCGGGAAATACAGATGGTGGCTCTCGTTAGTCATTGTTTTGGCTATCTACCGACTCACTGCTGTTGGCCAATCTTGGTTTCTCAAGGAATGGGGCGAAGCGTACAACAGGATACCATTGAATTTGCATGAGTTCCTGGCATGGGGTAAACCCCCAACAGGAAGTAACTCCATCACAACGGCATCTTACGTGGATACTCACTTCATATCGTGGAATCCCTTTGCCAGATTGCCACCTCCTAGTGACGATGTCCGTCCTTGGCTCTGGGCCTTCTTCTGCATAGTCACTTTCCAGGCAGTCACCCTTCTTGTTTCTCAGGCGCTGATGTTAGTCATTGTCTATTGTGCTGGAAGGACCTTGTTCCGACAAGTCATAAATCGCGTCAGCCGTGCGACATTCCGATTTTTTGATGTTACTCCAGTAGGTCGATTGATGAACCGCCTCACATCAGATATTGGAGTCGTGGATGGAAACATCAGCTCGCAATTCCAGGTTATTGCTTTTCATGCCATTACTTGGATTTCTTCCATTTTAGTCATTGCAAGCGCTACTCCAACCTTTCTTGCCTTCTCATTGATACTAACTGTGGTATTTGTGTTCGTTTTCCTGCGGTTCCTTCCGACATCACAAAGCCTGCGACGACTTGAAATGGTGTCATTGACTCCGCTACTCTCCAACTTTGGAGAATTGTTGCATGGCCTAACTACTGTTCGAGCTTTTCGAGCCGAGGAACGTTTTCAGAACCGCGTCATATCGGTTGTCGACCAATTCCAAGGGATGGATCACTTTTACTGGTCTTTGCAGGCATGGCTTACCTACCGCTTCGAAAGTCTTTCTGCACTGTCGACATTTTGCTTGACAGTTCTGGCTCTTTATACGAAGACGTCCCCCGGCCTTATGGCATTCGTGCTCATTGCGGCCAACTCATTCGTGCAGTCCACCCATGGCCTTTGCAAGCAATATGGCCAGTTGCAGATGGATTTTGTTTCAGTTGAACGTGTTGATGAGCTTCTTCACGTCGAAGAAGAAACCCCGGGCACGATTGAGCCGCCAGCTGCATGGCCCACATATGGCAGTGATGTTGTATTTGAGAATGCCACTATACGATACGCACCCCATCTGGATCCGTCTCTGGTAGATGTCACTCTCTGTATCCCAGGCGGGTCAACCACAGCAATCATCGGCCGGACAGGCAGTGGCAAGTCCACGTTAGCTGTTTCATTGCTTAGCGTCATTCGCCCCGAGTCTGGTCGTATCTTGATCGATAATATTGATATTGCACATGCAAATACTCAAGTATTACGGACCAGAATCACCTTTGTCGCACAAGACCCTGTACTTTTCCCGGGCAGTATCCGCCTTAATCTTGACCCCACGAGTGAATTTTCCGACCAACAGTGTGCAGAAGTCCTGGAGCGCCTTTGTGGCCGACATGGCTGGAAGCTTGAAACACACATCGAAGCCGGAGGTAAAAATCTAAGTCAAGGTCAAAGACAACTAATTGCTCTCACACGAGCTGTGCTCCGACGAAGCGCCGTTGTCATTCTTGATGAGGCGACAGCGTCGATCGACCATGAAACGTCGCTGGAAATTCAGCAGATCGTCCGTGAGGAATTAGAGCTGTCGACAGTCATCACAATAGCGCATCGGGTTGAGGCTGTCAAAGATGCCGAATATTTTATAGAGCTGGACCAAGGACGAGTACTTCGGGAAGGGCGCGTCGGGGATTTATAGAGATAGAGACTGACATACTCGAGTTTACGATATATACACAATTTGAAACTCTACACTGCCATGATCATTCAGAATATAATTTCCTTTGATATAAGAATGTGATTGTCACCATGTAGCTAAATAAGCTATGAGCTAAAGGTTGCGCACGCTTTCATCCAAATCCATGGGAAGGAAGATCGATATGAATACCAAGGATATGTAACTGTACAGATTTGTGGTTCGTCGTGATAATGAAAAGGGTATCTAATTTACAGCTTGGCACCACCTTGAGCCTTCTTCAGGATAGGCTCCATCTTGGTCGCCTTCATGATGTTGCCCTTAATCTTCAGCTTGCCACCCATGAAGAGACGCTGGGCGTTGGCCTTTCCGGAGACGAGCTGGGCGAAGTCCTCGTCAGACAGGTTGAGAGTGACTAGAATGCGCGAACTGTTAGTACTCCGGAACTACTCCATTTAGTGATCACGCATAGAGATCTCGAACTCACCATCAGCCTTGCCACCGGCGGGTGCGGCACCCTCGCCGACCTCACCCTTGTTCTTCAGGTCGAGGTACCAGCTCTTCTCCTCACCCTTGGAGTTCTTCAGATTGAAAGCAACAATGGCCTTAGCCTTGTCGACGGCATCCTTGCGATCGGCCTCGTTGGACTGGAGAGTCTGGTTGATCACGTCGAACGCGGCGGAGGAAGGGAAGGAATCTTGAAGAATCCTATCAGCAAGAGGTTCAATAGTCAGACCAGAGGATACTCACCGTTCTTGAGAGGCATGGTGTCGGAAGTTGTGGAGTAAAGGGAGATAAAGTGGAGTGAAAGGGAAGCTTGGAGAATGGGGAAAAGTGAAGTTGTTTAAAAGTTATTATAACCCGGGGATGATGACATGCGCCGGACATGTGATCCCCTCCGACCGAGGCTCAGTCCCCGTGATTCCGCGCTTTTCCCCACACGCCGAGGACTCTCATCTCCAACATTCCCTACAGCTACTGTTGCTGCTGGACTACATACATATGATTCTCGTTCAGGATGTCTCTTGCGTATCGCTATTCTCCGATGATCACCTTATGATTCCTCGTGTCAGAGTGCTCGGTGGTCCTCTTCCCTGATTGTACACTTTCACGCAGAGATACTGAACATTCTGGAAGCCGGCTCCACTGACTGGGCCCTTCTCCATTTCTTGACTGCTAATCCCCATACATTATATGGGTCGCACGAATCCGGTATTCATCGCGAAGGAAAAGATATCGGAGATATTCATCGTTTCCCTCCGAGGGATCGGCGTTCCCCAGCAGTTCTCGCGTGCCTCCATGTCCGAGCTAATTAGCAGTGACCATAATGATCACTTCATCTTCAGATCATCTACTCCCCTTCAAATTCTAGAACAACTGCTTGCGTATTGAAATTTTGCCAAAATACTCGGCTTGTTTCTGTTCCTCGCAACAATTCCCGTTCAGATTGCTTTCAATTGATACCGCCCAAGCTGAGAATAATGGTTTTGATATGTCAATGGCCACGTTGACCAACTCCATATCCTGCAGTTAGGGATCCCTTAGGAGCCTATGAGGATTTTTGTTTGTAGAGTATCACAGTCAACAATGATCATTCTGTTCAGCATGCCCATTACTTCGTCGCCAATGATGCTGGTGGTAGACACCTCTCGCTTGTTGGTGCAGCCTGGGAAATCTAAAGCAGAGGGCATATTTTGCAAGGCTTTTTCAAGGTTTTCGACTTCGAGACAACGCGTGATATTTCCACGTTGTGAAATTGCCTACCACTCACTTTCTGTACTAGCAGCAGGAATCCTCATCATTGGCACCAGCCAGTTGTCAAACACCGGACTGCTATAGTCTAGAAAATCGAACTTCTCAAGGAGGCGAGCCTCACCGATACTGACATCGGTGTAGACATATACTCTGTCACAATCCGCCTGGCGGCATCCCCACCGTAGCAAGGTGGAAGCAGCCTCTGTTCCCTGATAGGCCGGGTGGATAACCAGAATATCTAGATCTGCAGAGATATAGGTCACAAATGAAGACGTAAGAGTATATATGGGTTTCACTCACAATAATGCCTTCTCGACCCCATAACTCGCTTGCGTTCCCGCAATATATGGGTCGTTAATTGCTCACAAGCCTCAGAGTTTATCTCAGAAGGCCAGGGCAAGAAGCGAGCTATACTCTCATCGGGTTCTGACATATCCCACTTCGCGAATGCAATCATCTTTCCCTTTTCCATCACCTTCAGATACGTCTGATTCCGTTCTTGTAGTAGATCGGTACGTATGGTATCATGCCACCACTGTCGCACACCTGGGCTATCGGCGAAGAGTTTCCGCTCTTCCGTATAATGGATCATTGCAAATAACAGAGAGACCGCAGTAGGGATATCTGCCTCGTATAGCGGCTCTAGAGTCCTGGTAGAACTGACCATGATGAATATTATGTTATGCGTGGAGACTTCCTGGTAGACGAATGGGCTTCAGAGTGGCATTGCCAATATTAGTGGGCTACAATAGTCGTCTTGTCCAAGATACCGATAACTTCTTCGTTTCGCATGCTTTTCTATTATTCCGATCAGTTGATATTATATCCTATCAATACCGTAGAGTCACTGCTGTGGTAGATTGGTTACATCATTTCGGCTTGGCGAGTTGGAGCCAAGTCTGTACTTACCACGGAGGGTTAACTTGTAGGAAGTTTACATTCTACTTCCGGTTCATATAATACCCATCAAGATAGAGAGATAAGAACCAAGCAGTCGATCAAGCTTCCAAGGTTGAAGCTGATCAAATCATTTCTAGAGCCAATGATGCCAAGACCTCAAACATGCGTAGAATGTGTTCCTTGATACTCCTCCTTCGGTGTTGATATTAGGATTATTAATAATAAGTTAGTAGCCTAATCCATGAGACATTAATTCTGTTTCTGGTTTCATTGAGCTCGAAGTCTTATCTTTCTTCGCCTACAATCTATAGATGATCATCAATGAACATGCCATGGATTAGGGGTAACGCCAAGAAAAGCTACCATCGTTGAGAATGATGCTGGAATAGGAACTATAACTTCTCTCGCGTCCGATTTTCATGGTAGCTTTGAAAATGGTCACTGACAAGCCATGTCATTTGCTGAAGGTTAACTTATCCAGCAGCAACCTGATCACGCAGAATGATGCCAAGCGTCAGCCCAGATCTTATCATCACGATTTCAGTAAATTCCAACAATATCAATGACTTCGACACGTCTATTATGAATTTGCCACTGCGAGGAAAATCAATTTCCTCTACATGAAATCGGCCTCAATTGTATACAAGACCAGCTGCACGTTTGCCCACTGTACATTACAGTGATATTGTATCATGTATGCCGAGGATACTGTGCGTCTGGTCTTTTCTGCACAGATGGAATGCAGCCCTTCCCGAACGCGTGGAATGAAGCTCTAGTATTCACGAGATGTGCACAGACTAAGTGATCCCATAAGTAAGAGTTTTAATATGTCATTCATATAGACTAGATCAGTTTACTCGTCTTACTCCAATCATTCTACGATGCAGTCTCTCTATAGATCAATAATACATCAATACATGGTAGTTATACATATATCCGTAAGAGTTTGTTCTGTTTGCACTTTATGGATGAAATATTCAGAATTCAATCCCTAAGAGGAAATTCAACGATTTAATATACAATTATTCTTTGAGAGAGGCGATACTCTTTGAAATATTCAAAATTATCGCAGTCAAGTGAGGAATTCTGGTTTCAATTTGATCTACCAGTCCAGTTCTGGTACTTCAAAGAGATCTCCCTGTAATCGTGTCGTGTCTCGCCGACTCGGCCGTTCCTTGATTGCACTGCGGATAGCCGCGTCAAACTCCAACTCTCCTTCTCCATCCTCAGCTCGCTAACAGCAAGATCGGAGGTGACCTATCAGATTATGCATTGAAGGCCACTTGCCGCTACTTGAAATGCTTTCTCATGACTTTCACTTTCTAATCGAACTCATGTCTCTGTTTGATTTCACATTTCGCAATTCTTGACTCCGTTAATCTCTTAACAATTCATCGTTACAGCCATCCAGCCAATCCCACCGTATTCCTTTGCGGTATGTCTATCCTGTTTTGAACAATATTATTGTCAGCCTGTATCGTTCATATCCACCTTTCCCTGTGGTCTCATCTCTGATCTTACCCATCTATGCGCGCTCATCCTCACATCTGCCCTGCTGCCTGACCACCCTTCATCCCACCGCCTTCGTGTTTGCCTTTACTATTTTGAATTATTTGAAAAAAAAAAGCTTACACTCGAATAGAATACGTTTCTCTGGAACCTGCTATTAAGAAGCAGGACTGGGCTTCAATTTTGTCTCAATTTTAGCCCAGCATCTTTTTATCGACTCATCATTGTTGTCATTACACGCGGGAAAGTATAAGTACCAAGATGGCGTCAGACAGAGACAAGGAGGTGGAGTCCCTCCTCGGAGAAATTGAAACAAGAAGATTTCTCTACGAGGAAGATCTTGCTACTCAAGTTGACCCTGAGCAATTGGCCGAAGACGCCAAAATGCTCAAGCAACTCGAGGCTCAACTGAAAGCGCTATTGGGCAATAATACCCCGGATGCTTCAACGGAAGATGATGCGCAACCCGGCCCAGCAGGACAAGAAACATCCACCGTGGAGCCCATTGCAGCTTCAAATACTGCCTCTCAATATACTACTCCTGCTTCTGGGTCTGCGGGCTCTGGAAATGGTCTTTCACCGGGTCGTCCTTCTTCAAATGGTCCTTCGTCCTATGGTCCTTGGTCATATGCTCCCCCGTCATCTGATCCTTCGCCATATGGTCCTTCACCACGTCAGCCTGGGTCGGTTCGTCCCAGCTTTCGTACGGATCTCCTAGATACCACTACACAACCTTACACTCCTTCAAGTGCACCGTCTCCATTCGTGTCTCAAGCCAACGGAGGCCATGGAGCAGCGAACTCGTTGGTCTCTGATGCTTCTCGTAAACGACCACGTCATGATTCGTCCACTTCGCCTGTGATATCAGCTCCGCCAAAACGACAAGCTCTGGTTAACGAGTATGAGGCTAGAATGGAGGAGTTATCGGCAGAGCTGGATGCGAAGTTGGTCAAGATCCGAGAGGACTATGAGGAAAGGAAAAATGACGCCGACGACCTCGAATTCAGGGCAATGACCAGCGGGATTTCTGTCTCACAAGTGCTCGAGGCTCTCGAGGAAGAAAAGGAAGAGGAAGAACGCGTGGTCATAAGAGATATCAACTTGGAACGAGACGGGGCGATGGCTAGAAAATTACAGGCGGAAGACTCGGTTGAGGATGATTCTGGACCATATTTAATCTCTTCATCGCCGCCGCCGCCGATAACATCAACTCTACCTCCGATCAGCCAGATGCCTATTCGGCCGCATGACATGAACAGATTTGATAGTCCTGGTTTCAGACCCGCCTCCTCAATTCCAAGGCCACCGGACCCTTTGCGAGCGCAGCAGTATACCCCAGGAGTATCATTCCCTCCATGGAGAGGACCTTTGGATGACGATATCCAGGAAATCTCTGGGAACTCATTCAACTCCCAGCTTGGATATCAGTTCGGAGACCCTCGAGGGTATGGTCATGCGCCATATCCATCTTTTTTAGCGTACCCCCGCCATATTCCCTGGGCAGCTGACCCCGCAATGTCGGCCATGACCAAGTTAGAGGGCGCAGAATTCGATATGGGCGATGATGATGGTGACATGGAGTAAGATTTCGCAATTAATTTGTCTCTCACGATATTTACCTGGAATATACTGACAAGCCAATACAGACGCTACGAGGAGCAGAGCTTCCCCAAGGACATTAAGAATCTTCTAACAGGCATCAAAGATATCCGAGATGCAGCAAAGGCAGACAATGACGCGACCCCCAGTGCTCTCAAGGTGACTTTGATGAAGCATCAAAACATAGGCTTAACGTGGATGAAAGCCAAGGAAGACAGCAGCCAAAAAGGTGGGATCTTAGCAGATGATATGGGTCTCGGCAAAACTATTCAAGCAATTGCTCTCATCACTGCTAGACCGCCTACAGACCCTGAACGGCACCCGTGTTTAATCGTTGCTCCGAAAGCTCTAATGGAGCAATGGAGACTAGAGATTGCACGACATGTTCACCCGGGAAAGCACAAGTTGTCAGTCTACACCTTCCACGACAGACAACGGCAGATTGCTTGGAGGGATCTTAGCCGATATGATATAATCATCACCACATTCGGCACTTTGACAGCTAATCATAAGATCTTGGCCACAGCCGACGAAATGGAGAAAGCGGGAATGGATCCAGATATCGTCAGCATACACCGAAAAAGAGCAATTCTCTTCACACCAAAGAGCAAGTTCCACCGAATTATCGTGGATGAGGCTCAGAATATCAAAAACCCTGCTGCGAAAAGCAATAAAGCTTGCTGCGCTGTGGACGCCACCCATCGTTGGTGCTTGACCGGAACACCCATGATGAACAAGCTCGATGACTTGCAATCTCTCCTTAAATTCCTCCGCATCCGGCCCTATAATCACAAGGAGAAGTTCAAAAGAGTAAGTCCTCTGTTAATAGTCTATCTTTTTATCTGCACAATTGGGATGCTGTTTGGTCTACTACGAAATACAAAGATACGCTGAGAAGCACAAAGTTAACCACGCATATAGAGTTTCCCTGTTAGAGGTGGTATGGTGGACGAAAATACCATGCTACAGTTGCGTGTTTTGGTGAAGTCTGTCTGTCTGCGACGCACAAAAACATCGCAAATAAACGGCCAGCCAATTCTGCAATTACCAGCAAAGGTTATCGAAAAAGTTCATGTCGTTTTCAATGAAACCGAAAGAGCGATATACTCTGAACTTAGTGACAGTACCCAGAGGCAGATCACAAGGTATCTGAATAACGGCACCCTTGGTCGACATTATGGCCATGTGCTGGTTCTGCTTCTCCGGCTACGACAAGCATGTTGTCATCCACATCTATTGCAAGAGATTAACACCGAATCGCCGGCCAGTGCCGGTGAAATCGATCTTATTGCCAACGCCAAGTTATTAGAGCATGACGTTGTCAAACGGATTCAGAATCTGGATGCAGAAGAGGACGAAGAGGCTGGCACTTGCCCAGTTTGCATGGATAGTGCTGGTAACGCCATCATCTATATCCCTTGTGGTCATTCCGTCTGTTCCGAGTGCTTTGCTCGTATTTCCGACCCCGCTGTTCTTGCCCGAGACGATACGTCTGGTCTTGTCAAGTGTCAAAATTGTCGTGGTCAGGTGGATCCTGCAAAAGTCACTGATTTGAATTCGTTCAAACAAGCGCATGACCCTAGTTCATTGCCTAGCAATGACGCTGAGAAGAAGGAAGATGGCGAGGAAGATGAAGACGAAGAAGCCGATGAAGAATCGGACACGGAATACGATTCTGATTCTGACGCCGACTCCTCGACAAAGACTAAAAAGACCAAAAAGAAGTCTCTGGCCGAACTGCGCAAACTCGGTCAGAAAAATTTGAAAGAGAGACGAAAGTATCTTCGACGCCTGGAACGATCCTGGATCCCAAGCTCCAAGATCGAGAAGACTTTGGAGATTCTTCAGGCAAATGAGGAAAGGGGGCAAGGCGAGAAAACCATCGTCTTCAGTCAATTTACTTCTTTGCTCGACCTTTTAAGTGTCCCTCTCGGACGCCGCGGTTGGAACTATGTCCGCTTCGATGGTTCCATGAAGGTAGAAGACCGCAATGACGCTGTCGCAGCTTTCACAGATGACCCATCTGTACGAATCATGCTTGTTTCCCTTAAGGCCGGCAATGCTGGCTTGAATCTGGTTGCTGCCTCACATGTGATCTTGTTCGATCCATTTTGGAATCCTTACGTCGAAGACCAAGCGATTGATCGAGCGCATCGAATTGGTCAAACCAAAGAGGTGTTTGTGCACCGCTTGCTCATCGAGCAGACTGTCGAAGACCGAATTGTGGAGCTTCAAGATAAGAAACGTGAACTTATTACTGGTGCCCTCGATGAAGGCGGTACAATGAACGTGTCTCGCTTGAGTGCGAGAGATTTGGCTTACCTTTTCGTATGTTTCCTCTACACTCTACAATCCCCTGATGCCGTTGGCTAACTTCAAATTTTTTTTAGGGCGTTGCTGCATGATTGGCGTGATTTCTGCGCTGCTTTATGGCTGTCTTGCATCTTCCTTCATCTGGCGTGACGATTGCGATTTTCTAATGTGATATCCTTCACTTATGATCATGGATTTAATAGAGTTTGCGTTCTATAGGGTTCTGGCAAGATAGGGAGTTGGCAATTTGCTGATATTTGATGACTTGTAATTTTCTGAATACCACCTGAGCGCGTTTTTGCTTCCATTCGAGCTTTTAGTGATTCGCTACATGCCTTCACGGTAGTTCTTCGTTCAGTTCAATCTACAAGTCCTCCAGCTGTTCAGAGCAACCTTACTTCAAGCTTTCCAAGGCTAAGGTTGGCCAAGTGAGCAGATCTGCTTCAAGCGTCCTAGTAAATCCGAGACATGTCGTAAGATAGAGGATTGGGGTATATTAAGCCCCCCCCCCCTACCAGTTGCACCTTTCTGAATCTGAATATTCGCTCATTCCGAGAAAGCAATCTACTTGACTTGACAAATGCCTTTGTATGAAATTTTGAAATTTTGAAATGCAGCGAGAGGAACAAAATGGAAAGCATCAAGTCCACGAAGACTGTTGTCAGTGTAACGGAAAGAAATCAGATATCTCGATATATTTTATTAGACTCTGACTTGAGTGAGATGTTTATTAACAAACCCATGTACAAAGCAGATTTTCAACAGTATTCTAAGTTGGATTAGATAGAAATGTACATTGGTGTAGCATGAGTTTGAGTCACACTACTGACCGCTTTTGCCTACCGTCCGATTCAATACGTATACCGCCTTCCACTTTTCTTCTGTAAGGCCTTGGCATGGCGGAAAGGACGGCAGAAATAAATATAGCGGATTCAAACTAACGTTATAGCCCTGCACTCCATGCACTGAATTTTCACTATATGGTCGAGTTTACGTATGGAACAGGATTCCTCAATCACACCGTGAAGTAGAATATGAGACGTAGATGTATTACTGAAAGGTCAAGACAATTTAGTTAACGACAACAGCATATCTAATACTGCAAGTATAGATGGTGGAGACGATGTGTATATGAAGTTTGACGATGTGGAAATCACTACATCCTAATCAATGAAGCATCGCATACCTATGCGATATCTCGCTTATAGGTATAAGCGAAATACTGACGATGTGAACTTTTGCAGGATGACTGAATTATCTAAGATGAAGGAGATAGTTGTGAGGGTGCAAGGCCACGGATTTTTCCTATTTGGGTTATTAACGTGGGACTCAGATCTACATAGTACTGCTTGGCAAACCGCCATATCTTTATTCTTGTATTGGGTAAACTGGCGTTGGACAAGGTTCTTGCATCCCCGGAGGGAGCGTCTACATAGCCAATGCGCACAAAGCTAGGCTGCATTAGTTTAATTGAACTTTAAATTGAATTGAATCGTAATGCTGAGAGCGGTTTTTTGCCTCGGGAATGTAAAACCAAAAGGGAAAATGTGACCTGGTCGCCTCATGGACTATCAACTCGTCAAATGGTCGTGAGAACCACCGCGCCGAAGGTGTCCAAAGGTGCCAGGAATTTCCGGAGAAAACGCCGGGAATCGTGAGGTATAGAGACCATTTTACAGGTCGGCATCGTCCTCGTCGGGGAGGGGCTGGTTGGCAGCAGCGTCCATCTCCTTGCGGTACTCCTCGAGCTGAGCGTGGTCGACTTGGACCTCGGGGGGAGCAAGAGCGGGGGCGGCGACGAACTCCTGCAAAGGTGGTCAGTATTGATATGGCGGTGTATGATCGAAGTTTATCTCGATGTAATGTTTTGAGAGCAACGTACCAGAGCGGCGTTGCCGACGAGCTTGCGAGCGAGCCACAGGAAGGGCTTCTCGAAGTTGTAGTTAGACTTGGCGGAGATATCGTAGTACTGCAGGTTCTTCTTGCGGTGGAAGGTGATGGTCTTGGCCTTGACCTTGCGCTCCTTCACGTCGACCTTGTTACCGCACAGAACAATGGGGATGTTCTCGCAGACACGGACGAGGTCACCTGGGAGTAAAAGTTAGTCTAATGCATTCTGATAAAAGGAGAACCAGTATCTGGTTCTATTTCAATGATTGCGATACGCACGGTGCCAGTTGGGGACGTTCTTGTAGGTGATACGGGAGGTAACATCGAACATGATGATACCGGCCTGGCCGTTGATATAGTAGCCATCACGGAGACCACCGAACTTCTCCTGACCAGCGGTATCCCAGACGTCGAACTGAATGGTTCCCAGGTTCTATGGTATATCGAGTTAGTCGACCGTCATCGGGGCGGGGTTCGGCGGGGCATAGCATACGGTAGTGAAGGTGAGAGGGTGAACTTCGACACCAAGAGTAGCGATGTACTTCTTCTCGAACTCTCCAGTCAAGTGGCGCTTAACGAAGGTGGTCTATGAGATTTGGTTGTGTTAGCGATGGCGTTGCGCGGGTGAGGCGAGCGTTGGGCAGATATTTTCCATCTTTTTGTTGACAAAATGGCGGGGCAAGGGAGGGGAGAGAGTTGAGTTGATCAAAGCGCGATGAGATCCAAGCTGGCATCGAAGGCTCAAGGAAGTCTCCAGGATGATCGCAAAGACGTCGCTATCGCCCCTTTGAGAAAACTGGAGGCTGAAAAAGGATGTGTTTTTTCGAAGTGATCTTCTTTTTCTTACCTTACCAGTACCACCGTCACCGACCAGGACGAGCTTGAAGGTAGGGGGTGCTTGCTCGGTCATTGTGAATTAAAAAAGAGACGGAGGAATATGGGAGGATGGAAGGAGACGGGTCGAACAAGAATGACAACGTTCGATGGAGATTGGTGGTGGGTGGGGGGAGGAGAAGAGGGAAGGGAAGGGGAATAATAATGCGGTTCGTGCAATTTTTGCCAGCTTAGTCAGCACAAAATGCCCTGTGGCCTGACGTAGTGTTTTTTTGTGGTTTTTTTGTTATCTTTGATAGGGCTATGCTTCTTTGTTATTATTGATTAAAGAGAATTGAAAGGAAATGGAAATGAAAAATGAAAAATGAAGATGGTACTCGTTATTCATCAGTCAGATTATTCATTTCTCTCTTTTGGATTTTAATAAAAAGAAATAGGAGAAAGAGAGGGAGAAAAAAGGTCGGGGACAAGGTACGGCGTCCATTACATTTTACAAGTCTGACCAGACGTCTCCTGTAGTCACGGCAACAGCAAGGAGGTAAAGTACAGTACATACATAGTACTGTAGGTCTACAAGGGCACAAGATGACATCCCAGTAATCCCCTTCCACCCCAATTGCGTCGAGGGGTGAGTTGTAAATCTAAGTTGACGGTTCCTGATCCACTCTCGTTCTTTCTCTCGACCTTGACCGACACAGCGCGCTGAAGAAAAGGAAATAAAAAGGGTTAGCGTGTGCACATGGTTCTTTGACACAAGATCACTTACTCCTTCGTTCTGCTGAACTGTCTCGGCAACCTTGGTGAGCCGTTGGTGGTTCAGCCAGTTCACGTTCCCAAAGCCCCGAATGGTGTCCCCGGCCTTCAGGCCTGCCTGAGCAGCTGGACTATTCTGTTCCACGCTATTGACCTTGGCAAACGGTGTCCCTAGCGTGCTTGCATCTGCAACGCTGGCCGGTCCGTTCGTGGTTGGCACACTGGACCCATTTGTAGAAGCAACACCTTGCGTATTTTGTAGTTGGGCGAAATGTGCATGAAGACCTTTCTCGAGATATTTCATCACTTCTTTGTGGTCGTTCTGTAGGCGAATCATCCGGACGCGTGTCGTTCGGACTAAGTTATCGGGGTCAGTAATTATCTCCGCCCGTGTAGTTCCGCATATAATCAGCGACCGGGAAGATTGCTGGCGTACCTTGAGCGATATCAATGTCATCACGCGGGTATCCATCGAATGTTGTAAGAGTTGATCGCATGCTCACGCCGTGCTTCAAGTAAAACATATCAGTTTGGGTCGATCTTGTCGGAGGCGGGGTTCATAGCTCTCTCACCGAGTTGAGGACGCTGCTCAGTGCACTCAGTTCTTCCTCGATCCGCTCCTTCTCCTGCATCAACTTCGGCATTGATAGCTTCGATGCATCATAAGGGGCGCCTCCGGATGTTGGACCGGAGGCCACTGTCGGGGCGTGAATGTCGTCGTCCATGGGGATGCCCATAGTAGAAGGTGGGGAAGATCAAAGTATCGCCGCGTTAAGACTGGGTGGGTCTCGCTTTTTATATAAGCGCTGCCGCCTGGCGCGCTCTTATAGATGTGTACTCGTAGTATGTTACTAGCAAAAGTAGTTATATGTTTTGTAAAGACGAGAGATATCTTTCAATGGTATACTGCAATATGGGTTGTTCCGTCATGTCTTCTTTCTAAGTGTAGACCAGGTGTGATGGCTCGCTCAGGCTATTGATATTAGGTCTTATAGTAGTTAAAGATGTACTATCGACTTACTAACTATTACTTTGTTGAGCAGTATGACTGCTTATGAATCTACTATGACTTTTAGTGGTAGTAATAATGGGTATTCGGAAACGTTAGATTATATCAGCCTGCCCTAGTATTTCATGCAGTCTTCCCCCTATAGTATGACCAACGACTCAATACTGCTTGGACAAACAACCCTTCCCTCCTTCATTTCTCTCTGATATTACGACCTGCAGTCCCACCCAACGTTTCTTTCAAGTCAAATTGCAGCGGTACATCCCTGCTATGAGCCTATCGACCCGGTTTCAATCCCACCTGTTGAGTTGCCTCGCGCCATGACGTACATGGATGAGATTCAAATGGGCCAGACTCCCAAAAACAATCAGCTACCTGAAGTCACGATGGCCTTCTCAAAACTCCCATAGACTAACAAACTGGCCGATTTGCCGATCAAATGCGACTTTCCTTTATCGGCGTGCTCCATCGCAACTGCCAAACGATGAGGTTGATTTTGTATTCGGCAGTTTGTTGTTGTCGGAGATTTCCTCGTCCACCTTGCAACCCCCTCTCCTCATGATATTTGGTATCAAATTACAGCATACCATTACCGGGCTGGTACCCTAAAGACGCAATGACCGGCGAAGATACCGCAGAGAATATGAGGCCGCTGCTGGGTGAGGAGGATATGCCAGAGGAAGGCTCCAACGAGCTGGATGAGGATCCCTCAACAGACAAAGCCGCAACACTACCCTTCAAGCGATGGATGAATAGTTTTCGTATACGCAAGCGGATTCCAGCGACGATTCCTGAAAGAGTCGTGGAGGGCTGGCAAGACTTGTCACAATCGGATATTTCGACGGAGAACCGGACACCACTCCACGACTCACCCCAGGAGCAACGCTGGGAGATATCTTCTGGTCAATCCTCACATCTAGGGACTGTTAAGACTGCCACTATGAGTACTGCGAGCCGAAGTGTGGTGAGGTCTCGAGCCAATACCCAAAGTACAACCAACCAAAGCACTACATCAGAAGTACGAGTTTCGGCAGACAGCTCTCGACCAACATCAAGCAGCCCCGTGGATGAAGCGGCGGATCAGCGTGCGATGAAAAGGCGCCAGCTTCTTCAGGAAGTGGTTTCAACAGAAGCAGACTATGTGCAAGGTCTGACTGCACTTGCAGGGGTAACTTGTTCAAAGGCACGACGAGGGATGTTTATTTAACTAACCTGAAATGCTTAGATACTCCCGATGCTGCACATCAGACCTCAGATATATTATAATATTCTAAAAATCCGCGAAATTCATGAACGCTTCTTGGCACAGCTTCAAACAATCTCGCCCATGTCGGCTGGTCCGATCCCAGACGCTGCTTCAGATTTCGTTTCTCGAGGTCTTACGAAGCGACTAGGCACCATGGATCTGAGGGGCCTGAAAGCGCTCAACAATCGATCACTAAGAACCCGAAAGTTCAAGGCAGAATTTGACCGACATCTGAAGACTCTTGTTGCAGAGCCGATGGAATGTCTTGAAGTCGTACGCGAAATCGACAAATTGGTAAGTCATGGTGTACAAATCTGGTTTTAAACTACTTTAAAGCTGACCATCATGACTCAGTCACTTTCTTTCTCCGCATACGAAGAGTTTTGTAGTAACTATGAGCTTCTAACACAGGATGTGGCCATCCTCCGCCGTTCAATATCCAACTGGGCAGTGTTTGAGCAGGGAATTGAAGCTTTGTCCAAGTCAGTTGCGTCGACAGAGGCCCGCAAGCATGAAGACAATCGCTCAATGTTGATGAATGATTTGATGATCAAGGTACGCCGTCCCGTGGGTCACAATATATATTGCATGAGGCGCTAATAATCAATTAGCCGATTCAACGTCTTTGCAAATATCCACTTCTCCTACAAGACCTTCTTCGAAACATCCCTATTGGTGACTGTCCAACCTCACATAATGAGATACGTCAAGTATTGGAAAGCCTACGTATCATGGTTGCACGGATTAACTCAGCAACTGGCAATCCTGTCAATAAAGATCGCATTCATAAAACGATACTGCTTCAAGCGAAAATTGATTTCTCCGAAACGGTACGTGCATCGTCAGCTTAGGAGTGCGAAGGCTTCCTAATAATCTAACATGAACAGGAGATTCTTCAGGACGTATATAGAGAGCTTGGTCCTATGACTTTATGTGGTGTTCTGCATGTTGCCTACAAGACGCGAGAGCAGACAATTGGAAACTTCATGGTCTGCGTTCTTTTCAGCTGCTATTTTCTTTTGGCCAAAAGCAACGATGACTCCCGGCGACTGGAAGTTGTCGCCTGTATCTACATAGATGACCTGAAGATGGACACCGTCCAGAATGATCGAGGTATGATAGCCCCATCTGGAAAACTGGAAACTCACGCTGAGCCGATCTGATATTTCCCAGGTCTCTTTTGCTATGGATGCCCATACTCATGGAAACTAATTTTCCATGAGCAGGAAGATAATTTCGAGTTCGTTCTGAGTGCATCGTCTGCTGTGGAAGAGAGGCACTGGAAAACTGAAATACTGCGGTCTTCCGCCTCCCTGGGCGAAATGGCCAGACCAGGCGGTGCATGGGATCCAAGACGGTATTCCTTTGTCAATATCGCTCTGGTACCTTTGGATCGAATACAGTATGCGGTCTCCTCACTCGCTCGCAGATCATCTATGGATTCCATGTCAATTGCGCGCAAGTGTGACATTCAACAGGTTGTGATCAAGAAGACACACTACCCCAACAGCCACGACGAACCCGCAAACCCACCCGGGAGCGAGATTGAAAGGCTCAAGACACAGGTCATACGTAGCACGTCAACCATCACGGCTCGACGAATTGATCGGGTTCGTTTGGAGAAGACAATCGCGAATATTTATACACGCGATGTGCTACCCTTTCCGGGCATGGTTCTAGCTCGAGGGGAGTCGTTCCGACATGGCTCTCTCATGAGACGTCTCAGCTTCCACGGAGGCTTCAACCGGAGGCCAATTTCCTTGAGTACATCCCACACAGGACCGATTCTCACCGATGGGACTCCCATCGACGAGTACAATTGTGAGAGAAAGGAATCGATAACGGGTCACGATGGGTACGACGAGCAGCAACCATATTCGCCGGCGACGGAGTACAGGTCACCCAAATCCCCCAATCTTCCCAAAACACCCGCAGCAATGTCCGGTCGATCCAAAACTCTCCGACTTCGCGGCTCGAGAAAGCAGCTGGGATCAGTAGCCAGTTCGCCGCGCAGCGAGAAGCGCTTCAGCCAAGGCAGTGCCGAGCTATCTCCTACGCGAAAGAAATGGAGCTCACCCTTGAGCTTGTTCGGTGCTCTCTCACCGAAGGGACCAAAACACGACACACAACAGGGCTTTGGACTAGGGGATGCTGGAGTTAGATGAAGGTGGGGATCATGGATCATGGCCAGGATTTATCTGGCAGTTTCGAGAAAGGGTGGAGGCAGAGATGAACAGGGGGCGCATTGTTATTAGCTTGGCACAACGTAATGGCGGGGCCCTACTGTAGAAACAAAAGCAATTGAATCAGCTTTCCCCACTAAAGCATCGCAAAAACAACAAGTAGATGACGTTGAAGCAAGCAGGGAGGAGCCCAAAGGGGAAATCCCACACCTGATGACACGAGCTCGGCGGATGACGTCACAGGCCATCATCGTGCTTTTAAACCTCCCCGCCGCCACTTCGTCTTTCTTCTGCTTCAAATCATTCATCTCTATCTTTAATCAAACAATTCACACCAATTGAACTTCAAAATGCCTCGCGGAAACGACACTGCCACCAAGGTTTTCTACAAGGGAAAGTCTGAGGACTTTATCGTCTTCGTCGATGACGTTGAGATTCTGAAGAAGTGGAAGAATGACCGCAGCATCCCACTTGCTGATGTTGTGAATGGCTGGAAGATCTTCGTTACACACCGGTAAGATTTACATCAGCTATCAATGCTTTTGAGCATGTGTTTATGCGGGGGGTATGGTTAACTAATTTGTAAATAGTCACGGTGCCCAAGGTATCATGGATGGTGCCTCCAAGTCCATCCTTGCTGATGAGTTTGGCTCGGAGAAGGAGGATGATTGCATTGTCAAGATTCTGGAGAATGGAGAGTACCAGAACATTACCGTGAGTACTCCACAATCGTTATCACTTTGACCTGAAATATGTATACTAATAATTCTTATCAGTCCCGCGAGCGTGAGGGAGGCAAGAATGACGCCAACGGTTCCCGTTAAATGCGAGAGTTGTATTCCACGCTGATGGAATGAAACGCACTGCACCTTCCTGCATTAGAACCTCATGCTATGTCCGAGATCTCCTCTCTACGCAGCTGAAATTACCATGCCATTGGCTGCCACCTCATGCAGTGCAGCAGATTCGTCATTGATAACGAGCTCGGTTATTAAAGATGCGGAGGATGCATGTAAGGCTCCACAATGGGTTTATGTTCACCCAGAAGACAGGCTACGATACCTGATATTATGACATAACGAATGACGGGCTATGGAACTCGTCGGATACTAAATACCAAAAAAAAAAAATTGTCAAACTTCACATATTTCAACAGTAGTAGCACGGTTAAATAGTAGACCTTTGGGCTTCGACCTCAGATGGGCGTCATAATTGATGACTTCCGGTAGAATTTTCCCATCATTTGAGGGCAATACTCGACATATAGTGATAATTTGGATTATTATTGTACACTCGTATGCTGCTAGCCAGGTCGGGGTGGCTGCTATTACGTCTGGTATTCACTCAATGCACCCATGCAGTACGTTTCCAAATATAGACGAAGGTTCGTTCATATAATTGTAGCATCAGTCGCGAGTACTCAGCCAAGTATGGCTTAAACAGGAACCAGACCATCTCAGGAGTAATACGATCTGCTAAATTAACCTCAAAATTGGAACAACTCAGATCCATGGATGTAGAGTTGAGTGACATTCGTAATATCATAATAATATATTTACATTTATATAGTAAGAGGTCTTGGCCATCTGACACTATTCCACAGTGTCTTCCAAATGCACATCCACAACACCATGCGGCCCTTTTGGAAGTATATTATTTCTCCTCTGCTGAACCCATTTCCCCAAAATAGTCCAAACAGCCTCTTTCTCTGCGAAACTCATCCCAGCAGCCAAAGCACTGGTTGTAGTCGCAACAAAGACAGGTGCTCCACCCCAATCAGAACCATCTACACGGCCCATATTTTCAGTCTCATCTTGCCATCCATACTTAAACTCCTCCTTCCGAATAGCTCGCCCGTGCCTCACTCGCCAGATAGCTTCCCAGATACTCTTACCAACAAGACACACCGCTTCCGGCCGCTGAGCTGCAACTTTTGCTTCAAGAATGGGTACACCCGCGTTCATCTCGGCCTTGGTCAACATGCTAGCGTCTCGAGTTGGTCGTTCCACGATATTCGTGTTGCCGATGTTATAGAGCTCTGGGAGCTTGTATGTGTCTGATGGTGGATGTCGGATTGGTGTGATACCAGAGGCATGGAGGAGTTTCCAGAAGAGATTGGATGGGTGTGCGTAGGCGTGCCCGGTTGTTCCTGTTAGGGTGCCCGGGTTCACGCCTACCAAAAGTAGCGTTAGGTTTGCCGGAATAGTGTCTCGGAGAAGGGAGTCTGCGGCAGTTGAGGGGGTTGCAGGTGGGGACCGCTTGCGTCGACGAGGTCTTTTTGCGGGAGATTCTGATGTTGTCGTAGTGGAAATCGTAGACGAGGAGCGAGAGCGTGTCATGCGAGTGCTTGATTGAGGGAGGATTGTTGGAGTATAGACTGATTCGGAGATTGTTGTGTTGGTTCTTTGGCGCTTGTGACTAGCAGGTTTAGTAGATGACTCTGTGGTCATATCCGTCGAGTGTAAGAATCGATTGAGCTTGCCATTAAAGCTGGTGATTCTGTTGGCCGGAACGTTTTCTCTATCTGGATTGATGTCATTTTGCAAATCGGAGCAGTTTTCTTGTGGATTTCCAGGCGACTGCATTTTGATGAATATGTATGAATGAGGCTAGATTTTATCATCTGTTTGGTCAGTAAGTTCTGTTCGTATTGGATGAGTCAATTGGAAACAGCGCTGCTGTTGACATCGTGGTACATCACGTGCCATGTGGCAAATGTCGATTTGTTCTACTCAGTTCATATGTGACAAGTTATTAGATCTAATTTGAAATTAGCATCCAAGCTGCCAATACCGAGGAGGGGAATTAAATATGTTAGCGATGATGATGACGATCCATACAGGAGGAAGTGATCGAAGTGGTGGTGTGATGCTCTGTTACCTGGAAACCTGAGGACTCAGGCCTCAACACATGCATCGTTAACTAACTAGTTATACTATGTAATGTGCAATTGAATTGTAGCGTAAGAGGAGGAAGAGAAGAGAGGTCTATTTCACGTACTGAAACCTAGCGTCAGATGAGTTTAATATTAGTAGAAGCAACATGATGTCTAGAATTATAGGTTCATTGTTCATTACTATATTTATGTATATATTTGATCTGCGTCTGGAATGATCATTGTGCCAGACCGAACGTTCCAGTGGTTCTTATGCTTTGAGCAACCCTGACCTCTTTGGTAAAGTCCATGGCTCGGGACAGACAACCTGTGGGGAATGTTAGGACTGGTGACAGGGAAATCTCATGTCAAAAATAGTGGAAATAGAACATACCTCTCCTTCGCTATACGCCCAAAAGTATACCCCAATGCCAACCAAGTAGTATAATGCAGGATCAGTACCCTGGTAGAGTAAAGCTGCAAACAAGGCACTGAGAGGATAAACGACCAGTCGAATCTCGATGCTGCGATGTGGAAATGTTCCGGCGAGAGATTTTAGAGGCCATTCCCAAGCCAAACCAATGAGGCCCATTAACAGATTTAATATTTGGAGGACAGGAACCGGCGCGACAGCTGCATCGAGGTTCTTGGAGATGAAATCCCAAAAGACCTTTGGCCATATAAAGCATTCAATCGCACTGGCGATTTGGTCTATCATGGATTAGCCTCTATGCGCAAGTTCGGAGCTTCTCAGGCTGATATCATTGATACATACAAGCTGATGCCACGAGTATGATTAATCGCCCCCAGTGATTCTTGATCAGTCTGCCCATGGTGATGGATTATGTAGAGTTTGAGTTGTTATAGCTCGGCTTTTTCGTCCAGCGAAAGATTATGATAGCGACTTTCAACGACGCTCAAAGTTGGGCGCCTAAGAGGTCGTTAGAACGCAACTCGTTGTCCATATGCTTCGCTCTGTAGTATCTTTGAAGAAATATAGTACCAAGGACCGTGATTGATATTGAATCTACGACCTTGTCATGATGATGCGATATAGAATGGCATGATAGAGATCAAATTCTGGGTTGCGACTCGGAAGGGATGCTGCAATCCAAGCGGGGAGGGAAGGGGATACATTCTATACTTAGACCCGCACGGTCAACTGCAGGCAAATCATCGCGGGCAAGGACAAGCTACGAAGGACCTTGCAATGCGCCAAAAAATTGATCAATGCACGCTTGGTGACATTTGACGGCCGGGATTCTCAAGAATAGCAGACCAGGATGTGATCCGCACAGATGCATATAGGCGCTGGGGGCCAATCAATCCCCTCGATAGGACTTCATCCTCGACATCCCCTCATCGAGAATTTCTTCATCAGGGTTGATGTGCGGTGTGATTGGGAGATGGGTGATGTGACGGAGCGGATCGCAATCCGGCCGTCAACAAATCAGAAGCCACGAGGTTGTGACTTGGCGTGACGAGCTGCAACTTGCAGCACGCGCTTCCAGTGGGGGGGTTGGGGTTTCACGCACATTCAGATTGTCAACCGTGACTGTCTTGAGTGAATTTAGTTATAGCCCTGCTTGTGCTGCCAGTATCACCGCAGAAACGGGGAGTGATTGCGACAAGGCGGGGTCAGATGACCGAGCAAGCCCTGATTCTATTTGACTATGAGGACCAGGTTTTTGTCCCATATTCGCTTTCTTACTGACATTGACATCTAGACAGACGAGTCAAAAAATCTCTTCCGGTCTTCCTGTGCAATTTGAACCAAGGAACGGACTTGTGATAGCAAAAATAATATGCAGTATGTAGGATGCCAAGTGGACCGCGATTGTCATAGTAAGATGGAATGAAAATGGAGAACTCAAGATAGCAGGATAATCATACCACAACATCAGCAGAGGTAAATCTATAATTGGACTTTCTCTGGGCTCAATACCTCACATCAGGATCCAATTCGATGCCTGAATAGAATGATGGACCGTCCTCACCGACTCGTATTGCCCCGGAGTTCCCGTGTGACGATGGCTGGCGGCTGCAGAATGCATTTAATAGGCCAGTGCTAAAAGAACGCTTTGCTTTAGCTTCAGATGGCGCTGGCCAGTCACCAACCTCTCTAAAATTCATTGGCATTGTTTTTTCCTTTCGCTCTATTCGGAGACTTCCTCTAACCGTCTGGTACGGGGTAGTGATATGTTGTTTTCTGTACATGCATAGAAGTGTTGCCCCGCCTAATGAGCTGCCCGAATGGAACATAGCTCCGTCTTGTCTGCAACTAAGAGCATGTAATTTTTGGAATTTTAGGATCGCTTGGATATTCTCGCTAATGGAATCGTTTTCATACCCCCTACACTGTCGATCAAGATGAAAATATTCAGCTTGCCTCGACCCACACCTGTAGTACTACACGAACTTACTAGTCGCAGTATGAGATCACTGTGGGCTGCCACGTTCAACGCAATATTGTCCAAAATACCTACTGCCAAGGGCATCGAGCATATTATTTCAGAGTTCCTTGAAACGGAGCCAAGAAGAAAGATAGAATCAGAACATAAGATATGGCAAGATTTGACGAGCCTGGATCAGAAGTTGTCAGATGGCGAGCACCAGCCTCTTGTTATTTCGGGGCCACTTGGAACTATCACATCGAAGGATAACCATACAAAAGTGGTGCGAGTAAAAGGAGATTCTTAGAGCACAGACGTAGCAGAGTTTAGTCGATTGGACTAGAAAGCCACTGGCGTTCTCGGTTGTTGTGCCCGCCAGAAGCGATGTAATTATAGATCGGCCCCCCCCCTCCCCTGCAGGTAAAACCACAACGCTGGGATTCTCAACCTCCATCCGACTGCATTCTTGTCTTTACACACCCTACTAGTCTATCCCATCTATGGTCGCTCGACATCAGAGTCCTTTACAACGTCAATCAAGTCACTCGAAATCTACGGTGTTTTCAGACACATAGTTTGATACCCTAGGACCAGGTCGCTAAGCCAACGACGGGCTTTTTGTGCCTCGCGCCCTACTCCATAAAGTTTGCTCAAAGACTTCAAGTTGTCGCACTAAGGAGCCTGGACCTTAAGACTTCAAACTCCACTACTACGGCCGTCAATGCTAGGAGAAGCAACTGTTAATTCTTTCTGTCAATAATAACGCCCCTCGGCCGGGAGAAGTGTTGGAGTCCGTATCAGGTTCATGGAGAAGCGACGACGCCGACGAATTACCAACCTACGCTGTGACTGAACCAGCGCTTTTCGCTAGAACACAGCAGAATCCTAGGGGGAAAGCATCTTCCTTGGTTTGCTCGAGCGAGAGTTACCATCGAGAGACTTAGGTTGCTGGTCAACCGTCACGCTCATCGTTCCTTTAATATACGGTGTCGTCGCTGGCCGACGTCCTTTGCCAATATTCCAAGCCGGCAAAATGGCCGCTTCTAATGATACTTGGCTTCAAAGATTCGATTTGACGCCTTCAAAAATTGTATTTTATGTCGGATTCTGGGGGTTCCATATTGGCATTTTTGCCCTGGGGTGGTAAGTGTCATATCCATCATGAACCGACGGATCTGGGATTAATGAGAGGCTAGGTATTTACAAGCTGTCAATACAGAACTAGCGGGCCTGAATGTCCTCAAGTACTCTGTGTGGATTTCCAGAGGTGCTGGCCTTGTGCTTTCAGTTGATGCGACTGTGATTCTTTTGCCAATGTGCCGGAATGTCTTGCGATGGATTAGGCCACAAATACGGTGGCTCCCCTTGGACGAGTCAGCCTGGTTTCATCGTCAAGTCGCATATTCCTTACTGGTATTCTCTGGAATTCATACTGCTGCCCATTATGTGAAGTAAGATACCACCAGCTTCATCCTATCATACTATGGCTAACATAGACCAGCTTTTACAATATTGAGAAGAATCAGATTCGCCCTGAGCTTGCTGTTCAAATCCATTATACACAAGCCGCGGGTATTACAGGTCATGTTATGCTATTGTGCATGCTGTTAATGTATACCACCGCTCATCATCGCATCCGCCAACAGGCTTACGAAACCTTCTGGTACACGCATCATCTTTTCATCCCATTCATGCTGGCTTTATATACCCATGCTACCGGATGCTTCGTACGCGATACCGCGAAGCCATTCTCGCCATTTGCAGGCCAAGGCTTCTGGGATCATTGTTTGGGATATGAGGGTTGGAGATGGGAACTTGCAGGAGCAGCTCTATACCTCTGCGAACGACTCTATCGAGAAATCCGCTCTCGTCGAGAGACAGTGATCACCAAGGTCATTCGTCATCCATACGGTATGTCTTAAGAGTCTATGGTATCTATGAACTTGGCTAATCCATGGAATAGCTGCGATGGAGATTCAATTCTACAAGCCAAGCATGAAATACAAGGCCGGCCAATGGCTATTCCTTCAGGTCCCCGATGTATCAAGTACCCAGTGGCACCCTTTCACGATCACATCCTGTCCTTTCGATGAATATGTCAGTGTCCACGTACGTCAAGTAGGTGATTTTACACGAGCGCTAGGTGATGCACTCGGATGTGGTCCTGCGCAGGCCCGAGACCTTGAAGGTCTCGATCCAATGGGAATGTACGAAGTTGCTCTACAAAACGGGCAGACGATGCCGAAGCTTCGTATCGATGGACCATATGGTGCTCCGGCGGAGGATGTCTTCGAGAACGAAATTGCTGTACTCATTGGAACAGGCATCGGTGTCACACCCTGGGCATCGATCTTGAAAAACATTTGGCACCTGCGCTCTCGACCTAATCCCCCGCGTCGATTGCGTCGTGTCGAGTTCATCTGGATTTGCAAGGATACATCTTCCTTCGAATGGTTTCAAGCTCTTCTGTCTTCTCTTGAATCGCAGTCGGCCTCAACAGCTGCCTCAGAAGGAAGTGCCGAATTCTTGCGCATCCATACCTATCTCACGCAACGCTTGGACGATGACACAGCGGCAAATATCTACCTGAACTCCGTTGGTCAAGCCCTAGACCCTTTGACTGAACTGCGAAGTCGTACAAATTTCGGTCGTCCCGATTTCAAGCGGCTGTTCACAGCCATGCGCCATGGCCTGCTTGATCAAACATATATGAGAGGCCTGCAGAGTGCATCGACCACCGAAATCGGTGTGTATTTCTGTGGTCCAAATGTGGCAGCCAGGCAGATAGACGATGCTGCTAAGGCTTCGTCAACGAAGGATGTCCGATTCAAGTTCTGGAAAGAACACTTTTAATGTTGGATTTTGGATTTCAGATTAATTGTACCAGATGCGATACCCTTTATCACGAACGAAATTATGAGTCACGACTTTCCCTCGCTCTTTTGTTGCTAGAATTAAAGCTTATAACCCTTACTGCGCGGAGTTCACGGTGCGTTGAACAGTACGTTGTCCTTGTACCAAAGACGGCAGTCTTCGATATTGAATCTATTGTATTTGGACAGTAAATTGGTTCCTTATTATATGAATTTTAAGTCATTTATGTACAAACTTCCAGCTGGGAGTTATAAAGGCAACGTCATGCCCATTCGAGTAAATCCATTCCATCGAGGATGCTCCTTAATGGTCGATGGTAGCTTGAGCATGATCGTTGTCGCCCGAAGAAGAATGTCCATCTTCGACGTTCTTTTGTCTATTTGCAAGCGCATTCTGGATTTTATCTTCGATGTCCACATGAATGCGCAGTTGCTTCTCCGTCATTGCACGGTACAGCGAATGAAGGTCTTCGAAAACAAAGCCAGAACACTTCGACTTGCCCTGAATGATTCGATGGACTTGCTCGTCTTGAAGATGTTGAAAAGCTAACATGAAAAGCTGCTTTGACCACGGACATGCTCGAATGGCACGATAAAACACAGCCTTTGCTGCACCGATATCTTGTGTGTGGTAGACCTCGAAGATAATGTAGAGTTTCCAGATCATAATGTTAGTTCGTGCACTGCCTGTGCTGAGTCTGGTGTGCATGTTTTGAATACCGGACCTCAATGAGGACGAATCTGAATCGTCGCCAAGGGCTCTTTCAAATGCACCGCGCACTGAATGTTTAGTCGATCCAGCCCAAATTGGACGGCATAGTTCTGACCATATGGAGAGCAAATGAGTCGTGACGGGCGCGGATTGGATGGCGGTAAGTGATAACGTAGAATCATTTTCAAGTTTGAACCGAATTTCTGGATCTGCTGCGAGCAGGTGAACATTGCGAATGCGATCGAGGATATTGAAACGAGATTCATTCCAGGTGAAGAGAGAGAGGAATATTGTATTATGAGGGAACAACGAGATACTCTCTTGGAGAGTGTCGCGAATCTCAATTGGAGTCAGACGGGCGAATTTCATCCGGTGATTGAAAAACAGGAGCCTGGCCCGGGCCTGATGCAAAAGCTCCGTGACATACGACTTGTGCGTCCGGTCCTCAATGCGGAGATCACTGAGTCTGAGTACCGCAGACGAATATGCCTCGAGTGCTGTCTGGATGGGATATTTCTCAACAAAGAGTAGCAGGGCAAGGCAATCTGTAAATGCCACAAAACAATGAAGCTTCCCAAAGCCAATCGAGCGCGCCTGACATTCTCGTAGGAACTGGCAAATTGTTAAAATGCGAAGATATTGTGGGGAGGAGGGCTTTTCTACTTACCGATTGGACTTGAACCGTGGATGTTGGGTTGGAGGGCTTGCCGGGCGATTCGATATTGGCGTACACAGATGTATCTATGCTCTGTAAAGGAATCGCATGCAATACGTAAGAGGCGCGAGAATGATCATTCTGGCGAAGAAGTTCCCAAATCCAAGAGTTCCAAAGAATCCCCACCTCAACGTTTGCGTCCTCTGGAAGCTGCTGACTCCAGGAGATTGAGCTTGACCAGACCTGAGCAGCAGCACTTGGCGAATTATTTCGCCATTCTATCAAAGCCAGGGCGTTGCAAACCCTAAGACTGGATGTCCACTTCTTGAGTAAGGTCTTCGCATATTTCTTTGCTTTGATAGGTGACGATGCGAGTATAAGTGCAAGAGTATACTCGGCTAATTCTTCATCGAATGCTTCGCGGGAACGACCACGCTCCACCAGAGTCCGCAGTGTCATCTGCAGCCATTCTGTATCAAGGACCGAAGATTCAGGGGACTGGAAGCTTTCACGCCATGAAAAAAATGAGTCAAACCAGTCATTGGGATCGGCGAAAAGCGTACATGTTGTATGCGCAAAATTGGAACTTGGAAAGTGGAGAGGCGAAGTCGATTGCTCAGTATCGGCCGTCCAACGGGTAAGACGAGGCTCCATATGGTCCATGGATTCGTTCCTGATGAAGTTGTCGCCAGCCCACAAACGTGTTGTTGGTGGGCTTTTTGGCCTTGTAACATGTGGCAATTGACAAAAGTATAGAAAGCTGTCGACCAGCTCATCTACGCAGTCAAAATTCTGGAACAGCTCCAGCATGTGAGCCAAGTCGGAGAAGAGAACCACAGAGTATGGATCATCTACATATTGCTCCTGATCGTCCCCATTTTCAACAAATCGAAGTTGATCTAGAGTCCGAGATGGCAGCCGGAATGCTTGTGTGCGTTCGCTCTCGGTCTTTTCCCAAGATTCCATTAGTGACGAGGGTTCAATGCAATGGCGCAATATATGAAGAGGATAGACATGATGGTTGTTTGCTTGGCCGGTAACCGAGCCTCGCCATGTCAACGACCCTTTCTCACCGAGACGCGGTAGCTCTCCTTCCCAATAATCGCGAAAAGAAGCGAGGACATCATGCTCTTCTACTTTCTCAGACAGTGATTCCGGCTTAAAGCACACAAATTCGAGTACTGCTTGCCAAAGGCCCACTGCAAGTTCCAGATATCCAGCTTCACGAAGAAAGAGTGTCATACGAAGGAATAAGTAGCATTGTATTTGATGCCGGGAGGTGTTCGAAGAGACTGATGCATTGAGCCTGAGACATTCGGTGAAGGTTACCGTCAAGCGTTCAAAATCGAAATTTTGAAAGTCAGTTTGACGGAAATTGAGATAGCTGATCCAAAGGCTAATGCATTCCGGATTTTCACGAAGGGCTTTATTCCATTGATCAAGTAGCTTTTTCGTATCCCACAGGCATGCACATTCTTGAAGTCTTCCCAGAATCAGGCGGTGCTTATGGGGACTGCCAACGCATTGTTTGATTCCCTTTTCGTATAGTGATAACTTCACGTCTGCCACACTTTGTTGCTCATTATATGTCAATGGGCGCAAGTCATCATCGCCGAGAATCAAAAGCTCTTGGTGATGAATCAATTTTAGCCACGCGGAAACGTCTGTAGGGTCGTTATGCACCGCCCGCGTTAGTTCCACATGAAGAGCTTTCCGTTCGCCTAGAGAGCCCTGATTTTCGTTTCCGTCACCTTCATCAAGTTCCATATGCCGAGGAATATCGTCCTCCTCTTTTGCCTTTCCATGAATCGAGCGATATCCATGGCGTTCATCACCTGAATCCTCGCTCTGGGCTGCCCCATCTATTCCATCCGGTAGCGCAGGCTCGAGGGAGACAAAGTCTTGCTCGATCTCGCCGGCATGCGGAGAATCATCTTCAACTTTCACTCGGAAAAGCCGAAGAGGTCGAGAAACACGTTTCGACAAGGATTTAGCAGATTTGAATGAATTCGAAGACAGCGAATCCTTCATCCGCAAGACCAGACTATCACTGTCCAAATGTTCTCGATCAATCCGGTACCGCGGATCAGCTCCCAGAACCTGACCACGACCACTTCGCCGGTATGTGGGTACGGCATAGCGATGTGTAGTACCGTATACCAAATTGTGTCTATCGCCTTTCAGATCGATGACAAAGAGGTCCCCTGCTGAATCATTGGTCCGAGTGGAGCGCTCATTTGCAACGTTTGCAAGTGTATTTTCATGAGCTCTGCGTTCCCTATCTCCATTTTCGGAATATTCGACGTGATCTTTAGAAATGCCATGGTCTCGATGGGCGGTAGGGCGGGGAGAACGTGAACGACGACGTTTATCAGATGATCTTTGCCGCCCTCTTCGTTCGGACCGGCGTGGCGAGCGTGAGCGTCCTTCACTATGTCGACGACTTCTGTGGCGAGATTTTCGATCATCCTGTGGTCTGTCCGGCCTTTTTTCAGGCCGAATGTCGTGAGAGGACAATATGGGAGCTTTGAAGCTTGAGAACTTGGGGACGGACTTCCTGTCCTGCGATAATCGATTAGTTGGCGGTTATTTCTATTACTTATAATTCACACTCACCTGAGATTCCATCTTCACGGAGGCCACTCCATGAGAGACAACAACCTCTCAACTCTGGAAGTTGTTAAATGAGACAAGTTATTAATATTACGGAACCTGAGAAGCTCCAACTTTATCGCGACGGACGGCGATAACTGATAAACCGGCATTTCTTTCCTAAAGCGGTTGTTCCGGGGCGGTCAGCGAGAATTTGAAAAAAAGTCGGCCTGCGCAAGTCCGACAGAAAAAACAGCTGCACCGTGAATACTCGACCCGCACGGATTCGTGAAAATTCGAAGGAGAGAAGGCCAGTGTGAAGAGAGCGAGCGAGCTATGGGCTACAAGAATTTGCTTTGAGGATATCAATTACATTACCGTTTCGCAATGGCTTCCTCTCTCGCCGCGCAGCTGTCGCAAATCGCGGCCAAGTCGACACACGAGCTCGACCTGAAATCGCAACGAATCTCACATTCGCATTCCTTGATCTTTGAACGGAAAGTTGCCGGATCACAAGACTTCGATACCATCTATGATATTTGCTATGAGGGGTTCCAAGAGCTTTGCTCTTTGGACTCTCGATTTGAGCCGTTTGCTCGGACAATTTTCAGTGAACAGAGCAAGGCCGAAGATAGGACGCAAATGAATGCCCAGCAGAACAAGGAGCTGGATACAGTAATCGACGCTTTCCTTGCTCTTGTTGGTGGGCGACTTCAGTTGAGCCCTGCGGTCAAAGCTGTGGATTGGCTGGTCAGACGCTTCAGGTCCGTATTTCCTCTTTACCATCGTCCATGGACTGGGCGGGAACAACTACCCTTGGTCAAAAAAAAATAGTGCTAACAGGACCATAGAGCCCATGAATTCAATACTGCCAACATCTTATTTACGTTTTTGCCATACCACACGACTCCGCTGTTCGTCAATCTTCTTTCCATCTTGCCGAACGATCTCACCTCGACATTTAAAGTACTCTACCCATATAAGACCGGCCTGGTCAACCCACCACGCCACCCCATCGTGCACAGCGCAACTACCAATAAGGAATTTTTTGCCTCATTCAATGACTATGTGTTGAATGTTTGCCGACTGCAAGCACAGAGCCACACATTGCTGTCGTTTTGGGCCGGTATCATCACCGAGGCGGTTGCCGGAATGCTCGATAACTCTCGATCTGGACGGAGGGAAGCAGAGAAACAAAAGCACGAAGATATTGTTTTACGGGTCTTGCCTGTATTGAGCAATGGGTTTGCCTTGAAAAAAGTGCCAGAGCTGATTGTCAGCTGCTACATGATCTCCGTCGTTCTGGCCCAAAAAGCGATGCTTTCCGAGGATGTCCTAAATGGTCTGATGGAAACTGTCGTGGCTTCTTGGACAGAAGAAACCCTGAGCTCGGCATTAATTTGCTTGTCAGTTCTCGCGCAGCAAAAGCCCTCAGTGATCCTCCCGAAGAAGGTCTTCAAGGCCATTAGTCGTCTCCAAAATCCCTTGGAACAGCTATTTGAAGTTGCCTCACAATACGAAACCTCCAAGCTGTTCCTTGGAATCGTTGCGGGCTGTGTGAGCGAGCTGGACAAGCAAAAGGATAGCACTCGCCTTATATTACTCTCGTCAATCTTCGATTCAGGTGCCCTCAAAGGAGAAGAACTGAAACAGGCGATGACCATGGTGCTTCAAGCTACTGGTGATAATGACGAGGCTCGTGGAATTTCGTTGGATATCCAGACACAGCTTGCAGAGCTGGTGCAAGGGTTCAATCAGTCCGAGTCTCTCCGACCCCTTTTCCAGAAGACGTTGGCAGAGTCTTCTCTGAACATCCAGGCGGTGGAACACAATCTCCAAACCGTTGTCGAAGCCCCCATCCCATCCCTGCCTTCCGGAGATGTCGAGATGGAGGACGCCGACCAAGAGCCGGTGGACCATTTCACACCTGCCTTAGAATCTTTGGCCAAGGAACATCCGTACTCCTCGTTCCTCAGCAAGCAGTCTATCCCGGAGTTTGATAGCCTTGTTCAAGTATTTGCTTTGGCCGCTGACTCCGAAGATTATATTACGAAGTTCAGTGACTTGGCCATCCTCAACAAAGCTAATGCGGCGAAGTCTCCTGCCTTCTTGTCATTCTTCACCCGCATCATTTCCGGTTTCTATCCCACTGGCATGAAGGTGGCCGCTTTGAGCACAATCGCGTCTACATTATCAACATCTTTTGGTGATCTTGATCCGCAAGCACTGTTGCCCTTCCTTCTTGTGGCTCTGTCAGATTCTTCCGAGCGAATTCGTCGTGAGGCCACTAGCGTTTTGGCTGTTATGAACTCCATTTACAAGAACCATAAAAAGAAAGATGACGCGTCTAGTAAGCCTTGGGCTTCCGAAATCGTCTATGGCAAGGGCAAGCAGTCTACTGCGGTCTCATGGCTCTCTACACAGGACGCCCAGAAGATTCTTGAGTGTGCTCTCATCCCCGGACTTGAAGAATACATTCTCGACCCAACCCAGATCGGTAAAGTCATCGATGCTACTTTACGGGGAACGGTTCTCTCTGAATCATCGGGTGCGACAGAGCTTAAGAAATCTGTCCGGATCAGCTTCTTCACCTTCCTCTGCTCCCATGTTATTCACATGCCCGTCTTTGCGCCCAAGTTTGGTCTGCTTCGTATTCTAAACAACATCAAAAAGACCCCAGGAACTACGCGCACTAAGGAGTTACTGCCTCTGCTCGAGACCTGGCGCACTCTGACACAAAAGGAAGTTGATGATATCTGTGCAAAAGAGCGTCTTTCCGTCTCTGAAGTCGACCAACACATTGTTGAAATTGTTTCGCCGAAGGATTCCGATTCCATCGCCATTCTCTTGTCCAACGTTGCTTCTGATGCCAACTCCTTGAGAACTTCATTCGTCAACGCTGTCTTTTCCCGGATGAAGGAGATTTGGGCCAAGGTCCCCGAAGAGAGCCAGTCAGCTGCGGCCGAGAAGTTACTGGATATTTCTTTGGGCGAACCCACGAGCGGAGTTTCTCTGGCCGACTACTGCCGTGATGTCCTTCGCAGTGTCGAGCTGTCCGGGGCTATCTTGGTTAGCTTCACCAAGAAGATCCCCGTCTCCTTGACAGATGTTGACTCTATTGGACCTGCACCTAAACGACGACGAACAAGCCAGAATAACATGGTTGCCATGACAGTGAAGGACGAGGGAGAGCTCAGCAAGTTGATGGATAAGATGACTTTCATTCTCGAGGTTGTTGATAGCTCTAGCCCTGATTCTCATCCTCAGCTGGCTGACGGCTTGTTCCAAACGCTTGCCGCCCTCCATCACTTCAAGTCTCAGGTCCAATCTGGGTTGAGCTATCTCCTTAGCCTCACCCTCGGAAGTCTGCTGGCTATTGTCAACAAATCCAAGGCCTCACCCAAGCCCCTCTTTGATACATCTGTCATTCGTGCTGACTTGGTGGTGGACTGTGTGCGTACAACGGATAGTCCCCAGGTGCAAAATGCCGCTCTTCTTCTGGTCGCTGGCTTGTCCGTGATTGCACCGGAGCTTGTCCTTCACAGCGTGATGCCGATCTTCACTTTCATGGGATCAAGCGTTCTTCGGAAAGATGATGATTACTCTGTCTCTGTTATCGATCAAACCATCGACCAGGTTGTCCCGGCCCTCATTCAGTCTCTTCGCAACCAGAAGCGCGATATTGTTTCGGGAACCTCGGAATTGCTTCTCAGCTTCACAGCGGCCTTTGAGCATATCCCATCGCATCGTCGCCTCCGTCTGTTCCACGCTTTAATCAGCAAGCTTGGTACGCAGGACTTCCTCTTTGCTGTCCTTGCCATGCTGGCGAACCGCTACTCCACTGACAAGGATGTCCTTACTCTGATGACTGGTCTGGCTTCGGATACCACCCCCGTCGTCGAGCTCACCACTTATAGCAAATATCTTAACCTTGTCATTGATTCATTCAAGCCCAAGCCCGGTATCTCTCAGGTTCTTCTTGGTATTGGTAGCGACGACGGTCGCGACCCTCAAAAGGTTGCTGTCGATCTTCTGCGTGATCTTGCCCACCTGAACAAGCACTCGTCTCTCAAGGCCAAGTTGGAATCCGCGTTTGAGACCGAGGGCGAGACTGCTGATCAAGTCCGTGCTTGCTACTCTCGGGTCCTTGAGCAAGTCTTGGCCATTCTTGATTTCGTGAAGAACATGAAGCCTGTCAGCCAGGCCATTGGCGAGGTTCTCGGCTCTCTGCTCGGCACACTTTCTCTCGTCGACTTCTTAGACACCATTGAGGTTTTGATGCAAGGACCCAACAACGATCTTCGCCAGAAGGTCCTTCGACTTCTCGAGAGCCGCCTCCGCCAGACTCCAGAGAGAGACTCTACATCTCAAATTCGCGTTCTTGACTTCCTGCCCACCCTGGTCGACACGGTTGAGTCGTCTACAGACGCTCTCACCAAGCATGCTGCCGTTGCCTGTATTGATCGAATCACGGAGAAATACGGTCGCAAGGACCCGTCCAAGGTCATCACTGCTGCCAAGGTTGTCGCTAGTAAATCTTGCCTCGGACAGACTGACGAGCGTATTCGCATCATGGGTGTCTTGTGCCTTGCCTCCATGGCTGAGGTCCTGGGCCAGGCTATGATCCCTGCCCTTCCTGATACCCTGAGCCAATCATTGGCGCTCTTGGAGCTCAGTTTAACACCTGGAAACGAGAACTCACGCTTGCACGATGCCACCTTCTCCCTTTTCTCCGCTCTCCTGGTCAATCTGCCTTTCATGATGTCAGCTTCTCACCTAGACAAGATTATGCTTCTCTCATTCAAGTCTACTGGAGCTGATCTTGAGGAGTCCAGCGAGGAAACTCGGCTGGAGACTCTTCGTCTCATGGCATCTCGCAAAATGGATCTCAATGCTACTCTTGGTGCAATTGATCGCAATTGGGAGAAGGCCGTTGAGTCCGGACCCGCAGCTACTGGCGAGCTATTGGAGGTTCTCGGCCTAGCTATCGAAAAGCACCCCAAGTCGGCTATTGTAAACAGCGTCAACATCCTCAGCAAGATTCTGTTCAGGGCCTTTGATCTGCGTCGTGCACAGATTGTCGCTGGTGACCGTTCAACCTTTGAAGATACCGAGCTGAATGATATTGAGACTGCTCTGAATGATGTTACCATCAAAATGATTTATAAGCTCAATGACAGCACTTTCCGACCCCTGTTCCTCAAGTTCGTTGAGTGGGCTACCACCGGTGCACCAAAGAATGAGCAGGCCCAGATGTGTCGTCTCACCACTTTCTATAAATTCCTTCAGGTCTTCTTTGGCACCCTTAAGGTATGTGATTTTTCTGGAAAGTATATTCGTCGATTACTAACAGTCCTTTCTTAGTCAATTGTCACTGGGTACTCCAACTATATTTTGGAAAACGTGGTTCAGATTCTGAACACTACTACTCCATCCAAGGCCACTCGGCCTCTTTGGTTGGCTACCCTGCGTACCCTTCGCAACTCCTTCGAGCATGACCAAGACGGTTAGTTCTCCTTCTAGACTCTGCTACAAATGCAATTGCTGATAAGTTATTACAGAATATTGGCAATCACCTTCTCACCTTGCCACCATTTCCGGCCCACTTATCTCGCAGCTCGGCCATGCAACCACATCGAAGACATCTGATCTCGTCGTTGAGGAGGTTGTTCCTGCTATCACGGAGCTTGCCGTCGCAGCCGACTCTACTGATAACCACAAGGAGCTGAATACGGCGCTGATGAGGTATCTCCGGCCCTCCACTGCGCCAAATGCCAAGTCTGCTGGTGGCGATAACCCCCTTACTCGTCTTGCGGCTTTGAAGACTGAGCGGGCTCTTACCGAGCAACTTGGTGAAGAATGGCTGGCTCTACTCCCCGAGATGCTTCCTTACATTAGCGAGCTGATGGAAGACGAGGATGAGAGTGTGGAGAGAGAAGTACGGAAGTGGGTGAAGCAGATCGAGGGTGTGCTCGGTGAGCGTCTTGATGATATGTTGACTTAAATGGTTGTTCATGAACAGACCATGTACCAAAAAAAATCACGCATTTGTTTGGCGTTTGTAGAATAGACCCCTTGGGAGGCCATACCCCCTACACAAAATTATATTCACGTTTATTTTGATTCTTGTTTGCATGTTCGCTAGAGCTACTAGTATTCCTGACTAGTGGCGGTATAACTTCAAGTTTGGTTGCAAATCCCTCCAACCTCAATTCTCAGGCACTGGATGGTCTGCAGCATCAACTCCAGCGTGCCATCGGTACTTCGCAGCTGGATGATCAGCTGGTGGTCCAGATTGACCTGGTCGCGAGGTCAGATTTTCGCGATATGTTCCCTTTTGAACTGCATAATCATCCCAGAAAAGCCCTCTCTTGCGGAGCTCAGGAATGAGAAGATCGATGATGTCCTTGAAGGAGCCGGGTTTGATAGCATAGGCCTGAAGACTCGTTAGAATATCCGTCCGTCTCGGATTGCACAGATCCCGGATGACCATACCAGATTGAAACCGTCCACATCAGCCTCCTTCACCCATTTCTCCATGTTATCAGCCACCTGTTGGGGAGTACCAACTGGAGTGGCTCCCAATCCACCGACTGTAATGTGCTGACCGACAGTTTTCTTGGTCCATTTGGGGACTTCAGGGCTAGCCTTTGACCAGCCCTCCACGGCAGATCTGATCCAAGCGATTCCTGTAAGTCACTACTTGATGGTTATAGGGCCTGAAAGGATAACAACCTACCTGATAGCATTACTCTCGACGTGTCGAAGCTCCTCATCATCTCCATACTTATCAAGGTCAATACCAGTCCATCCTCCGAATAGAGCTAAAGCACCATCAATCGACCCAAGGCTACGATAATATGCGAATTTCTCACGCGCCTCTTCCTCTGTCCGGCCCAGGACAGGACACAATAGTGCAAGGAACTTGATGCTTTGCGGGTCTCGTCCAAACTCACTCTGGGCAAGTTGTCTGATCTCAGCCACATTCTTTGCAACGACAGATGGGCTGTGTCCAGCCACGAAAATAGCTTCCGCATGTTGAGCAGCAAATGTCTTTCCGGCTTTCGATGTACCAGCTTGCAAGATGACTGGGGTTCTCTGGGGACTCGGTTGGAGAAGATGGGGACCGGGTACGTTGAAGTATTTCCCCGAGTGATTGATCTGTCGAACACGATCTGGCTCGGTATAGACACCTCGTTCACGATCAAGCACAACAGCATCCTGACGCCAGGATGATTCCCAGAGTTTATAAGCCACCTTGACGTACTCCTCTGCCACAGCGTATCTATCATCGTGCTAATTTAGTGTTAGCGAGCAGAACCTTCAGTCTAGGAAAAAGAAGGCAAGCATACATGTGGCTGTTCTGCCTGTCCCATATTTCTGGCCGCAGAGTCCAGATATCCTGTTACAACCTGCGATATAAGGTCAATGTCTCAAGCTCAATAAAATTCAATTCTCTATTTTACTCACATTCCATCCAAGGCTGTCATATGCAGAACATTATTAGCCAGATGCTACACGTTAAAATTCGATCTGGATTCTACATACCGTCCCTTCGTGAGATGATCAACAGTTGAAAGCCGTCTTGCGAGATGATACGGCTGTTCATATGTAGTGGTCACAGTGACTCCAAACCCAATATTCTTGGTAGCAGCAGCCATTGCAGGTACAACAGCCAAGGGCTCGTTAACTGGCCACTGGGCACCAGAAACCACCGCTGGATCCAAGTTTCGAGGACCCTTGTAAACATCGTAGCCACCTGCGTTTGATCTTGTGAGTAAACATATCCAATGACACTTTCAAAAGGAAGGATGAATTGATACCTAGAACATCTGCAATGAAAATGCCGTGAAACTTGGCCGACTCCAGTAGTTGTGCAAGTTCAATCCAATGGTCTACATCGTTAAATCGATGTGATTCATCTTCTGGGTGTCGCCAAAGACCAGGAGATTGGTGTCCGCTACCTGTGTATTAATTAGATCTTGTTGATACCATTGAAAGTAAGATCAAGATATTCAAAATATCAACTTACACATCTCTACAAAAGCGTTGAGAATCAATGACTTTTTAGGGGTTTCAAGCCCTAACCCTTGTGTATTCTCAGCCATGGTGATCTATTTCGCTCTCTGAGTTGCAGATATTCAACACAAAATTAGCCAGTCTCAATTGCAAGCTTATTTTCTGTCTATTCTCAGATCTCTGAAAGGGATATGCTTCAATTTGTACGGCGATCATTGAGCACACCATGTCCCCCGCCTGCGTCACTCCGTGCATCCGAGCATCGCATAGCATCAATGTGGGCCGCGATGGCGCGATGCTGCTGGGAAATTTTAAGGGCAACCCCGACATTGGAATATCTTCTAACTGGCTGTTTCTCAATGAGATCTACCCTTTTGCATAAGCCAAAATTATTCCATTTTTTGTCAATATCTCTCGGGCGAGAAATGTTGAAGCCATCGAGTGTTACCGTAGACCAGGTTAGATACACAATCTTTGGTTAGATCAATGAGACCCGACATTGGCAGCGCAGACTCCAGAAATCATTTCACATGTCATTTTGTGCGGTCATCGCTCAGATAGTTCTTAATCTTCTAATATCTCCGGTCACCTGCCATTCTTATGTGCCAAGCTAGAAGGCCGTCTTGTCTCCCATGATACCTAGTGTGGACTTACATTAATAGCTCTTTCAGAGCCAATGACGTGCATAAGCTGAGCTATTCAAATAATTTTTGACTGATATCTAAAGATGCTCATTTACATCATAGTCATAGCTTGACGTCGTTAGTACTTAGGGCTCGCAGGTCGTTCTTTAAGTTGATCTCGCGATAACGCCATACTGAACCATTCAATCTGGTTGAACTTTAAAATCCATTTTTGTAGCTGTGTTCGTGCCTTCGAGCACCTCATTAAAATCATATATCAAGTCATCGCAGATCAGACTCTTCTTATTCGCTCGTACTGTACCGAGGTGATGGATTTGCAGAGTAAAGATCTTGGTCGCCCCTGTCCCTGGGAACCAGTGGATATGGAAGCATTTCTAGGGCGGCATATGATTTAAGAATCTAGGTGTCCAGGCTTTCTCGGTGCTTTGAGAGCTAGAAATTCTCTGAGTGTTATCTTCGGTCGTCGTTGTATAGACAGCTATAGTAAATTGATCTTGCACTACTATAGCTCGACTATTACATCGCTCTATCTTTGCACAACCGCTCCATTGGACCCAACATGTCCACAATCCATCCTCGAGATGGTATCTCGACAGTCGAGCCGCCTCTGTCTCAGGCGGTTGGATACGTGGTCGTGGTCGTTATCGGAATTGTGATCGCCTTTAGTAAGAAGAACATTACCAGTCTAGTGTTCATTTGAAGCCTGAACTAATACGGATATAGTCATGATGGTCATTACCAAGGTTTTGAAAAGGACAACAGGGGAAGATAACAAAAAGACGGAGATGTATGAATATTTTCTTATTGTTTTCCGGGACATTTCGTTCTGATACCAATACAGGTTCATGACGGCCAATCGTTCAGTACGCACAGGTCTTACAGCATCGGCTGTCATTTCGGTAAGCATTTGATACTATCAGAAGTACCACTACGATGCTTTTGTCTTGAACTTAGACTAACCAAATCCCTTGAAAGTCCTGGCTCTGGTCTACTGCTCTTCTTGGATCCTCATTTGTCGGCTATAGTTACGGTATTGCCGGTCCGTTCTGGTTCGCTGCTGGTTGCAGCCCAATGATTGTTTTCTTCGCCTTACTTGGAATTTCCTGTAAACGAAAGATTCCGGAGGCTCATACCTCCTTGGAAGTCGTTCGTATCCGTTATGGTATTCACAGAGCCCCCATCAGTCGATGCTCTCCCCGCTAACCTTTCATAATACTAGGCCGAGTTGCTCATATTGTATTCATGATACTCTGCCTTGTAAATAACATCTTCGCCTGTGCAAACATGCTCCTCGGAGCCGCCGCTGTGATCACCGCTGTGTAAGTCTGACCCAGCTTTCCATTGAGCTCTATTAACTAATCAGAATAGTTCCGGGATGCATGTTATCGCCGCGACATTCCTACTGCCGGTTGGAGTTACGATTTATACATTTGTTGGTGGAATTAAAGCAACGTGAGAAAGCTTTCGTTTTGATATTAAAATATTGGTGTTGATATACCAGTATATGCTAACGAGACACAGGTTCTTGACGGATTACTTTCACACTGCCATTATTCTCATCATCGCATGCTACTTCTCAGTCAAGGCGTTCTCCACTGATCAGGTCGGATCAATTGAGAATCTATATGATTTAGTCCAAGCAGCCGCTCAACGACATCCAGTTTCAGGGAATCACGAAGGCACATATCTTACTATGACATCAAAAAGCGTAAGTACATACAGCTTTTCATTCTTCTTGAGCTTCCAAATAACATATGACAGGCAATTTTATTTGGAATATTCCATACATGTTCAAATTTCGGTCTTGTGATCGTAAGTCATTCTTTGTCCTGATTATCCAGAACTATTGCTAACATGCAAAGATGGACACGAGCTACTTCATCAAAGCTTTCTCGGCTGCACCATCCTCGGTAGTACCAGGATATACAATCGGAGGTATCGCGTATTTTGCGATTCCTTGGGCTTTGGGTACTGTGATGAGCTCTGTTGCAATTGGACTCGAGAACCAACCCAATTTCCCAACTTTCCCTCGGGTAATGCTCGATCTCCAGCTGTGTCGATATTATCGAAGCGAAATGCTAACATTCTGATGCCAGAGAATGACATCTTCTGAGGTCAGTAATGGCCTAGTACTTCCATACGCTGCCATTACAATTGCAGGGAAAGGTGGAGCTGCAGCTGTACTCCTGATTGTTTTCATGGCTGTAACCTCAACCCTTTCGGCCCAAGTTATTGCGGTCAGCTCAATTCTCAGCTTCGATGTTTATCGTGAATACTTCAAGAAGTCTGCGACCGATAGGGATTTGATTCGGTCCAGTCATTTTGGGGTCGTTTTCTTTGCCGCATTCTCTGCCGGGTTCAGTACTATGCTTCATTACGTTGGCATTGACTTGGGCTGGACTCTTTACATGCTTGGTAAATATCTCTCTCCTCGATCTTGATTTATAACATTTTTTTGACTCTTCTTTAGGGGTCGTCACTTGTCCTGGTATCTTTCCAATGATTTTTACCGTTCTCTGGCGTAAACATAGCAAGGCAGCCGCCATTCTATCGCCAATCCTTGGCTTGGCCACAGGACTTGCTGTTTGGCTAGGTACTGCTTCTCATTTTGGTGGTGAGGTATCTGTCGCATCAACAGGGGAGATTTTACCGTGCGTTTATGGCACTGTGGCCTCTTGTTTCTCACCAATCCTATATTCTGTCGTGATTACTCTCATCAAACCCCAGAATTATGATTGGGCCGACTTCAAGAAGGAAAAATTGGCATTGGAAAAGTTAGACAGCAGCTTGACCACTGCTGCTCACCATGAGACTACCAATGAAAACCGAACTGGGAGTCTCGAAGAAGGCGGCGTTAGCAGTGCTGCTTTTGATGCGCAAGAACTGAAGCGATGGGGTCGAATCGCTGCTTTTTGGTCAATCGCAACATTCCTCGGTCACTGGGTTATATGGCCTTTGCCAATGTATGGGTCACACTATGTTTTTGAAAAGAAGGTATGTTGATTTTCCACTTTCTGTTGATCTGTTGGCTCATTCCTTTAGTTCTTTGTGGCGTGGGTTGTTGTTGGTATCATCTGGTTATGGGGCACCATGCTTGTTGCGATATTTGCACCACTTCTAGACGGCGGAATTCAGCAGATTTTGCAAGTCTATCGTGGTCTTACTGGAGAAACCAACCCAACTGAAAATCCCCAAGTCAAGAAGCAAGATGCAGATACAAGTGCTTCTCCCTCGCAGTCTGGCGGGTCCACTATCGATGACATTCAAGGAAAGGAGTCAACGTACCCGATTGCATAAGTACCGCCTGGAAGGTTTCATGGAATATCAATCTACTGGATTCTCTATGCACACTATATGGCCAAGTATTTGGGGTTACCCTTCGGTGGTCCTCGGGATTCGTGTGTATTTGTCGTGCCCATGACACATCAGTTTAGAATTGGAATAATTATTAATATCGTCTATTTGCAGTTCTTTATGACTTGGAAGATCACTATTACAGGAATTCTAGAGTATTCGGTTGAGCTTCGGCAAATGCGATACATCCATTTCGTACATGTCTGAAGTTTTCTTGAATTTGAAAATACATTCTTCTAGCTAGTGAGTGAATTCTCTGGCGGGTCATATATGTACCTTAAGAAGCGAACGATAACCCAGAAGCGTAGTATATGGGTAATGTGCAAGACAAAATCAGAAAATACAGATAGTTCAGAGCATTCAAGTGTTAACAGTAGTAATCAGTAATTGGGAATACCTTCAACTAGATGGAAATCCAGCTTTCAGATTGTCGTAAGATGATGCTGGATAGCTTAATTGGTTCTGGCTTTGGTCCAAGCTACCAGTACCTCCAAATGAGTTGACGACCTGTGCCGATCATAGTCAGGTTATGGAAATCCTCGTAGTAACAAGACAGTAGCTTACCGTGGAAATCAGGCTATCGGAGCCTGATTTATCGCTGCTAGACTCCCACCACATTCCTCCTCCCAAGCCCTTTGACTGGATGTATTGTGCTTTCACTTGTGCAACCTGTGGCGTATCATAACTAACCATCATCCTCTGAGATGGGTCATAGCTCCAGCTAGCAACAAGGGAACTATCATAATTGACGGATGCACCTGCTAGGGGCAGAGCCTTATAGTCCCAGACACCGTTCTCCCAGCTTCCACTACCAACACCATTGAAGCTTGTGCCTGGCCCAGCCGTGTCCATGAAGGATCTTCCATAAAGTGGCATGCCCAAAACAATCTTGTTAGCACTGACGCCATGGGATGTGTAATATGAGATAGCCTGGTCAGTGTTGAACGGTGTGCTTGCTGGATTTCCACTTGAAGGGTAGATGTTAGCGTCGTGACCAGCAATGCTATCCCAACTTCCAGAATAGTCATATGCCATGAGATTCCAAAAATCCAGATACTGGTCCATTTGTGCAATAGATAGTTGCTGATAGTTGGAAGGGCCTATGCGGGGTCAATAGTGTCCACAAGAAAGGTCATTAGCTGGGCAATCTTACCTGCCGGGCACGCAACAGTAATCAAGAAATGATAATTATTTGCGTACTGCGCACTGTATGAATCAAGTGCCTAATGTTTTTTCTGTTTAGCTCTTTGGGTCTCACATTTCTAATAAAAAGTAGAACTCACAGAGCGCAGAGTCTGTAAGGTAGCCACGAAGTTGGCTGCCTGGTTGCTATCCGCTGGATATTCCCAGTCAATATCCAGACCATCGAAGCCAAAATTCTTCACTAAAGCGACAGCTGATGAGGCAAATTTTGCTCTACCTGAGTCAGTGCTCAAGGGACCTGCAAAATTGCTCGAATAGGTCCATCCTCCAATTGACAGAAGAACCTTTAATTTGCGGTTTTGCTTTTTCAACAGGAACAATTGCTTAATACAGCCATAGACATTGTTCCCGGTGTCACTCCAGGAATCACCAGGGTAATGCTTCTCGATGTCTGACCAAGAGTCAGACATGTACACCTCTCCGGTATCAGAGCGCACGTTAGCAAAGGCATATAGAACGTGAGTCAGGCTTTGAGCAGGAAGATTCTGAGGATTGTAATTGCGACCATAAATGGCCTATATATCTGTTAGCACAGTCTGTCCAGTCAATACTAGTAGGCAGAACATCATACCCAATTCACAAAATATGCTACCGATCTATAACCAGTAGCGGCATCGCGGGCTTGAAGGTGGGTTGTACTGTTTCCAGTACTATTATTCGGATGGTGAATGACAGCAGCATTCGCTACCAACCCAAAAGCCAGGAAAACCAAATTGAGGAAACGCATTCTGATTTCCGGACTTGTATTCCGAAATGAAACTGTAGATTAGAACTGAGAGACTCTTTGAGGAAGAAGAAAACCTCGAATAAGATCATGGTCATTTGGGGATCTTGACTAATTATATACTACTAGTGCGAGGGCCCAAGATACTTACAACCAGATATCAACCCCAGAGTGGAATCAAATCACGGCCAGTGCTCCAATCAAAGTCAAGTAGATTACGGATAGTTATTCTATCGACCATACAGCTTCAAAGGGTCCAATTCTTTAGATTTCCTGACCGTAAGCATAGATATAATCTCATGCAGAATGACCATGGGATACTTCTGGCGGAGTCGAATCCAAGTCGGACAATAAACCCAGTTTGAAAATGAATAGTATTATTAAACATGAAAGTCCAGCAGATCACATCGGACGACATGGTCAAGGGATTTCATGCTTGTACCAATTACTGATCATAGTTTTATTTCTTCTGTGATGAAGCTCCACGAAGTTCCCAGATGGCAATTTTCTACATTGTGACTAGCCTAATACCGTAATTCCTCAGTTGCCTCGTCGGAAAAGGGCAATGGTATCACCTTCGAGGTGTTTCATCCTTTTCTCCGGCTTGAGAAACTGGTCGCATGGCCGTATGGCTCGATTATTGGCATGCGGAACTTTAAGAAAATAGGTAGCATTTTGACTTGCGTCCGCATATCTGCGATCGCTAGATACTGTTCGGAGCGTATGATGGGACCAGGAGAGCATGATCTGGTGTCCGAGAGCTTGGAAGCGTTGCATCGAAAGTTCATCTAGCCTTGGAAATAGTTGAGTGGAATGCGGGAATGAATGTAACTCGAAACGCAGTATCATCCGGCATCCAAGATGCGGCTTCAATATTATTCAAGAAAATATGCATAAGGCAAACTCAATATCATTTAGAAGCCGAGAAATAAGAAAGAGTTATTACACATCGGCTGCAGGAACTTATCACCCGCGCCGTAGATCAATGTAACATTCACGCCATGCGGCCGGGGCATGTGCCATGTTGTGCAAGGACAGAGACCCCGGTCTATCTCGCGGCCAGTCAAGAAAAAAGAGACTGCATGAAGACGGTCCAAGGTAAGAAGGGGAAGTCAAAGAGTGATAATGAATTTGATAACGAATAAAAGAGCAATATGTTTCGAAAGATCTCCCTATCTGTAGTAGTAAAAGATGCGATGAAAAAAAGACTTAATACACTGACATCTAGTGAACTATCTAAATCACATACAACAGAGAACAAAACAGGCAAAATTGCTTGCTGGTTCCAGACACACATGAAGTGCTTCATCCCCGCATTCCTTGGATTTGAAATATCTCAAATCAAATAAAGTTAACGTGAGCCAAACTTGATAAGAACTAGTCAGTAGGCCATCCACTGAAATGCCGCTTACGTCGAGTTGGAATTGTCGGCGCATGACCAAGCGGCGGATCCTCCCGATGCATTGTAGCTGTCGATGATGGTCACAATGGATCCATATGTGCCAGAAACCATAAGGAATGTGCCTGACAAAATCACGAACCCACTCCAGCATACCATCATAATCCATCGGGGAGATCGTTCTTTTGTGCTCCAGTTATCATAAAGCCACATGCACCCCATTGGCTGGAACGACATGAGCGTGCCGAGCAGAGCGCCGATTAAAGATACAAGATTGTCGAACACTGGAATTGCACTGGCAATGACATATGCAATCACAGTAATACCAAAAGTGCAGCTCAGCCAAACCGCCCAGTGTGTCACGGTATTTGCTGTCAGATGCCGAGACCCATGTAGAATGCGGAGAAAAATGTATTTTCCCGGAAGCTTTCAGTATATTAGCCGAGGCAAAAAGATAAATTTTCAAAGGTATTAGTTGATCTTGAGGCTTACATGAATGACTAGCATAGTCGTGACGAGTAGACCAGGTAAGGCAAAGCCATAGCTGATCTTCTTTACTGTTGGACCAGCAGAGCCAAGAGCAGGCGAGGCCACATATGAGCCACAATAATAGTATACGACACATCCGATAGCAAGGTAAACGGCTGTCACAACGCTTTGGCAGATCATAAGTGACTTAGTATATTGGCGAGGGTCACGCATTTCCGCTGCGATGGAGAAGAAAGAGGGCGTTCCTACAATGCAATAATCACATTGTGACGTTAGTCAGGACACATCAAATCACCTTGAATTTAGAAAAGATCATCTCACGTACCTGAGTAGGCAAATACCAGGGATGATACAGCAGTGATTGACTGACTAAATGGTGCACTGCCGACAATCTGGTAATCGGAAATCCAGACGCCGTCCTGTGGTGCTGAGGATGGTCGATCTTGAACACCAACAGCGATAGTAACGACCAAAACTACAGTTCTTTTGTTAAAAGTTGAATTTTCAAGAGAGACCAAATAAACTTACTGCCAGTTACTATGCATACCAAGCCTATCCAGGCAAGAGGACTCATTCGGCCCAAGGTTTGGATGCTGGCGAGCATGAAGCCCGCAATAGCTGCAACCGCTACAAATACGGCGGTGCAGGTACCATGCGTCGAGAGGGAGTTCAGAGCAATGGATATTCCAAGCATTCCAGAGCCAGCAACAAAGACCCAGTCTGTGTTTCAAAATCAGATTGGTGTTTCTTTCGAGGCATATACAGCGACCTGGGCAGTCATGGATAAGTAGTAGCAGTACTCACACAGACAGAAAGCGAATCCGAAGAAGATCTTTCCAATCCGACCAAACATCAAGCCTCCTGCATCATCGATGCCGTATACTTCGCGATGCTTCAACTTGAAGACACCGATCATATAGTCTGACCATGTTGTGATCCACGCGATAGTAATCAGGATGATGACTCCAGGTACAATGCCCAGCGTGTCGAATGCTACTGGAATGGATAGAACTCCAAGACCAATCTGACTCTTCATCATCAGAGCAGCAGATCCTATCCATCCAACCTGAAAAAGAGATTAGTTTCCTAGCAGTGACTACTCTTAGAACTTACACACATTGCGATAGTTTGGCCCTTCTTCGGTAATCTCACCAAAGACGGCATCATGGGCATAGTTCTGGTCCTCAAAGACCTGTCCCGTTTGAGAGGGAACAGGGCTAAGGGAATTATCTTGCTTCTTCTCGGGCATTTTGAGACATTGAGTGCAAACCTCTAATCGGGCTGGGGAGAATTGATACTGTAAAGCTCTGGGTTGGGCGGGTCCTTTTTAAAGACTTTTCACCATAAAATACGTATTTTCGGGTACCACACCGACTACTCTGGCAACGACTTCAGGTGGTAAGTATCGTCAGGGGGATTGAAATGAAACTGAGATAAAATTTCCGGGGAGAAAACTATGGGCATTGTATGGCTTGCCACCATTATGGATATCAACTAAACGTCCAAACTGCCAATTCATGTCTTATCATTTCCTCAAGAAATCCCCATAGTGACGCACTACTTGCGGGATTTTACAATACAACAGATAAAAATTTGGTCATATAATGACTCTTTCAGCTGTCTATCCAGGCTTTTCTGCGTATCACTACTGGAGTGGTCTGACATCGAGTGGGTCCCGCCCCCAGATCTATTCAGAACCGCCGGGCCCCTTCCCGAGACCGGCTACCCCGGATATCCACAATACTCTCGTGCGCCAAACTACGTCGGATTTGTTCAATGGAAATGATTAATGGAAGCTATCTGAAGAAATGTTGTTAAGGTATATCTTGTCTAAGCTAAGTTCTTTTTCGCCAATCTTGTTCCATCTGAATGAAGAGAAAAGAAACGAAGTCCAACTGAACGTGTTCTCCTTTTGAAGATTCTGCAACCACTTAAAAGAGATTTTCTCGATATTTCCAAGAATTGCCCCGTCGAGATAGCTTTATCAGGGTCGGGCAATCACCCGGTACTTAAGCCTTGGCCATACAGCTTCAAGGTTTTCTGGTAGCACAAATTCTCTCTGGTAATGTAGATGCTGGTGTTTCCCGCGGATAAACCCTCTTGACTCTTGTGCAAAGATAGGAGGACGTGAAAATCCATTGAAAACAGACAAGGATTCAGTAAACTTATAGAGCCCATGAGGCTGCGTCAGGGATACTGAGCTACGGCAATGCTCCCGGTGCTGCATATCATTTACTGGGTCTGGAAGCAAAACATGAAGCACAGACAATTTAGCGATGGACAGATGATAATGAAATGCGCGATTTTTTACCGGTTTTCTAACAGGGAAAGATTGAGTGGATCTATGGATAAACCTCGGTGCTTTCTCTACTTCTCTTCGAAATACGGTGAGCCCTAACTCTTGAAAAGAAACGATGACTTCTTCTAGGTAGTCGGAGGCGTAGAGGATATGATGGGGTCTTTCAGTCGTTTCAGCCATTCCTTTGGGATATATAAAATATGTATAGCTTTGAAAACTTGAACTTGAAATTGAGTCTACGTATATCTTCAGTTTCATGAACTAGTAGTGGCGGGAGTTTCATATCGTTTGAACTTTCGACTCAGTTTGTGATGCAATCTGGCAGCCAAAAACGCCCCAAATGAAGGGGACCTAGGTTTCGTCCCACTTAAAACAGAGAATATTGGGCTTTGATATTTGGATTTTACGGCTATGCATAAAATAGAAGTAAAAATTATTCAAAGACATCACTATACTAGTACATAAAATACACTGCATGTTGATATTGTATATAGGAATACGAAGTCATATGCATTTGAGCTTTTCTAGAAGAGATTCTGAATTGGCTTCAAACAAATTCTAACTCTTCATAAAGAAAGTGGCTTCTAATCCAACACGAAAAATTGGGCAGTCTTGGGAATGGTCTTTCGGCCTCTCTGCCCGGTCTGATCATGATCATAATTATCTAGACTTCCGCGGAAAGTTTAATTTTTGATAATAACATCCAGTGTTTTATTTATCGTGACTATACTCCTATCAGATATAATTACTCATCAAAAACTTCACTGCTTTATCGCGACGGAATCGAGTGGTAAACAATTAGTATATTCATACTCAGTTACAAACCTCATTCTGGAGAAATGAATTTTCTCTGTTTTTCTCAATGATGCAGGCAACCACCTTCCTACTTTGCCTTGGTAGTCATTCAAAAATGCATCTACTTGAGACTAGGCTTAATCAGAGCTAACATGCCACTGGTCTCCAACTCGAAATCCCTCCGGGAATGGATCCGAAGGGTCAAGGACCATCTGCTTGAACCCGGTAATCCATGCACTTCCCTTCACAGTCGGCAAAACTGCCTCGTAATCTCCAACTTTCGTTGTTCCACGTATATGACACTCAAATGAGCTCCCAATGATACTGCGATGTTCGAATTTCTCGTTGACTGCAAGTTGTCCCCTGGCATGAAGAATAGCCATCCTTGCACAACTTCCAGTCCCACAAGGACATCGGTCAAATCGACCTGGTGATACTACCACAGTATTCACAGCTGTCTTTCTGCCGTCGGAGCCTTCTATCAGTGGCTCTGTAAATTCGATTATGCTGACACCCCTAATATCCGGATTTTCCGGGTGAACGGGAACATATGATCTTTGTATCGTTTGTTTAATCCTCTCGCCAAGCTCGATCAACTTTGGTCCATTTTGATTGCTTATTCGCACCCCGATCTTTGACACATCCAATACCGCATAAATCATACCACCCCATGCAATATCGACCAAGATAGTCCCCAGGCCGGGTACATCAACCGAATGGTCCAAAGCGAAGACGAATGCAGGTACATTATCGAATGAAACGGCCTCGCATTTTCCATCGTTGCAGTCTGCAGTGACTCCCACAAGCCCAGCAGCCGTGTCCAATATTAGGCTTGTAGTTGGTTCTGTCATCTTTACCATTCCGGTCTCTAAAAGCACCGTTGCAGTGGCTATTGTATTTCCTCCCGACATTGGAACATATTCTTCGCTTTCCATGATAAGAAACCCTGCATCCGCCTTTGGATTGCAGGAGGGAAGCACAAGGTTCATACACATTGCTGGACGTCCTCGAGGTTCATTGAGAAGCAATTGACGGGTATGATCGGCTTCGTCTCGAAAATAGACCAATTTATCATACATGGTGCTGCAATTCGGGGGATTCATAACACCACCCACAATAACATCACATACTTCACCGGCACAATGACAGCCGACAATTTGTAAAGATCGATTGAAGCGCATTTTAGAGTATTCAGCGGTTGTCTGAGGGCAGTTTACCGTCGATTGATATAGTAATAAACAAGATCCTGCCTGTGGGAAGATTGATTTATAGAAAATTGTATCTCCATCACGAGTTGATGAGAGGGGTAAAAGCTAACAGGAGGATCTAAGCATTTCAGGTAGTTTATCTCCATTTGGACTAATTGAGTAATTTCTATGAGATCGAATGCCAGTCTCCACTAAGATTAGTCGGGAGGATTCCCGTTTTGCCTACATATGCTTGGTGTGGTTGACAATCAACTCAAAGATGAGATTACGAGAGTGCCATAAAGTAATAGCATAAAATTTTCTTCACTTGGAAACCAGCCACTGCCAGTGGCGAACCCCAATCTCTTTATCAAAAATAAAGGCTATGGTTTCGATTTCCTCCAATCTTTTAAGGTTATTCTCACTCAGGATCGGCAATTTTAAGCACAGCTTTGCCTTTGTTCTTGCCAATCAACATATCGACCAGTGCCTGTGGACCCTTTTCAATTCCAACTGCAATATCTTCTCTAGTTTTGATACTACCATCTGCCAGCCACTAGAGGGTTTCTCATCAATATTGAATTGAAAGTACAGGTAACTTGAATCCGATCTGAAACTCACCGCTGATACTTTCTCATCGCGATCTTTAGCATACTTGGGTCTCATGTTTGCATCCCCTTGTATGAAACCTTGAAATTTGATTCGCTTTCCAATAATATGGAAAAGATTCTTAATCGGATATCTGTCTTCCGGGGCCAGGTTGTACTGAGAAACCATGCCGCAGGCCACTATTGACATTAATTTAGAGCTCTCATGAGAATTCAAATTTCAAATTGTTCTGGTAATGAATTCCAGTGGTTGATAGAACCTACCGATTCTTCCGAAAGGGTTCATGGCCTCCAGGGCAGCCTCCAACTGTTCACCTCCAACATTCTCATAGTAAATGTCGATTCCATTCGGGGCTAGTCGCGTCAACGCATTCGCTGGTTTTTCCTTCTTGTAATTGAAGCCACCATCAAAGCCAAGCTCTTCGGTGATAAATTTCAATTTCTCGTCATCGCCTACACTTCCAATTACTCGAAGACCCTCACGCTTGGCCAGTTGGCCTACAACTTGTCCCACGGCACCTGCTGCAGAAGAAACAAAAATAGTCTCGCCCTTCTTAGGAGCGCCAATTTCGTATAGACTGGCGTACGCAGTGATCCCAGGCATACCCAGTATTCCGACAAAGTTCGAAAGTGGGAGATTGTGAGGATTATTGATCTTGTAAGTCTGATCCGAATCCAAGATTTCTTTTGTCGCCGTGGTATATTCCTCCACAGGCAGTGTAGTGAAGATCAGATCTCCTGAGTGGTATACTGCGTGGTCTGACTTGATAATTTGGACCAAGCAGTAAGCCGTGAGGGGCTCACCGAGTGGGTAGGCAGGCCGGTAGGACTTAATACTGGGATCACGCATTGCACCACGCATATAAGGATCCAGACTGACATAAAGCTGGCGGACAATTGCCCCTCCAGCTGGAGGTTGCTGCTCGACATTAAAAGATCGCTCTTTGACGGTCAAGTGTTCCCCAGCAACTGGTACACCAGTCGGCACCTTTGTGTAAATCAAGCCTTTGTTTGGTCTAGTCATGTTTGTATACTTGGTGAACGGCTTTCTATTTCGACACCGTATTTCTGCTTCTGGGGAAATTTTTCAATTGATATATCAAGGGTCAGAGGAAGAGTATCCGAGGCGTGTGGCTTTATATGTTGAAGTTCCACAGCGAAAGGCGGGGTCGATTAGAAATCCAAAAACTGACATCAAAGAAGTCCACTGAACAAATATCTGTCTCACGCTATCAATTAATCTTTAAAGTGATTGCAAAATGGATGAAGATGCCTTCAGGTGTCAGATTCGATTCTCCGAAGTGAAGAAATAAATTGTAGTCACAACTTCAGACTCATTTAGTACTACTATACAAGCAAGGTTGATTGTATTGTCAGTGATCCCAAAGAGTATATATTCAATCAAGAGTAGTCCCGTATTCTCCTTCTCTTCACAACCTCTCGATATCACCATGATATTTGTACTGGTGTGACACCAGTACATACTCAATCTCTATCTAGTTACATGCACATCCCAAGAAATTCGCAGTGCATCGTCCCCACTGCCCATTACAACCATTACCGTTGCAAGGTCCAACTCCACCGCAACCGTATCCACAGGGACAGCCAACAAAGTAGCCCTGAATAAATATGAGAATCAATCTTCAAAGTACATATTCAGAGGTAGAAGAAGCACCCACATTTGAACAGACTAGAGTGGTCTGGTTACCCTCGCAGCCATTGTCGTAACAGTTTCCAATCAAGCCGCCGCAACGATCATCGGTTTCTGGTATCGCGACTGCTCCAGTCCCGGTGATATAGAATGTCCCAAGGGTGACGTACAAAGACACTTTCATCTTGAATGCTTTTCTAAATATTCGATATATGCTGGGTTGAATTCACGATGGTATGGTTGGGTCTGTTTCGTCTATGATAGCAGAATAACCAGAACAAGGATGAAGCGTTGCAACGTAATCGTATCGAGTACATCCTGCAGGCTTTATAGTCCTTTTTCAGGGATATTCGTCTAAAGGGGAGAGTCAATATGCTACTCTACATCAACATGAATATCATTGCATGATGCAGTTACTTCTAACACCACGTTACACTGCCAGTGGTCTTCAATCATCACAATAAGCACAACACATAGCTCAATTACCTTTCATACGTCAAGTCTCACTTCACTCATGTCAGAATCTGACCAGCTTGAAATGCTTGATATCACGGTTACTAATATATCATTCGTTTAGACTATCCCCACCTGTTCGCATGCTTTCAGGGTTGTGTTCAATGCGGCAAGACGTGTGGAACCGTCAGCTTAACTGAGCGTATTACTGTGAAACGAAAGATGGGCTTCGACGACTTCCATGGTCCCTTTTGCGGCGATTTGTCATACTCTATGCTCCATGAGTATGACTTGGGGAGCCAGTTGGTGTGCTGATAAACTTTTAGAATGTGTAAGATCTTGCGCTGATTCCATATTACCGGTCCCGGCATTACTTTCTTTTCTACTGATACAAGAAAGCTATTCTTATTACTAGCATACGTTAGATAAATCATAAAGTAATTGGTATCGGGTTTTTATTGACTAGGAAAGTAATAGAAAGATTGAAATGCATTTCAAACGCTCGACGGCAACAGCAATTTTAGGGGTATCAAACATGCAAAGGAAAGACCGAAACTGGTCAGCTCTAGAACAACAAAGAAAAGCAAAAGAAAGAGATCCACGACTGTGCAGAAATTTCCGCAAGGGGTATAAGAAATAATGTTCCACTTCGTCAGGCCTGGTCCTACACACGAACTCTCCTAGTGGTTACTTGTTCCGAATACTGGGGAGGGGCCAGATTCACATCGACCACCGCGTCACTCACGGCTGGGGCGATAGATCTAGGCGAAAAGAATTCATCCAATTCAGCCTGTGTAACGACGACGCCCAGCTCGGACTTTATGGAGCCTGCATACTGAAGCTCGGTTGTCACTTGGATGGGAACGCGAAGGGAGATTGTTGGTGTCAGGACATTCGTGCCCGGGGTATGATAAGAGAGGGAGAGATCGAGAGAGTAAGTGCGAGACATGAGACATGAGTGGAATGTTGGAACAAAGGTCTTTGATTGGGGGAGGTTGACTGGAATGACGATTGAGGCTGTATAATAGGTTCCTCCGATGAATTCGGAGGATGGCCCGGTCGAGGCTTCGGAGCAAGTAGACTCTGTTGAGTCACGGCGTTCGCAGCTTGTCATTGTTGAATGTTTCTGCCACTGTACAGATCCAACACACATCGTTGAGAGCGGCACAGACTCTGTGAAAAGTCCTTGGCCAACCTGTGAGAAGGGCGTGGTTCCAGACTGGAAAGGGTAATCCTCCCATGGACTGGCGCTGTAGAATGTGCTGGCTTTGAGTTTGCTGATCATTGAGCCTAACTTTGGTGGCTGTTCATTTCCCGCAGGATCAAATCGCAAATTAACTGTGGCCACAGTGCTGACGGTGTCGCGTGCCTCGCAGCTATGAGGTAGAAGACGGATCGGTTTTGGTTGTGTTGCAGAAGCAACCATACGGCCCAACTTTCCTCTCAAGAATCCACGCTTCACACTCTTTTCCTTTCGTGTGCAATAGTATGGATGGTCACTGGTATCAACTGGTGGCTCCTCCTCCACAATTGGAATGATTCGAACTTTCTTGGCGAAGTTGGCCATGGCTTTAACTTGTCGTTCATCTGACGATGATCTCCTGAGAACTGATGCGCGGATAATGTAGGAAATCAAACTCATATCTGGAGCCATATCATCCAGAAGTGTCTTTCCGTTGCCTGCTATCATTGGATCTCCCAAGGTCGGTGGAATCATGGTGTGGGATCGGTGGATAGCATTGCTTTTGCGCTTGTGGGTGCACACCTGTGGCAGCAATTGATCCGGAATGACGAATTCAAAAGGAAACGAATATTTGCGACCAGCTTCGAGTACTCGTGGGGCTGGATAGTCATTTTCTTCGATTGGTTGTTTCAGTTTTAGAAACATGTGCTGGGAACCAGTTCGGCCTGGGCAGGCGGCTCGTTCGACTGTGGTTCGAGATACACCTATATCAAAGTCAATGACTGGCGCATTTTACAAAAGATAATTCATGATTTGAAGACAGCAACTTACCTTGCAATGCGATTTCAATTTCATCGAAGCGAGTCTCGTGCTCCACGGTGACTGACACTGTTCCTTCTATATGGTCGCCCGTAGTATATGAATTAACGAGTCCGGGTTTCTGGCCAACAAGGTCGATTTCGATTTTGGGCTGTGAACGTCGAGTAAAGACGTCTAACGTCTCTGAACCCCGACTGATTACTGATGTCGCAACCATCGTGGCGAAGAATATTGCTTGGTTGTAAAAAGCAATAGCAGCGAGAAGTGTAGAGATGAAGAGGGACCTGTCCTTTAAGGGAGGGGGGGCAAACCCTTGAACCCTTGGCTGGTATGTGCAAGTGAAATTTGAGTTTTGGAGCTAAATCGAAAACCGCGGGCGTGATGTAGCTGGAGCTTTTATTTTAAATCAAACTGCCAGGAGCTTTTTTTTTTTTTTTTAAAAAAAAAAAAAGGATAGGGAACAAAGTAGTACAAAGTGGAGTCCGTGGACAACCGCGCGTTGGTATACAAATTGTTACCCCGTGTGGAGTGGACTACGAGCCTGTTTTATAGAAAAGGGAAAAAGAGCACCAAAAATGATCATCACTCATGAGATCGTGTTTACAAATGCATTCTGGGCAATCTTTCTACCATATTTGTGAGTCATCGACTTTGCGATCAATATTGAGAAGATACGCAGGTGACGTTTGACACACATGTGAACCACCCAGCTACAGCCACTGCCTCCAAAGGCAAGCCGAAGCTAGCGTTCAGCCAGAAGACAAAAGGTGTCTGGGGGTTGATGAGGTGATTGGATGATTAGAGGGTCGCGCCCTTCCATCGGTCCATGCTCGCGCCCTTGGATTGACATTCCGTTTGTTAATCAAGAACCTTGCCGACGCCCTTGCCAAACAGAATGAATGACTTCGCAATAATGTTTGACTGTAGTTCCATGGATTTTGCGAAAAATATCACACCAATTGATTGGACCCTCCTCCCCTTCACCCCATATACCCCCCGTACAAAGGCTTGTGAAACCCCCCTCCAGTGCAGTGCCGGAGCCATCAAAAATTGAGGCAAAGCATCAAGCTCAGAGAGACCCAGTGGGTCGAACCAAGCTGGAACAGTCGGTGGACTGCGCCTTATGCCGACAAGCACGCCCTTCGAGGTTCCACTTTTTGAGTTGGACAACCGTGGCAATCTCTCCACTCATAATTCCCCGATCGGAGGTGAGAAACGCTCAGACGGTCGTGTTGCTGGAGATATAACCAATCATAGTCACGCGGGAGCTGATCCGTCCTGCTGACAATTGCTGGGGAATTTCAAAGCAAATCTAAAGTTTGCCCCAATTCTCGTAAAATGAGAACTTCTCAAAAATGGAGACTTGACCAAGTGTTTGATGATCCCCAATACAATGATTATGAAAATGACACCATCGTCGACTCCATTTCCCGAGGAGAAGACGAGAATAGCCGATTCTCTTTTTGTTGTTTCTCGGGAGGCTCCAGATATTTCCGATCTTAGCCGAACATTTTGTATCCCGAAAGTGGGTATTCTCACCGAATTTGCACTTGAGTTATGTAGAAATTGTATCATACAATCTGCTGTTCGGCCCTACAGTTGGCCTGTAGTCCGGCCTGCAGTCGGTTTGTCGTCGAAACGGTTGAAGTTGTCCAAAGCAAAATTGAGGGCCGATCCGAGCCGCATCAGGTGACTGGCCGAAAGTGAGTATATAACGAAGTATTTTCGTGTTCATTATTTGTTTACTTAAATACTCTTGGGAAAGCGGGATAATTGAAAAATTTGAACATAATTTTGATATATTTTCATTGACCGTTAAATATGGAGAGTGGAAATTTACAAGATGTTCCGACTGATAAATTACGGTTCATATCCGTGGTGCATTGCAGATAAAACCGTACTCAAAAAGCGTCGAAGTGTGTTTCCACACTTCTTCTTGTCTCATACAGGCCGTACTCGAAAGTGAAAGGCTGCATCCAGCTCAAGATTAGCCGAGTGAGAGCGGCAGACCGAGCGAGGCAAGAGACGACATCCACGTGGGATGAATGCATATAATATAAAAGGTAAAAGAAATGTGGGAAGGGAGGGGAATGAGAATATCGCGGACTCAAAAAACCGCTTTGGGATATCAATTAACAGGTACCTAAAATATTTGAAGCCTGGCAGAGCCAAAACGCCAGAAAGAGACGCCAGAATTGCCGTAGGTCATAAGATTAATATGCCACCCGTGTCCGCATGTCCTAGAGATTGCACGTTAGCTGCGAATATTCACTGGAATGAAGAGAACTTCAAGCTGGCACTTACCGAGATCTTCCTTTCAATCTCGCGAACGGATCGATCAAGTTCCGCTGCTATCTGCATCTTCTTGCCGCTCGGTAGGAGGAAGTACATTTCGCACAGATCACCATCAATGACACCTTTAGAGGGTGCATAGTATCCGCGATAGATCAGGTGATCTCGTCCTGCTAGAGGCGGATGCTCGGATGCCAGCTGCATTTCCAAACTCTGGAAGAAGTCGACATCCTCCCTACTAACAAATGGAACAAACATGCCGACAGTTCCCTGTAGTCCGGTCCAAACGACAATATCTCGGCCACCGGCAACTAGTTGCGCCTTATGCAGGCTAGTGGGGATATCTTGTGTATAATAGTGAACCATCAGCTCAAGACGGTTCGGAGTACCCTGGAGATAACCTCGCTCATGAACAAGGTGAGCACCGGATCCATCCTCGTCGGCTTGCTCAGAGACCTTGCCAGGGCATCGCACCATCCACAGATTGCCAAACTTGTCACCACCGGCCACAGTCTCATAATCGACCATGGTCGTGGAGGTCGTCCAGCGAGCAATGGAATCATCCACGAAGGGGATCAGAATATTCTCTTGGAACTTGTATACAACGTAAGTGACACTTTCTCGGACATCACTGACCACAATACGGCTTCCTTGCGTCTGAAGACCCACGATCGTCTTGGGCACAACGGGCGCCTGGCACTTGCGCAGAAGCTGTTTCATACCAAGATCGTATAGACGCAACACAGAGCCGATTCCTGCTAGGAGACGGCCTTGGAAAGCAAGGAGGGCAAGAGGAGGCTCCTCGACCTTGGTCTTGTGGATAAACTCGAGCTCGCGGCCATCCTCCTGGAAACGATAGATATGAATGAAACCGCCAGCAGAGGATGGTGGGCTGACCGACATGTCCTTTGCAGTTCCGACAACCAGGAATGTCTCATCATCTTGACTTGAGAATGGAACGGCGGCGACACTGACAGCCGCTTCGTTATCTTCGAGATCAAGTGTGAAAACGACTGATTTTGTAGAAATTGGGTCAACAATTTGGATGCAAGAGGCCCAGTGTCCAGTTCCACGAGGATGGCCAAATTCCTCGGGGGGCAGAATGGCAACAGCACCATTGCGGCTTTGAGCATCTTGGATGAGGCTCTGTCGCGTCGCGGGTGAGAGAACTCCATTGTCAGCTTCAATGACATAGAAGAGGGGCTGCTCTGGATGTTTGACGAAGCGGCGAGGCGTGTAGGCAAGAGGGATAGACTCTTGAAGCATATTGTTGTCCAGTTTCTCGATGGAGAAAATCCTGCATACTTGTTAGCGATGATGCATAAAGTAGGCTCAAAAGACATGTGGTGTAGTTGGGTTTGATCTCAGTAGGAACAATTGGAAAATAAATAATAAAAGATTTTCAACAAGGACATTCAGGTCCCTTTTTCTCATCATATGATCAAGGCAGGCAGCGAAACGCTGGATAGAAAGAAAGGATATTGGATGCATCAAACGTACCTGAGATTGCGGCCTTGGATACCGATCATGCCTTCGACGCATTGTTCACTGGAAAAGTTCCAGCCCCATTCCAGGCCGACGTAATCCAAGGGGGTAAGCATGAAGCTCTTGGTTTGGATATCAGAATATCCGAGCCAAGGGCGAGAGCTGAGGGCCAGAACAGCAGTTTGTCCCTTGACAGAAACCTGAGAGAGCTTGACGGGCTTGGCTCCCAGGAAGCGCGTGCGGGTATCGGAAAGCTCTCCAGTCACTTCATCCAAAACGGTACGAAGGTAGACACCAGAGTACAGACCGATATGAAGGTATAACGTTGAGCCTCCCGAGCTTGAATCAGCCATGGCCATAATATTGAGAGCCGATGGTGCGGAGGTCAAAGCCTGAACAGACTTGTTCTCCAGTGTGGAATCCGGATCCAAACTGAGAATACGAACAGTCGAGTCATCACATCCAACAGCCAAGAAAGAGCTTCGCATCCTGCCTTCGGGAACTTCGCCCAAGCTCAGACTGGTAACGGTACCGGACATCTGGCGTCTTTCGTCGTACTCCGCGAGAGTACCGTCGGTGTCCATCTCGAAATATACAATTTCACCAGAGCTGAGAGCGACTGCAACTTGGCGTTCATTTGTAGCTGCTGCCACAATAGAACGGTGCTGAGGAGCGGGCCATTCGTTTACACGTCCACCTGCAAGAAGATGACGAATGCCTCGGGGGTGAACTTGAATAAGAGAATCCTCGCCTAGTTGCTGCACAGCCAGTGTTGGAGCTGTAGAAAGGAATCCGGTGTCTGTGACCTCTTCCACAACCTCGCCAATGCCCAGAACCAGAGTTCCGTTGGCGAAAGAGAGGACAATGTAGGCATCGTACTCATCGGCCCGCGTCAGCTTGGTTGTCCAGACCGCGGATGGAACTGTTCGAAGCTCGGATTCCACGATTTCGGCAACTTCTAGGCCATGTTTGAGGGTTCGGAATGTACTGCGAGCGCCAGTGCCACAAACCGAATAAATTTGGGGGGCGTCATCCTCTGTGAGATTGGCAACCTTGCTGTCAATCAACGGGTTGAGAGAATTGATCGTTTCCATCAGATTCAGATTCTCATATGTTCGAGGTTGGAAGAAAATGGCATCATAAGGAACTGAGGGATCAGCAGAAAAGTCATCGCTAGAAAACTCGGTCTCTTCATCATCATCACCAAGTTTCTCAAATTGGTAGAAGTGATGGTCGCCAGCTTCACTTGCAACATAAAGGAAGCCACTCTTGAGAATGAGGAGATTCGAAGCAACAGGGACAGTGTCAAAATACTTGATCTTCAATCTCTGTACTTCTCCAGTCAATTGACCGTTATCATCTTCCACCATGTCGAGGGTCAGCTTGAACATATCGCCATCCTCGGTCTGGAGCAGGAAGAAGAAAGCTCCTCTCATCTTGTGCATAACTCCAGAAACAATGGTTCTCTTCCGTTCGGGATTTTCAGTGGGTCCTCTTCGGCGTGGAATAGGTACTCTGAAAGCATCCTGGTTGGAGTGACGATAGGTGATGTTGTCTTCAGCACACACCAGAACTCCGCTTGGACCATCTGCTCCACCAGGAACCTGGAAGAGCATGTTCGCAGTGCGATCAACAGGGTCAGACCATTTGCGAACCACGTGGTTCAGCCCAAGATCTAGCTCGTAGTATACTAGCACTTTTTCGATTTCCTCATAAGCGACACCAGTAGGATCCTGGTCAGCTTCTGCATAATCGACTTCCAGAGCAGCAAACACTGGATTTTCATAGCCGACATCCAGAGAAATCATGGCAAAAACTAATGTTTGCGGCTTGTGTGCCTCGAGGGGGGATGAAATAGTGAGTTCCGCCTGGGAGTTGCGATTAAGAACATAGACCAGCTTGTTCTTCTCCACGGAGGCGATCAAACACGCACGTCCCTTAGGGTCCACGGCCAGATATTGCCCAGGAACAACTCGACGAACACCCGACTTTCCAAATGTTTCCAAGTGGATTCGGTTGAAACGGTTCTCGGATGGAAGATATTCAATGATTGTGATTCGACCAGAATCGGAGCCAATGATAATGTAATCTGAATAGAAGATATACTCAGCATAGCTCACACAAACACATTTGTAGCATCAACGTTGCTGGCCGGGGTGGGCAGGTCCGGTGCCCTTCAAGGGGGCGGCTCGGAAAACCAGGACCGTGCTACCCGGGAAGCTTGAAGAATCACTAAGTTGAACTCGTAAATGCAAACACGGGTTTATTTCCAAAACATACCTTTGCTACTTCCTGCTAGTCGAAATGCTGCTAGCGAGCGAATGATACCAAAAACATCTTGAGAAAAGATTGGCGTAACCTTTCCTTGACTTGGGTCGGGACGGTGGATTGTCAATTTCGAGCCGGAGGCAGTGACAATCTGTTGCTCCTTGGTCCCCGCGAATTGACCCAGAATAGCTTGAGTAATTGCTGTAGGGGGTTGTATCGTCAAGGAGTACATAAACATGTGAGAAGTGGTCGCCATGTTGGGCAAGTAGCTGTAGCTCGCGAATATGCGCGAGCTTTACACCTCACAATAAGACACAGCTGGTGACAGAATAGAATAAAAAAGTGATGCTGGGGCAATTGCAATTGCAATAGAAATCATATAGCAGATCACATCAATCCCATTGCTGCTGGGGCCAAAGCAATAAAAGACTTTCCCCCGGTAGTTGCTGATGGCAGATAACACGTTTGTTGCAAACTTCAGGAAGAAAAAGGGAAGATGCAAAATCAGCTTCGTGGGAAGCTTCCCTGTCACGTGATCCCTGGTATTCTACCGCCTTCCATCTCGTGCCAAGCGGAAGTGCCAACTGAATGGAGCAAGCAAGCTGAACCAACGTCTTTTCAACAATCAACTTCGGATCATCCCCTTTTCTATTTCTCCTCCTGAGATTCGTATCTGTCTTTTTTTCTTGATTTCTGAACGCTTACGATTTTTATTTCTTTGCATATCTGATCCAGTTATTTACTTTCGATCGTCAACTTCCCTCCCCAGGCGAGAACCACTCGCACTCTATCAATACTTCCACATCTACCCCCACACCTCCGCTCCCCATAAGTCAATTCGCCATGGCCGACGACGCCGGTACTGCCGAGGAGGCACCTATTACCTTCATTGTGAAGACCTCGACAGATAAGAAATATACGATGACTCTTCCTCTGTCTACTTTGGTATCAGATCTGAAGCAGAAGCTTGAAACAGCGGAGCCAGACCAGTCCGACAAATCCGACGATCCCAAGAGCAACATCCCGGCTGATCGTCAACGCCTGATTTATTCTGGTAGAATTTTGAAAGATCATGAAACTCTGGGTTCTTACAAGATTAAGGATGGACACACTATTCACATGGTTGGCAATGCCAACAGCAACCAGAATCGCAACAACCCCACAGCTCAGTCGAGCTCGACGACTGCATCTGCGGGGGCAACCCCAGCTGCTGCTTCAGCCGCCGCCGCCGGTGTCCCTACTAACTTGGCTGCTGGCACTGGTAATAACCCTCTCGCTGGTTTGACTGGAGCTCGATACGCCGGGTTTGCTCAACTGCCTGGCGCGGGCCTCTTTGGCCCTGATGGTGGGGTAAGAAGACACTCCATTCTACCTCTTTCCTTCCCTTGTTGGCTTCTGGCCCACCCAAGTCGGAATCGATCAATGCCAGTGCGAATTACTGACTCGATGTAAATATTATAGATGGGACCTCCTCCCGATACCGACACCATGCTGAATATGCTTGACAACCCCCAATTTCAGTCGACCCTCAACGAAGCCCTTCAGAACCCCGCGATGATCGACATGATGATCCAACAGAACCCGTTACTTCGCAGTATGGGACCTGGGGCCCGACGGATTTTCGAAGATCCCAACTTCCGTCGTATGATGACGGACCCTCAACAAATTCGCCAGACAATTCAAATGCAGCGAATGCTTGGTGGACAGGGAGGTGGCGAAAGCGCCTTTCCCGCCCCGGGTGTGACGAACACAACTCCTGGTGACAATCAGAATCAAGATCAACAGCAGAACACACCACCCAACCCCTTTGGACAAAACCCCTTTGGGCAAATGCCAGGTGGTCAAGCCCCGGGCTCCAACCCTTTTGCCGCGCTCTTTGGCTCCAATCCGTTTGCCAGTCCATTCGGGCAGCCACCGGCAAATACTGGCACAGGGAACAACCAGGATCAAGGTAATCAGTCAACAGATCGGGGCACTCCTGCAGAAGGACAGAATCCCGAGGCTGCTCAGAACCCATTCGCCTCTCTCTTCAACCCGGCCATGTTTGGCAATGCCGGACAGGGTGGACAAGGTGGTATCAACCCGTTCAACCCCGACCAAAACCCATTCTTGCGCGATCCTGCCTTGATGTCTCGGATCATGCAGGGAATGGGACAAGGCGAGGGCAACGCAGCAAACCCGCTTGCTGCTCTATTTGGAGGTGGCGGTGACTTTGGTGGTTTCGGCTCGGCACAACCCCCTGACAACCGGGCTCCAGAGGACCGATACGCTGACCAGCTTCGCCAACTAAATGACATGGGCTTCGTTGAATTCGAGCGCAACATCGAGGCCTTGCGACGAACGGGCGGTAGCGTCCAAGGGGCCGTGGAATACCTCCTGGGCAACCCATCATGAAGCGTTCAGATACGTTGATCTATAACCTATCTGTTTTTGATTGGTATACTTTGTTTACCGATCGATGTATTTTTCATGGCTCTTTGATTTGATGATCACGAATAGGACATCTGCCAATGATTTCTTTTTCTCCCCTTTCTTCCTTTTGGATGTGGATTTTCTATTCCCGCTTGAACGGTCCTGGTATACTAGCGTTTTTGTTCAGTTCCCAATGCCACATGATTCGATTACACTTCGATTGGTGTTAGTCTTCATTCCAACGATCGAGACGTCTGCTTTGTAGTAGTTGGACAATTGGTAGATGTAGTCTTCCCCAAGTTTCATTTAGTTCGAGCTTTCGATATCTCTGGGGTCCACATAATATAATATAGCTAGTATTATATCACATCACCTCAAATATACTAAATTGGACTTGAATCCATCATGAATTTACCCCACGCTGCAATTTGAATTTCCGGGGACGCGCAAGGGGTTAGTCAGCGATGTTTGGCCACGCTGGACAATCCTCGAGTTGAACTCGATTTCATCTCTTTTCCTCCCTGCGGCAATCATTGCCGTTCACACTCGTTTTTTCCCTGAATTGTTGACACTCCACAGGGTACATACTGGCTATTATTCATATTTGGCTGGTCGAGCCACTTCTCCGCCAAGCATCGTTTAGCGTGCATCCCCTCTCCACCCTTGGCTGAGCCCGTGTCATCAATTCGCCTCTGGACCCCCTTCGAACGAAGATCGTCCTCGAAGATCAAAGGGGGGGCGCAAAAGTTGATCTTCTCAATCACCACAGATCTATACTTTGCTGTCTACACAGAAGTGTTCCTCCGACATAATCGTTGGATGGACACGGACAAGCTGACCCAATCGAACGGGGTAAGCTAAATCGACAACATCCCTCGTGATGCATACGGCAACTATCGTGCCATTGTCGCCGCGCAACTGGGCGCTTTGGTTGTTATTCTTCGTCTCAACCGTCTCGTCATTCTATATCCCTGGTGAGTGCTCTGTGAAGATCGTTTCAGTGCGAGAACTCAACTAATCATCTTCTGTCTGGAAGGCTACTCAGTCACGCGGTATAATGATGGCGAGCCGATTCCCCTCCTCGTAAACAAGATATTCTCCGATCATACCCAACTGCAATATGCTTACTTCGACCTTCCCTTCGTCTGTCCACCGAGCGGCAAGAAACACGGCGGATCACCCTTCGGATCAGGACAAAGTATTTCACTGAACCTCGGCGAGGTCCTGCGCGGCGATCGCATCACGACGTCCGATTTCCAGCTTGAGATGGGCAAGGATGTTGAATGTGAGGCTTTGTGCTCTCTAGAGGTTGACCGTGAGAATGTGAAGTGGGCTCGTCAGCTCATCAAGGAGAATTACGTGATCGAATGGATTGTCGATAATCTACCTGGTGCTACAAGCTTTGTGACAGTCGACCGTAGTCGTAAATACTACGCCTCTGGTTTCAAGCTCGGGTACCGCGACATTTCTCCCGCTACTGGTCGCTCGCGATACTTTTTGAACAATCACTTCACAATTGTTATTCGTTGGCGGGGAGCTCCCGAAGGAGGCAAAGTCATTGTGGGCTTCGAGGTTTACCCGAAGAGTATCAGTGCAGAGGATCGTCGGGAAGGAGGTTGTCCCAAAGATGTACATAAAGAACATGATGGTCTTGGCCTGTTTATTGCACCGGACATGTCGCGACTTCGTGAGAAGTACGCTGGGCTGTCTTACATTCCAGAGGACGACGAAGACGATGACGGTGCTAAACTGACGATCCCATATACCTATTCTGTTTATTTCAGGGAGGAGAATAAGGTCGACTGGGCGAATCGTTGGGATCTCTACTTCACCAACCAAGAAGAAGGATCTATGACCCACTGGCTGGCGATCATCAACTCATTAACCATCTCGACCGTCCTCGGAGTCACTGTCTTTGTTATCTGGAGTCGAACAGTCCATGGTGATATCAAAGGTCGTGGGGACGGCGCTATGGACGATCGAAAAATCAAAGGGCAGCCCCGGCGCAACCGTTCCGGCGAGAAGAAGGGAGAAGGGTTGCTAGACAATGCCGATGTCGAGAACGAAGCCGACATCTCCTCAGACGATGAACCCTTTGAAGATAATAGCGGTTGGAAGCTTCTCCACGGCGATGTCTTCCGTATACCCGCCTACAGTGGTCTTTTGGCTCCATTGGTTGGCTCTGGCATGCAATTGCTTTTCATGGCTACAGGTTTACTTTTTCTCAGCTGTCTAGGAATCCTGAACCCGAGTTTCCGTGGTGGCTTCGTCAGTGTCGGTATGGGTCTGTTTGTCTTTGCTGGTGTCTTCTCGGGTTATTTCTCTGGAAGATTGTATAAGACATTTGGCGGATCAACCTGGCGAAAGAACACGTTAATCACCGCCTTGTTATTCCCCGGTCTGACATTCACCTTGCTTTTGGTCTTGAACCTTTTCGTCTGGGCACAAGCCTCGAGCACTGCCATTCCGTTCAGCACTCTCATTGGCTTGCTGGCTCTCTGGCTACTCATCCAAGTTCCTCTCGTATATCTTGGTAGCTGGGTTGGGTTTGTTCGTGCGGCCTCGTGGGAGCATCCGCTGAAAACCAACGCTATCCCTCGACAAATCCCACCACAGCCTTGGTACCTGCGTAGCCCTGCAGGGCCCTTGTTGACCGGATTGATTCCTTTTGCGGTTCTCTTCATCGAGCTTCTGTTTCTGTTCAAGAATCTTTGGCAAGATAAGAGTGGCTATTACTATGTATTCGGATTTCTTAGCGTGGTTTCTACCGTTCTCATCGTGACTGTTGTTGAAGTAACCATCATTGCGACATACAGCCAGCTCTGCTCAGAGGTAAGCGTAGTCTTCGCCCATTTTTTTTTCATCTCCACATATGCATTTACTAAAACTTTCTAGAACTACCACTGGTGGTGGCAAAGCTTCTTGACCGGAGGTAGCAGTGCCTTCTGGGTCTTCGCTTATTGTATCTGGTACTACGCATTCAAGCTGCACATAACAGGCTTTGTTTCAGGACTACTCTTCTTCAGCTATAGTTTCCTTGCCTGTGCTGTTTATGGGCTGCTCACTGGAACTGTTGGTTTCCTAGCTGCCTATGCTTTTGTTCGACGAGTCTACAGGTATGACATCTGACCCATTGATATCCCTTGGATATTCATTTTGCTCGTGTAAAATATCTAACAAGTCCAATAGTGCCATCAAGGTTGATTAAATCACTCCACCGTCTCTACTTACGATTTAATCTGTTTGACCAGCATTGGTGTCGACCACCACGGCGTAAACTGTCCTTTCATTGCATGTCTTTTGACCTTGAGCCCTTTCTGTGATATTTCCATTTTCTGTCCTTGAACCTCATCATTTTGTTTGAAATTGGAATATATGAGCAACGAGGCATCCATCAGCTTGTCAATTCCTTGAAAACATTAGTCTATTTCCACTTCGTGAATTCAATTTACTCGAACCATCAAGTATATAAATCCTGGCCTCGGTTTCATCAGTAGTCCTAGTCATAACATTTCCTTCTATCCGAGAGTGTGCCAATACCTGATCTCAATAAGCATGTGACTTCACTTGTCCTCGTTGCATTCACTGCTTGTCTCTTTCCTTTAGTTCATCCTCTCTCTCTTCCTCTCTTTTCTCTTCACGACAACCTCGGGGCTTCAGGTTTCATCTCATTTTATCTAGATAACCTCCCTCGAGCTCTTCTTTCCATCCAACTCTATTCATCTCTTCCGGATATTCTCCACTGTAGACGTGGCAAAGTTCTATCTCAGGATATTCCAGGATCCTGGTGGAAGTGACTGAGCCATACTCATAAACCTCATTTTTCCTTCCTTCCTCTACTCAGACATCCTCAACTTCCCCATTCCATCATCGACAGACATCAACCATGCCTCCGAAGAATACTCAACGACTACAGCCTCCCACCACGACTTTCCAACCTAGATATGTCAAGGAAACACCTGAGCTGGTTAAGGCCCTAAAGGGTCTAAGCATGGACAGGTGTGACATGGAAAAAAGATACGGTTACCACCTGGACCAGATCAAGTCCACAGTGTTGTTCCGGAGAAAACGCTGCGTCACCTGCCTCAGTGAGTACTTTACGATCCCGAAGTGAAACATCCTCTATCAAGACTCTGACTGACAATCTATCACAGAGCTGATCAGATCTAGCGGTGCTAATCAGAGAACCCGCAAGGTGACCGGCCGCGAAGAAGAGGATGTCATCCGCGAGGAGGTGAAGTATTTCGACTGGTGGCCAGAAGACAAGTTTCAACCCATGATCATCACAGGCGGTGGATCACTCGAATACGTCTCAAATGGAGGTTCGTCTCTGAACCCCTTCGAAAAGGTGAAAGATGGCCCGGAGATCGACATGAAACTCGAACAGTACTATGAGCCCGGAGCATATGCTGCCGCCATGGCCAAGCGCAAGGTCGAAGTGAAACGCACTGAGCAGAATCGACGCTCTATTATTCCCATACAACATGATACACCTTTGCTTGGAGTCCGCATGGACCGGAATCTCCCATGTTATGTGATTAACGATACGTACTACAACATGGATTTGATGCAGTGGTGGTCTCATATGGTCCCAGTCCGTTGGAGCGAGTATCTTGAGAAGCATCGGGGGCATACGACTGTCCCCAAGGCTAAATGCATTGGTCACCCGGGGGATGTGACAGGTCGAGTAAGTTAATTGTTTCATCTTCCTTCGCCATCAATAAATTTAAACTGAGCCTGGCTAACAATGCCCAGGGATGGACGTGCTGTCATAGACCCATCCATAGCAAAGGCTGCTATGAGGATTTCTATCACAGTATTCCAGAAATCGACATGACAGAGATGACGAGGGAGTGGGAACTTTTCCGAACTCCCAGCTCAGCCCCGAATCCTCATGCTGCAGTCGCGCTATGCTGCGAGACCGGAGTCACTAAAACGGGTGATCCTGAAGTGGTTCGAGTCAGCATGATCGACTTCTTCACCGGGAAGATCCTGATTAACTCAGTTGTCTTTCCCAAGGTCGACATGCTGCACCTGAACACTCGTTGGTCTGGAGTTGCGTGGCCAATGTTGTACCACGCTCGCAAGACACACACTGTGCTTGAGGGCCGTGATCATGCTCGCAGAGAGGTCTGGAAATTCGTCGGCCCTGAGACCATGGTCATTGTACATAGTGGCGGCCGCAAGGCATTGGAAGAACTTCGATGGATCCATAAACACGTGATTGACACGGAGGAGCTCGAATCCCGACGAAAGAAGAGCGAGCAAGTGCCGGATGTGTGGAAAGCTGGACTACACAAGCTTGCTCGTGCGCATCTCAAACGGGACATTGAGACCTCCACTTTTGGTCACGACACGGTTGAGAGCGCGATTGCTTGCCGAGACCTCGTCTTATGGTACTTGGAGAATCTCCCGGAGATCATGAAGACGAAGGTTGATTCGTCGCCTCGTGCTCCTCCCAATGATGATGAGAAGTTCTGGGGACAACTTTGTGAGGCGGCGCGGGATAATCGATATGTCCTAGCGCGGAACTACCAGGTTGAGGATGGCGAGGATGATAATCGCCGAGAGGAGTCTCCAGAAAAGTCTGAGAGCGAGTAAGCGTGAGTGTCGTCGTTGTCGTTGATACATACATGGGGAGAGTTTGAAGCGCGAAGATCACATTCGCATTGTTGAGGCAGTACACGGGACCAAGTGGGCAAAGATTGTCGATAGGAGAAAAACATAGCGGAGATCTGCAAATCTGCTACAAAGCGAGTATAATTTGATTTACAGTATCTTTGATGACTTTTTTTTTTTCTGTTTTGCTCTGTTTTTTAATTTGATAGGTCAATGCAGGATGGTTTCGTGTTGGATATCCTGTTTCGTATAGGCTCGTGATGTATCTGGACTCGGTCCATATGTGCCACGTATGTAGGGATGCTGAGATGCTGAGATACAAGGCAATGCTTACTCTTTACTACTAGTATCGGACTGGATATGCACGTACTAGTGCATCGTACATCGTTCAGCTACTGTAGATAAATCTCCGTCATCATGCAGCGGGAGTAGATACCATCCTTGGTATCTAGACACTGAGGAGGACTAAAGAATACTACGTTGTCCATGAAGTCTAGGAGTGAATATGACTTGAATATACCATGCTGAATTAGGTGAAACGGTCCAGATAAATCCAGATGAGTGCGTATGTAGAGTATGTGTGTATCTGAGTGTGCTTGTGCGTGTGTGTAACTACCAAAAATGCGAAGAAGAGAAAGTGGAGCCGATCAAAAGGAGCCGCGAAACGGCGGTGAATCGATCTGATTATGGGGGATTCCGTATTCTCTATACGGAGTATTTGATTGTCTGTGTTCTCTCCGTGATAGCCACGCGGCTTGTCGTCAAGGAGAATCCGGGGTGTAGACCGCTCCGCATGGCGTGCTTAGCCAGGGGGATTGCTCATATGTTATGAGCAACATCCAGCATTCATTCAGTCTCATTTCTCGTTGTGTACTCCGTACATAGTAATATTATACAGTAGTTGATGGATTATTGAATGAATGATGCTGACGGAGGACTTCGTTCAAATCTTGGCATGTACCGCACAGTCTCTTCCGTGGTAGTGAATGCGTAGTACTCGTCTGATAATGATTGAATGTTTGTGTGCTCGCTACCTCGACGTCGATCCCCACGAGCAGTGATTGGCTGTGAAGATAAGCAAGTGGAGATTTTGAAGATAGTTGCGGGCATGCATGACTAGGCCCTTCAGGGGTAGTCAATGCACTGTCTAACGAGGGCCCCATCCTTGGCTCCAGTCTGTTTCTATTGGATCCAACTGGCTCACAGGCCAAAGATGACACGATCGGTGGAGTCCTAAGTTTGAGCCGGGGGCTCCGGTTGTTCGGCTACGATCGCCGGGCGTTACAAGGGTCCGTCTCGACTGGTCAACCTTACTGGTTCATTTATAGTCCAGTGAAGGTGATAATTGCACTCAGGATGAGGAGTGATATGTTCCGAGAGACATGCAAAAGTTGAGAGGATTCCTTGCGTAGACGTGTTGGGGGGAAGAAGTTGATGTTGACATTACACAGGGTAGATGTATTCATACGGTATTGTCGGGTGGACATCAGTACTTAGCGTGGCGACTTCGGCAAATGCACTTACAGAAGTAGTTGAGTAGCACTGAGCACTGAGCACTTAGCACTTTAGTTCTCTGGGACTAATGACCAGACGAGGAGAGCGAATCCTGAACTAATCAATAATCATTCCAGTCGGGTCAGCTGGACACTACGAAGTAGTCTCATTGTCAACTGAATACATTGATAATCATTGTAATGATAAAATACATATACTTCTGTTTCATTACCATACCTTACATACGATCACACCATCGCACCCGGCAATGAGCCCATCTTGCGCCTTTTCTACGTACGTCACTTTCCCCTGATCTGCTGTGCAGCAGTCTAACTTACTCGGTATTAGCATTCAGTTGACTATACTAAGTACAGGAGAATATATAAAATCATATCTAAAATGTAAAATAAGAATAAACAAATACTGTATCAGGTAGGAAAGCAGTATACTGAATACTGTACAGATGTACCCGGGGTAGTGGAGTACCCCGGGCCATTCAACCTGTGACGGTATTTTACGGATTCGTCGACAATTTTTGCATCTCGACTTTTTTCCCTTTTCTTTGAACATCCCCACTTGCGCCTTTCCCTATATCTATCCCCTTCGCCCACTTCCTATCTCCGTATATGATTTTATCTATCTCTTTCCTCTTCTCCTCCTCCCTATCCTCCTCCCTCCTCTCTCCCATCTCTGTTCATCTCATACTATCTATATCATCATGGCTACCAAAAGGCCCAACATCCTTTATATCATGGCAGACCAGATGGCTGCGCCTCTGCTCTCTCTTCATGATAAGAATTCCCCCATTAAGACTCCCAACCTCGACAAGTTGGCAGGCGAAGGTGTCGTTTTTGACTCGGCCTACTGTAATTCTCCCCTTTGTGCCCCGTCACGCTTCGTCATGGTGAGCGGCCAGCTTCCCTCCAAGATTGGCGCATATGATAATGCGGCGGATTTCCCCGCCGACATCCCTACCTACGCTCACTACCTTCGACGTGAGGGTTATCACACGGCATTAGCCGGTAAAATGCACTTCTGTGGTCCAGACCAACTGCACGGCTATGAACAACGTCTTACTTCCGATATTTACCCCGGTGACTACGGATGGTCTGTCAATTGGGATGAGCCCGAAATTCGTCTGGATTACTATCATAATATGTCCTCGGTCATGGACGCCGGCCCCGTCGTCCGGACAAACCAGCTGGACTTCGATGAGGAGGTCATCTACAAGGCGGAGCAGTACTTGTACGACCATGTTCGCACTCGGACAGAGCAGCCTTTCTGCTTGACCGTCTCCATGACGCACCCTCACGACCCATATGCCATGACCAAGGAATTCTGGGACTTGTACGAGGATGTCGACATTCCACTGCCCAAGAATGGTGCTATCCCACATGATCAGCAGGATCCCCACTCTCAGCGCATTCTTAAATGTATCGATCTCTTCGGCAAGGAGATGCCCGATGATCGAATCAAGGCGGCCCGTCGTGCATATTATGCTGCCTGCACATACGTCGATACCAACATTGGCAAACTGCTCAAGACTCTCAAGAATACCGGTCTGGATGAAGACACCATTATCGTTTTCACCGGTGACCATGGTGATATGCTGGGCGAGCGTGGATTGTGGTACAAGATGGCCTGGTTTGAAAACTCCTCCCGAGTGCCAATGCTCTTCCACGCCCCCAAGAAGTTTGCTCCTAAGCGTGTCTCCGAGAATGTCTCGACCATGGATCTGCTCCCCACCTTTGCTGGTCTCGTTGGTGCTCCCTTAGTGAAAGAGTTACCCCTCGATGGTGTATCTCTCGTACCTTACCTGACTGGTGAAGATGGTCCCCGTACAGACACCGTATATGGCGAATATATGGGCGAGGGAACTCAGGCGCCTGTCGTGATGATTCGTCGTGGTCGTTGGAAATTCGTCTACTCAGCCATTGACCCTCCAATGCTCTTTGACTTGATCAATGACCCGGATGAATTGAACAACCTCGCAGCCGGTCTTCCCATTGCAGCTGCATCTGTACGTGAGGCGCGTGCCCCTGTCAAGTCCGGAAACAATTTATCTGTCAGTACATGCAATCTTCCGACTCCGATCGAATCTCCCCACGCGTCGCCTGCCCCGCAACGTCCTTTGAACAACACTGCCAGTTCCTACCCATTCCCATCGCCCACACCCCCGCGTACCCCCAGCCCCGGTGAGGCTGCTCTGCCCAACACTACGGACCCAGTCAAGCTCTTGGCTTACTTCGTGGAGGAAGTTAACAACAAATGGGACCTGGAATCGATCCGTCAGGATGTACTGCGATCTCAGCGCCGTCGCCGTCTCGTGTACTCTGCTTTGATCCAGGGTACCCCTACTTACTGGGATCACGAGCACCGAGTTGACCCAGCCACCCAATACGTCCGTAACCAAGGAAAGGGTGTTCTCGACGATGTCGAATTGATCTCGCGCTGGCCACGCGTATTGCAACAAGCTGCCAACGCAAATGGCATTTCCACTGCATAAAATTATCCCCAACAGCAGTATGAAATAAGCTTTGTTTCTGTCTTTATTCTTGTTCTTTTTTTTTTTCTCAGCATTGCCCAGCATTGAACTTGATTTACTTGACATGATTCCGCGTTTAGCAATTTGGCATTCCATCTGGTTCAAAGTTGGCCTCGTTTTTTTTTTTTCTTTCTTTCTTTCTTTTCATTAGCGAGGCGCTATACCCGGGATTCTTTCTCCCAATTGGCATGTGGTAGAATCCGCTACAGTTTTTGTACATATTTCCCGGTGCCGATGGATGCTAGGCAGAATGATACATAAGTAATTACTCAATTTGATATTATATCTGATCATATACAGGCCTACAAGTAATATACTGGATATAATATCTTTAATCCTATGAATCGTGATGATGTCACTGGTTGCCCCAGAGTGGGGGCGACCCCGGAATGTCTCAACTCCACTTCGCTCGACTCTACTTTCTACTTTATATAAATTTTTCAACTTTACTTCACTATTCAACTACATTTACTCATCTCATCTGAATATACTCATTATATATACCTCTACTCGTTCCAAAATGCCCAATTTAACAGTAGCAGTCGCGCAATCCCGCACCCGCTCAAATCTAAATGCAACCCTCGCCGCTCTAGAACGCACAACTCTAACCGCCTCAAAGCGTGGTGTCCATCTCCTTCTCTTTCCAGAGGCTTATCTAGGCGGGTACCCGCGAACCTGTTCATTCGGGGCAGCGGTTGGATCCAGACATCCACGCGGACGTGAGCAATTCTTAGCGTATTTTAAAGATGCGGTTGATTTGGGCGATACACCTGCTGGAGCTGGGGATGATTGGGTAGAGAGGAAGTTGGAGGTTGCGAAGGGGAGGTCTCATCGTGGTGATGGGACGAGAGAGATTCTTGAGAGGATCGCGGCTGATTCCGGGGTTTTTATTGTTACGGGGGTTGTGGAGAGGGCTGGTGGGAGTCTTTATTGTGCGGTTGTGTATGTTGATCCTTTGCGGGGTGTTTTGGGGAAGAGGAGGAAGGTTATGCCTGTAAGTTGATACTACTGCCATACTCGCAAGACATGTATCTTGCAGTGTGTGGTTGTGAATGAATTGCTAACAGCTATAGACTGGTTCGGAACGACTTATCTGGGGTCAAGGATCTGCTTCAACTCTAAGAGCTGTCACGACTGTACTCAATGGCGTTCCTCTAACTCTAGCTTCTGCTATATGTTGGGAAAATTATATGCCCCTCCTTCGACAGAGCTTATATTCGCAGAATGTGAATATCTATCTTGCTCCCACGGCAGATGCCCGTGATACATGGTTACCGCTTATGCGAACTGTTGGAGCCGAGGGAAGATGCTTCGTTCTCTCTGCGAATCAGTGCGTCAGGACATCACAGTTGCCAGATTGGATTACGGCCACGGATGAATCTTCCAGTGTTTCAGCTCAGGCGGCTTCTTCTTCTCAGGCTCAGGCTCAGAGTAAAGGTCGACTTCCTAGTCAAAGTCTGAGTCTGAGTCAGAGTGGAGGTCAGGGTCCGCCTCTTTTAACAGGGCGAAAACTCTCTGTTACAGCTGAAGGTCCTCACGAAATAGTTTGGCCTCAGGGTCAAGGTCATCCAGGCGAGAGTCCTAAGGAATCAGGAACGCCTGAGAATTCTGCTACTAGAACTACATCTCGAATTGAAGATGTGACTGCCCAAGTCGATGCGCTAGCATCTCGAGTTGGACAATTGGGTCAATCTAAGGCCAGTGCAGATGAGTTTGTCTCGCGTGGTGGCTCTTGTATTATTTCGCCGCTGGGTGCAGTCCTGGCAGGACCATTGTGGGAAGTTTCTACGGATGACTCGGCGGATAGTGAGGATGCAGCGGCGAGTTTACCTGCAGGACCGCATTTTACGGCGGGTCTTGAGAAAGAGGCTGTTGCTGTTGGAGATGGATTGGCTATTGCACAGATTGATTTGGAAGATTGTGAGCGAGGTCGATTGGACTTGGATGTTGCGGGAAGTTATTCGCGGAGTGATGCATTCAAGTTGAGTGTTGAGGGATTGGATTTGGATCCTCCCCCGATGTAGGCTGTGTAAATCTACTGCTTGAACTGAGAAGCAAAAAGGAAAATTACTACAATGTTGATACTGGAGACAGTAGAACACAATATTTTTGAAGAATAAGAATAAATAACAAATCAACTCTTGGACATGGTATTCAAATGACAATCACTATCAGACAAAACGAATGGGATATCAATGCTAATCGTGCTCAAGCCGCTAGTCGTCCGCTCATCATCATCATGCAGCATGAGTCGTGTCCATGATATATACAAATCCTGACTCTTATTTTGTTCACACCCGACTTACTCTATCAACCACACTGGTGCCTTCTGCAGGACCATTGCAGTCCCCTTACCGCGCACCTCGACGGTGAGGAACGAGGAGAATCGAATGCGAGGGGGACTCGCAACTTCAGGTTGGTCTGCCTTTTCATCGTGTGCCTGTGCCGCGCGAGATTGGTCTGGTCCTGCGGATTTGCGGTTTCTAAACGTATCAAAGACGGATTTCTTCTTTGACTCGCGTGGTGCTGGAGATGTACCCCCGCCGGCTCCGGAGTTGGAGTTAGATCCAGGAGATGAGTCTTCCTCTGCTCCAGCTGCTGCTGTAGATTCATCGGGCTCTTGATCGTTAGGGGGCGGAGGCTGGTGAGTCAGTGGTGGGAGTTGGCCTTCTACCTTCATAAAGGCGTCGTTGAAGGTAATGTTGACAGGAAGATATTCAACATAGACGTCTCGAGCTTCGAGAGGGATCTTCTCGGCGATATTGATGGTATTCTCGATGATCATTCGTACACCAGCCTCGAGTCCCGGCAAGGCCGATTCTTGGAGCTGTGTGCTCAGGAACGAGGCGAGTTCCGCAATTAGATGCTCGATGAGTTCTGCGCGATAGTCCTGTGCTTCTGGTGTGGATAGAGCATCGCCGAGACCGTCAAAGGTGGTGCGGCGCCAATTCGACAGTCGAGCGATAGAATTCTCCCGATCTTCATCTGTAGAAGGTCGAACCTGTTGTCGACGCAGATTCATCTCAATCTTCTTCATCTGCACACTCAAGGCCGGATCTAAGCCTGGGTGGAAATATTTATGGAAAACCTCATCACTGAGCCATTTGCTGACTACGGCTCGGCCCATGGCCATCATCTCTTTTGTGCCGGTTGTCAGAGCATCGTCGGTGATCAAGCCGTGTAACCAGGATGGAACACTCCGCCAGTCCTTACGCACCGAGAATGCCAAGTCCTTGATAGCTCCGTCTAGGCGTTGGAACCGGTTCGCGTATTCATTGTCGTCAAGTACGGTACGGGACACGGCCATTCGTTGATGCGCAACTGTATTCTGGAGATGCTGGACCTGGGCTTCTTTATCAAAGTAGTAGCGTTTCACCTTGGAGTATTTACTCTCTGTTAAAATAGTTAGTTCGGGATCAACCGACGGTACCATGGTACGGTGAGTAGTGTAGTAGCTGCTAGATGTATACATACGGAGTTCTTCATGTTTCTGTAGTAAAGCTCTCACATCGATATCTCCCAGGTCTTCTCGGCTACGAGTGTTACTGGTAGGAGTTTGTCGCCCTGGTTGATCAGGCATGTTTCGGGAGGTTGCGCTCCCGCGACGACTGGAAGTCTCCGATTGTTGATCGTTGGGTACCTGCGCGGAAGCCTGCTGCATGGCGTCAGGATGAGTCTGCGAACGGATTGGGGAGAGTGGCTCGTAAGACTGCCGGGAGGGGGGTCGTGCATTCAATACCAGATCCTGCTGCGAACGTGGGGGCTGGCCCCGATGGCCCTCGTAGGGATGGGGATGAGGCTGAGGTAGGAGCTGGAGCTGGGAGGACTGAGACTGGAACCGAGGCTGGGACGATTCAAAAGTAGAATCACCAGGCTCAGTAGGCGATGGATTATCAAGTTGATCTAGCAGGTTTGGATCGGTATTGGAACGAGCGAGGGGACGGCGATAGGGCTGATCGATCTGTTGGGAGGGGTATTGGGATCGGTCGATCTGGTCTCGCGATTGTCGGAAGTTTTGTTGTTGTTGTTGCTGCTGCTGCTGTAGTTGTCTCTGCTGCTGTTGATACACCAATGAGGTAGATCGTGGCTCATATGAAAGAGAAGCAGTTGATTGATCTTCTTGGCTAATGCGGGCAACGTGTTCGGCGGAAGTATTGGAAGAAACCTGAGGGGACACAGGCTGGGAAATAGGATGAGAGATAGATTTCCCCTTAATAGACACACTCGAGGCACGATCGAGAATACCCGAGGAAGGGCGCACAAATAAACCTCTTTTTTGACGAGGCTGAGGCTGAAGTTCAGGGGCGACAACAGTCGGTCGGTCGCGTTGCTGCAGGTGGGGCTGACGCTGGCTTTGAGAACGATGTAATGAGGATTGAACTTCTGGCTGGGAGAGTTTCGGATTTTTGGATGATTCAGGAGGAATGAAACGAGGAGGTTGGAAGTGGTGGATTGTCTCGTATTCTGGAGGTCCTCCTTGAGTTGTTGTTGTTGTTGTTGTTGCTGGAGGTGGAGGAGCAGCAGCAGCAGCAAGTGGAGGAGGAGGAGGGTATGTAGATGAAGTAAAAGCAGGATGAACGAGATTTTCAACGGAACGAGCAAAAGAATTGGATGACTGTGGTTGGGGGGAAGCAGAGGATTTCTTCTTAAAGAAGGGCATTCTTGAGATTGTCCAAAGAGACAAAAAGGAAAAGATGAGGGGAAGACAAGGTGGGGAGGCTGTGCTGATTATTACTAGAGTGTAGTTTAGTGTAGAGCAATATACTGTACATAGTAGTATATGAATGAGTAGATGGATGAATAGAATAGAATATTCAGTATTAGTATTAGTATTATATTCAATGGAATAATCAATAAACAAAGACTACTAACATAGCATAGTTGCATATATAAATGAGGCTAAAGTGGAGTGGTTAAAAATAGATTGTACTATATACTACTACTATGTATGTAGTATAGTATAACTAGTTAATAAAGAGTTATATAAAGTAGAAGAATGTAGAGCAGAACAGAAAGATACAATCATATTTACTCATCATCATCATCATCATCAACAACAACTAATTCAAGCTACACTTAGTTAATTAGCAAACTCCATGAGTCTTTCCATGCTGGCCCTGCAGAGAGTGCTTCTCCCCATGATATGCCTGGTGCGAGTTTTTGTGGCGAGGGTGTGCTCGTTGACGAAGCATATGTCTATTCAACTCAGTCAGCAAGGTTTTTTAATAATAGTGTTTAAGTAAATATAAACACAGTGGAATCTTACGCTTGATACTTTTCCATCATCGCCTTATCCATGGCGTCCAATGTCTCAAGTGCCAACTTCACATCCGTCAGGAGACTATCACAACGGTTCATGCTAAAGTCTTCACGGATAACCACCCGCATCAGTTGCAGCCTCTCGCTATGAGGGGCCATAGTATAAGCTGGGACAATCCATCCTCGCTCACGAAGCTGATGGGCGACCGCAAATTCATCGTAAACTCGGTCCGGGTTCGAAGGCAGGTGGAAGGCCACCAAAGGCAAACCTTTGCCTTTACCCTGGCTCATGATAACCATTCCCATCTGCTTCAGCTGGTCCGCCATATAATCCGCGATCCGGGTCAGATTCACCATGATCGACCGGTAGCCGTGCTTACCCAGTCGGATCAATTGGTAGTATTGTCCAATCACCTGTGAGGCACCCTTGGAGAAGTTCAGGGTAAAACTAGCCTGGTCGGCCCCCAGATAGTTAATGTTAAACACCAATTCCTGGGGCAGATACTCGGGAGATCGCCAGATCACCCAACCAACTCCAGGGTAGACAAGACCATACTTGTGACCGGAGACGTTAATCGAGACAACCTTCTCCAAACGGAAATCCCACTCGAGATCGGGCTGAGTGAAAGGGACCACAAAACCACCACTGGCGGCATCAACGTGAATGGGGCAATCAATACCGCGCTCGACCAGCAAGTCATTAATAGCCTTGACATCCTCATATTCACCAGTGTAGGTGGTTCCAATGATAGCACAAATACCAATAGTGTTCTCGTCCACCAGGTCGACCGCCTGCTTCGGGTCAATCACGTAGCGAGTATTTGTACAGTAGACATATTTCTCCTCGATATCAAAGTAGCGAGCGGCCTTCTCCCAACAGACCTGCACGGCACTGTTCATGATAATGTTGGGACGGGAATAATCCTTGCCCTCGGCCTTACGCTTGTTTTGCCAGCGCTTCTTCATCGCGAGTGTGCCCAGCATGATAGCCTCGGAGGAACCAATGGTGGAAGTTCCCATGGCATTCTCGCCTTCAGCGTCTGTGGGACAATTGTACAAACGAGCAATCATGTTGACGCAACGACTCTGAATCTCGGCACTGTGAGGATACTCTTCATAGTCGATGAAGTTCTTGCTGAAGGATTCGAGCATGATTTGCTCAATCTCATCTTCCATGTAGGTGGTGACGAAACTGGCGAGGTTGAGCTTGGGGTTACCGTCCAGACTTAGCTCATCCTTGATCATCCGAGCCGCAATCTGGCGAGGCATGGCTCCTTCGGGCATCTCATGCTCTGGAAGGTGATCGGCGGCAAAGTGACTGCCATAGACATTGGTGAAGATGTCATTCTCATCGGGGGCGGGGGCGTCGATGGAGTCGACTTGACGAGACGAGGGATGGAAGACCTCGTTATCTTTCTTGACAGAAGCAAGATGAACCATTTTGGATTGCAGTGTATAGTATGAATTGGAGTTATAAGGAGTGAAATAGAAGAAAGAGAAAGAAAAAAGGAGAGAGAAGAGAAAAAAAAAGAAAAAAGAAAAGAAAAGGCGGAACTTGAAAGTGTAAACAGTGCGGGGCTGCAATGACGCAGTTCTCGTTCTGCAGCAGTCAGCTTAGTACTTGTATTCTTTTATTTTACTATTTGTTATGTAGTATATATTATATATTGTATAATTAATGAATTGATTCTTATTATTATATTTTAATCTATACAACAATACCCTAATATTTCTTAATACAATTGAAAATATCTCAAGGGCAGATCGGAAGGGTACAAAGCTTGGAGAAAGCTTGGCTGGATGATCACACCCGAGAGATCCGGTGAACACATATACATAGGTATATAGTGCTGTGTATAAATTAATACTGTACATTATAGGCGAGTGAATATATAGATAATAAATTAGAATCAGAGTAATAAAGTAGATAACATATTTATTTATTCATCTATATATATATATATATATATATACTGAATAGTATTGATGAGAATGCGTTGAAATAAAAGACATGTGGTAGATATTGATACTTCCTCGGTAAATCTATCATACTAAACTGTGATAAACTGGATAGTCACAATTTACTCCCGCAACTTCTCGACTTCAGCAAATTGATAATAATACTCCAGGCTACCAGGATTGAGCAGAGTCCCCGATGGCTTAACCCTCTTTCCAGAGACAATCTGCTTCACGGGTAACTCGACTTTCTTCAAATTAACCGTGGTCTGATCCTGTTAGCGCCAGCTTACACTATTACACCTCCATGTGGGCACCACGGAGTACAACTCACCGGTATTTCAAGAGTCTCAAAAATGTACATCGGCACATGCCGCGCACTCAGTTCAGATCGAATGGCCTGTTTAACTCGATTGACCACGTCGGCTGTAAATGATGCCCCGCTTTTCATCTGCAAAAAGAGCATCACTCGCTCGTCCACGTCGCAGGGTCGTCGTTGGCCCACGCAGATCGAATCGGCTATTTCTTGCGAGAAGTGGGCCTCAATCACTCGATAAATTTCAGCGGACCCAAATCGCACTCCAGATGGGTTGAGGACCCCGTCAGCACGTCCATGAAACATGATTTGTTTCGTCATCGGGTGGATTGATACAAAGTCCCCGTGCGTCCAAACATCTGCGCCAATCATATCAGTCAACATTTGCAGGCGGCTGTGTCATTTATCTAAAAATATGTTGATAAGAGCTTACCGTCGAATCGTTCAAAATAAGCGCTGTGATATTTCTTGCCGCCCACGTCGCCCCAGAATTGCGTTGGCATGTTGGGAAATGCTGATGTGGCCACTAACTCTCCAGGAACACCCTCCTCTACAGGTGCACCCTTGACTCCCGGGCCGCCCTCAATGAGAGAATCAAAGACTTCAACCGGTATGCCTAGACTGCATCCACTACATCCACCCACGTAGAGAGCACTGAGAGGATTGCCAATACCAAAGCATCCCGCAATATCCGTGCCGCCGGAGATATTGTTCAGTCGAACGTGTGCAGGAAAGCCTTCGTCGTAGAACCATTCGAATAATTCATCTCGCAGTACCATTCCTGTACTGGTGACAACTTTGAGTGACGATAGGTCGACTAACTCGCGTGGTTGTATCTTGGCTCGCTGCAATTCATGCAACCATCGTGGAGATATTCCCAAGTGTGTAACCCTGCAAACTTCTATTAGCATACAGTATGCTTACTTCTGATCACCAATTCATGAATTCAGGATGGTCATACTTCTCCTGCGCTGCAATGCGAATTAGTGCAGTGATATCCGGTACAAAAGGACTTCCGTCATATAATATCACTCGAGCTCCGAAAAGTAATGTTTGGACAGTCGACATGTACATGATCCATCCTGTCGTGGTATACTGACATGCAGTACTCTGCGGTCCAAACTCTGTATGCATACCGCCTTCCTTGCGTGCATTTAGAAGTACACCTCCCACTGAGTGGGCAATGCATTTGGGCTGTCCGGTTGTACCAGAAGAGTATACGACCAAAAATGGATCGCGAAAGTTAACCCGCACGAATTCAAGATTATTCTTGCCTTTCCCTTTAGCAATGAATTCAGACAGCGTTTGAGACCGGGGAATATTCTGGAGATCAGCAGGTTGATTTTGCCATCGCGGTTGTGAAATGATGCCCTGGAATTCGATGATGGGTTTCATGCCCTCCACAATCTCTTTCATCTTAGGACGAAGATCCAATGTCTTGCCATTATAAACAGCATAATCATCCATGAACAACCAGCGAGGCTTGATTTGCAATAATCGATCTAATACCCCTTTCACGCCCATATCGGTTGAACTCGATGAGAAGATCGCCCCAAGCGCCGTTGTTGCTAGGAACACTAGCAGAGTATCAATACTGTTCGAAGAACAGACAGCTATCCGATCTCCACGTGTAACACCATTAGCTTTCATCGCCTGGATCAATACACCTGTTCTCTGCCTCAATTCTCCCCAGGTGAGATGAACCGCCTCAGCCAGACCATTCTCACGAATCTCAGTAATGGCTACTTTGGAATCTTCCTTGCCAGTGGTGTCGCCCAGACGGCGAGAGAAAAGGAGATTTTCCGCGAAATTCAATTTGATTCCTGTGAACCACGCAGGAATACTGTCCATTCTAACAGACTCATCAACTACGCGGTTGTAGGTTCCCTCGTGGATGAGCTGGAAGTAGCTCCAACAAAATTCCCAGAAGGCAGTGCGATTCTGAATTGAATACAGGTATAATTCATGGAAGGTCTGTGATGGAGTTAGTGAGGGATTCCAGCTATTGTTCATATTGTGTGATCACCTTGAATTTACGACCTCTCGAGCGCTCTAATTCAGCTTGAAAGTGTGCCATCTCAGTAGATTCCGGGCTGGGATGCTCCCAAAGCTTCCGAGGTATAGCTAGAGCCATCTTGGTATGAGTTATGCGCTCAAGCGATTTTCAAATGATCAGAAGAATGTGAGATGAATTGAATTACTTGAAGGAATAAATAAATTCGTCTAATTTACCAGCAATCAGTCGGTAATTCGATCTTTGCGGCCCGCAACGAAATCAACCGAGGCCCCGCGGAAACGCGGGGTCTATCGGACAAAGGAAGACAGGAAAAGCTGGGGAACAGGAAGCAAATCCATCAATACTGTTGCTTATATTATGATAATGCCATATTTAGTTTCGATAATTATATTGAGCACTCCATACAGTATTGTAGTTTTCCTTGGGTTTGTGGGGCTTAAACTGATTATACAGTGGTATAACATAAGTTTGAGACGACCTGCTGACTGCTTTGACCTACCACCTCTTGTTTCTACTATTATTCCGAAGGGTAGGAGGTGGTAGAAAGAAGAGGTAGAAAGAACGGCAGAAAGAATGGTAGTTTCAAACTAATGTTACAATACTGAAGGAGTAACTATGTATTATGTGCTCATCACAACTCGTTAGTGGGCAGAAAATATCAAACTCTACGAAGAAAGGATTTCGAAGTATACTAGCTTGAATTTTTGCAACTTTTAAAGTAAAGCTGTTTCTGAAGTTCTTTTCATACCATTTCGTTCGTCTTCTTGGTAGGTATAAAAGATACTTAGGGCAAAGCCGATACACTGTCATGAATGGCTCCTATCAAAAATTGAACACGACTGAGATGCTCTCTTCTAACTGATCCAATTTCAATTGTGTCTAGAATTGTCTATTCAGCTGCGCCAGAACCTCCTCCAACTCGGCCTTTGAATCACACATCGCATACACGAAGCGATCAAATCTTAACACTATCTGTCGTTTGCCTCTCATACAGTCCCACATCAAAGACTCATTATACCCCCGTGGATCCGGTCGAGAATCACAAAGTGATGACCGAGCGAATTCATCGCTAGTCGCCGTGCGGAAGACTGACCGGCTCTCGGTTGTCTTCCCACCCGCCGGTGCAGATTCACACGAAGCTCGAGGGACAAAGAAAGTCACTTCACCAGGGCAAATAAGATGGTCATTCATCTTGAGATCTGTCAGCTCCTGCAAAGCGGACTCCACTTCGTCAAGTTCGTTCAGCAGAGCCACAAACTGAAAGATACCTCTCTTGTCAGAGAATATCACATCATCGGTAAACTGTACTCTCGCATCGCGGGTCAAACTAATACAGTATGTTTGTGGAAACTGAACCCCGCCATGAAACTCAGGTAAGAATGGCATCTCAGATGTATGCGTATAATGAGTAGGTCCATTCCCTCGAGGCCCACGTTCAAGCCAATGCTTCCAAGTTGGAACTAGTTGGAGAATCCAGAAAACCCAGTCTCGGAAAAAGACCTGGCCCCGGCTCTTTGCATTCACCATTTCACCATTATTTACGGTACTGGCGAGGGATGAGTCTAGCTGCTGCTTTCGTTCGAGATACCAGCCTCTTAGTAGACATTCGAAGTCGATGCTTGGTCCCGGCTTGCATGCGATGGCCAGTCGCCAGGCTAAAGCGACTGCATCTCGGAATCCGGATGTTATACCCTGGCCTCCAACTGTATATGTTCTGCTTTAGAAATGACTCATTCGGATGATGTAGGAGATACTAACACGGTGGAAATACGTGCGCTGCATCTCCACAGAGAATGACTCGGTTGAGAGCCCATTTATTGCAGCTGCGAGCTGAGAACCGAAATGGTCGTGATCGCAGTACTTCGATGCAATCTTCTGGGTAGGAAACATCTTCCTTCAGGCTGTGAGCGCATCAGTACATACTACATTCTTGATCAAGTTTTACCCAACTTACCCATAACGACTACCCGGATGAATCAAGTATGGATAAACCACTTCACGAACTTTGTCCTCTGATGCCATCTCCTTTCCATCTTCATCGGTAGAAATCAAAAACTCGAATCTCCAGAGACAGTCTTTCTGAAGGCCGAACCGACCGCAAACTGCTGGACGATCAGGATTGCACAAGAACCGAAAGTCCTTCGGAAAGAAGAGATCATACACTTCCTCTGGCGTATATCCTAGATCCCATAGAGGGAATGAAGGATGGGTTTCTCTTGTTGGAAGATGTAGTTTCCAGTTTAATGCAACCCATGTCTCTTCGTATTTAGTTCTGAAAACGCCAGTGGTGATCAGTTCAATCTTCTCAAAGAGTTGACGTTGGGAATCGCATACTGTTCTGCCCAGTCGAGTCGAATCCCCTTCGGCTCTAGATACATCTTTCGCGTGAATCCAGTTTTTCCATCCGCAGCTGCCAGAAATTTAGCTCGCAATTTTCTTTCCTCGCCTGATGCATCCTTGTACGTGGCATAGACCCAGTCATCATCTTCAGAGATAGAGGTTAGCAGACAATTACTGCGCAGCTCGCATAGTGTAAATGATCCGACTGTAGATCGGAGGTGCTTCTCGAGGGTAGGCTGTTTATGCGCGAGAACGCCAACATGCCCTGTTTGTCCCTCGGTCTTTTGCTGGGTTAGAATTGGCCGGAATATTTTGTCAATGTGAAAGTTCTCACCGAAGCCGTATCGAAATGCAGAAATGGGTTTGCATGTAAGTCGCGATGAGTTCCACCAATAAACTTGACCTTCGATATATCTAGCCAAAGACATTACCATCAGTCATGTACGATGCTTCTTTGCAGGTGTATAATGTTCTTACAAGAGCCGATTTCAGTGAAAACATGCTTATACAATCCCAGTCCCTGGATTAAACGAATCCCATCATCATCAAGAGCAATTCCACGGGGGTCAGTCGTAATATCAGCTTCTTTTTCGAGTATGATATTACGCACTCCCAGCTTGCCCAGATACCCAGACAACATTGCGCCAGTAGGTCCGCATCCGCAGATGAGAACATCTGTTGTTTCGCAGTTCATCTGGTCCGACATGCTGTAGCTGCGGCACCAGTGAATGCAAAGAAATTAGTCGTGAATATATGAGTGCTTTAGAAAAGAATTAATATAATCCATTCTATCTGCTGTGGTGAAGAATAGTCAATATGTGGGGACTATCTGAACGAGTTGCGATCTCAATCCGAGCATTGTACTAGAATAACCTCATATTAGGCCCCTCAGAAAACGTGCCGGTGGAGCTTATTTTGAAAGATTCTCCGACAAGTATGTTTTCTTCTATCATATATCATACTTTTTCTATATCTTTCAGCCACTGAGGGAGCTTGTTGTTTGCTTCTCCCGAACACGCAGCCTCCACACACTCTGCCAATCCTCCGAATCGAACTTGTCTCCCAGTGAGCCCTTTCCCGTAATGCGCGTATTTGGCCGAGTTGGTGATTATTTTCCGTGCATCGAGTGGAATCACTGGCTCTTGGATCATACACCAGCAAGTATCTGTTATTATCAAGGCTCCAAAATCTTCTAAGACTGAGATGTAGCCGTCTTGGGCTGCTCGAGAGTATGTATCTCGATTGCAGGTTATAACCATGGTGGTTTTCTCGTTCTTTTGGCGGCCCGAGCAGAGCTTGACTGCTTTTTTGATCTCTTCGTATGAGAAATGAGGATTTCCAAGTGATATCAGGTCAATTTTGACACTACTTTCACTCTCGTCAACGTTATTAAAACGATACCATTGCTTGGCTAAATCAGAGGGATTGATTGACACCCGAGGTGTGTCCTTCAGATGGGCTTCGATTTCCTCAGGGCTGTGTGCCTCTATCGTAATACCAGCAATGTGAAACATTGGCGATGAGCTTGTCGTAGCAAAGGCAGCCCCGAAGGCCTTTAGATCCTCGATTGTGACATCCTGCTTTTCCAGCCCGGTAACAATTGGTATACGATCCGCAGCAGTATCTCCCACAAGGTAGCCAAGAAGCGGGAAGAGGGTGTCGTCTACCTCTTTGGTCATTTCATATTGAACCTCGATCTTAGCTTTGCGATTCTCGCTGATATGACAGCCAGTTTCCAGTGCTCGACCAGTCAAAGCACACATCACATCGAGATAGTCCGGGCATTTGATAGTTCTTGCCCCCAGCACACTATTGGCGAAAACAACTGCATTTGATTCGGCCCATGTAATATGTTCTCCCAGCTTAGGGGCTTCGTCGAGGAGATATGGAGCGCAGGTAAATGTCGGTCGAGCTCCCATCTCAAGATAAGCACGTGCTAGTTCCTCGGAGGGTACTCCGAGAGCTGGATCAACACCTTGAGATCGCCATAGTCGCTGATCAACAGATATTGAATTCAAAGACGTCGAAATTCTGAATTTGCCTCCCATATCGCATAGGCGTTGTGCAAATTCTAGGGTGGCAGGTCCAGTGTAAATGCAACAGTCAATATGACCGTTTGTTATATCGATCAAAGAAGTGACCTTTTGGATTTGCGCTGTGCGGACGATCACTCGCATTGCAATCTGTGCTGCTTTCTCGTGAATGCCATCCAGTAACTCTTGGTCAAATTGAGTCAGCTGCAGCGAGGAATGAGTAGGTTCCGTGGTATAGTTGCGGCACGATTCCATCTTCAAATCCTTGTCATCGGCGTTGATTCCACAATATATTTTACTATTCCTTATTTGAGCCCACCTATTACGCCGAAGTGAGTCGAATGAAGTCATCGGCACATTCAAAACGGGAATGCTCTTCCCAAACATTTCCTGTGCCACAATAACGCCGATAGTCAATATCATCTCTTCTCGTCCGAAGATGAGAGCAAGGGGGGCACAGTCATTGAGAATCAATTGAAGAATTACACCACTCCCTGTACAAGATCCACGGCCACTTGGGATAGCAAGGATCTTGCCCGCCACTGACTGTCCCACTAAAGGGTGGTGACTGTCAATGACGATGCCAGTCTCGGGGTCCACACCTCCCCAGAAACTGAGAGGGATATCACTAGAAAGGAGATTCCCTTCGACGTTTCCTGGGATGAGTTCGCGTGCTTCGATTTGTTCCTATTCATCAGTCAGCTGCGCTAGTCTTCGATAATAGTATGGAGTCCGGGTGACTCACGGCCATTACATTGATGAGGTGCTATCCCAAAAACTGTTCAGAGATATAACAGGTACAAGAGCTTTGATAAACAAGTGCAAGTCTTATCTCCGAGTTGACAGATCGCATGAAATTCGGTTGGTTATCCCGAGAAATGAGGAGAAACTGAAGATCGGATGGAAAGGCCGACACCGGGCGGGTAATGCCACTCCGTGTGGATTTCCAACAATAACACATTATATCTCTTGGTGGAATGTATATCATTAGAGCGAATAGATTGCTGAGCGAGGTAATCTTAAAATTGATATTAAAAGCATAATATTGGAATATGTTTGTGTAGAATACCCGCTCGGAGCATCCAGCCGAGTCTTCAGGGAGTATCGCTGCGTGGCAATACGCTAGTCTTGTCAAGAGCAAGAGAATGTGTCTAGTCGGGGACTGCGAAGATCATTGTAATTGAGAAAAGGTTTAAATATGACAAAGCATCTAGAGAATGTCTTCTGTCTATATTTTGCCATTTTGAAGCAACTCGGCCTGCTTAACGAGCTGGCGATGTTTCCAAGTATACTTAGCTGCTTCAGTCTTACGGCAGTACCACCAACTTTAGTAGGTACTAATCAAGGAAATATTGCTCATTCGCCTGCTGCTAATAAAATAGCGATTGTGAATTCGGATCCTGTTGATATTTGAGTACAACCATCCACATTATGGCATCGCGGGGATCCCCATATCCCTTGGCAAGTCCAATATGGCATCTGATGGAAGATCTTGTGGACAGCTGATGATCTGCAGAGTATCTTAAGGATACACACTAATGCATATATTGAATATAATTGGATAAATCGGATCTTTAGTGAAAGATGCTTCCGATTCCGCTGACAAAGGAATGTGAGAATCGCCATTATTCGCTCAAGGAAGTCTTAGGCTGAGACGTCTAGATGATACTTACCTCTTATGAAGTAGTCTTCGGTTGTCCACATTGTTGATAGTATTAAGTGGACTGGTTTAAAATCTGCGTTCTTCTTGTTTCCTGAGTACTAATTCATTATCATCTTTCTCGCTAGTTTTCCTTTCAATATGGCTTTACTTTCATATCTTGTTACTTCGGCATACGCCCCAGTGGCCTGTATTGGGATATCAATCCTCACTCATATATGGTTTTCCAGAGGATCAGGAAGCTCCAATATCCCTGGACCATGGCTAGCAAAATATTCAAAGTTTTGGTATCTGTGGCAGATGTATAGAGGAGATTTCCATCATACTAACGTCAAGTTGCATCGTGAATATGGTAGGCATAAAAGGGTTGATGTTTAATGAACAGAAATGAGAAAAGGACTATGCCTAACAGTAAGTAGGAAAAATCGTCCAAATTGCCCCGGGATACTACAGCATCGATGATGCAACCGCAATCAAACACATCTACGGACACGGCAGTCAACTAGTAAAGGGCACTTGGTATAAAAGTTGGAACTTCAATCCTGATCCGGAGGTAATCAATCTATTCTCTGAGCGCTTTCCCGCCCATCATTCTGTCATGCGCCGCAAAGTAGCTTCATTGTATTCCATGACCTCTCTTGTGTCTTACGAGCCATACGTCGATAACTGCGTCGATCTTTTGAACGATCAGTTCACTAGATTCGCCGAGTCGGGTTCTGATACAGATCTTGCTCACTGGTTGCAATGCTATGCATTTGATGTAATTGGTGAAATAACTGTGAGTTACATATACTATCAGCGCAGCCAACGCTTCAATTCAACTCTAGGAATACAGTCGCTGATCATACATCCACTCTGGGGTATAGTTTGGTGAGCGTTTTGGCTTTCTTGATGAAGGCAAGGACATATCCCATCTGATGAAAACGCTGGATGCCACCTTGGGCTATGCAAGCTACATCGGATTATTCACTTGGTTGCGGCCTATTGTCGATCCGATCGCAGCCTTCGTGACCAAAGAGCTATACTATGTACAAGAATTTGCTGATAGGAGAGTGCTCGCCACGAGGCACACAAAGATGGATGTTGACGAAAATGGCCCCGTCTACATGGCAAAAAAACTGATCAAGGCTCAGATGGATGAGAATAAACAAATTACGAGTCGCGATATTGCGGCAACTACCGGTGCTAACGTTGGAGCGGGCAGCGACACGACTGGTCTCTCGCTATCTGCAACTTTATTCTATTTGTACCAGCATCCTCATTGTCTGCAGAAAGTGCGCGAGGAAATTGAACAGGCTGGACTTGAGGTTAAAGGAAAGTTCACCTTTCAGGAGGTTCAAAGACTGCCATATCTGCAAGCTGTGATCAAGGAAGCTCTTCGTCTACATCCTGGGACCGGATACCCTATGTGGCGGATAGTTCCAACTGGTGGTCTGACGATATGCAGCCAGGTTTTGCCAGAAGGAGTGAGTGGACTTTGCTGCCTATATTGAATGAACATCATGTGCTAATATTATCATTAGAGTAACGTGGGCGTGAACAGCTGGGTTACACATCGTGATAGAACAATATACGGCGATGATGCAGATGAATATAGACCTGAACGTTGGCTTCAAGTTGACGCTGATGTGGAACATACCAAGGCTATGGAGCAGAGCTTTATGCCTTTTGGATATGGGGCGAGAACTTGCATTGGAAAGAACATTTCTCTTCTGGAGATGAACAAGCTCATTCCTGTACTGGTGAAGAACTTCGATATCGAATTTATGAGTAAGGATGGAGCTGTTGAGAGCGGGAAGTCACTTGCAGGGCGTAATCGATGGTTCGTGAAACCCGAGTATCTTCACGCGAAGATCACCAAGCGAGTTTGAAAGAGCAGCCGCAACTGTTGAATCCCAAATCAAGTCTCTATTGCGTTCATTCTGTATTGACTTATCATCGTCCGTCAATCCTTAGTGGGTGAGTGTAATGATTCCGGGCCTCCGGTATGAGAAAAACTGTCATGGTATAGACTCCAGGAGGACCCTTGCCAATCTTGGCAACTTCAACGTACATGGACAAATTAAGTTAATGAAGCTTGAAATAAGGATGGAATTATTCAAAATATGACCGGGGCTGCCTAAAGTATGGAGCCATTCACTGGATTGTCATCATAAAACCTGATAGAATCAGCTATTGTTTGTTTACGGCAGCCGACTCGAACTGGTGACATATGACTTTTGGCTCTCTATGCTATTTCCTATTTGCTCATCTCATTTGCTGTACATTTTGTCGTACAATGACATTATCCATACATCGACTCGGAAAGTGTGTGGTCGTAGATTGAGCGACAAGGAATGAAGCATCCCCATCCTTTCACTTAGTTGGTGATCGCCATGGAAAATTGTGCGACCATTTAACAGACAGAACCTGTACTTGTCGAATATTATAGCAATTATAAAAGCTGGCTTTCCACTGGTTTCCGCCTCATGCTTTTTGCTAAATCGAAACCGTCCTCGGAAATCCAAACTTCTCGAATCAGTCAAGTCTCAATCAGTACAATCATGAAGCTACCTTCTAGTCTTTTGCTCTTATTCAGCACTGCCCTTGCGGCTCCGGCTGCCGATACATCGGATCAGTCGATAGATCTAACATTCCATGATGAAATAACTGGAAGAACGTATCCGTTCCACGTCACGGTTCATGGCCATAAGATTAACCCTGGTCCAATTCCAAGCCCAGCCCCGGTTTCATCGGCTCAAATTGCCCCGTTCACTTCATCTGTTTACTGCAACATCTACTGTGGTGATACACTGCTAGCAAATTTGAACAGTACGCATAATTATTCACCATTGGGTCGGAGGGTGGATCTCAGCGAGATAATGGTGTTGTGTGGAGTTTGAAGTTGGGATATTACAACTCTCGAGGTAAGCTCTTTCATGGGAGATTCGCGGTTATTCTCTAAATAACTAAAAAAAAAAAGAGTATATCTAGGTCTCGGTATAGGTTTTTTTCTCCTACTTAAGGTTTTCCCTATGCTGCTTGCAAATGCAGAGGCCTCCTCCTATCGTACTGTAGCAGTCTCTTGTTTAGTAGCGAGCGTATCACTTGACTATATCTTCTAGGCAACGCTTGAATGAAGGAAAACTGTTACACGCAAGCTTTCATCTTTGACTTTCTCCTCACGATGTAGTCCCAATATAGTAAGCACCCGGAGGATTTATTCAGAGCAAGGGAAATACTTGTACATTTTCCTGAAATATCCATTTCTTGTGTGAGATATCGCTAGGCTGACGCAGAGAAAATAGCCTATCTTCCATTTGTTTGAGTTATTTTTAAGAGCCTGATTTTATACTTCAACATCAGCTTATGAGGGTTGTTTCTCTTGAAAGCTCTAGATTACCCCCCGCGCCAAACCTCAAAGCTCGAGTCTAGTAATATGTGACTAATTGTATTTTGAAACGAACCGACTCCTCTTTTGGGAACAGAGAGTATGACAGAACTAGCCTTTCTTTTCTTTTTTTCAATATGCATCTTCGTTAAATAGAGTCAATTTACCTCATTCTGAACAGCTTAAAAATGATAATCTGTGATCCAGGTTCCCTCCACTGTTGTAATTTTAGTAACTATCCCCTGTTGCTGACGAGAACCCCAGATCGTCTTTACGTATGCGGTGCTACACATTTTATCAGGTTCATCAAGAGAAGTGTCGGTGTATCGTTGCCTTCGGCATCCCGTCAGCAATCGTAACCGAAATGCGGGCATCAACTACTTGCTTACTTCTCTTCTGCTGATTATAAAGAGAGTATTCCTTCGCTTTTCCTCTTATAGAATATCCTGTAAAAGTCAACAATTTACTCAAACCCTGGACTCATTCGATCATCATGCGATTCGCATCTATATACTATGCTACAACTCTGGCATTTGCTGCTAATGGCGAGTCATCGAAGCTCTCTCTTCTCTTTTTAATTATATCTGATATCATTGATAGGGATACACATAACATCACCCGCTGATGGGGAGTGCGTTGATTTGAGTGATGGCCTGACTGTCGACTGGACTTCTGTGAAGTAATATCCCAAATTCAAATTCCACTTGCCATTCACAGAGTACAATCAGAATTTGGAAGGGCTTCTCATTAATACCAGAGCCTTCGATTAGCTCCGATCCTACAAAGATATCCTTTAGTCTTGTCAATTATAGAAGGGCAAATCCACCTATCGATATGCCGTTGAATTTCACCGTGAAGACATCGGAGCTATCTTACTCTCTCCCCGGTATGAGCCATGATGTGGCTACTAATCTATCTACCAGGAATAATGGGTATTGACTTGATCCGTCCATGTGCTGATTTTTCAGTGTGGATTCTAATATCTTATATAGAGACGGTTTCCAGGTTAACATTGTCTCTGCTGGTAGTTCTGCCGGTGCCACCCCTTTGGCTCAGTCTGGAACATTCACTTTGGTTGAGCCTGGCCAGCTTGATTCGTGTGAATCTGGTGTGTAGTCAGCTATATTAGGGCTTAATTGCTCGGGCAATACTTCTATGCACTAACCTTGACAAGCCATGCTGTTCTCGCGATAGTGTTATGTAGTAGGGCATGAGGACATCTTGGCTATGTCGTACATTCTTTTGAGATTCTATAAGATAGGAGATAGCCTGAAGCATACAATTTGATATTAGTATTTTTTTTTGTTCTGAACTATTAGGCTGGAAGCTGGCATATCACCACCTGGGCATTACCTGGGCATTACCTGAGTTCGTTGGTTGTATACCGTACACTTTGTATACTCCTTGTATAGTATCACATGCCGATTTGTTGATCTTCCTAACCCCTGCCAATACTTTCCCATGCAATAACAAAGTTATCTAAACTTCTAGTGATAATCGTCATCGGCGCACTGAAGTGACCACTCAGAAATTTAATATGCGGGGGGAAAAGCTGATCGGGAGGGATCATTGCCGGAGTGGGCGAGTGCCGAGACTTGATGTGCGTTGTTGATGCGGGGTGGCGGCTTGGCGAGATTAGGTTGATCTACTCAATTTTGAGTCGATTATGGGGAAAGGTGTAGTTAGTTCCATTAGTTCGATTGGGATATAGTTTATTTATGGTACGTTTTGGAGCTAATTGCTTAACTGGGCTATTTGTATGTGATTTGAGTTTCCTACGTGGTGGATGACGGATGGCAGATGATAATCGTGTATTGAGCACTTTTGTACCGTTGTCTATCTAGTACAATACTTTATCTAGACCGGCCCAAGCAAGTGGAAAGCAAAGAAAACGCCAGAACGGGTATACGCTGAATGCGATGCATATCAGATGCAAGCCAATCCGTGTGAACGTGGATCATTCGTGTCAATCCCAATCTCCAACGGTGATCCCAGACACCGCCCGTGAACCATCCAAGGCCACGGAGAGAGAGAGAGAGAGAGAGAGAGCAAAATGGAAGTGATGGTGAAAGGTGGTGACTGACATCAAGTCAGATGAAGCGAGGGTGAGAAAGGAAAGAGAAAAGGCACATTCTCCAGGATGTAGCAAGAAGGTAGAAGGGATGGGAGTGAGAAGTAGGGATGGTGAGGGATGCCCTTCTACGCGCACACCTGAACGGCGATCAAGGCACGAGTCAGATCTTCGGGCGAGAAAGGTTGATGATGACCCTTGCCTCGTGGGGAGCGTGAGACAGGGGAGAGAGTGCGGACAGCTGGGGAGGTGTAGCGGACCGACTCCTTCAGTTGAGCAATCGGGTCATCCGGGAAGTCATAGACAGAGGTCTCATTGAGCAGAGTCATCATTGAGCCACTATAACTGTCATTGACGATGGTAGAGGATTGAGAACCGTTTGGGTTGGTGGGGCGAGAATTGAGGATGTCCTCTTGTTGTTCTTCCTGGTCGGAAGCTGCAGCAAAGATGGTGTCAATTGTGGGTTCGATGGGAGATGAGAGGGGTATTTGTTGAATAAATGTAGAGGGATGATTAAGGTACATACCTGGATCGACGATTTCCACGCCGTCGTCATCGGGAGCAATCTCTTCCGAAGCATCACTATCGATTGGACCGGGTAAATTGTAGGTGGCGCAGGGCGACAGGGCCAAATCGAGGGATCGCGGGCGTTCGGCCATAGCGCGATCGAAGGACCAAGCGGCTAGGCGTTTTTGATGCTCCTTATCGAAGGGACCGCGAAATTTGGAAGGGGGAATCTCATGACGACGATAATATTCGACCTTGGGGCGACCAGTATCCTGACTGGCTGAAGAGCGATGGAAAACACGCTTGACTTTCTCGCGAAATGTCATATTGGAGAATAGCAAAACAGAAGCAGTAGGTACAACAGAGGAGCAGAAGTGTAGTGTGGAATACAAGCACAGGCACAGACACGAGTCCAGGTACAGGTACAGTAACAAGCCAGCAACAAGAGTGTACTATGTATTTGACGAGTGACTGGCTGCAACTGTTCTGCTTTACAGCAGACGTCTCCCGGATTGGGGATAGACGGTGTGCGAGCACGAAAAGCGGGATTGGGGAAGGAGAATGCGGTTAAGCATTGGAGTGATTGAAGGGGGGGGGAAGTGGAGTGGAGATGAAAGAGAAATATAAAAAGGAAAAGAAATAAAGGAGAAGAAGAAGAAGAAGGAAAAGAAGTGGAAGTAGGCGGAGGATGGAAGTGGACAAGATAAGCCAAGAGTGAGACTGTCCCAAGTCCCAAAACCCACCGGATCGGGGCGTGTTGGGGGGGAACGTCTGTGCGTGGACGTTTCTCTGGTGGAGTTGCAATGCTTTAGGGAAATTAATGACTATGTTGACCACTAGTTACCCGTGGTAGATACAAGAAAGTAGTATTACATTTCAAGTTTATTCTTGATTCTTGATACTACATGATAGACGGGTTACATGAAGATATCCAGCTGATTCCAGGGATGTAGTATAGATATTCGCCACTGGACAAGGTTCACGTTTGGCTGCATCGAAGACTTCCAGAAATCTCGGTGCGACCTCCTCCGACTTCCTCCTGCCGCTCGACATCATAGGGCCACCCACGGGGGGCGAAAACGTCACGGCCGGGGCACTCGCC
>Ga0209673_1000135_pt1 | contig 160333 bp, 172 predicted proteins | sample AraplaCol_mMS_r2_2_FD_184274 | JGI IMG/M metagenome (GOLD analysis project Ga0209673, IMG submission 184274) | Arabidopsis root microbial communities from North Carolina, USA - plate scrape MF_Col_mMS_r2 (SPAdes) (version 3) | ecosystem: Host-associated > Plants > Roots > Endosphere | place...
CGCCCGAAAGCCCCTCTTCCGAAATGAAGCTGACACGCATGAAGAACTTGCCGGTATCGAGATCGTCGAACTGCGAGCTGTCGATGATGTTGCAGCCCTTCTCGGCCAGATAGCTCGAAATCGCCGCAACGATGCCGCGCGTCGATTGGCAGGATACCGTCAATACATAGCTTCTCATGTCTTTCCCTCTTCCCTCTGCAAGGCCGCCGCCGTGCTTAGATCAAAGCCCGGGCCGCGAATAGGCCGGCGCGCTTTCATTCATGCGACAAATTGCAAGAGAAACCATCACGCGTCTGCAAGTTCTCTCATTGCCAAGTCTGAAGCTTAGGAGAAGTTGCGCAAAAAACTGTGCCGTCAGCGCCGCTTGGATGCGTATTCTCGCCTTCGATGCGGTTTAAGCCGGCGGCCGGCTCGCCACGGCGACTTTCCGGCGGGGCGTGGTGATTTCATGGATGATGGCGCCGCCGATCGACGAGAGCACCAGCGAGAGGATCACGAAGAGCACCGGCTGCTGCAGGAGGCCGACCGGCAGGCGGTCGGCGGCGATCCTGAGGAAGGCCAGAGTGAAGGCGTGGGTGATGTAGATGCTGTATGAGCAGTCGCCGAGATAGTTCAGCCATCCCACGACCGGCAGCTTGGAAAAGTCGAGGGAAACAGCGCCGTAGACGATGAAGATCGCCGGGATTCCCCAGGCATAGAACCGGCTTTCCGGCCGCATCAGCGCCTCGTTAACGAAGAGAAATGCAAAGCCCAGGGTAAGTGCCGCCCATGCCCAACGGTTCGGCAGAAGAACCTTTTGCCCGTAGAGCCAGCCGAGCACGACCCCGGCAAGGAACTCCAATATGATCGGCTCACCGTAGAAGCGGGTGGCCGTCGTTTCCGGCAACAGCCGGCAGGCGATCAGGATGGCGGCAAAGACGGCAAACATCGCCGGGATGCGGCGGACTTCCGAAAGCGGCAGCAGCAGCGCGAACACGAAATAGAAGAACATTTCGTAATTCAGCGTCCAGCCCGGAACGACCACCGGAGTGATCGTGCTGGGATCGGCGGGATTACTCCATGGCAGGAAGAAGAGCGAGGCGATGAGGTGCGGCAGGTCAAACACCGTCGATTTCAGCAATGACGGGGCCACCAGCGCTACGACAGCCGAAAACAGCGTTGCCAGCCAGTAGAGCGGCACGATCCTCTTGATGCGCCGGCGGGCGAAATCGACCGGGCTCATCGCGCGTCCGCTCGTCGTCAGCCACATCACGAAGCCGCTCAAGACGAAGAAAATGTCAACACCGGTTTCGCCATAGACGAAGGCGGCGGCGTCGACTGCGGGATTGACCTTGGCAAGCTGCAATACCGCGTGGAAATAGACGACCATCAGCGCCGCGATGGCGCGCAGATATTGAAGCTGGACAAGCATCGAGCGTCTTGCTCCCTAGAGCATGATGCCGAAAAGTGTGGGCGGTTTTCGGACGACATCATGCTCTATTTCTTTGATTTAGAACAGGATTCAGATTTTAGGCCGATCTGGCCTAAAATCATCCTGTTCTAGGGCTCGCGCGGGCGCCTGTCTCAGCCGCGCCGCTGCGGTCAACTCAATACATCTGCCGGACGACCCTGCCGGATGCGCGGGCTGTCGTGGAAACGCATATATCCAACGACGAACCACAGGAGACCGGCGATCTTCATCGAGAAAACAGCGGTTCCCCCGATCATCATATTCAGAAAAATGAAAAGAGAAAGTGAATGGGCGCAACGCCGCTGCGCCGCCGTGCGCCCGGCGGGAAAGAGGCAGACGAACAGCCACAGGGCGATGACGCCGAAGATCGTTGCTGCGTAGATCAGGTAGACGTAGCCGCTGTCGGCGAATTCGGCGACCCGGTCGACCGAAAGCCCAAGGACGGCGAGCGGATCGAGATCCATGACCTTCTTCATCGTCAGGTTGATGCGGCCGGTAAAATTGTCACCCGTCGCATTGGGTTTCAGCGTGTAGACCAGGAAACCCGCGGCAACGATCAGCGGCATGAGCGCGAGGTTGAAATTCTTCGGGATCTTCGGAAAGACGAAATAGCCGACGATGCAGGCAAAGCAGAAGATCAGCATGGTGCGTGTATCGTTGGTCACCAGGATCAACACGGCCGTGCCGATCATCAGCAGCCTGTCCCAGCGCCCAAGCTTTTCCCACATCGAAATCAGGTAGACCGCAATCACGCCGCAGAAATTGGCAAGCGACACCTGCTCGAGGAAGATCGACGAGGAACGGTGGTCGATGATGCCGAAGGAGAAGCGCTCGGGAAAGCCGAGGGCGTTCTGGAACAGGCCTGTCGTGTTGTAGCTCAGCGGTAGCAGCCCGCGCGTATTGGCGAAATAATCGGACGGATGGACGATGCTGACATAAAACGGCACGCTGACGATCTCGAAGATCAGGAAGATCATGACGACAAGGCTCGCCCAGCGAAAGGCGAGCTTCATCGTTTTTTCATTGCTCCAGCCCCCGAGCCCGGTGAAGCAGAAGATGATCAGCACGTTGCGGAAATGATCGATGAACAGCATGCGGTTGAGCACGCTGACATAGATGGTCACGACGAGCGTGAATAGCAGGAACAGGAAGGCCGGCAGGTCGGTCTCGTAAATCCCCTTGTGCAGGATGTAGATGATGGCGCTCGCCATGATCAGGCCCTCGCTGGCGGCGACATGCGTCATCGAGAGCGGCATGATATTGTGATTGATGAAGGCGAGAATGCCGTTATAGAGCACAGAGAGCAGGCCGAGCCACAGCACCGGATAATCGGTGCGCGATGCCTCGCCGGCCGCATCGAGCCGGTTGCCGGCAACGGCGAAGGCTGCAGTCTTGTGGTCGCTGACCGCCATCTTCAGTTCCCCACCGACTTGACGGCGGTGCATGCGCCCGCGTCGGCTTTGGCTTTCACCGCTCCGGCGAGAAGCCGCATCTGAGGCCGCTCGGCGCCCTGACGCGGCTGGACGTTGAAAGGTTCGTTCGCCGGCCACCATTCACCCGCCGCCCAATAGGACCAGCCGAGCCAGACGTCGCCATTCCCTGACATGGTGGTGTAGATCTCGGCGAGCCCGCTCAGGCAGTCCTTGTCGGCGGAGGCGCCGAATTCGCCGAGGAAGCCACGTTTGTGGTTCCGCTTCAGCCAGGCTGTGACCCCGGCGATCGCTTCGACCGCGGCATCAGCACCCTCGCAGGTTGGATGGGTTCCGGAGGAATCGACATCGAGATACTGGTGGACCTCGAAAGCGTAGAAGTCGAGCGGATCGCGCACGCCGAGCATCACGGTGCCGTTGGCGCCGCCGATCACGTCCTTTTCCCAGCTGCCCGCGCCGCTCCACGCGGTGCCCGGCACCAGGATGAGGTTGCGCGCCCCGACGGCGCGGATGCTGCGGATCGCTGCATTGGCGGCATTGAGCCAGGCCGTCGCCTTGATATCGTGTGGCTCGTTCATCAGGCCGAAGAGAACGCCGTCGCGATTGGCGAATTCGACGGCGAGCCTGGCCCAGAAATCGGCGAATGCGGCATTCGTCGCCGGCGCCGTACCGAGCTGCGTCTTGTCGTAATAGCCGAAATTATGCGGGTCGAGCAGAACGGCCATGTGATGCTTGCGGATCAGGCCGACGGTATCCTTAAGCCGCTTGATCTCGTCATCGTCGAGCCGGCCGCCGAGTGCCGGCTGCAGCCGCTCCCAGAGGAAGGGCAGCCGGATGATCGTCATGCCCTTTTCGGCGAAATAGCGGATCGTATCTTCGCTGGGATAGGTGTAGTTCGTCCCGTAGGTGCCGTCACGATCGCCGTATTCGCCGCCGGAAAGATTGACGCCGCGGTAACAGGGAGCGTCGGCTGCGAGAGCCGTCGACGGGGCGAGGGCGGCCGCAAGCAGCACCGCGATCAGCTGTCGTTTCGTCTTCATGGCCATCCCTGTAATTGCGGCAAATCGCAACATCAGCGTCGCGGTCGATAATTTAACGGTCCGTTAGCTAAGAATTTCTAAAGTCTCATCACCTCGGCCTCAGTCTCTTTCGCGCTGGGCGGGATACGAGTGCGCGTATGAACCAGTATGACAGGAACAGGGTAAGCCGGCTGCCCGGCTGGCGCAGTTATGAGCCCTCTCAGACTGCGCCCGAAGGCGTGCGCATGCGCAGCCCCGTCGTCCGCCCGGATGAGTTCGCCCGTCCGGCGCCCGAACCTGCCCCGCCTCCCTTCGTGCCACCCGCAAGTGTTGCCGAAACCCGCCGATACGAGCGCCCGGCGTCTGCGCCGGCCGAACGGCCTGCCGTAAATAGGCCGTCGAACGAAGCACCCGCGCCGGCCGCGCCGCTGATCGATCTTCGCTCCAGTATTGCGGCGATCTGGAGCCGCCGGCTGATCGTGCTTGGTCTGGCGCTGCTCGGGGCTGCCGCCGGCGGAGTAGTCGCGCCCACCATCGCGCAGAAGTTCACCGCTGTGAGCAGCCTTTATTTCGATCCGCGCCAGGTCGGCCTCGCCGATGCCGGGACGCAATCCTCGGGCCCCTCGCCGGAAATGATCTCAGCGCTGATCGACAGCCAGGTGCAGATTCTGACCTCGGGCAATGTGCTGCGCCGTGTCGTCGAAGCCATGAAGCTCGACCAGGATCCTGAGTTCACCGGCGGCAGGACGGATGGCGCTGCCGTGATCGGCGCTCTGCAGAAGGCGTTGGTCATCACCCGCCAGGCCAGCACCTACGTCGTTTCGCTTGCCGCCACGACCAACGATCCCGAAAAATCCGCAAGGCTTGCCAACCAGGTCGTCACCTCCTTCACTGAGGAGGAAAACAGCGCCTCGAACGGCATCTACGAAAACACCTCCTCGACGCTCGACGGACGCCTCAACGATCTGCGCCAGAAAGTGCTGGAGGCCGAACAGGCCGTCGAAACCTTCCGCGCCGATAACGATATGGCCGCGACCGAAGGCAACCTGATCTCTGATCAAAGGCTCGCCTCGCTGAACACGCTGCTGGTGACGGCGCAGGAAAAGACCATTCAGGCCAAGGCACGCGCCGATGCCGTCGCCAATCTCCGCGTCGAAGACATCGTTGCCGGCAACCAGACGGAGGGCGGCGTCACCTCGCCGCTCGTCAGCCTGCGCCAGCAATATGCCACCCAGGCGGCCGCGGTCGGCAGCCTCGAAAGCCAGATGGGCACACGCCATCCGCGCCTGCAGGCGGCCCGCTCCTCGCTGCAGAGCATATCTGGCGAAATCAGGGGCGAATTGCAGCGCCTTGCCACCTCTGCAAGGGGCGAATACGAGCAGGCGAAGGCGGCGGAGGATAGCGTCGCCAAGGAGCTTTCCGTCCAGAAGGCGCTGCAGGCGGGTATTTCGGACAAGCAGGTGGAACTGAACGAATTGCAGCGTAAGGCGACCGCCGCGCGCGATATCTACGAGGTGGTGCTGAAGCGCTCCGGCCAGACGAGCGAGGAGCAGAGCCTCAATCAAAGCAATATCCGCGTCATCTCGCCGGCCGAACCGCCGGTCAAGCCCGATGGTCCGGGAAAGAAGATCCTGCTGGTCGCCGGCATCATCGGCGGCGCCCTTGCCGGTTTCTTCCTCGGTGCGGCCTTTGCGATCCTCGCCGGTCTCTTCGGCCATCCCGTCATCAGAAGTTATTTCAAGAGATCACCCGCCCGGGCCGCTTGATGACGGCCGTCGGTTTTCCTACATCGGAAGAGACGGCTTGTCGCCGGCAGGAGAGTTCCCATGCGGCCTTTGATGATGCTTCTGATATCGCTCGTCGCCATGTCGGGACTCGCTCCCGCGTCCGCATCGGCCATCGACTGGACGAAATCCGTCAAATCGGACGTTCAACCCCTCTACCCCTACAAGGGTCTTCCCGGCGTCAAGGCGCAACCGGACAAGAAGGAAGAGGAATCCTATAATTGCCGCACGGAGACCGTCCACATCCGCCGCCGCCACGACGAGATCTTCCGCTCTGGCGGCATGCCGACGCTGATGTACGTCTGCGATCGCGACGGTTTTATCTCGATGGACGACAAGGTCCCGCTGCGCGGCCACTTTCAGCCGGTGCGGTAGGGGCCGGAGGCGGAGCCGCCGCCGGCTAGTTCCTTTTCAGGCTTCCAGCCAGAGCAGTTCCAGACCCGGCCTATGCAGATAGGGCATGCTAGCGATCGCGGCACGCGCCTTTAGCGGATTGAGGCCGATAAACAGCGCCTCCGCATCTTCGGCAATTGCCGTCGGTGCGCTCACAGGGTAGCCGAAATGCTCCGTATTCTGCAGCCCCGGATTCTGGTCGAGGAAGGCGGTCAGCTCGACATCATTGCCGATACGGCTGAAGATCCAGCTTCCATAAAAGCCAGCACCGTAAATCGCTACTTTGCGCCCGCGGAAGGTAGCAGCCCGCTTTTCGAGGTTGGCAGCCGAGGTCCGCCAGAAATCGCAGATCTCCAGCCCACGCTCGACAGCCTGCCGCACGAGAATGGCATCCTGCTCCGGCCTGGCCGGCGTCTCGCTGCGTACCGCAACGGCAAAGAAGGCTCCTGGGAACGATGTCACGTCGATCATCGATACTTCGAAGCCGCCGGCGGCAAGCGCCCGCCGAAGTGAAGCCTCGCTGAAGTGGTTGACATGGTCCGCCACCGTCATGTCGCCGGGGTTGGCCGAAACGTCGGGCATCGAAAGCAGCAGTGTGCCGCGCGGCTTCAGGAGCTTGTGTATCCCGCGAATGAAACCAACCGGGTCGGCCACATGCTCGATCACGAAATGGCTCATCGCCGCATCGAAGCGGCCGTTCCACGTTTCTGGTACCTCATAGGCGGCCTGCGCGTCTGGCGCGATCCAGCCATTCCAGGCTGAAGCGTAGTCGGTGGAAACATCGAAAACATGAGGCTCGATATCGGGGCGCGCGGCGATGATCTTGCGCAGCGTGTCGGCTTTTGCCGCACCGTAGTCCAGAAGCCTCGCTCCCTGCGGAAGATCAAGCAGATTGCGTGCAATCTCCGCCTGATGGTCGGTCCGGAAAATGACGGTGCCGTCGGGCTTGACCGCAAAGATCTGGTCATGACCCTCGCTGCTCAGCGAAATGCGATAGCCGGTATCGTAGAAGGTCTCGATATCGGGAATCTCGTCGCACTGCGCGTGGCCGCATCCGTCGCAGACATAGACGCGCGTCGGAATGTTGAGAAGGGTCATGATGGAGGTGAGGGCAGGCGCCGGTGTTTCATAGGCCGGCGCCGCAATCTTCCCACCGCAGACACGGCAAGCCGTCATTCCGCCGCCTCGCGCCGAACGGAAAGCTCCGGAAGCACATCGGCGAATTTCACGCCGGCGGCAAACGAGCCCTTCCAGCCGATGCGGATGCCAACCGGCTCGAGGTAGTTGAAGTAGCGGAACTGGATGCTCCAGCGCGGCGTGGTCGAGACATTGTGACCCGACTGGTGCAGCGTCAGGAAGTCCATCAGCACGAGGTCACCCGGATTGGTCAGCGGCGCGACATGCTTGTAGCGGGCGAGGCGCTCTTCGGCGCGGTCGAGATGCAGAGCGTAAGCGCCCGTCTTGCCGGCGCCGGCATCGTCCTCGTAAACGGGAACCAAGCCTTCGGCATGCGAGCCTTCGGCGATCTGTACCGGCCCCATGTCCTGGGTGACCGGCAGAAGTGGCGTCCAGAATACAACGCCGTCGACGCTGCGCAGCTGGCCGGGGAATTCCTGATGCCACTGGGCGCGGAATTTTTCTTCCCCGGGGTTGTCGATGCGGATCCCGTAGCCGCCGGCGGCAATGCCCGGAACACTATCTGGACGCAGTGCCTTGAAGGCTTCGTCGTTGGTGATACTGGTGACGAGACGCATGAAGGCGGGGATCTGCTTTATCGCGTCATAGACCTCACCACCCCATGAGCGGTTCTTGGCGATCAGCTTCGGATAAGCGATCGTCATGGCGTCATGCGTGGTTTCGGTCGGAGCGTCGACGCCGTACTTCTTGCAGATCACTTCAAGGACCTGGCGGATGCCTTCCTGGATCGGCGCGATGTCGGCAGCCGGATCGTAGAAGCCCCGCATAACGAGGTAGCCCCTGGTGCCGAAATCAGCGCGCAGGCTGTCGGTGATCTTTGCGTTTGCGTTTGTCATGATGTGACCGTTTCCTCCTTCAGGAAGTCTTGCCACGCTACCGTGGCCGGGATGAGACAATTACGCGCCTCCGGACCCATTCGGGCGATGAGATCGAGCACAGAAACATAGGGGGTGAACGTACCCACCGGCTGAGGCCAGGGGGTGCGGCTGTAGTTCATGTATTCGACATGCACGCCGGCTTGTTCGAAGGCGGTGTGGTCGAGATAATTCGCCGCACCGTGACCCGTGAGATAGCGAGTGCCGCTGGCCTTCAGCACGATATCCAGCACGCGCTGCCAGGAAGTGCCCTCGACGCCCATCTCGCTGGTCTTCTCGATCTTTCGGTTCTTGCCGATGCCGAGATAGCGGGCGGGTTCCTCAATGCTGGCGATCAGCAGCTCCAGCAGTGAGGAATGGCGATAGACGCTGTCGAAGATCGAAAGCGCATCGTCGATGAAGGGCGCGCCGAGCAATGATTGGCGCAGCAGCGCGCGATGGCTTGCTTTCCAGTCCTCGCCCGCCGCGGTGAGTTCGGAAATCTTCTGAAAGCTGCCCTTGCCGGCAAGAGGGATCGTCATCCAGCAACGATCGTTGCTGCGTAAAAGCTGAATGCGGTTGGTGAAGCTACCCTTTGAAAACTGCGTATCGTCGAGATAAATATAGCCGTCGGCGATCATCAGCTGTTCGAAAAAGCCCGGCCACGGAAACAGCATCGGTTGGGTAATGACGACGGCAGTCATGTCACTCGTCCCCCAGTCGTCGCTCGAACAGCATCACGTCGCGCGTCATGCCATTGGCGTCGGCGAAATGCGCTTCGAGAAGACCCACCTCGCGATAGCCGAGCGATAGATGCAGACCTATGGAGGCAGCGTTGTCGATGTCGATTTCAGCCATCAGCTTGCGAAGACCGAGCACGCGGGAAGCATGGAGTGCAAGCTCGGCAAGGGCCGCGCGTCCGAGCCCGAGGCCGCGCGCGCCCTCCGCCAGAACGATGCCACCGTAGCCGGTCGCGTTCCGGCGATGGACCTGGGTGATCTGCACATAGCCCTCAGCCTTACCGCTGTTCTGATCCTCGATGACGAGAAATGCCCCACCCGTCTCAGTACGCCGCCGTTCGATCCAGGCGTCGAGCGCCGCATCATCGGTTGCATCGGGCACCGTCAGCAGGAGTGACTGGAGCGCGTTGTCGCGGCGGAGGGAAAAGAGCAGCGGCCGGTCGCCATCCGCCACCGGGCGCAGTCTGACCAGCGCCTGGCGCGGAACATGGCGATGGCTCTCTGTCATCCGCGGATGCATTTAAGATATCCTCCCGGCGAACTGGAAAGCACCAGCTTGCCGTTCAGCGCCTCGTCGGTCTCGAAACGGTCTGTCTCCTTGAGATAGGTGTTGAGCGCCGCGTAGGGCTCATCACCGGGATACCAGATTTTCGAGCGCTTGGTCGGCGTCTGAGACATGTCCCCCCTGCCGAGCAGGGTATCGGCGACGACGATATACTGGCCCTCGGTGACCAGCGGGCCGTAACAGCGCAGCTCATCGAGAACGTGATCGCGGCTGTGGTCGCTGTCGAGAACGACCATGACGGAAGCGCCGGCCGGGATTTCGGCTTTGACCTTGGCAAGCGTCTCGGCCGTGGTCGACGGTCCTTCGATCAGCGTGATCAACGGCGAGAGCGGATGCTTCTCGATGGAATCGCGGTTGTGGGCGCGGATGTCGATGTCGACTCCGATCACCTTGCCTTTGCCGATCACCTTCAGCAGCGAAGCCATGAAGATCATCGAGCCGCCGCGAGCCACACCTGTTTCTATGATGATGTCGGGCTTGGTGTTCCAGATTACCTCCTGGGTGGCCATCACGTCGGCAGGCATTTGAATGATCGGCACGCCCATCCAGGACCAGAGATAGGCGTAATCATACTTGTCGAGCGCCACCAGCGTGTTCAGTGCCTGCTGGAAGGCGTCTTCGTCCTTGCCGAGCGCAAGCGACATTTCGCGCTTGCGGGCTTCGAATTCGAGGCGATCGTCCTTGATGGTCATAAGTCTCTGAAACCTTCTGTATAGTCTGTGCTCAGGCCGACTGGCGGAGGTGAACGGCGCTGCTGTCCTGATGGCTGCGGACGACCGAGATCAGCGTCTCGGCGACACGATTGATATCGGCCTCGCTCATGTCATGGTAGCTCGGCAGGTTGATCGCTCGCTCCGGAATGCTCCAGGCGTTGATGTTGGCAGGCTTTTCCTCGAACATCGAAAGGCTGGAAAGCGGGTGGAAGAAGACGCGCGCATCGATATTGGCCGCTTCGAAAGCCTGTTGCAGCATTTCGCGAGTGATACCGGTGGCAGAGTGGAAGACGGCCGTAGGCATCCACGCACCGTTGATCGTGCCGGTATATTCCGGGTTCATGCTGATGCCGGTGAGCGTCGAGAGGCGCATCATATAGGCGGCAAGAATTTCCCGTTTGCGAGAGACGAGCTCGTCGATGCGCTCCAACTGGGCACAGCCGATAGCCGCCTGGATGTTCGACATCTTGTATTTGAAACCAATCACGTCCGGCCAGAACTGTTTCTTCTGGCTGCGGGCACGGCCGTGGTTGCTGAGCGTCAGCACCTTTTCGTAAAGATCGGCGTCGCTGGTGACGAACATGCCGCCTTCGCCTGTTGTCAGTGTCTTGGTGCCATGGAAGGAGAAGGTGCCGAAGGTGCCGATCGAGCCGGCGCGGCGGCCGTGCCAGACCGAGCCGACCGCCTCGGCCGCGTCTTCAATCACGGCGACACCGGTGCGCTTGCCGATCTCGATCAGTGCATCCATGTCGCAGAGATTGCCGTAGAGGTGCGTGGCGATGATCGCCTTGGTGCGCGGCGTGATGCCGCGCTCGACGGCAGCGGGATCGATGCACCATGTATCGGGCAGAACGTCGACGAAGACGGGGCTCGCGCCGAGATGCGTGATGGGTGCTACGGTCGCCACCCAGTTCGTGTCGGCAAGGATTACCTCATCGCCGGGGCCGATGCCAAGTGCGGCGAGCCCCATATGCATCGCGCCGGTGCAGCTCGATGTCGCGATTGCAAACCCGCTGCCGAGATAGGCGCCGAATTCGCGCTCGAAGCGATTGATGTAATCGTAGCAGCGCGCGCCCCAACCGTTTGCGGCAGCATCGGCGGCATAACCGGTTTCCAGCTCGGTGATCGATGGTTTGGTGTAGAATATCCTGTTCGTCATGCCTTATTCTCTCGGGATGAGGGCCTGGAACTCGCAAAGCCGGGGGCACATTAAAACTGACTAACGCATGAAACTGGCGCGAGGCTTAGCGTTGGCCGCAAGGCTCCGCGCGGCATTCGTTCAGATGATCACGTGCTGGATTAGGTCCTGCTCGCTGAAGATCAGGTTCGGCTTGTAGCCGAGTGTGGCGAATTCGTCGTGGCGCGTGGCGTCGGCGATGAAAACCGCCGTGTGCGTCGTGAGGGCGAAATCGTGGCCCGCCGTTTCCTCGATGACATCGACCTCCGCCGGCAGGCCGAGATCGCGCAGCATTTCCTCGATTGAGCGTCTGTCAGCGACGCCGCTGAGCATCAGGCGACTGATGCCCTCGGTTGCGCTGACCTGATAGGCAAGGGTCTGTATCGCCACCATCAGCGGCAGCGAATTGCGGATATGGATGACCTCGGGATGGTCGGGCATGCCGCCGATCGCCAGGCGGGTATAAAGCTCGTAGGCCTTGATGAAATCCTTCCTTTGCGCCCAGAAACGGAATGCGACCGCCATGCGGTTGAGCGTGAAGACCTTGCAGAGATCCTCGAAGACGATGCGGGCTTCGCGGGTCGTGGCAAGATTGCCGCGCTTGGAGCCGATATAGAGGAAATACTCGAGGCCGCCGCGATATTTGTCCCAGGAGGTCATGACGTCGTCATTGCCGGCCTGCTGGCGGTTCGGCGCAATCTTGGAGACGGCGACCGAGCGATAGAACGGCTGTTTCAGGAAGGCGACGGCGCCCTGGTCGAGGAAATGCGCGAGGTAGGAGAAGGCCCAGAAGCAGAAATCGCGCGGGACCCAGGAGGACCGCAGTGCCGAGGCGCGATAGATGCCGATCTCCGGGAAGATATGGCGCTCGCAAATGAACTGGAATACCGCCGCGAAATTACGCTGCTCGAACTTGACGTTCTCATCGATCTTATAGAACTGATAGAGGTCGCGGTCTTCGATCTCGTCGTAGAAATACCAAGGCGCGTGACAAGCGGCGACTTCGGGGTTGGCGTCCAGGTAGGCCATTGCCGCCTCGACGCCGCTCGGGACCAGAAAATCGTCGTCGGCAAGGTAGATCGAATATTCACCGACCGCATGATGGAAGGCGCAGGCGAGATTCGGCCCTGAGCCACCGTTGACAGCGCGGCGATGATAGTGGATCGGCAGTCCTTTGGCGGTGAATTCCTCAACGAGCTGGGTCGTGTTGTCAGTCGAAGCGTTGTCCGAAATGACGATCTCGTAGGGAAAGGTGAAATTGTATTGCTCGCAGTGCTCGAGCGCGTTTCGCAAGTAGGCTTCGCGATTATAGGTTGGGATGCAGATGCTGAGTTTGATGCCGCTCAAAGACTTGTCTCCTGGCTGTAGCTCTCAAGCGCGGCGTCGCGCTCGCTGATGACGCTCGGCGTAAACGGCCAGGCGATGGAAAAGGCGGGATCATCCCAGCGGACACCGCGGGCAAGTTCCGGTACGTAGGCTTGCGACATCTGATAGAAGAGCTCGCAGTCATCCTCGAGCGTCAGGAAGCCGTGGGCGCATCCGACAGGTATGTAGAAGGCATTGTGACGGGCCGCATCGAGTTCCACTGATGCCCATCTGAGATAGCTCGGCGAATCCGGCCTCAGATCGAGCGCCACGTCGAAGACCTTGCCGCGCGTAGCACGCACGATCTTCACCTCCGGTCGTGGCTCGGCCTGGTAATGCATACCGCGCAGCGTCCCGCGCCTGTGGTTTTGCGAGATATTACACTGCGGGTAGACCGGTATCAGACCCTGCGCCGCGAAGCTCTGCGCGTCGAAGGTTCGGGCGAACATTCCACGGTTGTCGGAGCGCGCGTCGATTTCCACGACAAAGGCGCCCGAAACCGCGGTCGGAATAAATTTCATCCGATCACCGTCAGTTCCGGCACGGCGACGGCGAAGCGTCCGCCCCAGGCGCCGACCCTGCTGTTGGCCGCAACGACCTCGTTCTTGATGTTCCAGGGCAGGATGAGCACATAATCCGGCTGCGTCTCGTCCATCTTCTCCGGCGCATAGATCGGCAGCTTGCTGCCCGGCAGGTAATGCCCCTGCTTGTGCGGGTTGCGGTCGACGACATAGTCGATGAGGTCGGTGCCGATGCCGCAGAAATTCAACAGCGTATTGCCCTTGGCCGCTGCCCCATAGGCTGCAACCGTCTTGCCGTTGCGCTTGGCTTCATTGAGGAAGGCAAGCAGCCCATCCTTGATCGGCGCCACACGGCTCTGGAAGGCCTCGTAGGTCTCGACCTTTTCGAAGTCGGCGGCCGCTTCGTCGGCGCGCACCTTGGCAACGCCTGGGCAGGTCGCATGGGCGGTAGAGGTTGTCCGGCAGGCGAGCACACGCAGGCTGCCGCCATGTGTCGGCAATTCTTCAACGTCGAACACTTTGAGGCCGTGTGCCGCAAAGACCTTCTCGACGGCCAGCAGTGATAAATAATAGAAATGCTCGTGATAGACGGTGTCGAATTGGATGTTTTCCATCAGCCGCAGCAGATGCGGAAATTCGACGCTGACGACGCCGTCGGGCTTCAGCACGGCCGAAAGGCCGCCGACGAAATCATTAATATCAGGAACATGTGCCAGCACGTTGTTGCCGATGGCAATGTCGGCGGCAAGGCCGCGGGAGACGAGATCGGCCGCCGTTTCCCTGCCGAAGAAGCGCGCTTCCGTGGGAACGCCGATTTGCCGCGCGACTTCTGCGACGTTCTCAGCCGGCTCTATGCCGAGCACCGGTACGCCGGCCTCGACGAAATGCTTAAGGAGGTAACCGTCATTGCTTGCCACCTCGATCACCTGCGATGCCTCATCGAGGCCGAAGCGCTTCCGGGCCATGAGGGTAAACTGGCGGGCATGCTCCACCCAGCCATCGCTGTAGGAGGAGAAATAGGCATAGTGACTGAAGATATCCTCCGGCGGAACAAAGGCATCGGCCTGCACCAGCCAGCATTCCGAGCAAACGAAGGCGCGCAGCGGATAGGACGGCTCGGGCTGCTTGAGCTGCTCCTCCGTCAGATAGGCATTGGCGAGCGGCGTCGAGCCCAGGTCGACAAAACGATGCTTCAGCGGAGCGTTGCAGAACCGGCAATTATGCTCTGTCATGATACTGTTTCCTCATAGGCCGCGATCTGGCCGAGCGAGAAGGCGCGCATGTCGGCGCCTTCGCGGTTGGCCTTGTACCAGGCGGCTGTCCAGTCGATTGTCTGCTGCAGGCTGAGGCGCGGACGCCAGCCGATGGCGGAGAGCGCCAGAGCGGAACTCAAGGTAAGGGCAGGCGCTTCAGGCAGATGTTCTCCCGGCGCCCGCTTCCAGACGTTGTTCACACCATGAGCAAGGCCGAGCGCTTCGGCAAGCTCGGAAACCGTCGCGAAGCTCTGCGGATCGGGGCCGAAATTGAGAGCCTCGGGCAGGTCCTCTTCACCGGGAAGCGTTAGCGCCTCGGCGAAGGCGAGATAGCCACCGAGCGGCTCCAGCACATGCTGCCAGGGGCGGATCGCTTCGGGATAGCGCAGCAGGATCGGCCGGCCGCTTTCGAAGGCGCGGATGAAGTCTGGGATCAGCCGATCTTTCGACCAGTCGCCGCCGCCAATGACATTGCCGGCACGTACCGTTGCAAGCCTGATAGCGCGCGCCTTGAAGAAGCTGTCACGATAGCTCTGGACGACGAGTTCGGTGCAGGCCTTGGAGTTGGAGTAGGGATCCTTGCCGCCCAGTGTATCCGTTTCGACGAAGGGAACGCCGCTGCCGTTGTTGGCATAAACCTTGTCGGAGGTGACGATGAGAACCGTCTTGACCGAGGATGTTTCCCGCACCGCATCGAGCACGTTCGCCGTTCCCATCACATTGGTCGCGAAGGTTTCGGTCGGGTTTTCGTAAGAGCGCCGCACCAGCGCCTGTGCTGCCATATGGATGACGATTTCAGGCTTGAAATCGATGAAATGCTGTCTGAATGTCACCGCATCACGAATGTCGGCGATGTGATGGCCGTGCCTGTTCCAGGGCGCAAGCCGCGCATAGAGCGAGGGATTGGTTTCGGGTTCGAGCGAGACCGCAGTCACCTCCGCGCCGAGCTTTTCCAACCACAATGAAAGCCAGGATCCCTTGAACCCCGTGTGTCCCGTGAGGAACACGCGCCTGCCATTCCAGAAGTCCGTCAGGCCCATATCTTCCACGGCGCCTTTCCTGAACTCCAGAGTTCCTCGAGCTGATTGCGCTCGCGGAGCGTATCCATCGGCTGCCAGAAGCCGTCATGCTTGAAGGCGGCGAGCTGGTTGTTGGCGGCGAGCCATTCCAACGGCCCGGCTTCCCAGATCGTGTCGTCGGTCGGGATGAGATCGACCACCGAAGGGTCGAGCACGAAGAAACCGCCATTGATGCGCTGGCCGTCACCCTTCGGCTTCTCGATAAAGGAAGTGATGAACTGCCCCTCGATATTCGTCGCGCCGTAGCGTCCGGGCGGCGATACTGCGCACATCGTTGCCTTGAGACCATGGCTGCGATGGAAAGCGACTTCTCCGGCAATATCGATATCGCCGACGCCGTCGCCATAAGTCATGCAAAAGGGTTCGCCTGGCGTCAGATGGTCGCGAACGCGCCCGATTCGGCCGCCAGTCATCGAATGCACGCCGGTATCGACCACGGTCACGCGCCAGTTCGGGCGTTTGCCGCCGTGATATTGGATGCTGTTGGCGGCCAGGTCGACGGTGACGTCGCTGTGGTGCAGAACAAGGTTTACGAAATATTCCTTGATCATATAGCCCTTGTAGCCGGCGCAGATGATGAAATCATCGAGCCCGTGATGGGCGTAGATGTTCATGATGTGCCAAAGGATCGGCATGCCGCCGATCTCGACCAACGGCTTGGGGCGCACCGTGGTCTCCTCGGCAAGGCGCGATCCCAGACCACCGGCGAGAATTACGACTTTCATCCCAAGCGCACTCCAGAGTGTTTAGAACAGTTATGGCTTTTCGGCCGGCGCCCGGCGAGGCCGCCCGGTATGTGGGACTCTCCACAGGCGAAACGGCCATATGGTCATCCTCGTCCCGGTATCCGATTTCGTTCTTGTGCGAGGCTTGCGGGCGGTGTCGGAGGAGGCAGCCGCGTTTCCGCGGGGCTACGCGGAACAATGGAACCGCTTCCGGATCAGTCGTGCAGCTGTTGCCGAGGCCGTTCATAAAGAGTGGTTCTATCGGGCGACAAAACGCCCCCCGCTTCCTCTGGCATTCTTCTTGCATTGTTACTAATATTCTAATCCTTGGGGAGAAAATGCCATGCAATGGAACACACCGGCGGATTTTGCGCCTCTTGTTTTCTTTCTCGGCGAACGGCGAAAGCATAGAATCGTCAGGACGCTCCGAGACGCTGCCGAAGTTCTGATGACGGACTGGCCGTCTGAAGATGGAGAGGAGTACGTCGCAGCCGTCAAGGCTTGCGCCGATGCCATCAACGGGCAGGCCGGGGTGGACGAACTCAGGGGATTGCTTCTTAGCGCTGCCAGAGAAGCCGGCATTGCGGTTTTGTCGGTCATCTCCGATAGCGGGAAGACGACACCGCACATGGCCGCGTGACAGTGCACTGGCTTGGCTTCCGGCATCCTGGAACCAGGCGCCTGGACAAAACGCGTCGTCGACCGCCCTGTTAAGGGTGCCAAACGCGCAATTTTTGAAAGACTTAACTCCTTGATCTTGGTAGCGATCAAGAATGGAATGGTGCCCAGAAGAGGACTCGAACCTCCACACCCTTTCGGGTACCAGCACCTGAAGCTGGCGCGTCTACCAATTCCGCCATCTGGGCGACGGAGAGCGATGTAAGGGGGCGGCTCCGGACTGTCAACTGGGTTTTTGAAGTTTTTCTGACAGTTGGCGAAAAAGCGGCCGATCACACGCGGGGAGGGCCGGAGGGCGGGCATAGCGCTTCGCTCAGTACGCCCTATATAAAGGGAATACCGAAAGGAATGCGTCATGTTCGCTCCCCGCACGATCCTGCTCGCCGGTCTTTTAGCCGTTTTCGCGCCCGCGATCGCTGGAGCCGATTCGCTGAAGCTGGGCAAGCCGGGGCTCGGGCCGCTCAATACCGGGTCGACGCTCTGCGATTTTCGTGGCTGCTTCGGTTTCGGGCCGCAGCAATGGCATCGCCCCGCCTATGTTCAGCCGAATTACCGGCCGAGGGGCGCGGGGCCGACCTATTACCTGCCGGGGGCTGCCGGACCGCCGCAGCTCACCTATGATCCACCGCCGGTGCGCCCCGTGCAGCCGAAGGATCCGAACAAACATATCGCCTGGTGCACCAACGAATACCGCTCGTACAATCCGAGGACGGATCACTTCCTCACCTATGAGGGCGTCTACAGGGTCTGCCGCTCGCCCTATCGCTGAGGAGCGGTCAGCTTTCGAGCGAGGTGCGGTCGACATGGCCGAGATCGCGGCCGGGTTCGACGATGTCGCGGACCCGCTGCTTCAGCTCCTTCGGCCCAGGAAAGCCGCCGTCGCGCTTGCGCTCCCAGATGAGATCGCCGTTGACGCGGATCTCGAAATTGCCGCCGGTGCCGGGGATCAGCGCTACTTCGCCGAGACTGTCGGAAAAGGTGTGGAGCAGCTCCTGCGCCATCCAGGCGGCGCGCAGAAGCCAGTTGCACTGGGTGCAGTAGAGGATCGAGACGCGGGCTTTTTCGGTCATGGCGATTTCCTTTCGTTACGTTGATTTAAGCCCTGTGGCGCGCTCACGCAATCGCGCACAGGCGTCTTGCGCGCCGCCCTCCGGCATGGTCTCTTCCCCTCGTCGGCCACACCAGGGAAAGCCCATGCGCGTCGCAGTCATCGAAAACATGAGGAATACCGGCCTCGGCGCACTTGCCCACGCCTTCGACGAGGCGGGAGCGGAGATCGAGTGGTTCCGTGTGTGGCAGGACGGTGTCCTGCCGAAGGATATATCGGGCCATGACGCGCTGGTCGTTCTCGGCGGCGAGCAGAGCGCGCTGGATGACGAGACACATCCCTATCTGCCGGAACTCGTCCGGCTGGCGCGCCGCTTCGGCGATGCCGGCAAGGCCGTGCTCGGCATCTGCCTCGGCAGCCAGATCCTTGCCCGCGCCTATGGCGCCGACAATCTGCTGGGCGTTGCCCGCGAATTCGGCTGGCATGGGATCGGCGTCACCGCCGAGGGCAAGGCCGATCCGCTGCTGTCGGCGCTTGGCGGCGAGTTCACTATCTTCGAATGGCATGCCGACACGTTTTCCTTGCCCGAAGGCGCGGTGCGTCTCGCCACCAGCCCCGTCGCTGAAAACCAGGCGTTTCGCATCGGCCGCGCCGTCTACGCCACCCAATTCCATTTCGAGGCTAATGCAGCGGTCGTCGAACAATGGAAGGCCGAATTCCCTGAGACGATCGCGCGCATTGCGCCCGGCTGGCTGGAGAATCATGCCGAATTGGCGGCAAGATATGCGGGTGCTGCCGATGCCGCGGGCCTTGCCATTGCCCGCGCCTGGGTCAGCCTCATCGAACCGGAAGAGGTTCGGCTGCTGTCTCAGGCTTCCGCGTGAGAGGCGATCAGATGCCGGCAAGCGAACGCGAGAAGATGGCGGCGGGTGAATGGTATTGCTGCCTCGACAACGAACTCGATCGCCTGCGTCAACAAGCGCGTCTGGCGGTCCACGCGCATAATACGCTGCCGCCGGATGAGCGCGGCGCCGCAGCGCCCGCCCTGAGGGCGCTCTTTGCGCAGGCAGCCTCCGATATCTTCATCGAGGCGCCGTTTCACTGCTCCTATGGCATGAACATCGTTCTCGGCGAGCGCGTCTATTTCAATGCCGGCTGCATCATTCTCGATTCCGGTCGGGTAACGATCGGCGATCGCAGCATGTTCGGCCCCGGCGTGCAGATCTATTGCGCCGAGCATCATAAGGATCCGGCGCTCCGCAGCAGAGGCATCGAGATCGCCCGGCCTGTTGTCATCGGTAGCGACGTCTGGATCGGCGGCAGCGCGATCATCCTCGGCGGCGTCACGATCGGGCAGGGCGCGATCGTCGGTGCCGGTGCCGTGGTAACGAAGGATGTGCCTGCCGGCGCAACCGTGGTCGGCAATCCGGCTCGCATCCGATAAATCCAGAGTTCATCTTGGCGGATTGGGCCGGTCAACGACGGCATTCGTTCGCCGGCTACAGACTGTCGCTGCCGCCTCGCGCGTCGTAGCGCTGCCGCGCGGCGATGATGTCCGTCTGGTTCTGTTCGGTCCACAGCACCAGCGAACGAATCGTTTCGTGCAGCGTGCAGCCGAGCGGTGTCAGCGCATAATCGACCTTCGGCGGCACGACGGGATAGACGGTGCGCTCGATGATGCCGTCGCGTTCCAGGTGCCTGAGCGTCGTCGTCAGCATGCGCTGGCTGATGCCGTCGATATTCCTCTTCAATTCCGTGAAGCGAAGCGTGCGTTTCTCGAGCAGCGCGATGACGAGCAGCGACCACTTGTCGGCGATCCGGTCAAGGATCTGCCGGACCTCGCATTCCTCGCGCGCATCCCATTGCAGGACGTCATAGTCCTTGCCTGGCAGGACGCTATCGTCCTTGCCGGTGCTGCAAATGTCACTCGGTGAGTTTGAAGTGCCTTCTTCCATGGCGCCGGATCATGTCCTAACTAGGCTTCGGTTACAAGAGGGAACTGAGGCATGAAAAGTAACTTTGATGCCTCGGCCCGTTGTTTCACTGTGTCAACCGAAGGAACGGATTCCATGTCCACCCCATCTTCCCCAACCAAAGCAGTTGAAGGGCGCATGAGCGCCCGCGCAGCCGGGGCGCTGATCGTGCTCTGCGGCGCGATCTTCCTTGAAGGCATCGATGTCGCCATGCTCAACATCGCGCTGCCGGCGATCAGGGCCGATCTCGGCCTGTCGACAACGACGCTCAGCGCCGTCGTCAGCGCCTATGTGCTGGGTTATGCCGGCTTCATGCTGCTTGGCGGCCGCGCCGCCGATATTTTCGGCAAGAAGCGGGTCTTCCTGACGGCACTTGCCGTCTTCCTCGCCTTCTCCGGCCTCGGCGGTTTTGCCAGCGAGGGCTGGATGCTTCTTCTCGCCCGCTTCGTCACCGGCGCCGCTTCCGCCTTCATGACGCCGGCCGGCCTGGCACTCATCACCGCCAATTTCCCCGAAGGACCGCAGCGCAACCGGGCGGTGATGATCTATGCCTCGACGGCCTCTGCCGGCTTCTCGCTCGGCCTCGTCGCCGGCGGCCTGCTTGCTGCCATCGACTGGCGCTGGGTGTTCTTCGCGCCGGTGGTGCTGGCAGCAATCCTGCTTGCCGTCGGCCCGCGGCTCATCACAGACAGGAATGCGGGAGCCGTCCGCGGAAAGTTCGATATATCAGGCGCCATCGCGCTGACCGGTGCCATGCTGCTGGCCGCCTACGGTGTCATCCGGCTCGAGCATCCGGGCGAGGGCACGCAATGGACGATCGCCATCTTTGCGGCAAGTGCTGTGCTTTGGCTTGCCTTCATCCTGATCGAGCGCGCCTCGTCCGCCCCGCTGGTGCGGCTCGGCATCCTGCGCTCAGGCGCGCTGATCCGCGCCAATCTCGGCGCCCTGCTGTTTGCCGGCTCGTTTTTCGGCTTCCAGTTCATCGCCTCGCTTTATCTGCAGGAGTTGCTCGGCTGGACACCGATGCAGACAAGCCTGGCACTGATGGCGATCGGCATCGACGCGGTGGTCGCGCCAATCCTGACGCCGCGGCTCGTCGACCGCTTCGGCAATGTTCGCGTCATCCTTGCAGGCTTCCTGCTGGCGCTTGCCTGCTATGGCCTGTTCTTGCGTATGGGTTTCGACTGGACCTATGCCGCCATGTTCCCGTCGATGCTACTGCTCGGCCTGGCCTTCGCGCTCGGCTATGGCCCGCTGACCATCGTCGCGACCGATGGCATTGCCGAGGACGAGCACGGGCTTGCCAGCGGACTGGTCAATACGGCAATCCAGTTCGGAGCCGCGCTCGGCCTTTCCGGCGTCAGCGCCATCGGTGCCTATATGCTGGGTGACGCGGTCTCCCCCGAAGCCCGGCTGGAATCCCTGCGCGTGGCCCTTCTGGTGCCGCTCGCCGCCGCCGCGCTTGGCGCACTCGTGATGGCGACGGGCTTGCGCGGCCGTGACGGCTCCCGCCGTGAGGCTGTTGCCTAGAGCAATTCCAGGCAAAGCGCGAAGCGGTTTTCCCAGGCAAAGCGCGAAGCGGTTTTGCCGGGAGTTACGTAAAACAAGAAGTTAGAGCGGCTCTGCGCTTCCATGAAAAGCGGAACCGCTCTAAGGCTCTCTCGACAAGGCCACTCGTTTAGCGGGTGGCCTTGTCATCTCGACAGCAACGAAAAGCTGCGCTAGATGAGAAGACGAAACGGGGAGGAAAATCATGAGCGAGCGAACACTACCCATGGAAGGCGGCTGCCGTTGCGGCCAAGTGCGGTTGAAGATTAGCGCCCCGCCGCTGCTCACCATGGCCTGCCATTGCACCGGGTGCCAGAAGATGACCGCGAGCGCCTATTCGCTGAGCGCCGCAATCCCCAGCGAAGGCTTCGAAGTCACCAAAGGCGAGCCCGTGATCGGTGGCCTGCACGGCCTGAGCAAGCATTATTTCTGCCCGCATTGCATGAGCTGGATGTTCACCCGGCCGGAGGGCATGGACTGGTTCGTCAATCTGCGCGCGACCATGCTCGATGACCCCAGCTGGTTCACGCCTTTCATCGAAACATGGACGAGAGAGAAACTGTCATTCGCCGAGACCGGTGCAGTGCACAGCTACGAGGCGGTGCCCGAAATGAACGCGTATGAGGGGCTGGTGAAGGAGTATATGGGCAGGGGGTGAACGCTCAGAAGCCCTGGAAGAGAAAATCGACGGCAGCGACGATGCGGTCGCTGTCGGCGGTAAGATCGGCGACGACGCCTGCGATCTCCTTGATGGAAATCGCACCGGTGAATTGCGTGGCCATCACGTATGGCATGTCATTGATCACGAATTGCGGATTGAGCTGCCGCATGACTTTGGGAAGAGCCTCCAATGGAAGCATTGGCGCCATGGTCCGTGTTGTCAACTCGCCAAGCAAATCGGACTGCAGATCAAGAGCAAGCGCATCGGAATGCGTGAGATTATAGACATGAAATCGAGCCATCAGAACTGTCGATATTTCTGAAACGGCAGGCCGTGCTTTTCGACATAGGCATTGGAAGCGGCAATAGCCTCAGCGTTCTCGATACGCCACAGCCGCTCGCGCTCCGCCTTTATGGCCTTCGCGATTCCATCTTCCGCCGCTCGGGATATGTTGATCTGGAGCTCGCGTGCCTGGGACACGAGACCTTCATCCAGAGACAGGTTCGCTGCTTTTCTTGGCCGCTGAGCCATAACGATCTCCCTAGCCTCATGCGCAGATCATATGCGCATAAGATGCCATTGAGAAGCGTTATTCGTCGCCCATCTTGAGCGCCGCGATGAAGGCTTCCTGCGGAATTTCCACCTTGCCGAACTGGCGCATGCGCTTCTTGCCGGCCTTCTGCTTGTCGAGCAGTTTGCGCTTGCGGGTGGCGTCGCCGCCGTAGCATTTCGCGGTCACATCCTTGCGCAGCGCCGAGATCGTCTCGCGGGCAATGACGTTGCCGCCGATCGCGGCCTGGATCGGGATCTTGAACATGTGCTTCGGGATCAGCTCCTTGAGCTTTTCGCACATGTCGCGACCGCGCTTTTCGGCGGCCGTCCGGTGCACCATCATCGACAGCGCGTCGACCGGCTCGCCGTTGACGAGGATCGACATCTTCACGAGGTTGCCCTCGCGGTGGTCGGTCAGCGTGTAGTCGAAGGAGGCATAGCCCTTCGAGATCGACTTCAGCCGGTCGTAGAAATCGAAGACGACTTCGTTGAGCGGCAGGTCGTAGGTCAGCATCGCGCGCGTGCCGACATAGGTGAGTTCGATCTGGATGCCGCGCCGGTCCTGGCAGAGCTTCAGGATGCCGCCGAGATAATCGTCGGGCGTCAGGATCGTCGCACGGATCCAGGGCTCATGGATTTCGGAGATCTTGACGACGTCTGGCATGTCGGCCGGGTTGTGCAACTCGCGCTCCGTGCCGTCGGTCATGAACATCTTGTAGACGACGGAGGGTGCGGTGGCGATGAGATCGAGGTCGAACTCGCGCTCAAGCCGTTCCTGGATGATTTCGAGATGCAGCAGGCCGAGGAAGCCGCAGCGGAAACCGAAGCCGAGGGCTGCCGACGATTCCATTTCGAAGGAGAAGGAGGCATCGTTGAGGCGAAGCTTGCCCATGGCGGCGCGCAGATCCTCGAAGTCGGCCGCATCGACCGGGAAAAGGCCGCAGAACACCACTGGTTGCGCCGGCTTGAAGCCCGGCAGCGCTTGCGCCGTCGGCCGCTTGTCCTCGGTGATCGTGTCGCCGACGCGGGTATCGGCCACTTCCTTGATCGAGGCGGTGATGAAACCGATTTCGCCGGGGCCGAGGCTGTCGACATTGACCATCTTCGGCGTCAGCACGCCGACGCGCTCGACCTGGTACTTGGCATCAGTGCCCATCATCCGGATCGTCTGGCCCTTGGTCAGCACGCCGTCGATGATGCGCACGAGAACCATGACGCCGAGATAGGTGTCGTACCAGCTGTCGACGAGCAGCGCCTTCAGCGGCGCTTTCTCGCCGCCAGGGCTCTTCGGCGCCGGCAGCTTGTGGACGATCGCCTCCAGCACGTCGGGAATGCCGAGGCCGGTCTTGGCCGAAATCAGCACGGCCTCCGAAGCGTCGATGCCGATCACTTCCTCGATCTGTTCCTTGATGCGGTCGGGCTCTGCGGCCGGCAGGTCGATCTTGTTGAGGACCGTGACGATCTCGTGGTTGTTGTCGATCGCCTGGTAGACGTTGGCGAGCGTCTGCGCTTCCACGCCCTGGCTGGCGTCGACGACGAGCAGCGAGCCCTCGCAGGCCGACAGCGAGCGCGAGACTTCATAGGCGAAGTCGACGTGACCGGGCGTGTCGATCAGGTTGAGAATGTATTTCTCGCCGTTGTTCGCCTGATAGTGCAGGCGCACGGTCTGCGCCTTGATGGTGATGCCGCGCTCGCGCTCGATATCCATATTGTCGAGCACCTGCTCGGACATTTCGCGCTCGGCAAGGCCGCCCGTTGTCTGGATCAGGCGGTCGGCCAGCGTCGATTTGCCGTGGTCGATGTGGGCCACGATCGAAAAGTTGCGGATATGGGAAAGCGGAGTGGTCGAATTGGTGCTCATGGGCGCCATATAGCAGCGCCGCCCCTTGCCGCAAAGCGGTAATTATCCCGCCGTTTACGCTATTTGCAGCTTATCGGACGCGTGTCAGACCGGCCACGTCTCCAGCCGCCAGGCCGAATCCCAAAACATCCATTCATATTGCGAGGCGCGCACGAAGACATCGGTCATCTGAGCACGTTCCACGGGCGATGCGGCGCGGGCGGCGATGTCGGTCAGCGCGATCACTTCGCGGGCTCCGGCTGCGAACTGCGGATCGCCATAGGTGTTGATCCAGGCCTGGAACGCGTTGCCCTCGGTAACAGGCCGGTTCTTGATCGCCTCGCCAACGTGCCAGTAGATCCAGAAGCAGGGGAGGATGGAGGAAAGCGCCACCGCGTAGGAACTGTGATAGGCGGTGGCCAGCAGGAAGTTCGTATAGGCAAAGCCGGCAGGCGAGGGCTCGGCTGATGCAACATCGGCGGACGAGATGCCGAACTGGGTGAGGAAGCCGGCATGCAGGCCCTGCTCCACGGTGATGGCCTTCTGCGCCGAACCGAGGAAGCGCAGAACCTGCGCATTGTCGGGCGCTTTGGCCGCAACGATGGCGAGGCATCGGGCATAATGCTTCAGGTAGAGCGCATCCTGCAGGATGTAGTGCCGGAAAACCTCAGGCGGCAGCGTGCCGTCCGAAAGCCGTTCCAGCAGCGGCAGTTGCTCGATCTCGGCCATGATTGGCGCGATCCGGTCCCAGGCGGCAGCTGTGAAGCTTCCCGTCACGTCCGTATTCTGCATGTTGCCGTCCATCCTCTTCTCCCAGAAGTGCGCCGCCATATAGCGACGGCATCGCGGTGAAAGCAAGGTAGGATACCGGTCGTATCGAGGCTTGATTCCATCATCAGATAATGTATTTCTCTTATAGTAGAAACATGGATCGGAAGATGGAACAGGAACTCGAACAGGCGATCGGCATCCGCATCCGCAAGCTGCGGCTGGAAAAGAGCCTGACGCTGGATGAGCTTGCCGAGGCCTCCGGCGTCAGCCGCGCGATGATCTCGCGCATCGAGCGGGCGGAGGCGAGCCCGACCGCTTCGCTGCTGGCAAGGATCTGCGCCGCACTCGGCCTGTCGCTCTCGGCCTTCTTCGCGGAGGAGGGGCATCAGGCCTCGCCACTTGCCCGCCGACAGGAGCAACAGGTCTGGCGTGATCCGGAGACCGGTTATCTCAGGCGCTCGGTTTCCGCTCCCGGCACCGCCTCCGATGTCGATATTGTCGAGGTCGAATTCCCCCCTGGCGCCCGCGTCAGTTTTCCCCCGCATGCCGCATCCCACGGCATGACGCAGCATGTCTGGCTGTTCGACGGCGAGCTGGAGATGACGGCGGGCGAGGCCGTCTACCGGTTGCGCCCGGGCGATTGCCTCTTCATGCCGGTCGGCGAGGGCCACGTCTTCCACAATCCAGGCAACGCGCCGGCGCGCTATTGCGTCGTGCTCGATCGCGGCGGCCGATAACGGCATTCTTTTTCAGGAGAACAACATGGCTGACATTCGTACCCTTTCCGCCGAGGAGGCCCGCGCTGCCGTTTCGGCTCTCTCTGACGTGCTGGCCGACTGCGTTGTGGGCGGCGCCTCCGTCGGCTTCATGCAGCCCTATGGGCCTGAGGATGCCGAGCCCTATTGGCTAGACGTCGCCGATGCTGTTGCCACGGGCGGCAACCTGCTGCTGGTCGCCGAGCTGGACGGCAGGATCGTCGGTACCGTCCAGGTGGGTGCCGCGCAGATGCCGAACCAGCCGCATCGCGGCGATCTGAAGAAGCTCTTGGTGCATCGTTCCGCCCGCGGGCGGGGCCTCGCCCGGCTGCTGATGGAGGCGGCCGAGCGTGAGGCGGCAAGGCGTGGCAAAACCCTGCTCGTGCTCGACACGGCAACCGGCAGCGATGCCGAGGCGATCTATCCGCGGCTCGGCTGGCAGCGCGTCGGCGTGATTCCGGATTATGCGCTGTGGCCGGAAGGAGGCTTCTGCGATACCACCCTGTTCTACAAGCGGCTCATCTGAGCAAGGACGAATCCGAAATGCGCATCATCTATTCCGAAGACCACAAGCTGCGCGATGCCAGGACTGAGCTCCATGCCGGCCAGCTGGTGACGCCGTTCGAGGCGCCGTTCCGTGCCGAGTGGATCCTCGCGGCGGTCAAGGAGGCGGGTTTCCACGATGTGGTGGCGCCCAATGCCCATGGGCTGGAAACGGCGCGTAAGGTGCATCATCCTGCCTATCTGGATTTCCTCGCCACCGTCTGGGATCGCTGGGTCGCGGCTGGTTTTACGGGCGAGGCGATCGCCAATTCCTTCGCTGTTCGCCGGACGAGCCAGCGCGTGCCCGACAATATCGTCGGCGCGATCGGTCACTATGCCAATGCCGCCGACACCTCGATCACCAAAGGCTCCTACGAGGCAGCGCTTGCCTCGATGCGCTGCGCGATGACAGGCGCCGATTGGCTGAATGCTGGCAACCGTTTCGCTTTCGCGCTCTGCCGCCCGCCCGGCCATCATGCCGGCATCGATCTCTTCGGTGGCTATTGCTTCATCAACAATTCAGGTGTTGCGGTCCAGCGTCTGCTCGATCACGGCGCGAAGAAGGTTGCGGTGCTGGATGTCGATTTCCACCATGGTAATGGCACGCAGGACCTCTTCTATCGCAGAGGCGATGTCTTCACCGCTTCGCTGCATGGCGACCCCATGCACGCCTTTCCTTATTTCCTCGGTCATGCCGACGAGGAAGGCGAGGGGGAGGGCACAGGCGCCAACCGCAACTATCCGATGCCGCCCCATACGCCCTGGGAAGTCTGGTCTTCGGCGCTTGCCGATGCGCTCACCAGCATCAAGACCTTCGGTGCGGAGGCAATTGTCGTGGCGCTCGGCGTCGATACCTTCGAACGCGACCCGATCTCCTTCTTCCAGCTGAAATCGGAGGACTTCATTCGCATGGGAGAGATGATCTCCGCCGCCGGCCTGCCGGTCCTCGCCTGCATGGAGGGCGGCTACGGCGTGCCGGAAATCGGCATCAACGTCGCCAACGTACTCGCGGGTCTGGAAGCCTGATCGCTACCTATGACCGACGAAACCGTTCTATCCCTCCCGACATCACGCATGCTGAGCTGGGCGCGCAACTCCACCATCTATCGCCTGGAGCGAAGGATGATGACGGAAAAGCAGCTTTTTGACGCCATCACCCGCAAGGCGAAGGAGAAGTTCGAGGATATCAGCGCGGCACAGCTCAAAGCCGTTGCCGATTTCGCCGTCAAATTTGCCTATGACAACAAGGTGCTCGACGACAACGCTTATGCTGAAATCAGTACCCGCTCTGCCGTGCGCGGCGGCAAATCGAAGCGCGCCATCGCCCAGAAGCTTACGGTGAAAGGCGTCTCCAGCGACAAGGTTGAGGCTGCGCTCGAGCAGGCTGACGATCTCTATGCGGCGGCGATATTTGCCCGCAAGCGCGCCTTCGGCCCGTTCCGCCGGGTCGAGCTTGACGACAAGCGAAAGGCCAAAGAGCTTTCGGCTTTCGCCCGCAGCGGCTTCAGCTTCGACATCGGCAGGAGGGTCTTCGACATGAGCGTCGAGGACGCCGAAGAGGTCATCCTTGCCGGCCGTCTTTGATATTGCATCGCCTCGGCCCAGAAGATCGCCGATCCGTGGCCGATCACTAGCTTCTTCAGCATCAGCGCTCTTGATCCCGGCATGAAAAGTTTGAATTTGGTTCTCCGCCGTCCTCGGCTTAGAACCGCGCCAGGATCGGGGGCCACATGGACATCAAGAATATAGAGACCGGGACGGATGGCGCGGCCTTGATTGCGCAGCCAGGCGTGTCGTCGTCTTCGGGCGGCTTGGCGGCCGGTGTCGCGATGTGCCTGATGTCGATGTCTTCGATCCAGGTCGGCGCGGCATTGTCCTCGTCAGCCATCGCGACCTATGGCGTTGCCGGCGCCACCTGGCTGCGGCTCGCTTTCGCGGCGATCATCCTTGCCGTTGTCGTCAGGCCTTCCCTGCTGCGTTATAGCGGCGCCCAATGGCGGGCGACCTTGCTGCTCGGCACGACGACCGCCGCCATGACGCTGTGCTTCTTTGCGGCGATCCAGCGGCTGCCGCTCGGCCTGGCGATCGCCATCGATTTCCTCGGGCCGCTCTCTGTCGCCGTCTTCGGCTATGGCCTGACCTGGCGCCTGCTCTGGCCGCTGATCGCTGCGGCTGGCATTCTCTTCCTCGCCCATGACGGCGAAGGCTGGGTCGGCAATCTCTCCGGCGTCCTGTTCGCCCTAGGCTCGGCTGTGGGATGGGCGGTCTATATCCTGCTGACGAAGAAGGTCGGCGCTGCCTTCAAGGGGCTGGAGGGCCTCTCGATGTCGCTGATCGTTGCCGGTCTCGTCGCAACCCCCTTCGGCCTTGCCGAGACAGGAGGCGCCTTCACGTTGAAAGGACTGGCGGAGGTTCTCGGCCTTGCCATCCTCGTCCCGCTCTTGCCCTATGCGCTGGAGATGGTGGCGCTGCGGCGCATGCCGTCGGCTTCCTTCGGCATCCTGATGAGCCTCGAGCCGGCGCTCGGCGCACTCGCCGGCTTTCTGATCCTGGCTCAGCCGATGACTGCGCTGCAGATGCTGGGTACGGCGCTTGTGGTGGCGGCCAGCGCCGGCGCCACCGCCTCGGCGGCAAAGACCTAGAGCACGTCGCGCAAAAGTGTCAGCGGTTTTGCGATACGACATCCGCAAAACAACGACCTGAAGCGCAAAGAGCGAACCTGAAAGATCGCGACGCACTTTAGAATAAGGATCAGGCAGGTTTGCGCTTGGGATCGTCGAGCGCCGGATTGTAGAACAGCGAAAGCGTCAGGCTCTTGGCGATCCGCTCCGCCGTCGCCATGAACCAGGACTTGGCCTCCGGCGATGGGGCGATATCGTCGAGCGTTTCGGCAAACAGCGACAGCCACTTCGGAAAGAGATCAGGCGTCAGGTTCTGAACAGTCGTATGCGCCTGCACCGGCTTGCCGCCATAGGCGCCGCTGCGGAAGGCAACGGCCGACCAGAAGCTCTTCATCTTCTCCATATGCTCCGGCCAGCGGCCGGCCAGCCTGGCGTCGAACACCGGGCCGAGATCGGGGTGCACAAGCACGCGCCCATAGAAGGTCTCGACCAGCCGGCCGATAAAGACCTCGTCGACGCCCATCGCCCGCATCTCGGCCTCCGCCCTTTCGCGGATCGCCGCGACATGGGCAGGGCGGCCCTGAATTTCATTGTCCATCGTAAACCCCGGCGCCGCGTGGTGCGGCGCTCTTCATATAGGTGCTTATGGCAGCGAGCCAAAGCCGTCCGTGCGGCTTGCGGCAATCTGTCAGCGGGCGAGCCTCAAGCACTTGACCGTCATCGCCTCGTTCTTTAGGTTTAGAATTATTCTAAATTATGGAGCGGGTCATGTTGGCGCGATTTTTCAGATCCCCGAAACGTTCATTTGAGTCGCTGTCCGAGCAGGAGATCCTGGCCCTCGCGATCGCGTCCGAGGAAGACGATGCCCGCATCTATCTCGCCTATGCCGACAGGTTGCGCCGCGAATTTCCGGCCTCGGCCAAGATCTTCGAGGATATGGCCGAGGTCGAGGATACGCACCGCAAGTCATTGATCGAAATCCATCGCCAGCGTTTCGGCGAGCGCATCCCGCTGATCCGGCGCGAGCATGTAGAGGGGTTCTATGAGCGCAAGCCCGACTGGCTGAGGGCAAATCTTTCGCTCGATGCGATGCGGCAAGAAACCGAGGCGATGGAGGATCAAGCCTACCGTTTTTATGTCGAAGCGGCAAAGCGAACCTCGGACGCCTCGACGCGCGAGCTTCTCGGCGATCTTGCCCTTGCCGAACAGGGGCATGAGGATATCGCCCGCATGCTGGGCGACAAGCATACGCCCGAGGACGTCAAGCATGCCGAGGACGAGACGGTGCGCCGGCAATTCGTCCTGACCTATGTGCAGCCGGGTCTTGCCGGGCTGATGGATGGCTCCGTCTCGACGCTGGCGCCGATCTTTGCCGCCGCCTTCGCCACGCAGGATACCTGGCAGACCTTCCTCGTCGGCCTTTCGGCCTCCGTCGGCGCCGGCATCTCGATGGGCTTTACCGAGGCCGCCCATGACGACGGCAAGATTTCCGGCCGAGGTTCCCCGGTCAAGCGCGGACTTGCCTGTGGCATCATGACGGCGCTCGGCGGCCTTGGCCACGCGCTGCCCTACCTCATTCCGCAGTTCTGGACTGCGACCATCACCGCCGCCATCATCGTCTTCTTCGAGCTCTGGGCGATCGCCTTCATCCAGAACAAATATATGGAGACGCCATTCCTGCGCGCAGCCTTCCAGGTCGTCGTCGGCGGCAGCCTGGTTCTCGGTGCCGGCATTTTGATCGGGAATGGGTGAGTTGCGGTCGGGCAAAGCCCGAGTAATCGATCCAGTGGATCGATTACAGCAGCGAACGCCCTGAGCCACGCGAAGGGCCGGGCGCCGGCAGCGCAACACTCGGCATAAAAATCGGTCGGGTGAGGCCCAAGCAATCGATCCAGTGAATCCGCAGCGACGAACGCCCGGCGAAGGCGAAGGGCCGGGATACAATTCGGCGTCTCGTTCACCAAAACAGAAAAGACCGGCGAATACGCCGGCCTTTTCCGCAGTCCCCCGTTTTAACTCTTAGCGCAGTGCGCCGACCAGAACGTCGCGGCCGTTCTCGATGGTGACCCAGCGGCCGGCATTGTAGCTCGATTGACGCTTGACGAAAGAATAGGGCGTCGCAAACCACGGCTTGACATCGGAGGCGAGGTTGTCGAGCACGAAATCGCCCTCGGCGGTGCGCAGCGTCAGCACGGCATGGCCTTCGCCGTCAGGCTTGCGCACGACGGTCATCAGCAGGTCGGCAGCCGAAAAGCCGCGCTGGATCAGCATGCGGCGCTTCAAGAGCGCGAAGTCTTCGCAGTCGCCGGCCGTGGTCGGATAGGCCCAGACCTCGTCCTTGCCGTAAATTTCCTTGTCGGTCATCGGCGTGATCGTGCGGTTGACCGTGGCGTTGACCGAACGCACCAGCGACCATTTTGCCGGGGTCATCTCGACCGGGCCCGAGTTGCGGTTCGGGCCGCATTCGTTGCGGTGAATCTGACAGAAATCGTAGTGGCCGATCGGCTGCGAGGTGGCATTGCCTGTTACCATGGAAGCATTTCTGCTTGGGGCAGGTATGGCGGCCGTGGCCATCGCAAAAATGGCCATCATGGCCACAAAGATACCCTTGATCCGCACGCCCGCTCTTCCTCGCATCGCCCCTTATTTATTAACAAAGTGTTAATGGAGAGGGCCGAGAAGAGTCAATCGTTACTTCTTAGGAGGTTCTCCCAACTCGCTGACATGGTTAAAATGCAACGCGGCCGGGGACCTGTTCGGGATGCGCGGCGGGTGCCGTTCAGGCGGGCTTCTCCATATTTGCCGATGAACGGAGGATGCCCCTGACGGCGCTGACGAGGAGCGCGAGATCGCTCGCGCGGGAGAGGCGGTGGTCGCCGTCGCGAATGAGGGTCAGCACCACGTCGTCGGCGGGAAGATGCTCGACGAGTTTCATCGCATGCGCATGCGGCACGTCGGGGTCTTTCATGCCCTGGAGAATATGCACCGGGCAGCCTGTTTCGATAATGCCGTCGAGCACGCGGTTCTGGCGCCCATCCTCGATCAGCGCCCTGGTATAGATGTTCGGCTCGGGGCTATATTGCGAGCGCTCTTCGAAATAGCCGCGTTCGGCAAGCGACTTGCGCTCCTTGGCCGTCAGGTTCGGTTCGATCAGGTCGGAGGTGAAATCGGGCGCCGGCGCGATCAGTACCATCCCTACGAGCTTTGGGCCTTCGAGCTTAGGCCCGCCATGGCGCGCAAGCTCCTGCGCCAGCCTGAGCGCGATCCAGCCGCCCATCGACGAGCCGACGAGAATCACCCGTTCCGGCGCGAGGTGGCGGACGACAGCCAGCGCTTCCTCCAGCCAGCGTGAGATCGTGCCGTCGCGGAAGCTGCCGCCGGAAAGTCCGTGGCCGGAATAGTCGAAGCGGATGCAGGCGAGCCCAAGTTCCGCCGCCAGCCCGTCGAGTTCCAACGCCTTGGTGCCGCTCATGTCGGATCGGTAGCCGGACAGCCAGACGAGCGCCGGAGCCTTGTTGCCGGCTTGCGCCGGGCGGACGAGCATGGCGATCTCACGCGCGGCCTCGCCCTCGCCGACCGTCAGGAACTGCGGCTGGGTATCGGACATCTGATCGGGCATCGGCGAACCTCCTGTTGTTTTGGCCTATAAAACAGATTCTTGGCAGGCTGACAGCGGGTGATTTTTCCGCTAAAGGATGATATTGACTCCGTTGCAGCAATGACGCGACACGTTTGTGCACCCTGGATATGGGAGCGCGAGGCTGCAACGTTCCGAAACAACGCGAGGAGAATACGACCATTCGCAGACCTTTTAAGACCGATGCGCCCGTGAAGGACGGACCGCGCTCGAACCGTGAAATCCGCATTCCCAAAGTTCAGCTGATCGGGGCGAACGGTGAGAATTTGGGCATCGTGCCTACCGACCAGGCCCTGAGAATGGCGGAAGAAGCCGGCCTCGATCTCGTCGAAATTTCCCCCAATGTCGAACCGCCGGTGTGCAAGATCCTCGATCTGGGCAAGCTGAAATATGCAAACCAGAAGAAGGCTGCCGAAGCGCGCAAGAAGCAGAAGATCGTCGAAGTCAAAGAAATCAAGATGCGTCCGAACATCGACACCCATGATTATGAGGTGAAGATGAAGGCGATGGGTCGCTTCTTCGACGAAGGTGACAAGGTCAAGGTGACGCTGAAGTTCCGCGGCCGTGAAATGGCCCACCAGGAACTCGGCATGAAGCTGCTGCAGCAGGTCAAGGCCGATACGACCGAGGTCGCCAAGGTCGAAGCCGAGCCCAAGCTCGAAGGCCGCCAGATGATGATGGTGCTGGCGCCGAAGTGAGCGCCAGGCACTTTTTCGCCCAAGGCCGTCCGCAAGGGCGGCTTTCGTGCTTTCGGGTCACGTGAAGATTCCTCCTGCGGCCCCGTTGCACTTTCATGACGCTGCGGTTATAAGCGCGCGTCCGAACTGACCGGCAGGGCATGCCGTGGCAGTTTCGAATGCTTGCGGGACGGTTCGTCGCCGATGCCGCAGATCAACAACAAACGCTCCCGCACCTTGTTGCGACGGCCGGAGAACCGGACTTCGCGAGGAGGGCTTTTTGATGAAGCGCGCAGGGAGGACAGAAGGAGTAGCAAAATGCCCAAGATGAAGACGAAGTCCTCTGCCAAGAAGCGGTTCAAGATCACCGCAACAGGCAAGGTCAAGGCTGCCGCTGCCGGCAAGCGCCATGGCATGATCAAGCGTACCAACAAGTTCATTCGCGATGCACGTGGCACCATGGTTCTCGCAGAACCGGATGGCCGCAAGGTTATCAAGAATTACCTGCCGAACGGTCTCTGAGACTCGTCCGCGAACGCTAGATTTAAGGAGATCATGATATGGCACGTGTAAAAAGAGGCGTCACCTCTCACGCCAAGCACAAGAAGGTTCTGAAGGCCGCAAAGGGCTTTTACGGCCGCCGCAAGAACACCATCCGTACCGCCAAGGCCGCTGTCGACCGTTCGAAGCAGTACGCCTACCGCGACCGCAAGGTCAACAAGCGCAACTTCCGTGCGCTTTGGATCCAGCGCATCAACGCCGCTGTGCGCGAATTCGGCCTGACCTACGGCCGCTTCATCGACGGCCTGAACAAGGCTGGCATCGAAGTCGACCGCAAGGTTCTCTCCGACATGGCGATCCACGAGCCGGAAGCATTCGGCGCGTTGGTCAACGCTGCCAAGAAGGCTCTTGAGTATCTCAAGGAAGCCGGCACGGCGAACGAGTTTGAAGGCGCGGTCAAGTAACCAGCGCTTCCCAAGCTTTGAATTTTTGATTTTGGGAAACCCGCGCTGGTTTGGGCTAGCGCGGGTTTTTCTTTCTTTATATTCCTGGCGCCGGCCGGCGCCGCCTGCCTCCCGATCGCCCGCCTGATACTGGACGGAAAGAAGTGACAATGTCAGATATCGACCAGCTCAACGCATCGCTGCTCGCCGAAATCGCCGCCGCCAATGACGAGATGGCGCTCGAAGCCGTGCGCGTTTCCGCCCTCGGCAAGAAGGGCTCGATCTCCGAACTCCTGAAGACGCTCGGCGCCATGACGCCGGAAGAGCGCCAGACCAAGGGCGCGGCGATCAACGTTCTGAAGAATGCGGTGACCGAGGCGCTCGCCGCCCGCAAGACAACGCTCAAGCAAGCGGCGATCAATGCCCGGCTGAAGGCCGAGACGGTCGACGTCAGCCTGCCGGTGCGCTCTTCGCCGGCCGAACGCGGCCGCATCCATCCGATCAGCCAGATCGTCGACGAGATCACCGCGATTTTCGCCGACATGGGCTTCTCGATCGCCGAAGGTCCCGACATCGAGACCGATTATTACAATTTCACCGCGCTGAATTTTCCCGAAGGCCATCCGGCCCGCGAGATGCACGACACCTTCTTCTTCAACCCGGATGAGAATGGCGAGCGCAAGGTGCTGCGCACCCATACCTCGCCGGTGCAGGTGCGCACCATGGAGACGCAGAAACCGCCGATCCGCATCATCATTCCCGGCAAGACCTATCGCCAGGACAGCGATGCCACGCATTCGCCGATGTTCCATCAGGTCGAAGGCCTGGTCATCGACAAAAAGGCCAATGTCGCCAATATCCGCTGGGTGCTCGAGGAATTCTGCAAGACCTTCTTCGAGGTCGACAGCGTGACGATGCGGTTCCGCCCGTCTTTCTTCCCGTTCACCGAGCCTTCCTTCGAGGTCGATATCCAGTGCGACCGTTCCGGCCCGATCGTCAAGTTCGGCGAAGGCACCGACTGGATGGAGATCCTCGGCTGCGGCATGGTTCACCCGAACGTGCTGCGTTACGGCGGCCTCGATCCGGACGAATATCAGGGTTTTGCCTGGGGCATGGGCCTCGATCGCATCGCCATGCTGAAATACGGCATGCCCGACCTGCGCGACTTCTTCAACGCCGACGTCCGCTGGATGACGCATTACGGCTTCCGCCCGCTCGACATGCCGACGCTGTTCGGCGGCCTCAGCGCTTGAACGGAGAATTGAAACGATGAAATTCACGCTCTCCTGGCTGAAAGAGCATCTGGAAACGGATGCCACGCTCGATGAAATCTGCACCCGCCTCACCCAGATCGGGTTGGAAGTGGAGGATGTCGATGACAAGGCGGCGTTCAAGCCCTTTGTCATCGCAAGGGTTGTCTCGGCGGAAAAACATCCCCAGGCCGATCGCCTGCAGGTGCTGATGGTCGATACGGGTTCCGGCGCACCGGTCCAGGTCGTCTGCGGTGCCCCGAATGCGCGCGCCGGCCTCGTCGGCGCCTTCGCCGCACCCGGAACCTATGTTCCCGGCATCGACGTGACGCTTGCCGTCGGCAATATCCGCGGCGTCGAAAGCCGCGGCATGATGTGCTCGGAAAAAGAACTTGAGATTTCCGACAACCACGACGGCATCATCGACCTTCCGGAAGACGCGCCTGTCGGTACGAGCTACGCCGCCTATATCAATCTCGACGATCCGGTTATCGAGATCAACCTGACGCCGAACCGTCCGGACTGCACGTCGATCCACGGTATCGCCCGCGATCTCGCAGCCTCCGGCCTCGGCACGTTGAAGACGCGGCCCGCGCCGTCCTTCGCCGTCGAAGGCGAAACGCCGGTCAAGCTGACGCTCGATCTCGACGATGCAAAGCTGTGCCCGGGCTTCGGCCTCCGGCTCGTTCGCGGCGTTAAGAATGGCCCGAGCCCGCGCTGGATGCAGCAGCGGCTGCTCGCCATCGGCCTGCGCCCGATCAATGCGCTCGTCGATATCACCAACTACATGACCTTCGACCAGGGCCGGCCGATGCACGTCTTCGACGCCGCCAAGGTCAAGGGCAACCTGACTGTCCGCCGCGCCAGGGAAGGTGAGACCGTGCTGGCGCTCGACCAGCGCGAATACAAGCTCGGTCCGAACAATGTCGTCATCTCCGACGAGGACGGCATCGAGTCGATCGGCGGCATTATGGGCGGCGAACATTCCGGCTGCGATGAGAACACTGTCGATGTGCTGATCGAGTCCGCTCTTTGGGATCCGATGAACATTGCCAAATCAGGCCGCAGCCTTGGCATCATCACCGATGCCCGCTACCGCTTCGAACGCGGCGTTGATCCGGAATATATGGTTCCCGGTCTGGAACGCACGACGGAACTGGTTCTGGAACTCTGCGGCGGTACGGCCGCCAGGGCAGAAGTTGTCGGTTACAAGGGTTACGAGCCGAAGATCGTCGAGTTTCCGTTTTCCGAGGTCAAGCGCTTGACCGGCCTCGAAATTCCCGCCGAAGAGATGAAGCAGATCCTGAGCCGGCTAGGCTTCGTGGTTGCCAAGGGCACCGGCGATGTAGGCTCCTGCTCCGTCGCTGTTCCCTCCTGGCGCCCCGATGTCGATGGCAAGGCCGATCTCGTCGAAGAGGTCATGCGCATTCATGGCGTTGACAACATCAAGCCGGCGCCGCTCGAAAGCCATGCTGCCGTCAATGGCCGCATTCTGACGACGCTGCAGATCCGCACGCGCGCTGCCAAGCGCGCGCTTGCCTCGCGCGGCATGCTGGAAGCCGTCACCTGGTCCTTCATTCCGGAAGACCAGGCAAAGCTCTTCGGTGGTGGTTCTCCGGCCCTCAAGCTTGCCAACCCGATTGCCGCCGAAATGTCGGATATGCGCCCCTCGCTGCTGCCCGGCCTGCTGACGGCTGCCCAGCGCAACGCCGATAAGGGCTATGGCGACGTGGCAATCTTCGAAGTGTCCGGCACCTATGAAAACGACACGCCGGAAGGCCAGCGGCGCGTCGCTGGCGGCATCCGCCGCGGCACGGCCTCGCTGTCAGGCGCCGGCCGCATGTGGTCGAATACGGCTAAAGGCGGCGGCAAGCCGGTCGACGTCTTCGACGCCAAGGCCGATGCGCTCGCCGTCATCGAAGCCTGCGGCCTGCCGATGGGCAATATCCAGATCGAGCAAGGCGGGCCGGAATGGTATCATCCCGGCCGCTCCGGCACGATCAAGATGGGGCCGAAGGTCGTGCTCGGCTATTTCGGCGAATTCCATCCGCTGACGCTGGAAGCACTCGATGTCTCCGGGGCGCTGTGCGGCTTCGAAGTCTATGTCGACGCCATGCCGGAAGCCAAACGGAAGGCGACGCGCACCAAGCCGGCGCTTGAACTATCACCCTTCCAGGTGGTCCGGCGCGACTTCGCCTTCGTCGTCGATAGGACGGTGGAATCAGGCGCCATCATCAAGGCCGCGACAGGCGCCGACCGCAAGCTCATCACGGGCGTCAACGTCTTCGACATCTTCGAAGGCGCGTCGGTCGGTGAGGGCAAGAAGTCGGTAGCGATCGAGGTTCAGATCCAGCCGGTCGAGCGCACGCTGACGGACGAGGATTTCGAGGCGCTGACGCAGAAGATCGTGGCGAGCGTGACGAAATTCACCGGCGGCGTCCTGAGAAGCTGATCCTTACGGGTCTTTGCCAAGCATAAAGGACCGGCCGAGATGGCCGGTCTTTTCAACCGGTGTCCGTCTCTCAAAGATGGAGATGGTAGAGCTTGCTGACGATCGTCCATCGACCGTCGATCTTCAGCAGCGAGAGATAATCGGTAAAGCGCATTCCGGCGAAATCGTCGGTAACTTTGACGCTGGCCGCATCGCCCTCGACATCGACGCTCTGAATATCCATGAAGGGCTGCGTGCCGGGCGGCGCGGGCTCCTCGGCCAGGATCGCCGCGATGAATTCGTCCCGCGTCAGCCATTCGATGGCATTCTGGTAATAGCCGACGATCGAGCTTTTCGGGTGAAAGGCCTTTTTCAAGGCTGCCTCGTTGGCGAAGGCCATGCCTTCGACATAGAGGTGAACCGTCTGTTCGACTGCCTGCCTGTCCGACATGTTTTCATCCCGTTGCTTGGGATGAGGTTAAATAGCTTCGCCGGCCGCGAAGGCAAGCCCGGCCGAGTGCAACCGGCCGGGCTTCCTGTCTCAAAGGTTCGTCATTGCAAGCGAGGCATCCGAATAGCGCTTGCCGGCCACCTGTGCGGCGGGGATCGCCTCGCTAAGCTGCTCGAGTTCCGCAGCACTCAGCGTGATATCGGCTGCGGCGGCGTTCTGTTCGAGGTGGTGAAGCTTGCGCGCGCCGGGGATCGGCACGATGTCGTTCCCCTGGCTCAGGACCCAGGCCAGCGCCAGCTGCGCGGCCGTCACGCCTTTCTCGGCTGCAAGCTCTTCGAGCGTCGCGACGAGGGTCGCGTTGGCGTCGAAATTCCCAGCCTGGAACCGCGGCACCTGCCGGCGGAAATCGTCGGCGGCGAGATCCTCCACTTTGCGAATCGCCCCGGTCAGGAAACCGCGGCCGAGCGGGCTGTAGGGCACGAAGCCGATGCCGAGTTCGCGGCAGGTGGCAAGCACCTCCTCTTCCGGGTCGCGCGTCCACAGCGAATACTCGCTCTGAAGGGCGGCGATCGGATGGACCGCATGCGCGCGGCGGATGGTGGCGCTGCCGGCTTCCGAAAGGCCGAGCGCGCGGACTTTCCCTTCCCTAACCAGCTCGGCCATGACGCCCACCGTCTCTTCGATCGGCACGTTGGGATCGACCCGATGCTGGTAAAGGAGGTCGATGGTCTCGATGCCGAGGCGCTTCAACGAAGCCTCGGCGACTTCTCGCACATGGGCGGGGCGGCTGTTGACGCCGGCGATGGCGGCCGCACCCTTCTGGCTGGTATCGATCTTGAAGCCGAACTTGGTGGCGATCACGACGCGGTCGCGGAATGGCTTCAGCGCCTTGCCGAGAAGAACCTCGTTGGTGAAGGGACCATAGACTTCGGCGGTGTCGAAAAAAGTGACGCCGAGATCGACGGCGCGCTGCAGGGTCCTGATCGATTCCGCTTCGTCGCTGACGCCATAGGCAAAGCTCATGCCCATGCAGCCAAGGCCGACGGCAGAGACGGTAAGATCGTTTCCGAGTTTTCGGGTTTTCATGTTGCGCTCCTTTGAGCTGATCTGCACCGCGGTGGGATCGTTGCGGTACAGACAGACCATATCGGTCTCCAATCAATCGGAAAATACGTGCAGTTTCTAACAGCCTGTTCTATCATTTCGATCAATGAATAGAACGCAGCTCTCCCAACTCGCCGTTCTCGCCGCGGTCTCGGAGCATCGCAGCTTCCGGGCTGCAGCCAGAGAACTCCTCGTCGCGCCGTCGGCGGTCAGCCATGCGATCTCGAGCCTGGAGGAAAGCCTGGGCGTGCGGCTCCTGGCGCGCACCACCCGGAGCGTCGCGCCGACGGAGGAAGGCCGGCTGCTTCTCGAAAGGCTCCGCCCGGCGCTCGAGGAGATCGCCGTTGCATTGGAGGTTGTCACCGACGCGCGCGACAAGCCCGCCGGAAACCTGCGCATAACCGCGCCGCGCTTCGCCTCCGATATCCTGCTCGCCACGCGCCTCGGCGATTTTCTCAACCTCTATCCCGATATCACGCTGGAGATCGCCAACGAGGACGGCTTCACCGACATTGTCAAGGAGGGGTTCGATGCCGGCATCCGGCTGGAGGAGAGCCTGGAGGCTGATATGATCGCGGTCAGGATCTCCCCCAACCTGACGACGGTCATCGCCGCGTCGCCGGAATATTTCGAGCGCTATCCGAAACCGGAGCATCCCCGCGATCTCGTCCGTCATCGCTGCATCAAGCGGCGCTTCACCAACGGCTCGATCTATCGCTGGGAATTCGAAAAGGACGGGCAGGAACTGGTCGTGCCGGTCGACGGGCCGCTGATCGTCAGCGAGGATCGCCTCGCTCTGCTTGCGGCGCTGAACGGCGCAGGCCTTGCCTATCTCTTCAATATGCGGGTGCATTCCGAACTGGCGGCCGGCAGGCTTGTGCGGGTGCTGGAGGATTGGTGCGCGCCCTATCCCGGGCCGTATCTTTATTATCCCAGCCGGCGGCAAATGCGGCCGGCGCTGCGCGTCTTCATCGATTTTTTCAGATATGTCGAAAAGGATACGGGCGGGCGGGGCTAGGACAGCCGCCCGTATCCTTCATTCCGTCAGGCAGCTTTCGCCTTCTGGTTTGCCGCCGTGGTGGCGAGCCGGGAGAGGGTCTTGTCGGTCGCCGTTTCCTCCTGCAGCGTCTGGTCGAGCAGGGTGACGACATCCTTGAGGCCGAGCGTCGCAGCCCAGGTTTTCAGCGTGCCGTAGCGGGCAATCTCATAATGTTCGACGGCCTGGGCAGCCGAGATCAGGCCGGCATCTAGCGCCTGCGTGCCCTTGAATTCATCCATGATTTCCTCGCCTTCGGCGATAATGCCCTGGATCGCCTCGCAGGTCTTGCCCTGGGCGCGTTTGCCGATCTTGTCGAAAACCTGCTGCAGGCGCTCGACCTGGCCTTCGGTCTCCTCGCGATGCTTCTCGAAGCCCGCCTTCAGTTCGGAGGATTGCGCCGCGCGCGCCATCTTCGGCAGGGCGCGCAGAATTTGCCGCTCGGCAAAATAGATGTCCTTCAGCGTGTCGTAGAAGAGATCTTCCAACGTTTTTTCCTTGGCCATTTTCTCGATCCTTGTTTTGGGGGAAACCGCGCGAAGCGGCGACACATTAAGAAGCGAAGACCACGCAAATTGTTCCCGATCGTTTTCGAGTGGACGGGAAATGCGCCGCAGGCGATGATTCTCAGGTCGACAGTGAGGAGAGAAAGCCATGCGGAAGCCGGGTTCGATGAAGGGTCTGGAGGATCTCGGCCGCGTGCGGCTGTCACAGAACTTCTTCCTCCGCGATTTCCTGCATTCCGAAATCGCCGATTTCTACCGCATTCCCAATATCCCCGAGGATCCCGATCTGGCGATCGAGGCGGGCCGCAGGCTCTGCGAGGAATTGTTGGAGCCGCTGGAGGCGACGTTCGGGCGTCTGCATATCCGCTCCGGCTATCGTTCGCCTGAGGTCAACAGGTTCGGCAACGAGAACAATCTGAACTGCTCGACCAATGCCGGCACTGCTGCGCATCACATCTGGGATATGAGGGACTTTGACGGCTGCATGGGCGCTGCGGTCTGTATTGTCGTGCCGTGGCTGGTCGACCGCTACCGCGACGAAAGCGACTGGCAGCGGCTCGCCTGGTGGATTCACGATCACCTGCCTTATGCCTCTGTCTGCTTCTTCCCCAAGCTGTGGGCCTTCAATATCCAGTGGCACGAACGGCCGAAACGGGTGATCCAGAGTTATGTCAGCCCGCGCGGCATCCTCACCAAGCCGGGTATGGCGAACTGGGAAGGGGACCATTCCGAATGGTACGAAGGCTTTCCCGCGCTTACAGCGCCGCGCGTCTTCTGATTTAAGGAATTATGCCGTGAAGCTGATGCGATAGCGGATGTGACCGTCGCTCTCGACATAGCTGTCGTAGAGCGCTCGCGCCGTCTTGTTCTGCTCGCTCGTATGCCAGTAGAGCCGCGACCAGCCCTTCGCCTTGCAAAGCCCAATGAGATCATCCATCAGCGCCCGCCCGACGCCTTTGCCGCGGGCATCGGGATCGACGAACAGGTCTTCGAGATAGCAGTCCCTGCCGCGGATCCATGTGCCCTCATGCGTGAGATAGAGCGCAAAGCCCATCACCCTGCCATCGACTTCGGCCACCCGCATCGAGATCGCCGAAGCTGGATCGAAGACCCGGCGCCATGTCTGATCGGTGATGTCGGAATCGACCGTGACTTCGTAAAAGGCGAGATAGCCAGCCCAAAGTTCGCGCCAGCGGGTTTCGTCCTCGGGGCGGGCATCGCGTATCGTCACGGTCATGGTCTTCCTTCTTCAAGCGCCGGCTTCGTCGAGCAGCGCCATCGCGTCATCAGAAAGCGCAAGTGTCGCCGATTTCACCAGGCTTTCAAGCTGCGAAAGGCTGGTGGCGCTGGCGATCGGCGCCGTCACACCCTTCTTGCGCAGCAGCCAGGCAAGCGAGATTTCCGCGGGTTTTGCGCCGGTCTCGGCCGAAACCTTGTCGAGCGCGGCAAGAATGCGCAGGCCCTTGTCGTCGAAGTATTGCGAGACGCGGCCCTCGCGGGCTCTGCCCTGCGTATCGGCCTTGCTGCGATACTTGCCCGTGAGGAAACCGGCTGCGAGGCTGAAATAGGTGATGACGCCGATGTCTTCCCTGATGCAGAGGTCGGCAAGCGGCCCCTCGAAGCTCGCGCGCTCGTAAAGATTATATTCCGGCTGCAGCACGTCGTAACGCGGCAGGCCGGCCTTGTCGGCGGCCTCGAAGGAAGCCCGGAGCAGTTTTGCATCATAATTCGAGCAGCCGATAGCGCGGATCTTGCCCTGCTGCTTCAGCTTGGCATAGGCGCCGAGCGTTTCCTCGTGCGGCGTATCGGCGTCCGGCCAGTGCGAGAGATAGAGGTCGATGTAATCCGTCTGCAGCCGTCGCAGCGAATCTTCGACAGCCTTCAGGATGTAGGTCTCCTTCAGCGTCTTCCCCTGTCCCATGTCCGAGCCGACCTTGGTGATGATGACGGCCTTGTCGCGAGAAACGCTCGCCTGCTTCAGCCAACGCCCAATGATCTCCTCGGAATCGCCGCCCTTGTTGCCGGGAACCCAGGCGGAATAGACATCGGCTGTGTCGATGGTGTTCAAGCCTGCGTCGAAGAAGGCATCGAGCATGGCGAAAGATGTTTTCTCATCGGCCGTCCAGCCGAAAACATTGCCGCCGAATACGATCGGCGCGAGTGAAAGACCTGTTTTTCCAAGCCGGCGCATTTCCATGACGCTCTCCAAAATGGTGAAATGATTGAAATTGCGGAAACGGCAGAACGCCGTCTCGGAGCATGATGTTCCGGCGTAACCTAGCGCGATCCCGGCATCAGGGAAACCAAACTTCCGTGATTTCGGGTCGCGCCATTGCGCCGTAGCGGAGGCCTGAATATGGTTCGCCGACATCAGCTTTGGGAGATTGGATCATGTTGCGCTTCGGTATCATTTCAACGGCGAAGATCGGCCGCGATAATGTCGTTCCAGCAATCCAGGATGCGGAGAACTGCGTCGTCACCGCGATTGCGAGCCGCGACCTCGCGCGTGCAAGGGAGATGGCGGACCGCTTCTCGGTGCCGCATGCCTTCGGCTCCTATGAGGAGATGCTGGCCTCCGATACCATCGACGCCGTCTATATCCCCCTGCCGACCTCGCAGCATATCGAATGGTCGATCAAGGCGGCCGATGCCGGCAAGCACGTACTCTGCGAAAAGCCGCTGGCGTTGAAAGCAGCCGATATCGACGACGTGATCGCCGCGCGCGACCGCAACGGGGTCGTGGTCACCGAAGCCTATATGGTCACCTATTCCCCGGTCTGGCAGAAGGTGCGCGCGCTGATCAACGAGGGCACGATCGGTTCGCTCCGGCATGTGCAGGGCGCTTTCACCTATTTCAACCGCGATCCCGCCAACATGCGCAACGTTCCCGAGCTTGGCGGTGGCGGCCTGCCCGATATCGGCGTCTATCCCGTCATGAGCACACGCTTTTCCACCGGTAAGGAGCCGCTCTTGGTCCAGGCGATCACAGAGCGCGATCCGGACTTCGGCACGGATGTCTATTCGAGCGTCAAGGCCGACTTCGGCGATTTCGAGCTGAGCTTCTATATCTCGACGCAAATGGCCAATCGCCAGGTCATGGTGTTCCACGGCACCGACGGCTACATCGAGGTGAAGTCACCGTTCAATGCCAATCGCTGGGGCCCCGAGGAGATCGAGGTCGCCGACCGCAGCCACAATGAATCGCGCATCTTCCGCTTCCAGGACAGCCGCCAGTACCGGCGTGAGGTCGAGGCCTTCGCCCGGGCGGTGAAGAACGGCGAGGAAGAGATCGTCACGCTCGAAAATTCGAAGCTGAACCAGAAGGTGATCGACGCGATCTATCGCGCCAGCGAGAAGGATGGCTGGGAAGCCGTCTAGCGCATAACCCCGAAAATCGGAATCGATTTTCGGAAAGGATAACGTGCCACTTCAAAGTGCTGGCGCGTCTCGTTGGACGCGCGGCGCACTCGTCACTCTGCCCGAAAAACGAAGCGCGAATAGCCGAAGAAGCTGAAGAACATCGAGGCGAGGGTGGCGATCACCATGGCCGCAAGGGGCTGAAGTGCCGGCAGCGACAGCAGAAGGGCGGAATAGAGCCCATAATTGACGAGTGCCGCTGTCACCCCCACTGAACCGTAACGGAAGCCTTCGGCGGCAAGCGAACGGCCGGAGCGATCGAAGGTGAAGCTCCGGTTGAAAGCCCAGGTCGCTGCCATTGCGAAGGCGATGGCGATGAGCCGCGCCAGGAAGGGCCCGAGCGGCGTCAGATCGAGCAGCGCCGACAGGATGCCGGCATCGATGAGAAAGCCGATGCCGCCGGCAATCGCGAAGCGGACAAGCTTCTTCATGCCGCATCCGCCTTGCCGCGGCCAGTACGCGATGCAGGCGAGGCTTCGCCGATCGGCGGTTTGGCCGCGCTCGGCGTTTCCAGGCCCATATAGTGGATGCGCAGCTGCTCGGCGCGGGCGCGCGCGACGGAATCCAGGATGACGCCGGCGGTAAACAGCATGAAGGAGATCATCATCAGCGCCATCGACAGCACCCAAGTCGGCATGCGGCTGACGAGGCCTGTCGCGAAATATTCCGCCAGCACCGGCGCCATGAATCCGAGGCTTGCGAGCATGAAGGCCGCGCTGATCGTGCTGAAGAAGGCGAAAGGGCGCGTTTCCTTCATCAGCATCGCGAACATCCAGAGGATTTTGCCGCCGTCGCGAAAAGTCGAAAGCTTGGAATGCGAGCCTTCCGGCCGGCGGCCGTAATCGAGTTCCAGCTCGCTGACCGGCAGCTTCAGCCGGGAGGCATGAACGGACATCTCTGTTTCGATCTCGAAGCCGGCTGATACCGCCGGGAAGCTCTTGACGAAACGGCGCGAAAAGGCGCGGTAGCCGGAAAAGATGTCGGTGAAATCAGGGCCGAAGATCGTCCGGTAGAGTAGGTTGAAAAGCCGGTTGCCGAGCGCGTGGCCTTGACGGCCGGCATCGGCATGCACACCGCGGCGCGTGCCGACCACCATGTCGGCGCGCTCCGTCAGAAGCGTGCGCACCAGTTCCTCGGCATCGGCGGGCGCATAGGTCCCGTCGCCGTCGGCCATGATATAGATGTCAGCGTCGATGTCGGCAAACATGCGGCGCACGACGTGACCCTTGCCTTGCCGCCGCTCGCGCACGACATGCGCCCCGGCAAGCATCGCCTGCAAGGCGGTCCCGTCAGTGGAATTATTGTCGTAGACGTGGATCGCAGCCTCCGGCAGCGTCTCGCGGAAGCCCCGCACCACGGAGCCGATTGTCGCCGCCTCGTTATAGCAGGGAAGCAGGACGGCTATATCAAGATTGTCAGTACGCGATCGGGCCATGACTTTACTCGTTACACAGAAGCCATGGCGAGCCTAAACCACTCGGCGTTAATAAGACCCTATGACGCAGGCAAATTCGGCGGCCGCCGCAAGCGGCTTTACACTTTCTTGATCGGCGACGGCTAAGGTTCGAGCATCAGGAAACGGACCGCTAACCACGATGAACGCTGTGCAGCCGATCGCCATTTCATCATCTGCGACCGACGCCCCCAGGGGCGGAATACGCGGCCTGCTGACCCGCTTATGGCCTGTCGTCATCACCTATAGCGTCGTTCTCGCCGCCATTATCATCGTCACGAGGCTCGCCAGCGCCACCGATTACGTCGGCCCCGACAATGATGACGGCATGCGTCTCGTCGAAGTCCGCGATTTTCTCGCCGGGCAGGGGTGGTTCGATCTGATGCAGTACCGTCTCGGCCTTGACGGCGGTACGCTTATGCATTGGTCGCGGCTGATCGACCTGCCGATCGCCTCGTTGATCTGGTTTTTCGGTCTGTTTGCACCCCATGAGACGGCCGAGGCGTTGGCGCTTGCCGTCTGGCCGGTATCGCTCGTCCTGCCCGCCATGCTCGCCATGGCCGTTGCCGGTCGGCGTATCGGCGATATCGCCGGCATGCATATCAGCCTCGTCCTGACCGGGCTTGCGATCTACACCGGAAATCGTTTCGCGCCGGGCGCCATCGATCATCACAACGCGCAACTGGCGCTGGTGGCGACGATGACGGCGATGCTGCTGGATCCCAAGCGCCGCGGCTGGAACTATGCGGTCGCTGGCGTCGCCGCAGCCGTCGCCATCGCGATCGGTGCCGAAACGACACCCTTCGTCGCCGCCGTCTGCCTGACGATCGCCCTGCTTTGGGCGTGGGAGGGCCAGGATTTCGCCGTTGCCGCTCAGTCCTTCGGGCTGGCGCTGGCGGTCGCGATCAGCATTCTCTTCTTCGCAACGGTGCCGCCGCGGCTCTATTCGATGGTCACCTGCGACAACCTCTCGCTCGGTTATTACAGCCTGGCGGCGATCGGCGGCGGGCTTCTCCTGTTTTCAGCGGTTTTTGCGAGCCAGCTCGCCCGCCCCATCCGCTTTGCGGCGCTGGCCGTCGTCGGTGCCGGTGTTCTCGGTTCGGCGGCGGTGATCGCGCCGCAATGCCTGAGCGATCCGCTGGCCAGTCTCGATCCCATGCTGGTCGAACTCTGGCTGAGAAACATTTCCGAAGCCAAGTCGGTTTTCGCCCTGGCGCGCAGCGAACCTTTCGATATCGGCGCCTTCTATGCGGCAGGCCTGTTCGGGATCGCCGTCTGCGTCTTCCGCATCACCCGGCGCGATCGCGTTCAGATCCATCTGATCCTGTTCTTCCTGCTCGCCGTCAGCTGGGCGATCGCACTGGTCCAGGTGCGCGGCGCAACCTTCTCGAACTTGCTTTCCATCCTGCCGCTTGCCCTGTTGATCATCGATATCAGGCGCATCTCCAACAGCGACAGCGAGAATGTTGCCGCTGCCTTCGTCTATGTGGTGACGGTGCTTGCCAGCGTTCCTGCGGCCTGGGCGGTCGGCGGCGGGCTACTCTCGCTGGAGATGGAAAATGACGTGCCGAAAAAGCCGGCGGAGCCGGTAAAGGAGCATTCCTGCGCCTCGAAACAGGCGCTGGCGCCGCTTGACGGGCTTCCTGTCGGTCTCGTCTCGGCACCGTCGGAAATGGGCGTCTCAATTCTCCGCTTCACGCAAAACCGGGTTCTCTCGGCACCCTATCACCGCAATCAGGGCGGCATGCTGACGGAACTGCATATCGGTATGGCTGAGCCGCAGGAGGCGGAGGCTTTTCTGAAGGGGGCGGGTGTCACGACGCTTGCCTTCTGCCCGGATGATCCGCAGACGCGCCAACTCGCCAAGCTGAAGCCTGATGGTCTCTATGCGCAACTCGGCAAGGGGAATATTCCGCCCTATCTGGTGCCGCTTCCGAAAGCGGCGGATGCAGGCGTGCAGTTCTTTCGCTATCGGCCGGCGGCGAATTGACGCCGGCAATTTTCATGACGGGTTCGTTATTGAGAGACGCGTAGTGCGCGAAGACGCGCGCTGGCATAGAGCCCGACGACGAAGAGGATAAGGCCACCATTGTAGCCGAGGATGGCATAAACGAGCGCCAGAAGTGACACCGGTCCGGGCGAGCTTATTGCCGCCAGCGCGAATGTGATTCCGATCAGCGCGGCGATCAACGCGATCGCGGCGGCCGAGCGCGTTTGTCCGGCGCTGATGCCCAATGCTGCTGCCGTAAGAGTAATCATTTCAGCACCCTTCCCGAAGAGAACGAGGGGAAGCATAGGAAGCGCCAGCTAACAAAGATTTACCGGCCATCTTTGCCGAAAAGCCTTTGTATTGCGGTGGTTAGCAATCCCTTTCAGGTAAAACGCACATTCTAACTATCCGTTCCGCAACAAAACGAATTTACTCGATTTTGCTGTTTTTTTCTTTGCTGCAACGAGTGCATGTACAGAATGCCGGGAAACGAGCGCGTCCGACGCAACGACCGCGAACCCCTTTCGCCACCGATCTCAACGGCCGGGAAAACCGATCCCAATGCCCATGCCGACCTTCCCGTTTTCAGCGGATGGACATAGAAAGAAGGGATGAGCAACGTCTTCGACAGCGATTCGCCTACCAACCTTGCCGAATATTCGGTTTCGGAGCTTTCCGGCTCGATCAAGCGCACCGTCGAGACGGCCTTCGACCAGGTTCGCGTGCGCGGGGAAATATCAGGCTATCGCGGGCCGCACTCCTCGGGACATGCCTATTTCTCGCTGAAGGACGATCGCGCCCGCATCGACGCCGTCATCTGGAAAGGCACATTCTCGCGCCTGAAGTTCCGCCCGGAAGAGGGCATGGAAGTCATCGCCACCGGCAAGGTCACCACCTTTCCGGGCTCCTCGAAATATCAGATCGTCATCGAGACGCTGGAGCCGGCCGGCGCCGGCGCGCTGATGGCGCTGATCGAGGAGCGCAAGCGCAAGCTCGGCGCCGAAGGCCTGTTCGATGCCGCTCGCAAGAAACGGCTGCCCTTCATGCCGAGGGTCATCGGGGTCGTTACCTCGCCGACCGGCGCCGTCATCCGCGATATCCTGCATCGCATCTCCGATCGTTTTCCGGTCCATGTCATCGTCTGGCCGGTGAAGGTGCAGGGGGAGGGGTCCGGCGAGGAGGTGGCAAACGCCATCCGTGGCTTCAATGCGCTGGAGCCGGCAGGCGCGATCCCGCGCCCTGATGTGCTGATCGTCGCGCGCGGCGGCGGCAGCCTGGAGGATCTCTGGAGCTTCAACGACGAGGTCGTCGTGCGCGCCGCCGCCGAAAGCCGGATACCGCTGATCTCGGCCGTCGGTCACGAGACGGATTGGACGCTGATCGATTATGCCGCCGATGTCCGCGCCCCGACGCCGACGGGTGCTGCGGAAATGGCGGTGCCGGTCAAGGCCGAGCTCGAAGCGCAGGCGGCCGCTCTTGCCGCACGCCTGCAGGGCTGCATAAACCGCCAGATGGATCAGCGCCGCCAATCGGTGCGCGCGCTGATGCGGGCATTGCCGTCGCTCGACCAGTTGCTGGCGCTGCCCCGCCGCCGCTTCGACGAGGCTGCCGCAGGGCTCGGCCGCGGGCTGGAACTCAACACCATCAACAAGCGTCGCGGCTTCGAGCGTGTCGCCTCGCATCTGCGCCCTGATGTGCTCTCCAACCGCATCACCGAGCGCCGCCAGCTTCTGAGCGAACGCATGGCGCGGGCCGAACGCACCGTCGAGCGCCTGCTCGACCGTTCGAAGTCCCGCATCGACCGCGCCGAGGCAATCCTCGCCTCGCTGCCCGCTCGGCTGAAGACCCAGACCGGCCGCGGCCGCGAGCGGCTCGGCAACCTTTCGCGCCATGCAGATACGGCGATCCGTCATCAGCTGACACGTGCGCGCGCCGAGCTTTCCGCGCAAGATCGTGTGCTGCAGTCGCTGTCTTACAAGAACGTGCTGAAGCGCGGCTACGCTGTCATTCGCGATGAGGATAACAGACCGGTCTCACAAGCTGCGGCACTCTCTGCCGGCATGGGCATTGCCATCGAATTCGCCGATGGTCGCGTCGGCGCCATGACCACGGAAGGCGGCAATCCTCCCGTCGGCGCGAAGAAGCGCGGCGCAAAATCCGCAGAACCGCCGAAGCAGGGAAGCCTGTTCTGACGATGCGGATCCTGCTGTTGCTCGCCCATCCGCTGCCGGAAAGTTTTGCCGCCTCGGTGGCCCGCACCGCCCGCGAAGCATTGGAAGCCTCCGGCCATATCGTCGATCTGCTCGATCTCTACGCCGAGGATTTCGATCCGCGTCTCTCCGAGGCCGAGCGCCGTGGTTATTTCGATGTGCCCTACGACACTTCAGCCGTTGCCGGTATCGCTGATCGGGTGAAAGCGGCCGATGGGCTCGTCCTTGTCTTTCCGCAGTGGTGGTTCAATTTCCCGGCCATCCTGAAAGGGTTCTTTGATCGCATCTTCGCGCCCGGCGTGGCCTTCACCCATGATGCCGCCGGCGGCCGCATCGTGCCTGAGCTCACCAATATCAGACTGCTCTATGCGCTGACGACGACGGGCTCGCCGTGGTGGCTGGTGCATCTCTATATGGGCAATCCCGTCCGTCGCCTGCTGAAGCGCGGCATTGCCAATTTCTGCTCGAAGAAGCTCGTCTTCCGCATGCTGAGCCTGCACGATATGGATCGCGCGACGGAGGTTAAGCGCAAGGCGCATCTGGAACGCGTCCGCAAGGCGCTCGCCGCTGTCGTCTGACTATTCGAAATCGGACAGGAATTTCTTGAGCAGCCGGTCGAATTCGGCCTTGTCTTCGGCTGTCAGATTGCGCGTCAGCCGATGCTGGTTGGCGACATGGGCGCCGACCGCTTCTTCCACGGTCGCAAACCCTTTCCCGGTCAGCGCGATCAGCACGCTTCGCCTGTCCTCGGGGTTGAGCATGCGCTCGACGAAACCCGCCTTTTCGAGCTGGTCGATCCGGTTCGTCATCGTGCCGGAACTCACCATGGTCATGTCGAGCAGCTCTCCGGGCGACAGCCGGTACGGCGCTCCGGAGCGGCGAAGCGTCGCCAGCACATCGAAGGCGGAGGAGGAGAGCCCGTGTTTGAGAAGCACTTCGTCCACTTCGCGGCCGATATGCGTCGTCAGCCGCTTCAGCCGGCCGAGGATGCCCATGGGTTCGACATCCAGCTCCGGCCGCTCGCGCCGCCATTGCGCCAGGATCCTGTCGACGTGGTCTTCCTTGGTTTTGTCCATGTCACATCGATATCAGCGGATCTCTTGACGTCAAGATAAAATGCGCTATCGTGGATTTATCTTGAAGTAGAGATTCTTGAGATGAAGAAAAATTTCCGCTACGCCGCCGACGTGTTGATGACAGCGATTGCGCCTGCGATCTGGGGCAGCACCTATTTCGTCACGACGTCCTTCCTGCCACATGGCTATCCGCTGACGGTCGCGATGCTGCGCGCACTACCGGCCGGCCTGCTTCTCTTGCTGATTGTTCGGAAACTGCCGACAGGCGTCTGGTGGGGTCGCGCCTTCATTCTCGGCGCGCTGAACTTCTCGTTTTTCTGGGCGATGCTCTTCGTTTCGGCCTATCGCCTGCCCGGCGGCGTAGCGGCCACGGTCGGCGCCGTGCAGCCGCTGATCGTCATTGCGCTCTCGCGCCTCTTCCTAGGCAAACCGATCCGCTTCCTTGCCGTCATTGCCGGCCTGATCGGCATATCAGGCGTCGGACTGCTGGTGCTGACGCCGAATGCGGCGCTCGATCCCGTCGGCATCGTCGCCGGTCTTGCAGGCGCGGTCTCCATGGCTTTCGGCACGGTGCTGACCCGCCACTGGCAGCCGCCGGTCTCCAGCCTGACCTTTACTTCATGGCAATTGACTGCAGGCGGCGTCCTGCTCGTGCCCGTCGCCCTCTTCCTTGAGCCGGCACTGCCAGTGCCGACGGCGGCCAATATCCTCGGCATCGCCTATCTCGGCCTCGTCGGCGCGGCCTTCACCTATCTGCTCTGGTTCCGCGGCCTGTCACGCATCGAGCCGTCGGCCGCGGCCTCGCTCGGCTTCTTGAGCCCCGCGGTCGCGACCCTGCTCGGTTGGCTGGCGCTCGGCCAGAACCTGACGCCAGCCCAGCTTTCAGGCCTTGCCATGGTGCTGGTCAGCGTCTGGCTCAGCCAGCGCAGCCTGATGGCGAAGGCGGGCGTTGTTACGCCCACTCGCCCTGCCGCATCACCGGAACCCGTGCGCCGTCCGGCTTGATGCCGTCGATATCGACCTTGTCGGAGCCGATCATCCAGTCGATATGGATGAGGCTCGAATTGCCACCCTGCGCCTTGATCTGCTCCTGGCTGAGTTTCGCGCCGTCGAGGAAGCACTTGGAATAGCACTGGCCGAGCGCGATGTGGCACGAGGCGTTTTCGTCGAACAGGGTGTTGTAGAACAGAATGCCGCTGGCCGAGATCGGCGAGGAATGCGGCACGAGCGCCACTTCGCCAAGCCGGCGCGCGCCCTCGTCGGTATCGAGCACCTTGTTCAGCACCTCTTCGCCGCGCGAGGCCTTGGCCTCGACGATGCGGCCGCCCTCGAAGCGCACCCGGATATTGTCGATCAGTGTACCCTGATGCGAAAGCGGCTTGGTGCTCGACACATGACCTTCGACGCGCAGTGCATGCGGCGTGGTGAAGACTTCCTCGGTCGGGATATTCGGATTGCAGGTGATGCCGTTCTTGGCCGCGGAAGCGCCGCCATGCCATTCGTGCCCATCGGCGAGGCCGACCGTCAGGTCCGTGCCCGGTCCCCTAAAATGCAGTGAAGCGAAGCGCTCGCCGTTCAGCCAGGCGGAACGCTTGGCAAGGTTGGCATTGTGTTCGGCCCAGGCGGCGACAGGATCGCTGAGATCGACGCGGGAAGCGGCAAAGATCGCCTTGGCGAGCTTGGCGATCGCAATCGGTTCGGGATCGTTCGGGAAGACTACCTTCGCCCAGGACGGGTTGGGGTAGGAGACGATGTTCCAGTTGATATCGAAATTCGAGATCTTCTCCAGCGCCGGCTTGTAGGCGGTTGAGGTGGCGCGGTTGGCGCGGCCGACCTTGCCGGCATCCTGCTCGGAGAGCAGCATCGGATTGTCGCCGGCGATTGCGAGACGCGCCGCACCATTGTCATAGGCCTTTGCCATGCCCTCGTAGAGCCAGCCGGAGGCGCGGTCGAAGCTCTCGTCGCTGCCATACTGATACCGCGCCAGCGTCGTTTCCTCGTCGGAATAGAAGGCGGTCACCAATCCGGCGCCGGCCTGATAGGCGTGTTTGGTGATGAGGCGCACCAGCGGCAGCGCCACGACAGGTGACGTAATCACCAGGTCCTGACCCTTCTGCAACTGCAGGCCGACCTTGATGGCGACTTCCGCAAGCTTCTCCAGCTTGACGGGATCAACGGTGTTCTGGCTCTGGGGCATGAAAGTCATGGTTCAACCTGCCTTCTGTATTTACGGTGGGAGGCTGGAAGACTTAGACCCGTTTGCGGCGAAAATGAAGGGCGCCGCTTCGGAATTGAAGGCGGCCGGACGCATGTTCCCGGCCGCCTATGCGCACTTCAAGCGGCGGCGGGCAGCCTGAGCAGGATCGAGTTATGCTTCTCGAGGAACTCCGTCAGCCGCTGCGGATAATCTTCGCCGACCGCGTTTCGGACACTCGCGCGCTCGGACAGCGCCTTGCGCCAGCGCTTGACCCGCTCGAGCCCGTCGAAGATTCCGCTGTCGCCGAGCGTGTCGAAGAGATCGAAGTAACGGAAGATCGGCGCGAAGACGGCGTCGACCAGGCTGAAGCTGGCTCCGGCGAAATACGGCCCCTCCGCCAACGCCCCCTCGATCGTCGCGAATTTGGCGGCGAGTGCCTTGCGCTTGGTCTCCAGTTGCGTCGCATCCTGAGCCGTCTCATAGCCCCAGAGGTCGGAAAGCACGGACGACCCGAATTCCATCCAGCCACGGTGGCGGGCTCGCGTCAGCGCGTCGGCGGGATGCAGGGCCGCACCCGCCTGCGTTTCCTCCAGATATTCGCAGATGACGCTGCTTTCGAACAATACGGCCTCGCTTCCGTCTTCCCCTTCGATCCTGAGCAGCGGCACCTTGCCGAGCGGCGATATTTTCAGGAACCAGTCCGGCTTGTTGGCGAGATCGATATTGATGCGCTCGAACGGCACGCCCTTTTCGAGAAGCGCGATAGCGGCGCGCTGCACATAGGGACAGAGATGATGACTGATAAGGGTAAGCCTGCTCATGAAAGTCTCCTGGCGGTTTGCAAAGAATCGGACGGTCAAAATCTATGCAAGTGCATCTAATATCGCTTGCCGCAGAATTCAAGATAGATGTAATTGCATTTATGTCGGAAAATATACCGAAACCGAGCGAAGCCGCCGTCTCAGCCTGGACGCGCATCATGCGCGCCCGCGAACGGCTGCTTGCTGCGATCGAGGCCGACTTCAAGACGGCCGGCATGCCGCCGCTTGCCTGGTACGACGTACTCTGGGAATTGGCGCGCGCGCAATCCGGCAAGCTGCGTCCCTATGAGATCGAGGAGCGGACGTTGCTGGCGCAGTATAATCTGTCCCGCCTGATCGACCGGCTGGCGAAAGAGGGCCTGGTCCGGCGCGAGGTCTTCGCTAGGGATGGCCGCGGGCGCTGGGTGGTGATTACCGATGCCGGCCGAGAGCTTCGTGAGCGCATGTGGGCCGTTTATGCCAGGTCGATCGAAACCAATATCGGCTGCAAGCTCTCCGAAAGCGAGGCGAAGGCGATCGCCGGCCTGCTCGACCGCTTTCTCTAGTTCGAGAGCATGATGTCGCCTGAAAACCGCTTACACTTTTGGGCAACATGCTCTGATCAGGCGATCAGTGACGCGGCGACGGCTTTCAGCGCCTTCAACGCATCCTTGGGATCGAGCCTTACCTGCAGCCCGCGTTGGCCGCCATTGATATAAACGAGCGGTTCAGCAAGGGCGGCCTCCTCGATCGCCGTCGGCACGGTCTTCTTCTGGCCGAACGGGCTGATGCCGCCGACATGATAACCCGTCAGCCGCTCCGCATCGGCAGGCTTCATCATGTTGGCCGACTTGCCGTGAAAGGCGCTCGCAAGCTTCTTCATGCTGACTTCGCGGTCCGACGGCACGACGACGCAGACCGGCTTGCCGTCCACCTCGGCCATCAGCGTCTTCAGCACCCGGTGCGGCGCCTCGCCCAGCGCCTCGGCCGCCTGCAGCCCGACACGCTCGGCGCCGGGGTCGTAATCATAGACATGGACGGTGAAGGCGACGCCTGCTTGGGTAAGAGCCTGTGTCGCGCGCGTGGTCTTGGACATCGCTCAGCGCTCGAACATATCCGCGTAGGCCTCCGGCTTGAAGCCGATCAGCAGCTTGCCCTTTGTTTCCAGCACCGGCCGCTTGATCATCGACGGCTGGTCGATCATCAGTGCGATCGCCTTTTCCCGGGTCAGGTTTTCGCGGTCGGCATCGGGCAGCTTGCGGAAGGTGGTCCCGGCGCGGTTGAGCACGGTGTCGAGACCGGCTTCGTCGATCCAGGCTTCGAGATGGGCACGGTCGATACCCGACGCCTTGTAATCGTGAAACTCATAAGCGACGCCGTGCTCTTCCAGCCACCCGCGGGCCTTCTTCATCGTGTCGCAATTCTTGATGCCATAGATGGTGATGGCCATGCTTGATCGATCTCCCTGTGATGGCAGCGAAATAACATGCACGACGGCCGGCGCAAACGCCGTGCTACTCTTATCCCTCGATCCCTTCGATCCATGCGGGATACTCGGGCGCAAAGCCGGCCTGACTCAATTCTCCAGTGCGCCGGCCCTGCGCGAAGCCTTGCTCGGGCTGCCGCAGGCAATCTTCATCAGGTCACCGCGCCGCCGCACCAGCCGGTCGGACGTCCGGGTCAGGATCAGCCCATCCTGAGGCGCATATAGCTCGATGCTGCCGCCCGGCTGCCCCGGCCGGGTGACGATTGTCGCCAGAAGATCGCCTTCTGCCATCCTCTCGCCGATGTTGCGATGAAAGAGCACGGCCCCGCCTTCATGTGCGCGGATGATCTCGACATTGTCGAGCGGCACGGCCGGACCGGAGAATACGGCTGCCGTAGCCTTCTCGCTGTTGACGATCCCGCGTGCTGCGAGGAAACGCCAGAGCCCGTCGGCATCCCTTTTCGCCAGTATCGGGTCGACGTCGCGTTTGCCGCGCAGTTCGACGGTGACGGAAAGTTTGCCGGGCAACCGGGACTGGCGCTCGCCGGGAACTTCGTACTTCCATGCAAAGCCCACGGCTTCCTCGAAGGCCGAGCTTTCGCCGTCCGAAAGCAGCACGGCTTCCATCTCGAGTGCGGCGGCGAGATCGGCCGCCTCCGGCCAGAAGGTCTCGTCGATATAGGCATATTGCAGGGATTCGTCATCGCAATGCAGGTCGAGCACGAGATCGGCTCCTAGCGCCATATGCAGCAGCTGCCGCTTCAGTCTGTCAGTAGCCGGATAATCATCGAGATCTTCGGTCAGCGTCGCCCGATCGACAAGGGGGATCAGTGGGAAATCGCGGTTGAAATTGGTGCGTGAGCCCAAGTCGAAACGGCCCTGCAATTCGCCAAAATGCGACTGCGCCGCACCGATCGGATTGGCCTGCGGCACGATGGTGATATCGCCGGCGATCCCGCCTTGGCCTTCCTGCCGCAGCCGCTCGCAAAGGAAATGCAGCAGCACCGTTCCCGGCAGTTCGCCGGCATGCAGTGCCGCCTGAATATAGACCTTCGGCGCCTTCGGATCGCTGCCCTTAAAGCGCAGCACCGGCAGCCGCCACTCCGTTCCCGGCGTATCTCCCGGGATGATGATCTCTGAAACGTCCATTTTGTCTTCGCTCCCCGGCTGCAACCCAGAAAAGGTTTCCAGAGCTTTATGCGGGTAAATCAGCCAAGCGCAAGCCGGGGTAGGCAGGACATCGTTGCCTCAGCCAAGCAACGGCCAGCGATCGATGATGTGATGTCGGTGTTTCCGAGAAGACTGTGGACGAGCAGGAATTCAGATGCCGTCCATGAAACCGGTGTGTCGAGGGTCGCCGTCGGCACGGCCTTGCGGTCGTAGAGCAGTGTCATGTGCGGCTTGAAATCGCCGCTGATATTATGCGGGAATCCGGCATTGTGCATGCTAACGCCGAGTTGGACGCGCAGTCGGGTGAGCGGTTTGCGTCCGCCTTCGCCGCAAAGCACAAGCGCTCGAGCATGCGGGAATCGCATGATCAGATCGAAGCTCATTGCGATCGGGGCACTCTCGACTGCGGCGCCGGCCTGTAGCGCCGCGAAGACCACATTCTCTGGCAGCCTCGGATAGTCGCCGACCCAGATGATTGTCACATGCAAAGTCGTCAGCCGCGGCTCGCCGGAAAGGGAGAAGGCTCGACGATAGTCATGGGCGATCGACGCCGCCTGCTGCTCGATGGCGTCAGGAGGACAGAGGGCAAAGAAAAGCTGGTGTCCATCGCCGTCGCTGTGGCCCGGCCGCCCACGCCGACTGCGGTCATGGTCGAAGTCGAAAGACATCTGGTTCATAGGATCGCAAGGCCGTCATGGCCCGCCTCGTCGTTTCCAAATGCGAGGTAGGATATTCCTGGCGGGGTGGTACATCAAGAACAAAAAGAGAACAATAATTTCCGTCGCACGCAAGAAACGGGTTGAAACAGCAGTCGCTCCATACGATTTTGTCGGTAATCGAAAACGCGGAGGCTGTGTCATGGCTGAGACTATGCACCACTATTTCATCTTCGAAACCGCGAGTGGCTTTTGCGGTATTGCCTGGAGCGACGCCGGCATCACCCGCTTCCAGCTGCCGACGAAAGCCGCGGAAGCGACCGAGCGGCTGCTGCTGCGCCGATTGCCGGGTGCCGAACCCGGAACGCCAACGCCTGACGTGCTCGAGACGGTCGCCGCCGTGAAGCGTTACTTCCAGGGCGAGGAAACGGATTTTTCCGGCGTCGAACTCGATCTTGCCGGCCAGGATACCTTCTTCCGGGAGATTTATGCGGCGGTACGGCGCGTCGGCTGGGGCCGCACGACCACTTACGGCGCGTTGGCGAAGGAGCTCGGCGTCGGGCCGGAAGCCGCCCGCGACGTTGGCCAGGCAATGGCGAAGAACCCGGTCGCTCTGATCATTCCCTGCCACCGGGTGCTCGCCGCCGGCGGCAAGATCGGCGGCTTCTCCGCTCCCGGCGGTTCGTCATCGAAGGCCCGCATGCTGGAGCTCGAAGGCGTCAACCTCGCAGCGCCGCCGCCTGCCCAGCAGTCGCTGGGTTTTTAGGCGGCGGAGGCTTTTTCGCTTTCCGTAATTCCCGGCAAAATCGCTTCGCGCTTTGCCTGGCAAACCCGCTCTACACTTTTGCTGGAATTGCTTTGCCAGTCTCTCAGCCGATCAATGCGGGCTGGCTGTCGGCCGGATGATGATCTCGCTGACATCGACGTCATCGGGCTGGCTGACGGCGTAGAGGATCGAATTGGCGATGGCCTCGGGGCTGATCGTGATCGCCCTGAAAGCCTTCATGGCTTCCCGCGCCGTCGGATCGGTGATGGTGTCGGCCAGTTCCGACGTCGTCGTGCCGGGCGAGATGACGGTGACGCGGATACGATCGGTCTCCTGCCGCAATCCGTCCGAGATCGCCCGCACTGCGAATTTCGTCGCGCAATAGACGGCGGCGGTCGGAGAGACGCTGTGGCCGCCGATCGAAGACAGGTTGATGATCTGCCCCGATCCCTGCGCCTTCATGATCGGAAGCGCCGCCGCGATCCCGTAGAGAACACCCTTGATATTGACGTCGACCATTTGGTCCCACTCGTCGACCTTGAGGGCCTCGAGCGGCGAGAGCGGCATGATGCCGGCATTGTTGACGATCACATCCAGCCGGCCGAATTCGGATCTGGCAAAGCCTGCGAAGGCTTCCACCTGGGAACGGTCGGTGACGTCAAGCCGTCGCAGGCGCACCGTCCCGCCCTTTGCGGCGATGTCGCCGGCGAGTTCCTCTAGGCGCTCGGTACGGCGCGCGCCGATCACGATATGGGCGCCGGCCGCAGCCAGCACCTTGGCCGCAGCCTGTCCGATGCCGCTGCTGGCCCCGGTGATGGCTACGACTTTTCCTTCGATATCAGACATTTCAAGCTCCATTGGCAAGTTAAGCAGTTTCTTGGTGGCGCGTCAGATTGGGAAGTCGGCGCTGAGCGTCGTCTCTGCCCAGGCATCGAAATTTGCGCGCAGCGCATCGAGCCTTTCGCGGGCGATCTTCAGGGCGGGTGCGCCGAGCAGCAGGCGCAGCGGCGGCTCGGTTGCCTCGAATGCGGATATGATCGCAATTGCAGCACGGGCCGGATCTCCCGGCTGGTTGCCGGAGACCAAACGGGTGGCCTGGCGCCGCTTGCCTGACGTTTCGGCATAGTCATCGATGATCGTGTCGGACTCGACCATCGACCGGCCGGCCCAATCCGTGCGGAAGGCGCCGGGTTCGAGGATCGTCACATCGATGCCAAGCGGCCTGACCTCATACGAAAGAGATTCCGACAGGCCTTCGACCGCAAATTTGGTGGCGTGGTAGTAGCCGGTTGCGGCGAAGGCGACGAGCCCGCCAAGCGAGGAGACGTTGAAGATATGCCCTTGCCGGCGTGCGCGCATGCCCGGCAGGACCTGCTTGGTGACATCGATCAATCCGAAGACATTGGTCTCGAACTGGGCGCGTATCTCAGCATCGTCGCCCTCTTCGATCGCCGAGAGGTAGCCGTAGCCGGCATTGTTGACGAGAACATCGATTGCACCGAAATGCGTTTCGGCGTCACGAACCGCACGGGCAACTGAGCGGCTGTCCGTTACATCGAGGGCAAGAGTAAGCGCCCTGTCGCCATGCTCTGCTGTGAGATCTGCCAAGGTCTCGGGTCTGCGCGCCGTCATGGCGGCGCGCCAGCCACGGGCCAGAACGGCTTCGGCTAGTGCCCGGCCGAGGCCGGACGACGCTCCGGTGATGAACCAGATGGGTGTTGTGGAAGACATGATCGTCATCCTTTCCGGCCGGTAAATGCGGCCTTATCCTTGGTGGTATTGCCTTTCAGGCGGCGCCTCACCTGCGGCGAAGCACCATGCCGCCATGATGGAGGGTCTTCTCGTCTACGAAATCGCCATCGGCCGTGAAGCCGGTGTCGTCCCAGTATTCGATATGCCTTCCGGTGACTTCGTAGCGTCCTCGATAGGCACTTTCCCGGTTTCCGCGGGCTTCGTCGTAACGGCCATTCGGCAAAAGTTCGTGGCGGACGCGGCCGTCTTCCGTCACCCACATACCGACATAAGGATGTTGCTGCATTCCACGCTCGCTTGTCTGTTGCTGCTGGGGCTCTCGGTCGTTCACGGCATCGGCGGCTGAGGAACTGGTCGCTGTGCCCGCCAAGGTGGTTGCGGCGAAAAAATGCAGAATAGGACTGTTGGAAATGTTGCGCATCGCTCCTCCTTTCGAAGCCTTGCTTGACCTCGACTGAAAGATAGCCCGCCCATCCCCGGCGATTAAGTTGCCAATCCGAGATGCCTTGGTTAGAAATGCTAACCAATGATCGATGATCTCGAAGGCATTTCAGTCTTTCTTGCGGTGGCGGAAGCGCGCAACTTCCGGCTCGCCGGCGAGCGGCTCGGCGTCACCCGCTCCGCCGTCAGCCAGGCCCTGCAGCGCCTGGAGGATCGGGTCGGCGTCGCCCTGGTCCAGCGCACAACGCGCAGCGTCAGCCTGACCGAAGCCGGCGAAGTCTTCTTCGAGGCGGTTCGGCCATCGGTCCGCCAGGTCAAGGATGCGATGCAGACGGTCAGGGAAATGCAGGCGCGTCCGAGCGGCCTCTTGAGGATCACCGTCTCCTCGATCGCCGAGAGTTTCCTGTCCGGCACCTTGCTGGCCGGCTTCATCGAAGCTTGCCCCGACGTCAAACTCGATATCGTGATTACCGATGAGGAATTCGATATCGTCGAGGCTGGTTTCGATGCTGGTGTCCGGCTCGGCGAGGTGATCGAGCAGGACATGATCGCAATTTCCGTCTCCGAAAAGCAGCGGCAATGCCCGGTCGCATCTCCCGCTTATCTCGAGCGCTGCGGCCATCCCCGCCATCCCCGCGACCTGCAGAACCATGCCTGCATCGGCTGGCGCCCGCGCCCCGATACGGCGCCCTATCGCTGGGAGTTCACCGAAAACCACCGCGACTTCGATGTCGCCGTCGACCCGGCCGTCACGACCAACGATATGGGAATGATGATCCGCTTGGCTTGCGCGGGAGCCGGCATCACCTTCGGCATGGTGGAAACCTTCCAACCCTATTTCGATCGCGGCGAACTCGTGCCGTTGCTCGAAGATTTCTGCCCGCCATTTCCGGGTTTCTACCTCTACTATCCCAGACGGCAAAGGCAGCCGCTGAAGCTGCGCGCGCTGGTCGATTATGTGCGCCGGGCAGGGAGGCGGTAGTCTCATTTGCGCGCGCGGCGCTGTAATCTTGCTTAAAAGCCTATTTCCGGCTATATTACTGGAAATAATCGGAGGTCATTATGGTAAGTTCACAGAAGCGCGCTATCCAAAATTATCGATCTCGCCTTGGCGAGCGTGGCTTGGCGCGCTTCGAAGTGCTCGCCAAGGACACCGATCGCGATCTCATCCGATCGCTCGCCAGACGCCTCTCAGAGGATACACCTGAGGCTTCAGAGCTTCGTGCAGCGGTAAGCAAGTCGATCGGCGGCGACCCGCCGAAGCTTGGAGGGATTCTCGCCGCATTGCGTCGTTCGCCGCTGGTGGACGCCGAACTCGATCTCTCCCGGCCCCGTGAAGAGGGGCGTAAGGTCGACCTGTGACGCGCTTTCTTTTGGACACCAACATCATCAGCAATGTTATCAAACCGCAGCCATCGGAATCGCTTCTGGCATGGATGTCGACACAACGCGACGAGGACTTGTTCATCGCCTCACTGACCGTTGCGGAGATACGTCGCGGAATTTTGGAAAAGCCGCGTGGCAAGAAGCGAGACGCGCTCGACAAATGGTTTTCCGGGCGTGACGGGCTCCAGGCGCTGTTTGCGGGCCGCATTCTATCGTTCGACGGCAAGGCAGGCCTGATCTGGGCGCGACTGATGGCGGAAGGGAAGGCGGCCGGCAAGCCGCGCAGCGGACTCGACATGATCATCGCCGCTGTCGCCAGTGCGAACGAATGCGTGGTGGTGACAGATAATGAAAGGGACTTTGCCGGACTTCAGATCGTCAATCCGATCCGCGGAGCGGCTTAGGTGTCGGTAGATCGCGCTGATTGATACGCCCCAGCGTCATCTTTTTCGCTACCCGGTTATAGCTCCGTCGCGCTCATATTGAGCGCGGACGCTTCTTCGCGTCAAACGACATCCGGATCCGGCCTAGGGGCCCGGCAATTCTCGTCTACTCTGCGCTCCTCATTCCCACTCGATCGTACCAGGCGGCTTCGACGTAACGTCGTAGACCACACGGTTGATCCCGCGAACCTCGTTGATGATGCGGGTCGCGGCGCGGCCGAGGAATTCCATGTCGTAGTGGTAGAAGTCCGCCGTCATGCCGTCGACTGAAGTCACGGCGCGCAGTGCGCAGACGAATTCATAGGTGCGTCCGTCGCCCATGACGCCGACGGTCTGGACGGGAAGCAGCACGGCGAAAGCCTGCCAGATGGCGTCGTAGAGGCCGGCCTTGCGGATTTCGTCGAGATAGATCGCATCGGCTTCGCGCAGGATTTCCAGCTTTTCGCGGGTGATGCCGCCGGGGCAGCGGATCGCAAGGCCGGGGCCGGGGAAGGGGTGGCGGCCGATGAAGCTGTCGGGAAGGCCGAGTTCGCGGCCGAGCGCGCGCACCTCGTCCTTGAAGAGCTCGCGCAGCGGTTCGACGAGCTGCATCTTCATGCGTTCCGGCAGGCCGCCGACATTGTGATGCGATTTGATGGTGACGGAAGGGCCGCCGGTGAAGGAGACGCTCTCGATCACGTCGGGATAGAGCGTGCCCTGGCCGAGGAAATCGGCGCCGCCGAGTTTCTTTGCCTCTTCCTCGAAGGTTTCGATGAAGAGACGACCGATGATCTTGCGCTTGGTCTCAGGGTCGCTGACGCCTTCGAGCTCGCCGATGAAGCGGTCGGACGCATCGACATGCAAGAGATGCAGATTGTAGTGCTCGCGGAACATGGCGACGACGCCGGCCGCCTCGTCCTTGCGCATCAGCCCGTGGTCGACGAGGATGCAGGTCAGCTGGTCGCCGACGGCCTCGTGGATCAGCAGCGCCGCGACGGAACTGTCGACGCCGCCCGAAAGTGCGCAGATGACGCGCTTGTCGCCCACCTGCTCGCGGATCTGTTCGACCGCCTTCTGGCGGTAGGCCGACATCGACCAGTCGCCCTTGATGCCGGCGATATTGTGGATGAAGTTGCCGATCAGCTTGGCGCCGTCGGGCGTATGCACGACCTCGGGATGGAACTGCACGCCGTAATATTTGCGCTTCTCGTCGGCGATGAAGGCGAAGGGCGCGTTGGAGGAGGTGGCGATCACCTCGAACCCTTCAGGCAGCGCCGTGACGCGGTCGCCGTGGCTCATCCAGACCTGATGGCGCGAACCGGAGGACCAGAGGCCCTCGAACAGCTGGCAATCCTTGTCCACATCGAGGAAGGCCCGGCCGAATTCGCGGTGATGGCCGCTCTCGACCTTGCCGCCGAGCTGCATGCACATCGTCTGCTGGCCGTAACAGATGCCGAAGACCGGCAGGCCGCTGTCGAAGATGATCTGGGGCGCTCGCGGCGACCCCTCGTCCACCGTGGAAGCCGGGCTGCCGGACAGGATCACGGCCTTCGGCTGCAGGCGCTTGAAGCCTTCTTCGGCCGATTGGAAGGGAACGATCTCGCAATAGACGCCGGCCTCGCGCACGCGCCGTGCGATGAGCTGGGTCACCTGGCTGCCGAAATCGACGATGAGAACGGAGTCGGGATGTGCTGTCTGGGTCATGGCGAGGCTTTAAAGAAAAGCGCTTCGCCTTGCAATCCGGGAAATCGGCGGCATCGGCTTTTTATTGTTCCAATTGTCCCCGCACGTCTGGCAAGATGCGCGGGGCTGTCAGGTTCAGAACCAGAAAACCCCGTCTTCCAGCGCCGTGAACAGACTGTCGACACCGTACGAGAGCTTGCGGTCGACGATGTGCAGATATTCGGTCCAGCCCGAAATATGCTGCAGCTCGACCACGCCGTCGGAAATGCCGCGCAGCCCGATCAGCGGCAGCTTGTAGCCCTGGCAGGCGCGCAGCACCGCATAGGTCTCCATGTCGACCATATCAGCGTCGATATTGGTGTAGGCGGCGCCGGAGATGACGTTGCCGCCGGTGGAAAGGCTGGCTTCCGGGATGCCGGGAATGCGCAGCGGCAGTTCAAGCGTCGCAGGCAGGTCGAGGAAAGGTGTCAGGCCTTTTTCGAAGCCGAGCGGCGAGGCATCCATGTCGCGATAGGAAACCGAGGTCACTTGATAGATTTCGGTCTGTTCCAGTTTGGCGGAGCCGGCCGAGCCGAGGGAAACGACGAGATCCGGCAGGTCGTCTGCTGCATCGAGCCGCGCCAAGGCCTTGGTCAGAGCGACCGCTGCCTCGACCGGGCCGACGCCCGTCATCAAAGGCTCGATGCGCGAACGCAGGAAGGGCCCGTATTCGGCCTCCGCCGCCATCACGAAAAGGATGGATTTCCCCGCGACCGATTTCAGTTCGAACTTCATCCAGTAATTCCCTCTCTACCACGGATGACCATCATCGTTCCCGTCATGGAGGCGATGAGTTTCGCCGGCCCGTCGCTGATCGCATAGCCTCGCCCGTCGGCGACGATGATGGTGGAGCCGGGTTTGGTGATTTCCCCGCGGAATAGGAAACGATCGCCACGCCCCGGCGACATGAGATTGACCTTGAATTCGATCGTCAGGATCGAGGCTTCGGGGTCGATGACACTGTAGGCTGCAAAACCGCAGGCCGAATCGAGCGCGGCGGAAATGATACCCGCATGCAGGATGCCGTGCTGCTGTGTCAGTTTGACGTCGAAGGGAAGTTCGATCTCGACGACGCCGTGCTCGACGCGCGTCAGTTCCGCGCCGATCGTCTGCATCGCCGCCTGGCGCGCAAAATTGCGGCGGATTCGCGCGCGGAAATCGCCCCTGTCAGTCTCACTCATGGCTGCCCCTCTTGAAGCGGCGAAAGTGGCATGGCGCGCCGGATTCGACAAGCTGGACATTGCCGAAATCGCCTGCGACGATAGTGGAAAGATCGGGCCGTGCTCGGCCGGCCTGTCGCGGTCCGTGCAAAGGTGATTGTGGGCTCGCGCCTTGCGCGTATTCTGCTCAACGGGTCTCGACATGATGGAGCACCAGCGGCATGACGACGATATCGCAATCGGTCCTGGAATATGAGAACTGGCTCGCCGACCAGCTCGGCGATGATCTCGTCAAGGAGGATCTGCGCAAGAAGCACGAGAAGATGCGAAGCGACGATTTCGTCTTCCTGCGCGCCACCTATTGGCGTTGGTCCGAGACCATCCTTGATATCTGCCCGGACCTCAGCGGCGCGCCCGAGGTGCTGGCAATCGGCGATACGCATCTGGAGAATTTCGGCACCTGGCGCGATGTCGAAGGCCGGCTCGTCTGGGGCGCCAATGATTTCGACGATGCGGCGGTGATGCCCTATGCGCTCGATCTCGTTCGCCTGGCGGCAAGCGCCATCCTGGCGCGCGGCGATGATGGTCCCCCGGTCCGAATGATCTGTGAACTGATTCTGGGCGGCTATCGCAGGGGCCTTGAAAATCCGCTCCCCGTCATCCTCGAGCGCGACTACAAGTGGCTGCGCAAGGCGTTGGTCCTGCCGAATCCCGAGCGCCGCGAATTCTGGGAGAAATACGAAACGCTGCCTCCAGGCAAGAAGCCGGCGCCATCAGCCTATATCAAGGCACTGGCCGGCGCATTGCCGCCAGGGTCCGGCTCCTTCGTAGCAAAGCCGCGCACCGCCGGCACAGGCAGCCTCGGCCGGCCGCGTTTCGTCGCCTATGCCGAATGGCAGGGGGGGCCGGTGCTGCGGGAGGCGAAGGCGCTGGTGCCGTCCGCCTGGTCGCTTTGCCACAGGCCGCAGGATGTGGCCATCCATGCGGGCAAAATCGCCGCGGGGCGGGCGCGATCGGCCAATCCCCACTACAGCGTCTCAGGCCGCATCCTCCTTCGCCGGCTCTCTCCGAACAGCCGCAAGATCGAGATCGACAAGCACCCGGAAATCTTGCTTGCGCCGACGATGCTCGAACTGACGGGCTTCGAAATCGCCAATTGCCATTCCGACGATCCGGAGGCGGTTGCGGCTATCCTGGAGGATCTGCGGGTGCGCGGAAGCGAATGGCTGCATGAGTCGGCAAGGGCGGCGGCAGCGAGCATCAGTGCCGAGCAGAAGGCCTATTCACGCGCCGGCTGAGAAATGCGCACGATATGCTGATCCCAGGCGACATCGCTGCGGGTCGACAGAAAATCGCCGTCATAGGAGGAGACGGCAAAGCCGTCTCTTGCCGGCGCGATGCCCGCAGCATCCGGAACTGTTGTCTCGGCCAGCACCTTGCCCGTCCTTGCATCGATGGTCACCGAGGCGCCGCCCTTCGGCGAGGTGACGCCGACGAGGCCATCGCGGCGATTGACGGCGATCGCTCCGACGTAATTGGCAAGTCTGCGCGTCGTCTCCTCCGGCAGGTCGACGAAGGAAAGATCCTCGCCCTTGGCGAAATGCCCAACAAGCGGCGGCAGATCCCTGCGGTGGCCTTCATACTGGCAGGCGAACCAGATGCGGCCGTTCCCGTCGAGATCGACATGTCGGGTGGAGAGTTCCGACCATTCGGCGGGCAGCACATGTTTTTCGATCAGCGCGCCGGTTGCCGCATCGATCAGAACAAGCGACGGCTGCATCGCTCCGAGATTGAGCTTGGTGCGGCCGAAATCCGGATGTGTCTCGATGCCGCCATTGGCGACGATCAGGAGGCGTCCGTCATCGGACACCGTCATATCGTGCGGACCGATGCCGTATGTCTCGAATTCGCCGATGCGCCTGAAGCGGTCGCTGGCGTCGTAGAGACCGATCATGCCGCGATTGCCGTCGAAGTCGTTCTCGCTGGCATACAGGATGCGGCCATCGGGCGAGAAGGCGCCGTGACCGTAGAAATGCCGGTCCTCCCGGGAGCTGATGACGATCGGTTCGCCCTTGTTCCGGGGATCGAAGATCATCGCATAGGTGCCGGGCCTGCGCGCGAAGGCGACCGTCTTGCCGCTGGCGGCGCTGAAAGCCATGCCGTGCGCCCGCGCGGGAAGGGCGACCTGATCGACGATCTCGCCGCGCTCCGTCACGGTCGCGACGGCAAAGGAGCCGTCCGCTGCGCGAATGCCCGAAGCATAGACCGCATCGGCCCGTTCGAGCGCCATCAGCGACTTTGGCGCCAAGGCCGCAAGGAAGCCGAGCCCCGCCGCCTTGACGAAGCTGCGTCGGTCGATCGCGGCACTTTGCATCATTGTTTCAGTCTCCGTCCGAAAAGGAAAAGCCGGCCGAAAGGCCGATGGCTGCGCCATATTCGTCGCTGATCTTGGTGATCAGGTCGCGGCTCTCGGCAAGAAGCGTATCGAGCTTGGCCTTCTCCGCATCGCTGGTTGCGACGTCGATGTCGGGGTTGAGCTTCGGCACGCTGTCGAGCAGCGATTTGAATTCCTCGTCGATCAAGGCGGCGACCGCCTGTTTGTCCGCCGGCAAAAGCTCGGCCATGCCGGCCTTCTGCCAGAGCGTGCGCAGGCCTTCGAGATTGGCGGCCATCGACTTCCAGGTGTTTTTCGAACGCCAGTAGATCGCCATGCGTGGGCGCGGCGGAGTGTCCTTGCCCTTGTAGAACTGTTCCAGCCGCTGGTCGCGGATATTCTCCGTGCCGTGGACGAGAATGCCGAGCAGCGCGGTGACGGCTTCCTTGTTGTCCATGAAATCGTTGCTCTGCGAGCCCGGATGTTTCCAGCTCGCCTGTATGCCGTCGGGCTTTTCCCAGGCGGCGACGACTTCGCCGGCCTCACGCTGGATATTGCCGGCGACGGCCTGGCCGTAAAGGCAGCGGAAGCCGCCCTTCTGCTTGATCAGATCGTCCGAACCATTGCCGTAAAGCACATATTCCAGCGCGGTCAGGCCCTGCAGCGCCACGCTCTTGCCGGCGATCGCATCGACCGTCGCATCCTTGGGATCGGCCTTGGCGATCAGCGCCTGTACCTGCTTGAGGCCAACGCCCTTGCGGTCGGGATAGAACAGGATGTGCTCGAAGAGATTGTCCTGGATGACGGGGCCGGTTTGGACGATCTCGATGATCGACCAGTAGCGGATCGTATCGTCGAAAGCGGATTTCGCCTTGTCGAGCGTCTGTTGTGTGCCGCCGTCACAAAGATCCTTCATCGCCGTCGTCAGCCGGGCGGCCGATTGTTGCATGTTGCGATAGCCGGGACGGATCACCTCGTCGACAGCGCGCTGCATGACGGCGGGAACGGCATCCTCGTTCAGCCCTGCCGGAGGAGCGGCGGTCTGGGCGGTCGCCGACGTGGCGAAGCCGATCAGAGTGAGGCAGAGCAAAGGGTGCCAAAGGCGCATCAAAGTGACTCCAGGAATGTAATCAGGGCCTCCCTGTCCTCTTTGGACAGGGAGGAGAAAGCGTTGCGGGCCTTTTCAGCTTCGCCGCCATGCCAGAGGATCGCTTCGGTGAGATCACGCGCACGGCCGTCATGCAGGAAAAAGCTGTGTCCGCTGACTGTCCGGGTCAGTCCTATACCCCATAGCGGCGGCGTGCGCCATTCACGTCCGCTTGCGAGGCCGACCTGTTGGCCGTCGGCGAGACCGTCGCCCATGTCGTGCAGAAGGAAGTCGGAATAAGGCCAGATCAGCTGGAAGGACTGCGCCTTGTCCGGCGTATCCCGGCGGGTGACGAATTTCGGCACATGGCAGGAAATGCAGCCGGTTTCGTAGAAGATCCGCTTGCCCCGCAGCGTTTCGGGGAAGCTCGCCTTGCGCCGCGCCGGAACGGCGAGATTTTCGGAATAGAAGGTCACGAGGTCAAGGATGGGCCCCGGCGCTTCTTCCGCGCCCAGCCGCTTCTGCACGCCGGTCGGCATATCGAGGCATTTTTCTTCCGCCTTGGTGCAGTCGCCCTGCGCATTCGGCTGATCGGGCGTCGAGATGCCGATATCGTTGGCGAAGGCGTCGGCGCTCTGGTCGCGCACCGTGGCGTTCTGCGCCTTCCAGCCGAAGCGCCCGAGCGCGATCTTCCCGCTGCGATGGTCGCGCACGATTGCCGCCTTGCCGGAGATGCCGTCGCCGTCGGCATCGTCGGGATCGGCATGGGCAAGGATATCGGCTTCCGGAATGGCCTCGATCAGCCCAAGACCGATCATGGCGGAGGCAACGCGGGGTGAAATCGTGGTGGCGGGATCGAGCGGACCGTAGGCGGGGTTCTCAACCGTATAGCTCGGCCGGCGCAGCGACACCGTCTCGCCGTCGCCGAGCGTCACCGGTTCCTCGCTGTAGCTGATAGCCATCTTTCCTTCGGCGGCAAGGCCGGGAACGGCGAGGTCCTGCAGCTGGTGTCCGTAGACCGGATCGGGGAAATTGACGACATCCGCCTGTGCTATCGCCTTTTCCTCCTCCGCTGTCTTGGCCGCGCGCGCCAGCCGCAGCAGCATCGAAGTGGCGCTCGGCCCCCCTTCCGGCGGCTTGCCACGGCCGTCATTGACATGACAGCTCATGCAGGAGCGGGCGTTGAAGAGCGGCCCTAGGCCGTCAGAGGCCTGCGTCGAAGACGGAGCGGAAACCCAGAGCTTGCGGAAGAGCGCGTTGCCGAGCCTGAATTGCTGCTCCTCTTCGAAGGGGATATTGGCCGAAATATGCGAAAAGCTGTCCTCGGTGACTGGATTGATCGAGGTCGCCGCACCCGCCTGCATCGCTTCGTATTGTTCAGCTTTGGAAAAATCCGCCGTCGGCCGCGTCACGTCGGCGACGCGTTTGAGATCGGCCTCGGAAAGATCCGCGCGTTTCGTCGGCAGATCGAAACCGGCGGCGATTGCTGCCGAAAAACCGGCAAGCATGGCGCAGCGCGCTGCGCTGGCGATCAATCGGCGAACCGGGGTATGCGACATTTCAGGGGTTCGGGCCGCTCCGGTGGGAGCGGCCCGCCTTTGTGCTTATTTGAAGACGGCGTTAGGATTATCCAAGCTGTCGGAACCTTCAAGCTGAACCGTGCCGAGATCGAGTGCGGCAATAACGCGCTGGATCGATTTCGTCTGGTCGATCAGCCCGTCGATGGCGGCCTGGACGATGGCGTTGCCTTCCTTGTTGCCCTCGGCGATCATCTGGTCGTACTTCTCGACCGTCTCGCCGCGCTTTGCCATGGCATTCATCGCATCGAGCGTCTTGTTGAGCTTGCCTTCCATCTCGGCATCGAGTGCCTTGTCCTTGGCAGCAACAAGATCGTGCAGCGACGGGCCGGCGAGCTTGGTGCCGTCGACGCGGGTATAGTCGCCCGTGTAGGCGGCGGCGATGCCGATCGCGTCGTTGAGATGCGAGTTGTAGGTATTGTCCGAGAAGCAGTCATGCTCTTCTTCCGGATCGTGCAGCAAAAGGCCGAGCTTCATGCGCTCACCAGCAAGCTCGCCGTAGGAGAGCGAACCCATGCCCGTCAGGATCGCGACGAGGCCGGCTTTCGGATCGGCTTCGACGTTCTTTGTCGCAGCGCCGTCCGGCTTCCAGTTGTCGGTCATTTCCTGCAGATCGGAAACGAGCAGGGTGGACGCGGACTTCAGATATTCGGCGCGACGATCGCAATTGCCGTGCGTGCAATTCTTGAGGTCGTAATCGGTTGCCGGGCGGTTGCCTGCGCCAGGCCCCGTGCCGTTCAGATCCTGTCCCCAGAGCAGGAATTCGATGGCGTGGTAGCCTGTCGCGACATTGGCCTCGATGCCGCCAGCTTCGGCAAGCGTGCCGGAGAGGAATTCCGGCGTCAGCTTGGAGGCGTCGACATCCTTGCCGTCGATCTTGATCGTCTTGTTGGCGATGACATTCGCCACATAGAGAGAATTTTCGTCGCTCTCGGTGCCGTAGGAGGAGTCGACGTAGTCGATCAGGCCTTCATCGAGAGGCCATGAATTGATCTTGCCTTCCCAGTCGTCGACGATCGGATTGCCGAAGCGATAGACTTCCGTCTGCTGGTAGGGGACGCGCGCCTTGATCCAGGCGTCCCTGGCGGCTTTCAGCGTCTCATCGGTCGGCGCTTTCAGGAAGGCATCGATGGCGGCGTCGAGCGCCTTGGCCGTCGTCAGCGAGTCCTCGTATTTGGCGTGCGCCACGTCGGCATAGTGTTTCACCACGGCGGCAGCATCGGTCTCGGCATGCGCGGGAAGGGCGAGCAGGGCTGCGGGGGCGATCGCCAGCACGGCCGCGCGGAATGTGTTGAGCTTCATGATCCTCTCCTGTGACGGATTTTCCGTCTAATCGGGCCTCGTCTCTTCGCCCAAAAGCAAACTGGTGTCAAATACTCTAGTTTGGAATAATTTTAAGATCGGACAGGGCATTGCAAACCAGCCTCTTTGAAGGGCATCTGTTTGAAAAGATGGCAGCAAGCGCGCCGCACTTGGCGCTCAGCGTCACCACTGCGCGGCATCACTATCCCGCGTCAGCCCTTGCGCTGCATGCGGCAGAAGAAGAAGCCGTCCGTATCGGTGGAGGCGGGCGTCAGCGTCACCGTCAGGCCGTCGGAAGAATGCGGACGCGGGGCGTCCTTGCCGAACAGGCCATCCCAGGCGGGCAGGGCGTTGACGATCTCGAAGTCGGGATTGTCGGCCGTGAAGCGGCGCACCTGTTCCTCGTTTTCTTGGGGCAGCACCGAACAGGTGACGTAGATCAGCTCGCCGCCTAATTTGACGAAGCCGCTTGCCTGTGCCAGCGCGTCTTGCTGCTGGGCGGTACGCTCGTCGAGATTCTTCGCCGTCAACCGCCATTTCGTATCGGGGCGGCGGCGCCACGTGCCGGTGCCGGTGCAGGGCGCGTCGACCAGTACCTTGTCGCAGCGTCCGGCAAGGCCGGAGAGCCCCTTGGCGTCGTCATGGACCTGGACATTGCGGGTGCCCGCCCGCTTCAGCCGCTCGATGATCGGCGCCAGCCGCTTGCGGTCGGCATCATAGGCGTGAACCTGGCCCTTATTGTGCATGGCCGCCGCCATGGCGAGCGTCTTGCCGCCGCCGCCGGCGCAATAGTCGAGGATCTGTTCGCCATCCCGCGCGAGCACCAGGTCGGCGACGATCTGCGACCCCTCGTCCTGAACCTCGAACCAGCCTTTCTGGAACGAAAGCTCGGCTGTCACGTTGGGGAGACGCGAGGCGCCTTCGCCGGCGGCAATCCGGATGCCGTAGCGGGCGATCTTCGCGGCATGTGCGCCGGCTCTTTCGAGCGCCTTGACGGCCTTGTCGCGGGAGGCCTTCAGGATGTTGGCGCGCAGATCGAGCGTCGGGCGGGCGGCAAGCGCTTGTGCCTCGGCGAGCCACTCGGCACCGAAGGCCTGTTCGAAGGAGGGTTGGACCCATACGGGAATATCGCCGCGGATATGCGGCGGGGCATCGTCGAGCGAGCGGCTTTCGAAGGCCGAGGCGGCATCGGCCGAAAGCGGCGGCGGCGCGAACTTGTCATCCGCCAGTTCGGCGGCAAGGCTCTCGGGTGTGAAACCCCATTGGCGGAACATGACGGCGTGGGCAACGGCGGCAGCACTGTCGTCATCCATCAGCCAGGCATGGGAAAGACGCATGCGCAATGCGTCATAAACGATGTTGCCGATCGCGGCGCGATCGCCGGAGCCGGCAAAGCGATGCGCAAGGCCCCAGTCCTTCAGCGCGTCGGCGACGGGCCGCTTGCGGGCATCGATGTCCGCGAGCACAGAAATCGCCCCTTCGAGGCGGCCGCCCAGACGCATTCACATGTCTCCTGTTGCCATGGCATGTGAACGATCGCGCGATTGGTCGCGGGCGGAGTGTTCACAAGTCTCAACCGCGTGGTAACCGCGATTGACGGCAAGAGCAAGCGCCGTAGAGGCGCGGGCCGGATGTAGGAGGCGCGTGGCCTCAGCTGATGACCTGGTAGCAGACCTTCGCCGTGCCGGAGCTTACCATGCCGATATTCTGCGCGGCGGCACGCGACAGATCGAGCACGCGGCCGCGGATGAACGGACCGCGATCGTTGATGCGAACGACGACGGTGCGGCCATTGTGGCTGTTGGTGACCTTCACCTTGGTGCCGAATGCGAGCGAACGATGTGCGGCAGTCAAGACGGCAGGGTTCATACGTTCCCCGGAAGCAGTTTTGGAGCGAAGTGCGTACCATGAAGCACCGCCACAGCCATTTGCAGCAAAACCTTCCGCCGGAAGCAAGGAAGAACAGGCTGCAATAGTTGCGGCAGCGATAATAGAACGGCTTATTTTCTTCAAAACGGAGTGTCCCTCAACTATTGAACTCACGCCCTTGCAGGCGGCGGGGCTTAAATCCGTCGAAAAATGGCAAAAAAGTGCCACGGTCGATCACGGAATGTTACATTATGTAATACTCGTGATATCGTTGATTAAATATAGGAAATCGGCGCCGATGGCAGGACGTGGAAAAAACGTAATAGAATCAGCTAAAATTCGAATGAATTTTCCGAACGAATGGTAAACATCTCGGGCGTCACAAATATCACGAAATTTTTTTGCGGAACTTGCCATATTTGCTGCCACATTTCAGCAAATTCAGAGGCCGTTAACTATATTCGAGGCGAAAATCGCTCGCATAAGCCGGAAAAGTAGGAATTTCCTACTCTTTTATGTGGGGGTCGATGGCTTCTCGCCTTCAGCCGCGCCAGCGTTCGTCCCGCCACAATTGGGCAAGCGACATCAGATAGTCAGGGAAGGAGAATTTGAAGCCGGCGGCTTTGAGTTTCGCATTCGAAACCCGCTTGTTCTCGCCGTAGAAGGAGCGCGCCATCGGTGTCAGCTCGGCAGTTTCGAAGGCCTGTTCCAGCGGCGGCTCGACGTCCATCAGGCGCGCCGCCTCCACGATCACATCCTGCGGCGGGCCGGGTCGGTCGTCGGTGACATTATAGATGCCGCCAAGGCGATGCTCCGACAGGAAGCGTGTCGCCGCGCCGATATCCTCGACGCGGATGCGGTTGAACACCTGGTCCTTCTTGATCAGGCGACGTGCCGTGCCCTTTTCCAGATTGCAGAAGGCATTGCGCCCAGGCCCGTAAATGCCGGAAAGGCGGAGTACCGCGGCCGGCACGCCGCGCTTTTCTCCCATTGCCAGCCAGCCGTCCTCGGCCTCGAGCCGTTCCTTCGACCGTCCGGAAACGGGCACGCAGGGCGTTTCCTCAGTGACCCATGTGCCCTTATGGTCGCCGTAGACGCCGACGGTCGAGAGGTAACCGATCCATTCGAGCCTGGGCAGCAGGGCTGCGCCGTCTTCGCCGAGCAACCGCAGCAGCGGGTCGGCCTTTCCCGGTGCGATCGATTGCACGAGATGGGTGACGTCAGCCAAAGCCTCGCGCAACCTGTTTTCCAAGGTCTCGCCGTCGAAAAGGAATGCCTCGATGTCGTCACGGCTCAGCGTTTCCATCTTCTCTGCCGAGCGCGTCGTGCCGGAAACGCGCACGCCGTCGTCGGTGAAGGCCTTTGCGATCGCCGTTCCGGAAAAACCGCAGCCAAAGATCATCACATGCATCAGCCCACTCCCGCCAGCCGCCATTCGTTCAACACGCCGTCATCGCGCTCATCGGCCCTTTGTGCGGCAAAGGCCACGAATTCGCCAGCCTCCATCAGCCGCGAAAGCGCCCACACCGCCATGCCGCGCACCACGGGCGAGGGGTCGGCGGCGAGCAGCCGACATTGCGCGATCAATTCCGGCATGCCGGAATTGCCGGCGGCGATCAGCAAATTGCGGATAAAACGGTCGCGGCCGATCCGCTTGACCGGCGAGCCGCTGAAAAAGGCGCGGAAGGCGGCATCGTCAAGTGTCAGCAGAAAGGCGATCGACGGTTCCTTCAGGTCTTCCCGCGCCTTCAGCTTCATCTCCGAGGCGGAGCTTGCGAACTTGTTCCAGGGGCAGACGGCAAGACAGTCGTCGCAGCCATAGATGCGATTGCCGATCAACGGCCGCAGGTCGGGATCGATCGGCCCTTTGTGCTCGATGGTGAGATAGGAGATGCAGCGTCGCGCATCGATCTGATAGGGCGCGGGGAAGGCGGCCGTCGGGCAAATGTCGAGGCAGGCGCGGCAGGAGCCGCAATGATCCGTCTCCGGCGCGTCGACGGCAAGATCGGCCGTGGTGAACATGCTCCCGAGAAACAGCCACGAGCCGTGCAGGCGGCTGACGAGATTGGTGTGTTTTCCCTGCCAGCCGAGGCCGGCTGCCACGGCCAGAGGCTTTTCCATGACGGGTGCAGTATCGACGAAGACTTTCACGTCGGCGCTCGCGCGCGCCGCAAAGCGTGTGGCGATCTCCTTCAGCCGGCCTTTGATGACGTCATGATAGTCGCGGTTGCGGGCATAGACCGAGATCGCGGCTTTGTCGGGCTTGTCGAGAATGCCGCGCGGATCTTCCTCCGGGGCGTAATTGAGGCCGAAGACGACGACGGATTTCACGTCGCTCCAGAGCGTGCGAGGATCTCCGCGCCTGTCGCGCGTCTCCGCCATCCACTCCATCGTCCCGTGGCGGCCGGCATCGATAAACTCGCCGAGCCGTTGCCCTGCCTCAGGGATCGCATCGGCGCGCGTAATGCGGCAGAGATCGAAGCCGTGAGCGGCGGATTCTGCCTTTACGAAGGCGGACAAATTGTCGCGGCGCTTGCTCTCTTTGTCATTCGGTTCGGGCATGAAGAGCCCTCGTCAGAAATCCAGATCGGCGTAATGGGAAACCGGCGTCAGGCCGCGCACGCGCTCGGTCAGCATCGGCCGGAAGGAGGGGCGCGATTTCAGCCGCTGGTACCAGTCCTTGACGACAGGCGCATCCGCCCATTCGATCTCCCCGAGGTAATCGAGGATCGAGATCGAGGCGGCGGCGGCAAGGTCGGCATAGCTCATCCGCTCGCCTGCCAGCCACTGCCGTGAGCCGGCAAGCCAGGTGAGGTAGCGCATATGCTGGCGGATATTCGCGCGGGCCGTGCGCAAAATCTTCGAATCCGGTGCTCCACCGCCCTGATCGGCAGTCATCTGCAACTTATAGACACGCTCGCGGGCAAGCGGCTTCGTCACGTCGTTTTCCATCTTCTGCATGAACCATTCGGTCAACCGGCGGATTTCCGCCCGCTGGAAAGGGTCCTCTGCAAGCAGCCGCCGGTCGCGCTTCAGGACGCCATGCGTCTCGTCCAGATATTCGGAAATGACGCTCGCGCCGCAGAGCGCGCGCATGCTGTCGTCGACATAGACCGGCAACGTGCCGGCGGGATTGAGCGCCAGGAAATCCCGGCGTTTCTCCCATGTCTGCTCTTCGATCATGTCCGCGTGGTAGCCGTATTCCGCCAGGATCAGCCGGACGAAGCGAGATGCGGATGACATGGGATGATGATAAAGGGTGGGCATCGATACTCGGGCTTTGTGATTGCTGTTACAGGACTGTGTGGCAGCTCAGTTATAGCGCCCTAGTCATGACTCATTGGTTGAAGCTATAGGAGCTTGGCCGGGCCAACACAAGCGAATCGGGTCTCACACCATCTGACAGGGACGAAACACGCTTCTTGCGCACGAGGATAAACGCAGCGCCTGATCGGCTCAAGCGCTGTTCAAATCCGACCGACTTTTAAACCGGAGACAATTTATGGACTATATAAATGCTGCAATCCTCGGTGTCGTCGAGGGGATTACCGAGTTTCTGCCGATCTCGAGCACCGGCCACCTTATCATTGTCGAGCAATGGCTCGGACACCGGTCGGACATGTTCAACATCGTCATTCAGGCCGGCGCCATCCTTGCCGTCACCATCATTTACTGGCGTCGCCTGCTGGATCTGGTGCTTGGCTGGCGCGAGCCTCAGAATCGAGATTATGCCGCCAAGCTGATCGTCGCATTTCTTATCACCGCAATTCTGGGTCTTATCGTCAAGAAGCTCGGCTTCGAACTTCCGGAGACCGCGACGCCGATCGCCTGGGCGCTCATCATCGGCGGTATCTGGATGATCTTCGCCGAATGGGCTGCCGCCCGCAGGCCGCCGCATAAGGAGATCACCTGGCTCGTCGCCATCCTGGTCGGCATCGCCCAGATCGTCGCCGGCATCTTCCCGGGAACCTCGCGGTCCGGCGCCACGATTTTCGTTGCCATGTTGGCGGGCACCGGCAACCGCGCAGCGGCGACCGAATTCGCCTTTCTCGTCGGGATACCGACCATGTATGCCGCAAGCGGCTATGAATTGCTGAAGACCTTCAAGGACGGCGGAGCGGCAGGCGAAGACTGGACCGCGCTCGGTATCGCCTTCGTCGTTTCCACCGTGGTCGCTTTCATTGCGGTCAAATGGCTGCTCGCCTACATCAGAAGCAACCGGTTCACCCTGTTTGCCATTTACCGCATCATTCTCGGTGTCCTGCTGCTCGGTATGGCCGCAACCGGCTTGATCGCCTGAGACATCCCCGCCACATTGCATTCGCGCAACTCCCGGCGCGAATGCAATTGTCCGGCCGGACGCCGCGCACAGACACGCGATGAGCGGCAAGCCGATTTTCAGATAGGCATATTTGAGAAAATACGCATCGCCGTTTTTCAAGCAGGCTGAGCGTTGATGAAGCACCTTGTTTCAGGTGTTTCTAACGACTGTTCGTCTCAGGCAAAACGCCGGCGCAGACGGCCGGCCTTTTTTCAGTGGCTGATCGAAGCCGTCGAGCAAGGATCGACGCCGTAGGCCGGCGAGCAATCGCCCTTCACCGCCGCGACCGAGCCGGGCGCAACGAAGGAGCCTGCAAGGATAACCAGCGCCGCACACGCAAATAAAAGCGCGATTGACTTGCCCATCGAGAAATGCCTTTCACAGTGATTGCCGCACGCTATCGCAGGCGTTGAGTCCAGCCGAAGACGCGCGGGTTTGGTAGTCAGTGGAATGGCAAATAGCAATAAACGTTCCTGCTAAATTTGGCGTTAATTCCACAAAATTTCCGATGCGTCTTTTATGCAACGCCGCCTCAAGGTGGGGGCAGAAAATCATGCCGAACTTGCGCCGGCGTTGCGTGATGCCACACGAAAAAAAACGCCGCCCGCGTTTCCGCGAGCGGCGTGTTTCGTTGTCTGAAATTTGGTCACGCAGCCTTTCCGGTACCGGTATACTGGCCGTGCGGGCGATAATGCACGAGGTAGGAGCCGAGCACCGATGCCGGCATTGTGGGCGTGATGCCGAGGCCCTGCAGCGTGCGGCCTTCCGCCTCGGCTTCCCTGGAAACGATATTGTCGTGCTTGAGCAGGCGCACCTGGTCCGGCGTGATCGGGGGCGTGATGAAGGGGATCATCGAGGCGATGCTGCCGATCAGCGAAGCGATGCCGAAGGGCAGGGACACCAGCGGGTTCTTGCGGCTCGTCACCTTCAGCATCGTCTCGAGACATTCGCGGAAGCTCAGCACTTCAGGCCCGCCAAGCTCGTAGACCTTGCCGACGGCGACTTTGCCATCGACGGCACGGCCGACGGCCTCGGCAATATCCTCGACATAGACAGGCTGGAATTTCGTCTTGCCGCCGCCGACCAGGGGCAGGACCGGCGACATGCGCGCCATGTCGGCGAACTTGTTGAAGAAGCTGTCTTCCGGTCCGAAGACGATCGATGGGCGGAAGATCACCGCATCGGGCTTGATGGAGAAGATGGCGGTTTCGGCGCGGCCCTTGGTGCGACCATAGTCCGAAGCGGATTTGGGGTCGGCGCCGATCGCCGAAATATGGACGAGCCCTGCGCCGGCGTTGCGTGCCGCCTCGGCGACCGCGCGGCCGCCAAATTCCTGCACGGCGTCGAAGGTGTTGCGGCCGGTTTCGTGCAAAATACCGACGCAGTTGACGACGTAGCTTGCACCCTCGACGGCGCGGTCGATCGAATTGCGGTAGCGCAGGTTCGCCTGCACGAAGGAGATCTGGCCGACATTGCCGAGCGGCTGCAGGAAGCCTGCGAGATCGGGACGGCGCACGGCGACGCGGATGCTATAGCCGCGCTTGGCAAGGGCGCGAACCACGTGCCTGCCCACGAAGCCCGACCCTCCGAACACGGTGACGAGCGGCGGCAGGTTGGCAAGGGTCATGGCAGGCTCCTCGAAAGGCTTTGGGGGATGCTGTATCGGCACTCGTCTTAGCCCAATCACGGCGCGACGGGAAGGCCCATCGCGCCGTCAGTTTTGTCGGACGTGAGACCGTTCAGGCGCCTTCGACGACGACCATTTCCGCATCCGCCACTTCCTGACGGATTTTGGCGGCGATCTGGTATTCCGGCGAATTGTAGCAGTCGACGGCGTGCTGCATCGAAGGAAATTCGATCACGACGTTGCGGGCGCGCGCCTTGCCCTCGAGCTGGGTGAAGGCGCCGCCGCGAGCCAGGAAATTAGCGCCGTATTTTTCGAAGGCCGGCTTGGCCGCCGCCACGTAATCCTTGTAGCGTTCGGCATCGCGAACGTCGACGCGGGCGATCCAGTATCCCTTGGCCATGCTCTTCTCCCTGTTGAATTCTTGTCAGCGGTTTGCCGGCCAGAGCGCCGTCACCATCTCGTTGAGGACCGCGCGGGCGGCATCCCGCGGCTCGGGCGCCTTGACGATCGGCCGGGCAACGACGAGATGCGTTGCTCCCGCCTTCAGCGCGTCGAAAGGGGTCATCACCCGCTTCTGGTCGCCCTTGTCACTGCCGGCCGGACGAATGCCGGGCGTGACGATCGCCATGTCGGGTCCGATGATGTCGCGCACCTCGGCCGCTTCGGCCGCCGAGCAGACGATGCCGCCCATGCCGGCAGCGCGCGCCTGTTCGGCGCGGCGCAGCACCAGGCTGTGCGGATCTTGGCTATAGCCGGCGTCGATGAGGTCGTCGGCATCCATCGAGGTGAGCACGGTGACGCCGAGCAGGCAGAGACCGGAGCCGGCCGCCGCCGCGACCGCCGCCTTCATCGCCTTCGGATAGGCATGCAGCGTCAGCATCGACATGCCCATCTTGGCGATGTTCTCGACACCCGATGCAACGGTATTGTCGATGTCGAGCAGCTTCATGTCGAGAAAGATTTTCTTGCCGCTTGCGGCAAGATCGCGGGCGAATTCCAGCCCGCCAGCAAAGACCAGCTGATAGCCGATTTTATAGAAGAGAATGTCGTCGCCGAGCGTGGAAACCAGTCTTTCCGCTTCGCCGATCGTTGGAACATCCAGGCCGACGATCAACCGCTCGCGTGCGTCCATCTCAAGTCACCCCTGCCAGTCTTCGATGGGTGTCCAGTCGCACGATAGACGGCGATCCGCAAGGCCGAAAGCATAAAGATTGCCGCCGCCGCCAGGCTGGTCGCGGTCGCGGGTGATCGGCCCGCTCGCCAGATGGCATTTGAGCAGCGTACCGACGCCGCCATGGCCGACGAAAGCGATCGGCGCTGCCGGATCATGCGTGGCAAGAACTGTGTTGACGGCCTCGACGATACGGCGTTGCGCGTCGATGGCGCGCTCCCAGCCCCTGAAGCTTTCCTCCGGATGGGCAAAGAACCAGTTGGCGGCCTCCTTGAACTGCGGCGGCGGCAGGAAGCCGGTGGCCGAGCGGTCGTTTTCATGCATGCCGTGCACGATCTCGATCGCCACGCCGGAAGCGTCCGCCAGGATTTCGGCCGTTTCGATCGCTTTCGTCTCGTCGCTGGAGACGATACGCCGCAACTGCCTGGCCCAGCCGCTCTCGGCCGCCTTGCGGGCGCGTACCGCGCCGATATCGGAAAGCCCCCATTTCGGCACGGGCACGTTGGCGTCGATCTTGACCTGCGGATGGGTGATATAGAGCCCGAACATCTCAACCGCGCCTGTAGATCCAGAGCTGCGCCGGCGGAATGTTGCGCATGACGAAGTCGTAGTGCTGAATATGGTAGCGATCGGGATTGGCGGCGATCGGTGAGATCGCGCCATAGGAGATCTGCATCACCGGCCGGCCGGCCGGCAGACGATCGAGCAGGCTTTCGAGCAGCGAGACGCGCTTCGCCATCGGGAAATTCAAAAGCGGAATGCCCGAGACGACAGAATCGAACATGAGATCGCTGAAGCTGCCAAGAGTAGTCTGAAGATCGAAGGCATCGCCGTTGATGAAATGGACGCCGGGATAGGTCCGCTTGAGATGTTCGTGGAAATCCGTCGAATATTCGATCGCGACGAGATTTTCCGGCCGAACACCGCGGCCGAGGATCGCCTTGGTGATGGCGCCCGTACCCGGTCCGAGTTCGAGCACCGGCAGCCCGGAATGGAGGTCGATGACGCTTGCCATGCGCTTGGCGGTGATCGAGGAGGTCGGTACGATGGAGCCCACCGTCTTCGGCCCCTGCATCATACCCCTGAAGAAGCGGATCTCGTCGTCGAACCTCTTGCCCAGACGTTCCTTTACCTTGACACGTAAGCTCATTCTCCACCCATCCGCATATTGACCGAATGTCTTAATATGCGCGTTGTCGCTCCCGGGACAAGGTTTTTCGCAATAAGAACATCGACATCAACAGCTCATGCAGCCGCGGGCGGAACGCGGCCTGAGATCGCGGTCGATGGGCGTGTGCGGTTTTTTCGCTGAAAAATGGAAAGCAGGAGCATTCGCTCCCGCTAGACTCGCATCGGCATCAGTACGTAGAGCGCATCGTCGCCGGCGGTGTCGCGGATCAGTGTGGGCGAACCGGCATCGGCAAGCAGGAAGATCGCTTCTTCGCCGGAAAGCTGCGCCGTGATGTCGAGCAGGTATTTGGCGTTGAAGCCGATTTCCATTGAATCAGTGTCGTAGCCGACGGCGACTTCTTCCGTCGCGCTGCCGGAATCGGGATTGTTGACGGTCAGCATCAACTGGCCCTCGGAAAGCGCCAGCTTCACGGCGCGGCCGCGCTCGGAGGAGATTGTAGAGACGCGGTCGACGGCCTGGGCGAAAGTCGTGCAGTCGACGCGCATTTCCTTGTCGTTGCCTGTGGGGATGACGCGCTGGTAATCGGGGAAAGTGCCGTCGATCAGCTTGGAAGTCAGGACGATCGAGCCGATCGTCATGCGGATCTTGGCGTCGGAAACCTCGAGGGTGACAGTCGCTTCCGGATTGTCGACCAGCTTCTGCAACTCCCCGACCGTCTTGCGCGGAATGATGATGCCGGGCATGCCTTCGGAGCCGGAGGGCGCATCGACATCGGCGCGCGCCAGACGGTGGCCGTCGGTGGCGACCGCTCTGAGTTTCAGGTCGCCCTTGCTCTCGATCGTATGGAAGAAGATGCCGTTCAGATAATAACGCGTCTCTTCGGTCGAGATCGCAAACTGCGTTCGGTCGATCAGCATCTTCAGATCGGTCGCCTTCAGCTTGAAGGAATGCGTGAAGGTGCCGGCGGTCAGATCAGGGAAGTCCGATTCCGGCAGGCACTGCAGCGAGAATTTCGAGCGGCCGGACTGCACGGTCATCGAGCCGCCGTCGGTGCTGGTGGCAAGCAGCACTTCCGAACCGTCGGGCAGCTTGCGCACGATATCGTAGAGAAGATGGGCAGGAACAGTGGTGGCGCCGGCCTGCTCGACGCTGGCAGGCGTCGCCTCGGTGATTTCGAGGTCGAGGTCGGTGGCCTTCATGTCGAGGTTCTGGCCGTCGGCCTTGAGCAGTACGTTGGACAGGATCGGGATCGTGTTACGACGTTCGACCACGCGGTGGACGTGGTTCAGCGATTTCAACAGGTTTGACCGCTCAATAGTAATACGCATGGGATGCTACCGCTTTCGACCGTGACTATCCGGGCGCATCGAGCACCCGAAGAATGCGTTCCCGACCCTGAGATCGGAGGAGTGGACGGGCAAAATGGCAGACTTCAGCATTGGATTGCAAGAGGCATGGATGGCCGAGTGTCCGCATTTGCGGTTTTCCGGAGCAATCCTCACAGAAATCCGAACCCTTGCCGAAGCAGCATCGCTCGCCCATAAAGGCCGATGAACCGGCGAGGCGCCGGCGGGACGAAAGCAAATGGCATGAATGAGGAAACGACAGCGGAAACCGCCGGCCGGCGAAGCTTTCGCCTGCACAATGCAACGATACCGGCACGGCCGCTCGAGCCGGCGCTCTATCTTGTCGCAACCCCCATCGGCAATCTCGGCGACATCACGCTGCGGGCGCTCGAAACGCTCGCCGGCGCCGACGTGCTCGCCTGCGAGGATACGCGCGTCACCCGTGTCCTGCTCGATCGCTACGGCATCCAGAATCGCCCGTTTTCCTATCACGAATACAATGCCGACGAAGCCGGTCCGCGGCTGATACAGGCGCTGGAGGCAGGCCGGTCGGTGGCGCTGGTTTCCGATGCCGGTACGCCGCTTGTCTCCGATCCGGGCTATCGTCTGGCGCAGCAGGCGATCGTGGCGGGTTATCGCGTCGTTCCCATTCCCGGCGCCTCGGCGCCGCTCGCAGCCCTGGTCGGATCCGGCCTGCCGAATGATGCCTTTCTTTTCGCCGGCTTCCTGCCGGTCAAGGACAAGGCCCGCCGCGACCGTCTCGGTGAAATGGCCGCCGCGCCCGCGACGCTGATCTTCTTTGAATCGCCGCATCGCATCGGCGCAACACTTCTCGCCGCGGCCGATGTGCTCGGGGCCACGCGCCAGGCTTCCGTCTGCCGTGAGCTGACCAAGACCTATGAGGAATTCCGCCGCGGCACACTGGCGGAGCTTGCCGCGCATTATCAGCAAGTGGAAAACGTCAAGGGCGAGATCGTCCTCGTCGTCGGTCCGCCGGAGCCGGTGGAGACTGATGAGGCCGATGTCGAAGCCGTGCTGGCCGATCTGTCGAAATCAATGCCGACGGCCAAGGCAGCAACGGAGGCAGCCCGCCTTACAGGCCTGCCACGCAAAGTGCTCTATCAGCGTCTGCTGGAGATGAAGGGCGCCGATGGGCGATAGCGATCTTACAGCCGTCAGGAGAAAGGCGCAGCGCCGGGGTCGCATATCGGAATATGTCGCGGCCGTCTTCCTGATGCTGAAGGGCTATCGCATCCTGGCGCTGCGTCACCGCACCCGGCTCGGCGAGATCGATATCGTTGCCCGCAAAGGCGATCTTGCTGTCTTCGTCGAGGTCAAGGCCCGCCATGGCGAGGCTGCGGCCGTTGATGCCGTGTCCGCCATGGCACAGAAGCGGATACGGGCGGCAGCGATCTGTGGCTCGCCCGCCAGGCGGATCGGGCACGCCTTTCCCAGCGCTACGATATCGTGGCGATCATGCCCGGCCGTTTGCCGCGGCATTTTCCGGATGCCTTCTGATATATTTGCGATCTGGCCCGTTTCGGATCGTTAAGATTTTAGTTCCGGCTTGAACGAGCTCCTTACGACTCTCTGTTATCCACCGGCTTGGTAGGGATAGAAATTGGGGGTTGTTTCATGGCCTGGAAGCTGATGCTTGCAAGCGCGGTCGCCATGGCTGCGCGCTCTGTGCCTTATGTCGCGCTGAAGCCGGCCGGAAAATCCTTCGTCGCGCATGCAAGCGACCGCCTACCGCTCAAATCCACGCCCATCAATCCGGATTGGATCATCAGCGGCAATCCGCAGGCGCGCACTGCCGAACATTCGCGCGGTCATGACGAGGCATCGCTGACGGCGATCTGGGATTGCACGGCTGGCGAATTTCGCTGGTACTTCGGCTGGGACGAGACGGTGATGATCCTCGAAGGCGAGGTGCATATTACCGCCGAGGACGGCACGAAACGAACCCTCGGCGTCGGTGACGTCGCCTTTTTCGCCGGCGGAACCTGGGCGAGCTGGCGGGTCGACAACTACGTCCGCAAGGTTGCTTTCCTGCGCAAGCCTTTCCCCAAGCCCTTGGCGATCGCCTATCGTCTCCGAAACATGCTGCGCAACGGCGGCAACCAGGGCATCGCCGCCTGAAAATTGCCGCCGATATCGATCGTCATCTGCTAATCGGGCTGGGGCGGAGCGGTTGTTTCCCCCGTTAAAAACTCGCAGGCGAACAGGATTGGCTTGTCGAGTTCGGGCGCAGTCTGCTTGTTCAACAGGATCGCCACTGCAGCCGCGGCCATCTCCTCAATCGGCTGCTTTACCGTCGCCAGGCGTGGCGTTGTCATGCTTGCAAGCGGGATACCATCGAAGCCGACGATGGAAAGGGCCGCGGGGATGGGGATTCCCAGATCATGCGCCGCCCGCATGCAGCCGATCGCCTGCTGGTCCGAACTTGCAAATATCGCCGTCGGCCGCTCGCTGCGCGCCCGCGCCAGAAGATAATTTCCCGCGGAGCGGCCGCTCTCGTAATCGAAAGCCGCCTCGGCAATCAGCGGCGCTTCCGCCGCTCGGGTGCCGCCGTCCGTCTGCTCCATGGCGTCGAGGTAGCCCCTCAGGCGATCATTGGCGGGGACGGAGTGTTTGGGCCCCGAAATGAAGCCGATGCGGCGATGGCCGAGCTTCAGAAGATGCTCGACGCCAAGACGAACGCCGCGGCGGTGATCGGCGGCAATGCCGGAATATCCCGGCATAAGGCGGTCGACGACGACGATCGGCAATCCTTTCGGCAGCTTCAGCGTATGGAAATCGTTGCTGGGAACGAGAATGATGCCGTCCACCTTCCGGCTTGTCAGCTGTCTGATTCGGTCAGCCTCCTTGGCCGCATGATCGAAGGAAGTCATGACGATGATGTTGCAGCCGTGATTTGCCGCCGCCTGTTCCGCGGATTGGACCAGTTCCGCAAAGAACGGATTGGTCAGATCGGGAATGACAATGCCTATGAGGCGGCTGACTTTGCTGCGCATGCTTCTCGCGGAGGGATCCGGCATATAGCCGAGTTCCGTGATGATCCCGCCGACGCGCGCCCTCAATTCCTTCGTCACGGAGGGATGATCGTTCAGAACCCTTGAAACGGTTCCTGTGGAAACTCCCGCAAGCTTGGCAACGTCTCTAATTCCGACCTTCGACATAACAGAAACATATGCCCTTCATTTTTGCCTTCGGAAGACACCCTAGGGGGGTGCCTTGTCCAAGCTCCAGCTAACGGCCTCCGCAGCCCTAGTCAAAGGGTCGCATTCAATTTGGCCGCCGGTCTTTCATAGCATGAGCACGGCAGGAGGCTCAATGGAAACGGTTCATCGAGCATCTTTTCCGTACATGCCGGATATGGCGATTTCGGCGGCGGTTTGGCGCTTCATCGCCAGCTTGACAATTTTTGAAGGCGTGCTACCCAGATGGTGTTGGAAACGGTTCATTGCCGAGGGCAACTCAGATGAAACTGAGCCCAGAGCCGTTCGGGAGGAAAAAATGTCCAATTCTATGAAGCATGAATCCGTCTTGATCAGCGCGCCGCGTCGCGCGGCACTGAAGCTCGGGCTTGCCGGCACTTTGGTGCTTGCGCTCTCCTGCGGCGTGTCGCCCGCCTTTGCAGCCAGCAAGCCGAAGGTCGGCCTTATCATGAAGTCTCTGTCCAATGAGTTCTTCAAGCAGATGAAGGCGGGTGCCGACAAATATGCGGCCGAAAACAAGGACAAGTTCGACTTCAAGGCCGTCGGCATGAAGGATGAACGTGACTTCGCTTCGCAGGTCGATGCTGTCGAAAACTTCGTGACGCAGAAATACGATATCATCGTCGTAGCACCCGCCGATTCCAAGGCGATGGCAACGCCTCTGGCAAAGGCTGTGAAGGCCGGCGTCAAGGTCATCAATATCGACGTGCCGCTCGATGCCGATGCGAAGAAGAAGGCCGGGATCGATCTCGCTTTCTTCGGTCCTGATAATAAGGAAGGTGCGAAGCTTGCGGGCGATGCGCTGGCCAAGGATCTCGGACCTGGCGCCAAGGTCGTCATCCTCGAGGGCAACCCCGAGGCTGACAACGCCAAGGAGCGCAAGGAAGGCTTCGTGGATTCCGTAAAGGCAGGCAAGCTTGAGCTTCTCGACAGCAAGACCGCCCATTGGGAGACGGAAGAAGCCAATACCGTCATGACGAACTTCCTGACGAAGTATAAGGATATTCAGGGCGTCATGGCCGCCAACGACTCCATGGCCCTCGGCGTCGTCAAGGCTCTCGATGCGGCCGGCCAGGCCGGCAAGATCAAGGTTGTCGGCTTCGACAACATCCCGCCGGTGCAGCCGCTGATCAAGGACGGCAAGATGCTGGCGACGGTCGAGCAGTATGGCGCGCAGATGGCGGTCATGGGCATCGACTATGGCATGCGCGAACTAGCCGGCGAAAAATTCACCGGCTGGGTCAAGACCGACGTCAAGCTCGTCACGAAAGCCGACCTCAAGTAGTCGATATTGCCGACAGCAAGGCAAAGGAGGCGCCGGCCATGGGCCGGCGCCAACCGCTGCAACCGATTTAGGCGTTGATCGCTCCAGATGAGGCTCGTTCTCGCGGCTCCGGGATGCGCGCTTTAAGGCGCGCAAAGAACGCTGCAATATTTCGAATTGAATAGATCATGCATGAGGCCAACGTGTCAGACGCACCAGATGACGATATCCTGAGACTGGAAGGGATCGGCAAGCGCTTCCCTGGCGTCGTGGCGCTCAAGGATGTTTCGATACGGATCGGCCGCGGCAAGGGGCACGTCCTTCTTGGCGAAAACGGTGCCGGAAAGTCGACCCTGATCAATCTGCTCGGCGGCGTCTTCAGGCCGGATGATGGTCACATCCTGTTTGATGGCCAGCCTTACCATCCGGGCTCGCCGTTGGAGGCCTTCAAGGCCGGCATCCGCGTCATTCACCAGGAGCTGCATCCGCTTTCCAATCTGACGGTTGCCGAAAACCTGCTCTTCGAGCATCTGCCCCGCCGATATGGCCTGGTGAACTACAAGGAAATGAACAGCAGGGCGGCCGAACTCCTGGAAGAGGTCGGCCTTGACGTGCCTCCGACAATGCTGGCGAGCCGCCTCAGCGTCGCGCAGCTTCAGTTGGTCGAGATCGCCAAGGCGCTCTGCTACGAAAGCAAACTTCTCGTTCTCGACGAACCGACAGCCACCCTGACCTCCAAGGAGGTCGATCGCCTCTTCGAAATTCTGAAGCGCCTGAAGCAGCGTGGCGTGACCACGCTCTATATCTCTCACAGGCTGGAGGAGATCTTCGAAGTCGGTGACGATGTGACGGTGCTGCGCGACGGCCAGCATGTGATAACGCGGCCGCTATCCGGACTTGGTATTCCTGATATCGTCGAACTCATGGTCGGGCGCAAACTTTCGGATCATGGCCTATTCCGCGGCGACAGCGCGGTGTCGGGAGAGGCGCTCGGTGTTTCCGGCTTGAAGGTGACACGCAATAGCGCGGAACTGTCATTTTCCGTTGCAAAGGGCGAAATTGTCGGCATTGCCGGCCTTGTGGGCAGCGGCCGAACGGAGGCGGTGCGCGCCATATTCGGCGCCGATGCCAAGGCTGCTGGCGAAATCCGCCTGAATGGCGAGCCGGTCGAGATCAATTCGCCCAAAGATGCCGTTGCCGCCGGTCTGTGCCTGGCAACCGAAGACCGCAAGATGCAGGGCTTGATGCTCGACATGAGCTGCGCTGAAAACACCACCATAACCGATCTCGCCAAGATTTCCCGCAACGGTCTGATCATGGGGAAGGCGGAGGATGATCACGCTCAGCGCCTCGTGCGTGAGCTGCGGATCAAGACCCCCTCCATCCGTCAGGCGGTCAGGACTTTTTCCGGCGGCAACCAGCAGAAGGTCGTCATTGCAAAATGGCTGTTCCGCGGTCCAAAGGTCTTGATTTTCGACGAGCCGACCCGCGGGATCGACGTGGGCGCGAAGGCCGAGATTTACGAGCTGCTGTGGAAATTCGCGGCCGAGGGAAAAGGCGTTCTGGTCGTCTCTTCGGATCTGCCGGAGCTCATCGGCATTTGCCATCGCATCATCGTTTTTTCCGACGGCAAGATAGCCGGCGAAATAACTCGGGAACAATTTGACGAGAGCAGGATCCTTTCGCTCGCCTACAAGGAGTACAGCCGTGTCCGCCAACATTGAAAAACAGACCGAGGCGAAAGCGTTGAGCTTCTGGGACAAGCTGATCCGGATCTCGATGAAGGAAGCGGGCGTCGCCATTGCCCTTGTTCTGATCCTGGCGTTTTTCTCGGCGACGGCGCCGTATTTCGCGACACCGGAGAACTTCCTGAAGATCTTCGTGCAGATTGCCATCAACACCGTGCTTGCTGCGGGCATGACCTTCGTCATCCTCATTGGTGGCATTGATCTTTCTGTCGGGTCTCTGCTTGCCCTTTGCACTGTCATTGGTGCGACGATCATGATTGATCCGCAGTTTTCTCCGTGGCAGGCGATTGTTCTGGCATGTCTGGCGTCGATGGGCACGGGCGCCGCCCTCGGCGCCATCAACGGCTGGATTTGCGAGAAGTGGAAGCTTCCGTCCTTTATCGTCACCCTCGGCATGCTGAACGTTGCAAGCGGCCTGGCGCGCGTGGTGAGCGACAATTCCACGATAACAGGCCTGCCTCAGCCTTTCGTCGATTTCGGCAACCTGATCTTCTGGGGCATCTTCCCCTCGATCTTCATGATTGCGATCGTCGTCGTCCTCATCGGCTGGTTCGTGTTGCGCTACACTGTCTTCGGGCGCTTCGTCTTCGCGATCGGCACCAATGAAGAGGCTGTCCGCCTGTCGGGTCATCAGCCGAAAAGATACAAGATCGCGGTCTTCACGATCTCAGGGCTGACCGCCGGCATTGCCGCCATGGTCTATCTGCTCCGCCTCAATGTCGGCAGCCCGGTCGCCGGCATCGGCTATGAGCTGAACGCCATCGCCGCCGTCATTATCGGCGGGACCAGCCTCTCGGGCGGCAAGGGCTCGATCATCGGCACGCTGGTCGGCGCTTGCATTCTGCAGGTTCTGTCGACGGGATTGCAGCTTCTGGGCGCCGACGACAATATCAAGCCGATCGTTATCGGCGCTGTCATCGTGCTCGCCGTCATTCTCGACAGCTATCGTGGCCGGTTGATGCGGATCCTCGAAACACGCTGATCGGCGAATGCATGTTCGGAGGCGCCGACATGCATGAAAACAAAGAGCTAAAGCGCGTCGCACGAGCCAATTTCGATGCGATGCGGCCCTTGATTGGCCGTTGCGTTTGACGCCTGCCCGACCTACATCTGTCCGGCACTCAGCGAGGGACGGAAATGGCCAAGATCACCAATGTAGCGGTCCAGATGGACCATGTCGCAGGCATCACTATCGCAGGCGATTCCACCTTCGCCATGAGCCTGGAAGCCCAGGCGCGCGGCTACAGGCTTTTCCATTACACACCCGATCGCCTGAGCTTTCGTGACGGCAAGCTCTTTGCCAGCGTCGAGCCGATGGTGCTGCGCGACGTCAAGGGCGATCACTACGAACTCGGGGCGCCCGAGCGTGTTGATCTCTCGACCATGGATGTCGTGCTGCTGCGCCAGGACCCGCCCTTCGACATGGCTTACATCACCTCGACGCATCTGCTCGAGCGTATCCACCCGAAGACGCTCGTCGTCAACGATCCGGCCTGGGTGCGCAATTCGCCGGAGAAGATCTTCGTCACCGAATTTGCCGATCTGATGCCGAAGACGCTGATCACCAAGGATGCCGCCGAGATTCGCCGCTTCCGCGACGAGATGGGCGATATCATCCTGAAGCCGCTCTACGGCAATGGCGGCGCCGGCGTCTTCCATTCGACCCGCGACGACCGCAACCTCTCTTCGCTGCTGGAGATGTTCGGCCAGCTCTTCCGCGAGCCCTTCATCGCCCAGCAATATCTGCCTGACGTGCGCAAGGGCGACAAGCGCATCATCCTGGTCGACGGCGAATTCGCTGGCGCCATCAACCGCGTGCCGGCCGAGCACGACAGCCGCTCCAACATGCATGTCGGCGGCCGCGCCGAGGCGACCGAGCTGACGGCGCGCGAACAGGAAATCTGCAACCGCATCGGCCCGGCACTGAGGGAGCGCGGCTTCCTGCTCGTCGGCATCGATGTGATCGGCGACTACATGACCGAGATCAACGTCACCTCTCCCACGGGTCTCCGTGAGGTCAGGAAGTTCGGCGGCGCGGACATCGCGAGCCTGCTTTGGGATGCGATCGAGCGCAAGCGCGGCTGAGCCTGCCGCCTTGCGTCGCGTCGCCTGCGACCGGGTACAACCTGGTCGCGGTGAGTATCCGAATACGTTCCTTTATCGTTCTTGTTTTATTCTTATTTCCATGCCAGATTGCAACCGCTGGCCCGAGGGCCGGGGGCGGTATAAGAGTTTGCGGGACAGGGGGCGATATGGTCGCGGGTGTCGGTACGGTGGCATTCCAGGGCATCGAAGGCGTGCCGGTCGAGGTCCAGGTCATGGTCGCTCCCGGCAAGGTCGGAATGCAGATCGTCGGTCTGCCCGACAAGGCGGTTGCCGAAAGCCGTGAGCGCGTGCAGGCGGCCCTCCACGCCTCCGGCCTGGCGCTGCCGGCCAAGCGCGTGACCGTCAATCTGGCGCCTGCCGACCTGCCGAAAGAGGGCTCGCATTTCGATCTCGCGATCGCGCTAGCTTTGATGGCGGCTCTCGGCGCAATTCCCGCCGATGCGCTGACGGATTATGTCGTCGTCGGCGAGCTCAATCTCGATGGAACGATCGCCGCCATATCAGGCGCGCTGCCGGCCGCAATCGGCGCCAATGCGCTCGGCAAGGGGCTGATCTGCCCGGCCGAGAGCGGCGCCGAAGCGGCCTGGGCAGGCTCGGGCGTCGATATCCTCGCCCCCGCAGCCTGATGGCCCTCGCCAATCATTTCCGCGGTACGCAGGTCCTATCCAGGCCGGAGCCGTCGATCCGCGCCAATGCCGCAATCCTGCCGGATCTTGCCGAGATCAAGGGCCAGGAAAGCGCCAAGCGCGCGCTCGAAGTTGCCGCCGCCGGCGGCCATAATCTTCTGATGGTCGGGCCTCCCGGTTCCGGCAAGTCGATGCTGGCGGCAAGACTGCCGTCCATCCTGCTGCCACTTTCGGCGGCCGAGCTGCTGGAGGTCTCGATGGTTCATTCCATCGCCGGCCAGCTCACGGGCGGCAAGCTTTCCGATCGCCGGCCCTTCCGCACCCCGCATCATTCCGCCACCATGGCCGCCCTCGTCGGCGGCGGCCTGCGCGCCCGTCCGGGCGAAGCCTCGCTTGCTCATCACGGCGTACTCTTTCTCGACGAGTTTCCCGAGTTCACGCCGCAGGCGCTGGACGCGCTGCGCCAGCCGCTCGAAGACGGCGAATGTGTCATTGCGCGCGCCAATCACCGCGTCTCCTATCCGGCGAAATTCCAGCTGATCGCGGCGATGAACCCTGCCGCTGCGGCATGGCGGGCGAGCCGGGCCACACCTGCGCCCGCGGCCCGCGCTGCATGAGCGATTACCAGGCCCGCATCTCCGGCCCGCTGATGGACCGCATCGATATCCGCATCGACGTGCCGGCCGTCTCTGCCGCCGATCTCATCCGGCCGATGGCCACCGAGGCCAGCGCCGACGTCGCTCGCCGCGTCGCCCGCGCCCGCGAGATCCAGCAGGGACGCTTCGAGAGCACAGGCGCAAAAGGCATCGGCACCAATGCCCGTTGCTCCACCGCGATGATCGAGAAAATGGCCGAGCCCGACGCCAGCGGCCTGCAGCTGCTGCGCGACGCCGCCGAAAAGATGAAATTCTCCGCCCGCGGTTACCACCGCGTCCTCAAGGTCGCCCGAACCCTGGCCGATCTCGATGGCAAGCCGACGGTCGGCCGAATGCATCTCGCTGAAGCGATTTCCTATCGCATTGCCGGTGAAGGGCTGACGGCGGCGTAAGAGATGGGGGCGTCCAAGCGCCTCCTCTATCGTCATGCTCGGGCTTGTCCCGAGTATCTGCATCAGGTGCAGCAGATCTTCGGCACAAGGCCGAGGATGACGCCGAATGAGGAGCGAGGTTCGTCAACAAACTGGGGCGCCGAAGCGCCCCGATACCCTACGAAGATGAGCGACCGGGAGACACTCGGCCAAACCCTGCCTCAGCTCCCCAGCCCCTCGAACAGCGCCGTCGAAAGATAGCGCTCGGCGAAGGACGGAATGATGATGACGATATTCTTGCCGGCATTTTCGGGGCGGCTGCCGACCTTGATCGCGGCGGTCAGCGCCGCACCCGAGGAGATGCCGACCGGCACGCCTTCGAGCCGGGCGACGAGGCGCGCCTGTTCGAAGGCCTCGTCGTTGGTCACGGTGACGACTTCGTCATAGATGCCGGTGTCGAGGATCTTCGGTGCGAAGCCGGCGCCGATGCCCTGGATCTTGTGCGGGCCGGGATTGCCGCCGGACAGGATCGGCGAGTCGGCGGGTTCGACGGCGATGATCTTGATCTCGGGCTTGCGGCTCTTCAGCACCTGGCCGACGCCGGTGATCGTGCCGCCGGTGCCGATGCCGGAGACGACGATGTCGACCGTGCCGTCGGTGTCGTTCCAGATTTCCTCGGCCGTCGTCTTGCGGTGGATTTCGGGATTGGCCGGGTTTTCGAACTGCTGCGGAATGACGGCATCGGGAAGGGAGGATGCCAGTTCCTCGGCCTTGGCGATGGCGCCCTTCATGCCCTTTGGTCCCTCGGTCAGCACCAGCTCGGCGCCGAGCAGCGCCAGCATCTTGCGGCGTTCGACCGACATGGTTTCCGGCATGGTGAGGATCAGCCGATAACCCTTGGCGGCAGCCGCAAAGGCGAGCGCGATGCCGGTATTGCCGGAGGTCGGCTCGATCAGCACCGTCTTGCCGGGCGTGATCTTGCCCTGCGCTTCAAGGCTTTCGATCATCGCGACACCGATGCGGTCCTTGACGGAGGCGATCGGGTTGAAGAATTCGAGCTTGCCGATCAGGTTCGCCACCACGCCCTTTTCCCGCGCCAGCTTGTCGAAGCGTACGAGCGGCGTGTCGCCGATGGTCTCGGTGATCGAGGAATAGATGCGGCCGCGGCCGGGCTTGTGCGACATGGGTGTTCTCCCTTTGAAATCCTGACCCTGAATCGGGGAGGAGAATAGGGTCAAAGGTTGAAGGAGACCAGTCCGCGTTCATCCCGGCAAAGCGGTTCGGGGAGAAAATAAGCTTTGAAAACCGGTTCTTGCCGAATGTTTATTTCAGGCCGCCCGCGTGGCGATGAAGGCCGCCGTGCCAGCGAGGATGCCGGCCGCAACCCGGTTCAGCGCCTGTAGGGCGCGCGGCTGCTTCAGCATCGTGCGAGCCCGAGAGGCAAGCAGCATGTAAGGCACCAGCACGACGATCAGCACCACGAAGGTCACGGCGAGCAGGAGCGCATAGTCTCGCAGGCCGATATTGCCGATATCGATCAGTGTCGGCGCCAGGGCGACATAGAAGAGCATCGTCTTCGGATTGCCGAGCGTCACCAGCAGGCCGGAGAGGAAGGACATGCCGATATTGGTGGATTTGCGCGCCGCGATATCCTGCGGCAGCAGCCCCGCTGTCCAGAGTTTCCAGGCGATGTAGGCGAGATACAGAGCGCCGGCGATCTTGATGACGATGAAGACCTCGGTGAAGGTCTGCGCCACGAAGGCAAGGCCGAGAATGACCGCTGTGAGATAGGTCATGTCGCCGAGCACCAGGCCGAGGCCCATGAAGAAGGTCTCGCGGAAATTTGAGCCGAGCGCGCGTGCGACGATCGCGGTGATCCCGGGGCCTGGAATGGCCGCGGCGATGAATAGCGCTCCGGCATAGGTGATCAGGGCGGTGAGGCTCATCTTCATATCCATAAGGTCTGCACGACCTTTCTATAGGCGCGAGCCGCGGCCTCATCAATGCGCCGGCGCTGATCGGTCCATAACCATAAAGAATAGGTCCGCTGAACCATGATCCAGTTGGAAAGCGAGCCGGCCCCACTATCTCTCTTACGCGTGCCATCAGTGCGGCGCGTCGCGGCTTCCCGGCCGGCGGCATTAAAGATTTTTCATCGCCAAGGAGCAAATGAATGTCCCATACCCCAGCCGAAACCCGCAGGCTTTCGCCGCTCAAGACGCCTTCCAGCCTGTCGACCAACGCCGTCACCGATATTTCGGCGGCGCTGACCGCGCTGCTCGCCGATGTCTTCGCGCTTTATATAAAAACCAAGAATTTCCACTGGCACATGTCCGGCCCGCATTTCCGCGATTATCATCTGCTGCTCGACGAACAGGCTGAGCAGATCTTCGCTATGACCGACGACATTGCCGAGCGTGCCCGCAAGATCGGCGGCACGACGCTGCGCTCCATCGGCCATATCGCCCGCCAGCAGCGCATTCTGGACAATGACGCGGACTTCGTCACACCGGAGGACATGTTGTCCGAACTGCGCGAGGACAATGTTCAGCTCGTTTCGCTGCTCCGCGAAGTGCACGGTCTCTGCGACGAGCACAACGATGTCGCGACCGCCAGCCTGATCGAGAACTGGATCGACGAAGGCGAGCGCCGCACCTGGTTCCTGTTCGAAATGACGCGCCCGCAGAGGTAGTGTCGGCAACCGGGCGCTTCAGAACGCCCGGTTCTCAGCTCTCCAGCGCCCGCGGACGCAGCCAGCGCGGTGTCCAGCCGAGATTCATGCCGGCTGCGGCAAACAGGATGATAACAGCACCTGCGATCTGCATCGGCTGCAGCGCGTGGCCGAAGGCCAGCCGGTCGACGAGGAATGCGGCGATCGGATAGATGAAGGACAGGGCGCCGGTCAGATGTGTCGGCAGCCTCTGGATCGCGCCGTAGAGCAGCACATACATCAGCCCGGTATGGACGACGCCGACGGTCACGAGGATCGCCCAGCCCCCGATATCACCGGGCGGGTGGGAAAAGTCTGTTATCGGCGCCAGCATCAGCATGCCGGTCGCGACCTGGATGAGCGCGATCAGATGCGGCGGCGTGCCTTTCAGCCATTTCGTGGCAAGGGCTGCGAGCGCGTAGAAGAAGGCCGCACCCAGCGCCATCAGGATGCCGAAGCCGTAGTCACCCGATACGCCGCCCGTCTGGGGTTTCGCCTGAACGATCGCCATCATCCCGGCGAAGGCGAGTGTCAGCCAGAACAGCTTGGCGGCGGTGATCTTCTCGCCGAGAAACAGCGCGCCGAGCGCGAGCAGCATGAAAGGCTGCGTGTTATAGACTGTTGTGGCGATCGAGATCGTCGCATGCGAGTAGGAGGCAAAGAGCAGCAGCCAGTTCAAGACGATGGCGATGCCCCCGAAGATGGCAATGCCGAAGGCGCGCAGCGTGATGATGCCGGGCCGCAGCAGCCCGAGAGCGCCGCAGATGACAAGCAGGGTCAGCGCGCCGAACAGGCAGCGCCAGAAGACCACGCCGCTGACGGGCTGTCCCGACATGACGACGAACCAGCCGATCGTCCCCGAGATCAGCATCGCTGCCGTCATTTCCGCCGTGCCTTGTCTGATGTCACTGTTCATGATTACCTCCGCCTTTGATGGCATAAGAATATTGCGGAGCGAGGCGGTTTTATATAGGTATAAGAAGGAGCATGATCGATATTGCCTAATCATAAGAGGAAAATAGATCACCGTGGCTAATGATGTGCTGTCGCTCGACGAAATCGATCAGGCCATTCTGGAGGCGCTGGCCGGCAATGCGCGGATATCGCTGAAGGAGCTGGCACAGCAGGTGGGCCTGTCCTCGCCGAGCGCCGCCGAGCGCTTGCGCCGGCTGGAAGAGCGCCGCGTCATCAAGGCCTTCACGATCGATCTTGATCCAGCTGCCGTCGGCTATCCCCTGCAGGCGATCGTGCGCGTCCGTCCGCTGCCGGGACAGCTGCACATTGTCGAGCGCATCATCCAGGAAATTCCCGAAATCGTCGAATGCGACAAGGTGACGGGTGAGGATTGCTTCATTGCCCGCCTGGTCATCCGCTCGATGGCGGAACTAGACGGCCTCCTCGACCGGGTTGCCGAAAGGGCGGAGACCAACACCTCGATGATCAAGGCCTCGCCCGTCAAGCGTCGCCTGCCGCCGCTTTCACGGAAAACGTAAATCTTGGCTGAGCGAACTGCTGGTGAAGCCACCATCGGCGGCGGCATCGCGGGGAAATTGATCGAAGCCTCGCTCAAGCGCGAGGCGCTGTGCCATTAGACGCCGGTGGAGCCGAAGCCGCCTGCGCCGCGCACTGTTTCGCTGGCCTCGGCAATCTCCGCCACCCGAGCCTGGGTCACGGGCGCGATCACCATCTGGGCGATGCGCATGCCGCGCTCGATGACGAAGGGTTCCTCGCCGAGATTGACGAGCAGTACCTTCACCTCGCCGCGATAGTCGCTGTCGACGGTGCCCGGTGAATTCAGGCAGGTGATGCCGTTCTTGAAGGCAAGGCCGGAGCGCGGCCGCACCTGTCCTTCGAAACCCTCCGGGATCTCGAAGATGAAGCCGGTCGGCACCAAGGCCCGTTTGCCGGGCAGAAGCGTCAGCGGGGCCGCGTCGTCAACGGCGGCGCGCAGGTCCATGCCCGCCGCTCCCTTGCTTTCATAGCCAGGCAGGTCGAGGCCTTCGCCGTTCGGCAGGCGGATGAGGTTCAGCGTCGGGCGCGTGTCGTGATGAATGGTCATCGCCCATTACTTTGCGCCCGAATGCCCGAGGTCAATTGCAAAGCCGGCCTTTAGTCGCTAGTTAAGCGGCAATTCCACAGGATTCACACTATGGCCGAAAGTCTCGCCGAGGCGGTCTCCCGCCGCCGCACATTCGCTATTATCGCCCACCCGGACGCGGGTAAGACGACGCTCACCGAAAAGCTGTTGCTGTTCGGCGGCGCCATTCAGCTGGCCGGCGAAGTCAAGGCGAAAAAGGATCGCATGCAGACGCGCTCCGACTGGATGAAGATCGAGCGCGAACGCGGCATCTCCGTCGTCACCTCGGTGATGACCTTCGAATATAACGACAATGTCTTCAACATCCTCGACACACCTGGCCACGAGGATTTCGCCGACGACACCTATCGCACGCTGACGGCAGTCGACGCCGCCGTCATGGTCATCGACGCCGCCAAGGGTATCGAGCCGCGCACGCTGAAGCTCTTCGAAGTCTGCCGCATGCGCGATATCCCGATCATCACCTTCATCAACAAGATGGACCGTGAAAGCCGCGATCCCTTCGAGATCCTCGACGAGGTGGAAGAGAAGCTGGCGCTGGATACGGCGCCGATTACCTGGCCGATCGGCCGCTCGAAGACCTTTTGCGGTTCCTACAATATTGCCGCCAACACGGTGCGCGGGTCGGATACAGAGGTCGAGGGAACGCCGGTCAACGGTCCGCAAAGCGTTGCCGGCAGGCTGCCGGAAAACGAGCGCCAGGCTTTCGTCGACGAGACCGAGCTGGCGATCGAGGCCTGCCGCCCGTTCGACCGCCAAGCCTTCCTGGAAGGCCATATGACGCCTGTCTTCTTCGGTTCGGCGCTGCGCAATTACGGCGTTCGCGACCTCATCAACGCGCTCGGCGAGTTCGCGCCGCCGCCGCGTGACCAGGTAGCCGATACCAGGACCGTGCACGCCACAGACGACAAGATGACGGCCTTCGTCTTCAAGATCCAGGCCAATATGGACCCCAACCACCGCGACCGCATCGCCTTTGCCCGCATCTGCTCCGGCAAGCTCGAGCGCGGCATGAAGGCAAGGCTTGCCCGCACCGGCAAGCAGCTCGGCCTGACGGCGCCGCAATTCTTCTTCGCCTCGCAGCGCCAGCTCGCCGATACCGCCTATGCCGGCGATGTCGTCGGCATTCCCAACCACGGCACGCTGAGGATCGGCGATACGCTGACCGAGGGTGAATCGCTGGTCTTCCAGGGTGTGCCGAATTTCTCGCCGGAAATTCTGCGCCGCGTGCGGCTGGAAGATGCGATGAAGGCGAAGAAGCTCAAGGAAGCCCTGCAACAGATGGCCGAAGAAGGCGTGGTCCAGCTGTTCTCGCCGGAAGACGGCTCGCCGGCGATCGTCGGCGTCGTCGGCGCCCTGCAGCTCGACGTCTTGAAGGAGCGGCTGATGGCCGAATACGGCCTGCCTGTCTCTTTCGAAATGTCGCGTTTCTCCGTCTGCCGCTGGATCTCTGCCGATCAGCCGGCCGATCTCGAGAAATTCCTCACCGTCAAACGCGGCGATATCGCCCGCGATCTCGACGGCGATCCGGTCTTCCTCGCCCAGGATGGTTTCTCGTTGCGCTACGAGGCGGAACGCCATCCGGCAATCAAGATGGTCGCCATCAAGGAATATCACGCCGCCAAGGCGGCGTGATCATCGCTCGGCCAGCTGTTCCGCCAGAAAATCGACGACGGCGCGCACCGCCGGCAACTGGCCGCGCCGGTGCGGCATCAGGATCGTCGTTTCGATCCTACCCGCCGTCCAATCGGGCAGGAGCCTCACCAGCCGCCCGGCTGCCAGCGCCTTCCGGCAGACAGATGTCGGTAGGCAGGTGATGCCGAGTCCGGCAGCGGCCATCTCCATCAGCATATGCGGCTCGTCCGCCGCCATGACGGAATGCAGCGTGATGAGAGCCTCATCGCCGTTGTCGGAGAAGAGCCGCCACTGGTTTTCCGTCAGGCTGGTCATGATCGTCGCATGCTGCGCCAGTTCTTCCGGCCGCTGCGGTTGCCCGTGTGAGCGGATATAATCCGGCGAAGCAAGAACGAAGAACGGGTGATTGGCAAGCCTCCGCTGCACCAGCGCGGAATCCGGCAGCGGCGCCCGATGACTGCGCAGTGCGATGTCGAACCCTTCCTGCACGATATCGACGAAGCGATCGGTCACGTGGATGGAGAGCTTGAGCTTCGGGTATCTCGCCACCAGTGCCGGCAAATGCTCCGTCAGCACGAACTGCGCCGTCGGCACCGAAGCCGTGAGGCGAACGGTACCGGCGGGTTCGGCCAGATGCCGCCGGACGATGCCTTCTGCCATCTCCGCTTCGATGATCGAGGCCTGGGCGTGCTGAAAGAATTCACGGCCGAGTTCCGTCAGCGCAAAGCTTCGCGATGTGCGCTGGATCAGCCGGACGCCGAGCCGTCCCTCCAACTCTGCGACCCGTTTGCTGACCGTCGATTTCGGAATGCCGAGATGTCTCGCCGCGCCCGTGAAGCTGCCGCTGTCGACGGCCTGCACGAAGAGATGGAGGTCATTGAGGTTGAAGAGCGCCATCGTCATCTTCCATATATGTAGACATTGCGGTGCATTTGTAGCGTCTACCGCATGATTGTCTACGTGTGCACATTGATCACGTTCAACAGGGTTCAATTCTGAAAGGAACGATTGATGTCACCCATATTGTTTTACGGCGTGCCGGAGGGCTGCTCCTTCGGCTCCATCGTTGCACTGGAATGGTCCGGCGTGCCCTACCGCCTCTGCCGCGTCGAGATGCCGGAGGCAGTCTCCGGTGCGGACTACGCCAGGATCAATACCGTCGGGGAAACGCCATCTCTGCTGCTCGAAGACGGCAGGACAATCAGCGAAAGCATGGCAATCCTTCACCATATCGGCGCCCGCGCGATCGGAAACGGTCTGGGCTTTGCGCAAGGGTCTGCGGATTTCGATCGTCTGAACCAGATGCTCGCCTTTCTCAACACCTCATTCTTCAAGGCCTTCGGCCCGCTCTGGTATGCGTTCGAGCATCCGCTGGCGCCGGAGGAGAAGCAGGCTCTTATGGCCTATGGCATCGCCGGCGTCGAAAAAGCGCACCATACGCTGGAGCGTCTGCTCGGCGGTCGCGAATGGCTTTTTGGCAAGGGTCCGAGCCTTGCGGACGCCTATTTCGTCGGGATCGCCCGCTGGAACGATTTCCACAAGGTCGTCGATCGCCGGCAGTTCCCTGGCCTCGATCGCCTCTATGAGCGCATGCAGCAGGAGGCGGCCGTCCGTTTCGCCCATGCGATCGAGCATCGGCTCGAGGCAAAAAGCAGCGGCGGTTTCCGCGGTGAAGTCGATCTGGCCGAGGCGCTCGGCTTGTTGAAACAGGCTGCCTGAACATCGTGGCGGCCGCACCCCTGCAGTGCGGCCGCCGGCTTGCCTGTCATCCGGCGGCGATGATTTCGATCTCTACGAGCCAGTCGTCGCGCAGCGTTTCGACGACGATGGCCGTGGTCGGCACGGCGCGGCCGCCGAGCGCTTGGAGGCGGGCATTCTGGTTCGCCTCCACAAAGGCGCCGTCGCGCAGATAGCTCGTCAGCCGCACGACATTGTCGACCGTCATCCCGGCGGAGGCGAGGATGGCGCGCAGATTGGACCAGATGAGTTCGAGCTGCCCTTCCAGATCGGGCGCCGCCGTTCCCTGCTCATCGAGACCCATCGTGCCGCTGACGAAGAGCAGGCGGGATGGATGCCGGACCTCCAGCGCATGAATGTAGTCAGGGCTCGCCGGATAGACCCCTGTTGCGGGATCATGCGCGATCATCTCCATGAGATTTCTTCCCTCCGCCGAATTTTCTATGAGATCAGGCCAGTATGGCCGATTATTCTTCGGCGGGAAGGGTAGGGGGTCGAATGGGAAAAAATACAGACGATCTTCGGCAGAAGCGTCGGCAGCAGCCGATCATGGATGCTTTCGACCGAAAGATATTAGCCGAACTCGCTGGCGACAGCGGTCAGAGCTATGCCAGGCTGGGCGAAGCGGTCGGGCTCTCGGCGCCGGCCGTGCATGAACGCGTGCGCCGCCTCCGGCAATCGGGCGCCATCAAGGGCGTGCATGCCGCGCTGGATGGATCGGCCCTCGGCAAGCCGCTGCTCGCCTTTGTGCATGTGGAAGCGGCCGGCTGGGGCAAGAGCGAACGGCTGATGCAGGTGCTGCGTTTTCCCGAAGTCGAGGAGATGCATTCGGTCGCCGGCGACGCCAGTGTGCTCTTCAAGGTGCGCACCGCCAGTCCCCAGGCGCTGGAGGCTTTTCTCTCGCAGATCCACGCGGTTCCCGGCGTCACCGGCACCCGCAGCTACATCGCGCTTTCTACCTATCTGGAGCGTCCCGTGCAGGCCGGCGTTACCGAGATCTGGCCGGATATGCCTTTGCCGGAATAGTCGGACTGCGGGGCGTTCGTTACTGCGTTCCAGGCACAGTTGTCTCCTCAGTCCTCGCCATCGAACCGCGGCAGCGGCTCGATAGTCTCCACCCAAGACAAAGCCGATCGGCACCATATCTGTTTCTTCGGCGTCAGTTCCCGCCGTTGGTCGATGCTGCCGACGCGAATGCCGATCGCGCCGCCGTCGCCGTCCGTGCGATAGAGCGGCGATCCGCAATTCGGGCAGAAGAATTGCCGGCTGAGACCGCCGCTGTCGCCATATTTCCCGTAGCCTTTCGGCTCGCCGGCGACGAGGCTGAAACTTTCCTGTCGCGCCGGCGCGGTGACGCGATAGGCAGAGCCCGTCAGCCGTTGGCAATCGGTGCAGTGGCAGATCGAGATTCCCTCCGGATCGATCTCCGCCTGATAGCGGACCGCGCCGCAATGGCATCCTCCCGTGATATGCATCGGCAATTCCTCAATCCGCCGGCTGCGCGGCCGGGCGCGCGGTGTAGAAGGCCTTCGCATCCGCCGTGAAGGCGGCTCGCTGATCGGCTCTCGTATAGAACATATGCCCGCCTCGATAAAGCTTGAGCCCGACGCGGGCGCCGGCGAGCGAAGACGGCAGATGGTCGACCACATAGCGGCTGACGCTGTAGGGCGTCACCAGATCGCTGTAGCCATGCGCGATCAGCAGACGGAAAGCCGAGTTCGAGGCGAGCAGCTGTCGGATGTCATCAGTGGCGCTGGCTTGCAGGCGCGATCCGCCGCCACGCCCGCCGCCCCACTCCCAGCGCCGGCTGATATCGCCGTCGAGCAGCGTATAGGTCATCTCCGTCTTGAAGCCGAGTTCGTTGCGGGCATAGTCGGCAAAGGCGCCGCCATAGGCGCGGGTGAAGCCATCGAGGATGGCGTCGTCTCCGCGGTCGTAATCGGATTCCGGATAGGGATCGGGGGCGGCAAAAGCGGCGTCGTAAGGGCTCGTCACCTCACCCTTGCCGGCGTCCGCATGCTTGACGAAGGAATTGCCGAGGAAGCCGCGGTTGCGGGTGACGATATCCTCAGGAATGCCGGTCAGCCGGGAAATCCTGCCATAGAAGGCGTCGGCAGCGGCGCCGATTGGCGGCGGCCCGGCCAGCGTCGTCAGATAGTCTCCGAGCGCGAAGGTCTCGGCCTCCCTCTGCTTCTGCTCGTCGAAGGCGTTCTCCCGGTCGAGCTGGGCTGCGGCCAGCGACGGTAGCTCCAGCGCGGCGCCGAGCGCGAACTGATCGGCATTGAACATCAGCTGGCCTTCAAGCAGAGGGGAAAGCATCACCGCACCGGCCACAATGATGCCCTGGCTTTCCTGCAGCGTCGAAGCGACTTTGGCGGCGCGGAAGCCGCCATAACTTTCGCCGAGGAGATATTTTGGCGAGCCAGAGCGATTGTTGTGCGCGACATAAAGGGCGATCGCCTTGGCGATGCTCTGGGCGTCGGCGTTGACGCTGTAATAGTTGGAGGCGTCGTCTGTCTTCACCGTCCGGCTCCAGCCGGTGCCGATCGGATCGATCAGCACGAGATCGGTGAAATCGAGCCAGCTTTGCTTATTGTCGATAAGCTCCGCATTGGCTCCGTCGCGTCCATCGGGTCCGAAATCGAGCACCTTCGGGCCGACCAGCCCCAGATGCAAGAAGGCGGAAGCGGCACCCGGCCCGCCGTTGAAGGCAAAAGTCAGCGGCCGGCCCGGCGCGCCATCCCGCGCGACATAGGCGGTGTAGAAGATCGCGCCGGTCTGGGCGCCGTCCTGGCCGAAAAGATCCAGCGTGCCGGCGGTCGCGGTATAGGCGATCTTCCGGTCGTCGATCGTCAGCTCATGATCGGTAACGGAATCGGCCGGCAGCAGCTTGAGCACGCCGTCGCGTGCGCCGTTTTCAACATTCGCGCGGGCGGGCGTGCTTTCTTGCGCATGGGAGAGGGCCGGTGTGAGCGACGCCGCAAGCGCGGCAAGCAGAAACAGGGATCGGAAGCGCAAGATGTCTCCTCCGGCGGTGGGGTATGAGAGGCTGAGATAGCGTAGCATCGGCGGCCGGCGACGGGCATCAAGAGATGGTGATGGGCCAGTGAGTGGGGAAGGGTGCGATCCGCTGAGCGGGTGGCTCAGTCCGCTTACTTGACCGCGCGCACACTCACCTCCAGCGCCCGGCCGGCTTTCCAGCCGTTGATCGCCGCCCCGAGCCCGAGCGCGACGAAGAGAACCGCGCACCAGGAAAAGCTTCCGGTCCAGCCCCTGATAAGGCCAACGATGAGCGGGCCGACGGCGGCGAGGAGATAACCAACGCATTGCGCCATACCGGAAAGATGGGCGGCGACATCGGGATCGCGCGAGCGCAGCACGATCGTCGTCATGGCGGCGGCGATCAGCCCGCCCTGGCCGATGCCCTGCAGCACCGCCCACAGCCAGACCATCGAAAGCGGTGCGAAGAGCAGGCCGAGCAGCGCGGTGACGGCAACGCCGCAGAGGCTTGCATTGATCAGCCGCTGGTCCCGGCCGCGCACGGCGATATGCGGCACGATAAGGCAGGACGCTGCCTGCACCATCACCGACAGCGAAACTATCGCACCGGCGGTGACGCCGTCGATCCCGCGTTCGCGTAAGATCGGAACTAGCCAGCCGAAAACGCAATAGGCAAGCGCGGATTGTAGCCCCATGAAAAGCGTCACCTGCCAGGCGAGCCGGTCTCGCCAGAGGCCTTCGACACGAAAGCCGTTTCGCCTTGTCTGGCTGCCGCTACGAAGAACCTGAGGCAGCCAGATGAGGCCGACGATCAGCGCCGGCAAGGCCCAGGCAGCGAGCGCGCCTTCAAGGGAGCCGCCGAGTGCGTATTCGATCGGCAGCGTCAGCCCGGCCGCACTTGCCGCGCCGGCGCAGAGCGCCATCGTGTAGAAGCCGGTCATCAGCGCGGCACGCGTTGGGAAGTCCCGCTTCACCAGCCCCGGCAGCAGCACGTTGGCGACGGCGATGCAGGCGCCGGCAAGCGCCGTGCCGATGAAGAGCAGCGGCACGGAGGAAAGCCCGCGCAAAGCAGTGCCGAGCGCGAGCAGCAGGAGAACACAAAGCAGCGTGCGTTCCGAACCGATGCGCTGGGCAAGGCGAGGCGCAAGCGGCGAGAAAGCGCCGAGGCAGACGACCGGGAGAGTCGTCAGCAGGCTGGCGCCAAGCGCGCCGAGGCCGAGTTCGGAACGGATTTCCGGCAACAATGCGGAGGCGCTCGAGAAGACCGGGCGCAGATTGAAGGCGATCAGCACGAGGCTCGCGCCGAGCAGGAAACGATCTGCCCCACCCCGCACCGACGTTGCCTGCGGCTGCGGAAGGCTGCCGGCCTCTGCGTCTACAAGCAGTTCGTCGGCCGCCTCAAGCATGCTGGTGGCATGGTTGGAAGGCGTGTTCATGAGAGGAGCATCCGCTCAAGCGCGGCAAGCACCGGCGCCATGAAACGGCGCACCGCCGCATCCGCCTTGTTGGGATCGCCGGTTTCGATCGCATCGACGATATCGGCATGCGCCTGCATGTCAGGTTCGGGAATGTCGTTGCCAAGCGTCGCGGCGATGGTATCGGCGATCGAGGTGGAGAAGAAATCGTAGATCTCGATCATCGCCCGGTTGCCGGAAGCGGCAATAACGGCCTTGTGGAAGGCAAGGTCGCGTTCGATGAAGGCTGCCCGATTGCCGCCATCATAAGTGCCACGTTCCGCAAGCAGCCTGCGAAGCCCGGCAATCATCTCCGGTGTCTTGCGCATCGCCGAGAGCCGGGCGGCCTCGACGTCGAGCGCCAGGCGGGCCTCGAACTGGTCGCGCAGGCTGGCGCGCCGCGCCATCGTCAATGGCCGGCCGGCATCGCGGGTCGAGCGGACATAGGTTCCCGAGCCCTGCCGTGTTTCGAGATAACCCTGAGAGACGAGAACCCGCACCGCCTCGCGCACCGTGCCTCGGCTGATGGAAAGCATGGCCGAAAGCGAGGCTTCGTTCGGCAATTTCTCGCCGACCGCCCAGCGTTTGCCGAGAATGTCGCTGCGGATCGCCTCGATTGCCTCGTCCGCGAGATTGGTCTTGCTGAGCGCTCGCATCCCATTACTCATTAAGTCATCAGATGACTTAATGAGTAATGGGATTACGATCTTCCGTCAACGGCTGAAATCCAGGCAATAAATAAAAAGGGCCGCCTCAGCGTCCCTTTCCATGAGTTTGGCCTCGAACTGGCCTGGACTGTCGATGCAGCCCTAGGAAGGCGGGTTTTAGAGCGAGGGCTGCCTCGCCTTCATCACCTCTTCCATGCCCGTTACGAGGTCCGAAATCTCATTAGACATTGGATCACCTTCCTTTCGTTCTGTTGCTGATAGGCCAAAGGTAGGCCGATTCTTCGCAGATGCAAGAAAAAATGCGCTCAATGTGCCGCCTTGATGAAGGTGCCGTTCTGCAACTCATGCATGGCCTTCATGATTTCCTCGCGTGAGTTCATTACAATCGGGCCGTGCCAGGCGACGGGCTCCTCGATCGGCTTGCCTGAGACAAGAAGGAAGCGGATGCCCTGGTCGCCTGCCTGCACCGTCACTTCGTCGCCGCTGTCGAAGACCACGAGCGTGCGGTTGCCGGACATGTCACGGATGTTCAGCTCTTCGCCGTTGACTTCCTTCTCAACGCGCACGCCGAAGGGTTTCGATGCATCGCGAAAGGTGCCGGAGCCGGCGAAGATATAGGCGAAGGCGTTGCGGTAGGTATCGACCGGCAGGCGTTTCTTCTTGCCTGGTGGTACCGAGACGTCGAGATAGATCGGCTCGGCGGCCACACCGTCCACGGGACCGGCCTTGCCCCAGAAATCGCCGCAGATCACTCGCACGGCCGTGCCGTCATCATCGACGACGACAGGAATGTCGGCGGATTTGACGTCCTGATAGCGCGGCGCCGTCATCTTCAGCGAGGAGGGCAGGTTCGCCCAGAGCTGGAAGCCGTGCATGCGGCCGGCGAAATCGCCCTTCGGCATCTCCTGGTGCATGATGCCGCTGCCGGCCGTCATCCACTGGATGTCGCCGGCGCCGAGCAGGCCGCGATTGCCGAGGCTGTCGCCGTGCTCGACGGTGCCGGCGAGCACATAGGTGATCGTCTCGATGCCGCGATGCGGATGCCAGGGAAAACCGCGGATATATTCCGAAGGATTGTCGTTGCGGAAATCGTCCATCATCAGGAAGGGATCGGTCATCGCGGGATCGCCGAAGCCGAAGACGCGGTGCAGCTTGACGCCGGCGCCTTCCATGGTTGGCGTGGCGGTACTCTCATATTTGACGGGGCGGATCGACATAGCGTCCTCTCAAAGGTTCAACTTGGCGTCGACTATAGCCGCCCGGCCGCCGGGCGCGAAGTCCGCGGCGCGGGCAACGCAGTGTTCACAAAAGAACACAGCGTTTCGCTGAATTTGAAGAGGCCGGACGTTAAGAAATCGCCATATTGCGCTTGCAAACCGGCCGAACGTTAAGCTGTTATTAGCCGCGACGTTCGACAATTTATAGCATGCCCGCCGGTGCGGCGGCGGGTTCCGGAGCAAGAAAGCCATGTGTCGCTGGGCAGCCTATCGCGGAGACCCCCTCTATCTCGAAGAGCTGGTATCTTCGCCCGCCCATTCCCTGATCGAGCAGTCCCATTGTGCCACCCGCGCCAAGACCGCGACGAATGGCGATGGCTTCGGCATCGCCTGGTATGGCGACAGGCCCGAGCCCGGCCGTTACCGCGATATCCTGCCGGCCTGGTCTGATTGCAATCTGAAGAGCCTGGCGCGGCAGATCCGTTCGCCGCTCTTTCTCGCCCATGTCAGGGCCGCGACCGGCGGCGGCACCCGGCGCGACAATTGCCACCCCTTCACCCATGACACCTGGTCCTTCATGCATAACGGCCAGATCTCCGGCTTCGAGCGCCTGCGCCGGCCGATGGAGGCGATGCTCGACGACGAGCTGTTCAATGCCCGCGGCGGCACGACCGATTCCGAGCTGATGTTCCTGCTGGCGTTGCAGTTCGGCCTGCGCGAGGCGCCGATCGCCGCGATGGCTGAGATGATCGGTGTCGTCGAGGAACTGGCCGAAAGCATCATCGGCTCGATCCTGCTGCGCTTCACCGCTGCCTTCTCCGACGGCAAATCGCTTTATGCGGTCCGCTATGCCACCGATCGCAAGGCGCCGACACTCTATGCCTCGCCCGTCGGCGCCGGCTATTGCCTCGTGTCCGAGCCGTTGAACGACGATGTCGATGCCTGGGCGGAAATTCCGGACGGCAGCGCCGTCACCGTCGGCATGAACGGCATCGATGTCGCCGACTTCCGGCCGGAAAAGCGGACTGCCGCCAAACCGCAGCGCGTGGCTATTTCGGCATGAGCCGCTCGCGATCGGCTGAGCCGCTCGGGACTAGTCGAGCTGCCTGGCGATCAGCGCCGCGAGTCTTTCGGCAACCTCTTCCTTCGCCAGGTCAGGCCATTGCTCGACGCCGTCGTGGCGGACGAGTTTGACGCTGTTGCGGCTGCCGCCCATGATGCCGGTTGCGGGAGAGACGTCATTGGCGACGATCATGTCGGCGCCCTTCCTCTCGAGTTTCGCTTTCGCATTGCTTTCCACATCCTGCGTCTCGGCGGCAAAGCCGATCACTAGTTTCGGCCGCATCGTGTGATGGCCGACGGTCTTCAGGATGTCGGGATTTTCGGTCAGCGCCAACGTCGGAATGGATTCGCCGGGGTGTTTCTTCAGCTTCTGGTCGGCGGCCGAGGCGACACGCCAGTCCGCCACCGCCGCGACCATCACCGCGACGTCGGCCGGCAGCGCCGCAAGCACGGCATCGCGCATTTCCTCGGCCCGCTCGACATGCACGACGCTGACACCGAAGGGATCGGCAATCGTCACCGGTCCCGACACCAGCGTCACTTCCGCACCGAGCTTTGCAAGGGCTGCGGCGATCGCATGCCCCTGCCGGCCGGAGGAACGGTTGGCGATATAGCGCACCGGATCGATCGGCTCGTGCGTCGGTCCCGAGGTGACGATCGCCTTTCGTCCCTTGAGCGGCTTTTCTCCACCGTCGAACAATGCTTCGGCGGCGGTCACGATTTCGAGCGGTTCCGCCATGCGGCCGAGCCCGGCTTCGCCGCCTTCCGCCATCTCGCCGGCCATTGGCCCGACGAAACGAATGCCGTCCGCCTTGAGTGTTGCCGCATTGCGCCGGGTCGCCGGATGCGCCCACATGGCCGGATTCATCGCCGGTGCGGCAAGCACCGGCCTGTTGGTCGCCAACAGCACCGTCGAGGCGAGATCGTCGGCAAGCCCGTTCGCCATCTTCGCCATCAGGTCGGCCGTGGCGGGCGCGATGAGCACGAGGTCGCAGTCGCGCGCCAGCCTGATATGGCCGACATCCTGTTCGTCCTGCCGCGAAAACAGATCGAGGAAGACGTGGTCCGCCGCCAGCGCACCGACCGCAAGCGGCGTGACGAATTCCTGAGCGCCCTTGGTCATGACAGGGCGCACGCTCGCGCCGCGCTCGCGCAGCCGGCGGATCAGATCCAGGCTTTTATAGGCGGCGATGCCGCCGGAGATGATGAGGAGGATGCGTTTGCCGCTGAGAGCCATGGCTTTTCTACCCGTCGCCTTATTGACTGGCCCTGACCCTAAGGCTTTGGCGGAGAACATGCAATCGCGGGAACGGCACCCATCGGCCGTAGCCGGCGGGTGCCGCTCCATTCATGTCGCTGTCAGTTTCCTGGGCTCAGAGATTGCTCATCCCGCCGTCGATGATCAGTTCGCTGCCGACGATATAGGCGGCCTCATCGGAGGCGAGAAAGACGATCGTCTTGGCGACTTCGCCGGGGGTTCCGAAGCGGCCGACGGGGATCTGGGCTTGGATCTGCGCGGTCATCGCCTTGGAATCGGCTTCCGATGCGCCGAGCTTGCTGTAGAGCGGCGTGGCGATCGGCCCTGGGCTGACGGCGTTGACGCGGATGCCGCGGCCAATGAGTTCGCCCGACAGCGTCTTGGCAAGTGTCAGCAACGCACCCTTCGTTAGGGAATAGACGCTGGAGTTCGGCATGCCGATATGAGCGTTGATCGAGGTGTTGAGCACGATTGAGGCCTGTTTAGAAAAGATCGGCAGCAGCGACTGGATCAGGAAGAACGGCCCCTTGACGTTGATATCAACCGACTTGTCGAAGGCGGCTTCGCTCCACTGTTCCAGCGGCCCGAATTCGGCGACACCGGCATTGACGAAGAGGATATCGAGCGTGCCGAAAGCTTCTTTCACCGTGTCGGCGACGGCCTTCTGGCCGGCCGCATTGCCGGCATCGGCCTGGATGACGATCGCTTTGTCGCCGAGTTCGCGACGGGCTGCTTCGACGCTTGTGGCACTGCTGCCGGTAACGACGACACGGGCGCCCTCGGCGATGAATTGGCGGGCGGTTTCGATGCCAATGCCGCTGGTGCCGCCGGTGATGAGGGCTGTCTTGTTCTGAAGACGTGACATGATGAAGCTCCTTCGATGGGATAGTGGGCCGCAGCCCCGTTGTTGATCAATGGGAGGAATCGCGCCGGGCCTTTGTCAGGTGCGGGTAATCGAAGCGCCACCGTCGACCAGCGATGCCGTGCCGGTGACGAAGCTCGCATCGTCCGAGGCGAGGTAGAGAACCGAGCGGGCAAGCTCTTCCGGGGTTGCGACGCGTTTCAGCGCATGCAGGTTCGTCACGAAGGCCTGCTTATCAGGCGTATCGTTCATGTCCCGATACATATCGGTATCGACGGCACCCGGCAGGACGGCATTGACGCGCACGCCTTGCTGGCCGAATTCGGCGGCGAGCGCCTGCGTCAGGCCGATCAGGCCGGCTTTGCTGGCGGCATAGGCGGCGACGCCGGGAAAGGCGAAGCTATAGCCCACGAAGGTCGAGGTGAAGATCACCGAGCCGCCGCCATTCTTCACCATTTCACCGATCTGGTGCTTGGCGGCGAGGAAGGAGGCGGTGAGATTGATCGCCAGTGCCTCGCTGAAGCCTGCTTCCGAGACAGCGGTGCTTGGACCGGCTTCGCCAAGCGTGCCGGCATTGTTGAAGGCGATGTCGAGCTTGCCGTAGTTCGTCACGGCGGCGGCGACCAGCGCCTTGTGATAATCTTCCGAGCGCACGTCACCGGCAATGGCGATGGCGTCGCTGCCCTCTGCCTTTATCTCCGCGACGAGGCTCTCGAGTTCGCGCTCGCGGCGGGCGCCGACGACGACCTTGGCGCCTTCGGCGGCGAAGAGCTTTGCCGTGGCGCGGCCAATGCCGGAGCTTGCGCCGGTGACGATCGCGACCTTGTTGTTCAAGCGGTCCATGGTTCCATCTCCTGCGTTTGAGGTGAGGCGGCCCTTGCCGCCCTTTTCGATGAAGGGAAGATGGCATTTTCCATTCGTTCGGATTAGTCTCCTGATCGGGGAACTCGAATTCGGAAAAGCCGAACGATGATCAGGATCGAAGGTATTGCGGCTTTCGTCGCCGTGGTCGAGGCAGGCTCGGTCAGCGAGGCGGCCCGACGGTTGCGGCTGTCCAAATCCGTCGTCAGCGAAAGGCTGGCGGAACTGGAGAAATCGCTCGGCGGCATGCTGCTGCACCGAACGACGCGCAAGCTCACCTTGACGGAGGATGGCACGGTCTTTCTGGAGCGTGCCACGCGCATCGTGCGCGAGATCGAGGAAGCCGCGGCCGACATGGCGGAGCGGCGCGGAACGCTCTCCGGCCCGATCCGCATCGCCGCCCCCGTCACCTTCGGCCGCATGCATCTCGGTCCGGCGCTCTATCCTTTTCTTGCGGAGCATCCCGATATCGAACTGACGCTCGATATCGATGACCGGCGCGTCGACGCATCCTCGGACGGCTACGACGCCGTCATCCGCAATGGCCCGATCGCCGACAGCCGGCTGGTCGCCTGGAAACTCGCGGAGAGCCGCCGTCTTCTCTGCGCTTCGCCGGATTATCTCGCCCGCGAGGGAATTCCCTCGTCGCTGGCCGACCTGAACGGTCATCGCGGTCTCTTCTACACCAATCGCGGCGTTGCCGACTGGCGCTTCCAGACGCCGGAGGGTGCGATCGTCGTTCGCGCGAAACTGGCGCTCGGTATGAACAATGGCGATATGCTCCGCGATGCCGCGATTGCGGGGTTGGGCATCGCGCTGCTGCCGGCCTTCATCGCCGGCCCGGCCATTCGCGAGGGCCGGCTTGCCGAAATCGATGTCGGCCACAGACCGGAGGCCGAGTTCATCTATATGGCCCGTCCGGAGGGCCGAAATCCTTCCGCCAAGCTTCGCGCCATCGCCGATCACCTGAAGAAGAGTTTCGGCGATCCACCCTATTGGGATCCGGCGGGTTAATTCATGAACCGAGCAGGCTCATCAGGTTCTCGGTGACCGGCGAGCGATGCGCCACGGCCCGCAGCTTCTCTCCAGCCTCATGGGTTCGGGGGGCGGCTGGTTCTTCGCGGTTGAAGACTGGGCCGCCGTCGTTATCTTCACGCTTGCCCTGCTGGCGCTGGCCTTTGCCTCCGCATGTTTTGCCCAGCATTTCGCGAGGAGAAAAGCATGATCCGCATCGACCGCCTTGACCATCTGGTGTTGACCGTCGCCGATATCGCGACCACCTGCGATTTTTATGCCAGTGTCCTCGGCATGTCGGTCGAAACCTTTGCGGAAGGCCGCAAGGCGCTAAAATTCGGCACGCAGAAGATCAACCTGCACCGGGCCGGCCACGAATTCGATCCCAAGGCGAAACATCCAATACCGGGTTCCGGCGATCTTTGCTTCATTGCAGTGACGCCGCTAAACGAAATCATCGCTCATCTCAGGGCCTCCGGCATCCCGATAGAAGCCGGACCGGCCGAGCGCACCGGCGCGACAGGGCGCTTGCGCTCCGTCTACATCAGGGACCCCGACGGCAATCTCGTCGAAATCTCCAATCCTATTGTCTGACCGCGTTCGAGAATTTTCAGCATAGCCGCTTGACGGACGATTACGCGTCCATTATTTAACCTATAAGTTAATTAACTTGCCGGTTAATAAAATGCAAGATGATGTACTCAGCCGGACCTTTTCAGCGCTTGCCGATCCGACCCGCCGGGCGATCATGGCGCGTTTGGTTTTGGGCGAAGCCTCGGTCTCGGAACTCGCCGAACCCTTCGATATGTCGCTGGTCGCCGTGTCGAAACATCTGAAGGTGCTTGAGGGAGCCGGCCTGATCTCGAAGGGCAGGGAGGCGCAATGGCGCCGCTGCCGATTGGAGGCAATGCCTCTGAAGGAACTCGACGACTGGCTGGAGACCTACCGGCGCTTCTGGAGCGAAAGCCTCGACAAGCTGGAATCCTATGCAGCAAACCTAAAACAAAGGAGGAATGACAATGAACGTGACGAGTGAAGCAAAAGCTTCCGGCCTGAGCCGCGAGATCCTGCTCGTCAGGGATATCGACGCCCCGCGTGATCTCGTCTTCAGCCTCTGGACGGAGCCGAAGCACCTGCTCCACTGGTGGGGCCCGCATAATTGTTCGGCCCCCTCCGTCTCCGTCGATCTGCGTGAAGGCGGCGCCTGGCGGCACTGCATTCTCGGTGCCGACGGCAAGGAATATTGGAGCCGGGGCACCTATCTCGAGATCAGCCCGCCCGAACGGCTGGTCTTCACCTTCGCCTGGGAAAATGAAGATGGAAAGTCCGGGCACGAGATGCACGTGACCATCGAATTGGCGGAAAGCGGCGAAGGCACGCGCCTCGTCTTCCGCAAGCGCGAACTGCCGAGTGATACTGAATTCAAGCTGCAGTCGGAGGGCTGGGTCGAGGCGCTGGAGAAAGTTGCCGCCTATGCCGAGGCGCAAGCCAAAGGGAGCATGTGATGAAGAAGATCTATCACGGAAGCTGCCACTGCGGCGCCGTCACCTACGAGGCGAGCCTCGATCTCTCGGCAGGTACCTTCCGCTGCAACTGCTCGATCTGCAGAAAGAAACGGAACTGGCTCGCCGTCGCAGCACCCGAGGATTTCCACCTCACCGGCGGCGCCGACAATATCGGCGAATACCAGTTCGCCTCCCGCAAGCTGCATCATCTCTTCTGCAAGACCTGCGGCATCAGTTCCTATGCCTGGGGCGAAAACGAGAAGATCGGCACCTTCTACGCTGTTTCGGTCAATTGCCTGGATGATGCCAGCCCCGACGAATTGATCGAAGCTCCGATCGCCTTCGTCGATGGTCTCCACGACTGCTACGACGCCTCACCAGAGGAGACGCGGCATCTTTGATGCGGGGAGCTATTCTTCCCCGCGTCAGCCAAGCCGGATATAGGGCACGTCCTTCTTCGCGACCTCATCCAGCGCCTCCTCGTAACCGGCATCGGCATACCGCATGACGCCGAGTGCCGTATCGTTGGTCAGCGCATGGTCGAGCCGTTCGTCGGCGTTATCGGTGCCGTCGGCGATGACGGTGACGCCGCAGCTCGTCATGTAGCCGGCATAGCCGCCGCCGCCGGAATGGACGACGACGAGATCGGCCATCGAGGAGCAGAGCATCATCGCATCGATCAGCGGCCAGTCGGCAATCGCGTCGGAGCCGTCCTTCATCCGCTCGGTCATGATGTTGGGATGCGCCATGGCGCCGGCGTCGAGATGATCGCGGGAGAAGGCGACCGGGCCTTTGAGCGTGCCGTCTGCGACCAGCGCGTTGACACGTCGGGCCAGCGCTGTGCGTTCGCCATGGCCGAGCCAGGCGATGCGTGCCGGCAGCCCCTCGAAGGGCACGTGTTCGCGCGCCAGCCGGATCCAGTTGGTGATGATCTTGTTGTCGGGGAACATCTCAAGCAGCAGGTCGTCGATGCGGGCGATATCGCTCTCCTCGCCCGACAGCGCCATCCAGCGGAACGGGCCGATCGCCCGGGCGAACAACGGCCTCAAATAGGCTTCGGTGAAGATCGGGATATCGAAGGCATTGGCGACGCCGCCTTCGCGGGCCTGCGTGCGGATCAGATTGCCGTTGTCGAAGACTTCGGAACCCTTCTTCTGGAATTCCAGCATTGCCGTCACATGTTCGACGATCGAGGCGCGGCTTGCCGCCATCAATTGTCCCTGGCCGTCGTCCCGCAGACCCTTGACCTGGTCGAGGTTCATGCCCTTCGGCACGTAGCCATAGACGAGATCGTGCGCCGAAGTCTGGTCGGTGACGATGTCGGGTACGATCCCGCGTCGCGCAATCTCGGGATAGACCTCCGCCGCATTGCCGACGAGGCCGACGGAAAGCGCCCGCTTTTCCTTCACCGCGGCGCCGATCATTTCAAGCGCGGTGTCGAGATCGGGTGCGATCTCCTGGAGATAGCCGATCTGCTGGCGCTTACGCGCCCGCTCCGGGTCGATGTCGACGCAAAGGATGGCGGCCCCCGCCATGCGGCCGGCGAGCGGCTGCGCTCCGCCCATGCCGCCGAGGCCGGCCGTCAGCACGAACCTGCCGCGGAGGTCGCCGCCGAAGCGACGCTCGGCGATACGCATGAAGATCTCGTAGGTGCCCTGGATGACGCCCTGGCTGCCGATATATTGCCAGGCGCCGGCAGTCAGTCCGCCCCAGCAGATCAGTCCCTTGCGCTGCAACTCGTAGAACACCTCGGCCTTTGCCCATTGCCCGACGATATTGCAGTTTGCCATGATGACGAGCGGCGCCTTGGCATGGGTCCGCACCAGCCCGATCGGCTTGCCGGACTGGATGAGCAGCGTCTGATCTTCTTCCATCTCGGTCAGTGCCTTGACGATGCCCTCATGCGCCGCCCAGTTCCGGGCCGCCTTGCCGAGCGCGGCATAGACCACGAGATTGTCAGGATCTTCACCGACCGACAGCACGTTTTCCAGAAGCCGCAGCAGCGCCTCCTGCCGCCAGCCCTTGGCGCGCAGCTCCGGTCCGCCGGGGATGGGAAATTTCGGATGACGCGGATTGGCCTTCGGCATGGGATATCCTCCTCGATCTCTCGTTATTTTGCCGGCAGGCTTTCCACATGAGCGAGCGCAGCATCAAGCAAGCGCCGTCTCAGGGCGTCGTCGCCGTAAACCTCGGCATTGGCCCGCACCCAGCCATGCATGACACGTTCGCCTGATAGCATCTGGATCACGCCCGGCAGCGCCAGCGCCCAGCCATCATTGCCCTTGCCGAGACGGACCAGCATGCCGTCATTGCGCGCGCCGCAGAGAAGGTTGCCATTCAGCATGAAAGCCCAGCCGCCGAACATGGATTTCTCGGCAAGGCCTGGCCGGTCGCCGAGTTCTTCGCGCAGCAGTTCTTCGAGACCGTGATCGCGCGCCATGGCTCAGGCCTTCGTTGCCAGCGCATAGCGTGCGATCTCGATCCCCATCGCCTTTTCGACGACGGGATAAACGGTCGGATCGAGCACGCTTGCCGAGAGCGGAATAATATCCATCGGCACATGCAGGATGAAGACATACATGCCTTCCCGGAGCTGGCCGACGCTGAGTGGCTCGCCCTCCTGGGAAAGCGTAGTGATCACGGCCGGGAAGGTCGCAAGCCGCCCGCCATCCGCATCGTCCACCGCCATGTATTCGTTCATCACATGCAGCATCACCGATTTTCCGCCCGAGCCGACGGTGATCGCGCCGATGTCGAAGGCTTCCTTGGTGTAGACGACCTCCTTCCGGGTGATGATGCCTTCGGCGAGGATATGTCCGCCCGTCGTCTTGCAGATCGCGTCGATAACGGCAGATCCGCCGCGCTTCTCCGCGGCGATGATCGCCTCGCCGAGCGTAAGCGCCATCGAGATGCCGCCGAGTGCTGCATGGCTGCGGACATAGGAGGCTCGGAGCGGATTGCGGCAGCTGGCGATGAAGCCGCCGGATTGGTCGGCAGCGGCGCGCAGCACCGGCGAGATCTTCGCCGTCGCGCCCTTCACCACCAGTTCGATATAACGGTTCTCCGCCCGATTACCGCCGACAGCCGTCTGGATCATCGGCTCGGGCGAACCGGCCATGCCGATCGATCCCATGTCGCCCGTGGGATGCGCGCGGATATCGCCGACCGCGTCGACCACTTTGGTGCCAAGGATCGCCGATGGCAGCCAGCCGTTCAGCGTCGAGGATTTGCCGTTCTGGCCGATGATCAGTCCGGAGAGTTTCTCGCCCAGCGCATCCTGTAGCAATTGCACGGCCTTCACATAGTCGATGCCCTGCATTTCCCAAGGGGTGGTGGAGGCCGGCGCGCCGATCGCGGCTGCGGTGGCGATCCACTCCTCGTCCCGCAACTCGTCGATCGACACCAATTCGGGCTTGCCGACATTGACGGCCGCAAGCCCAAGCATCCGTCCGTGATCGGCCCAGCCGCCGCCGCCGGCGGCATAGACGGAGCCGCCTTTAACCGCAGCTTCCACGTCTTTTTCAACGAGTATGCGTCCCATTCGGCGTCTCCCGGTTCGAGCTTTTGTCCATCTCGCGCACCGCCTCGAAAAGCACAGCGGCGCCGAGCGCGATATCGTCATTGTCAGCCCATTCATCGGCGGAATGGCTGCGGCCTTCCCGGCAGGGCACGAAGATCATCGCTGCCGGCGCCACCTTGGCGATCCAGGCCGTGTCGTGCCCCGCGCCGGAGGCCATCCGCCGATGTTTTGCGCCGACACGCTCGCAGGCAGCCTCCAGGGTCGAGAGCAGCCCGGCATCGCCAGGCGTCGGCAGATTGTCTGAAACCCGGTTCGGCGGACGGATCGTGACGTCGCAGGCGGTGGCGAGCTTTTCGACATGGCCGTCGAGCCAGCGGCAGAAAGCGTCCATATCGGCGCGGATCTCGGCCCGCCCGTCGATCAGGAGCGCCACCTTCGACGGCACGACATTGGCGGCATTCGGCTCGATCCGGAATTCGCCCACCGTCGCCGCGAAGTGCCCCGGCGTTTTGGCCAGCTCGGCGGCGGCATTTCGGATATCGAGCACCAGCTGCGATGCCGCCACCAGCGCATCCGCCCGCCGGTCCATCGGCGTCGTGCCGGCATGGTCGGCCCGCCCCTCGACAGTGATCTCGATGCGGGTAATGCCTGAGATCGCGGTCACGATGCCGATATCCTCCTTCTCGGCTTCGAGCACCGGCCCCTGCTCGATATGAAGCTCGAGAAAGCCTGCGATATCGGGTCTGTTTTGTTGCATCAGCACATCCGGTCGGCCGCCCACCTGCGCGATGCCCTCGGCCAGGTCGCGCCCGTCGCTGACGCGTGAAAGCCAGGCCTCCGGCAACTGCCCGGTCATGCCGCGGCTGCCGATGCAGGACACACCGAAGATGCTCACCTCCTCGGCAAGGAAGTCGACGATCTCAAGGTCGTGGTCGAGCTCGATGTTCTGATCACCAAGCGCGCGCGCCACTTCCAGCGCCGAAGTCACCCCGGCAATGCCGTCGAAGCGGCCGCCGTCCGGCACCGTGTCGGAATGCGAGCCGAGCATGATCGTGCCGAGCCACGGTTTGCGGCCCGTGCGCCGGCCGATCAGATTGCCGGCCGCATCGATCCGCGTTTCAAGCCCCGCCGCCTTCATCCGCGCTTCGATATAGGCCCGGCCTTTCATAAAAAGCGGCGAGAAGGCCCGCCGCGTCCAGGGATGCCCCGGCTCGGTAATCCCGGCCAGCGCCTCGATATCCCCAGCGATCATGTCAGCATTGACGGGAAGATTGCGGCTCATGCGGTGGCTCCTGCAATGGCCTGCCGCGCCAGCGGCCGCACGAAACGACCGATGCCGGGCTCGGCCAGCACCTTTGCGCCTTGGGCGATCTTTTCGCCGCGCAGATAGGTGGCGGAAACGGTCCAAGGCAGGCGGATGCCGTTATAGGGGCTCCAGCCGACGACGTTGTTGCCACTCGCGGAGGCCTCATAGACGCTCTCGTGCGGCTCCAGCACGGTGATGTCGGCATCCCTACCCGGCGTCAGCGCCCCCTTGATGTGGTCGAGCCGGAAATGCCGCGCCGGATTCTCCGCCATCAGCCTTGCTGCCCAGGTCAGCGGAATGCCGCGTTCGATGGCCCCCTTCACGAAAAGCGGCACCATCACCTCGAGGCCGGGAACACCGGATGCGTTGGCGAGCATATCGGGATTGGTTTTGCGGTTTTCTGACCAGCTGACATGATCGGTCGAGACCAGCCAGACATCGCCCTCGGCCACCTTTCGCCAGAGTCTCTCCACCTCGGCGCGCGGCCGTATGGGCGGATTGATCTTCGCCTTGCCGCCCAGTCGCTTCACGTCGCTTTCCTCGTCGAGCGTCAAATAATGGATGCAGCATTCGACAGTGGCCTCAAAACCGTCGCGGCGATAGGCGCGGGCGATATCGTAGCCGCGCCCGAGCGAGCAGTGCACCACATGCGAGGGGCAGCCGGTATTGGCGCCCGTCTCGAAGATCGTGTGCATGGCCAGGAGTTCGGTAATCGCAGGCCGCGACAGCCCGTGCGCCCGCCAGTCGGTGATGCCGCTCGCCTTCACCTGCTCCATATAGGTGCGCACCGCCTCGTCGTCCTCGTTATGGACGCCTGCTGTCAGCCCCGTCGGGGCGATCGCCGCGAAGCAGGCGTCGAGCAGGGCCGGCGGGATGCGCGGAAAACGCTTGGGATCGGTGCCGAAGGTCGAAAACTTGAAGGCCGCAACGCCCGCTTCCACCATTTCGCGGATCCGCGCCGCGCCTTCCTCCGGATCGACCGTGCCGTAAAGCGCAAAGTCGACGCGCGCCTGTGGGCTCGCATGGTCGATCTTCCGCTTCACCGCCGCTGCCGAGCAGACGAGATTGCCCTCGTCGTAGGGCATGTCGACGATCGTTGTCACGCCGCCGGCCGCCGCCGAGCGCGTCGACCAGATGAAATCCTCCTGGTCCTTCTGGGAGAGCGAATGTACCTGCGCGTCGATCGCCCCGGGCAGGATCAGCGCTTTGCCGAGCAGATGCCGTTCGCGCGCCGCAGGCGGCACGCCGAGGCCAGCTTCGGCGATCCTGCCGTCGCGCACGGCGACATAGCCCTGTTCGAGAATGCGGTCAGGCAGCACCACCGTGCCCTGCAGAACGAGATCGAAGTCCATGCCGCTTCCTCCTGTAGAATCAGATCGCTACCGGCTCGTGGCGGATGAGCCGCTCCTCGATGCGCTCCAGCGAGCCGAGCGCGAAAAAATCGTCGAAGGAGGCGATCGGAACCTGTTCGGTCAGTTTCGAGAGGAAGGCATCCGAACCGAGTTCCTCTTCGATTGCCTCCACCTCCGCCGAAAGCGGCCGGTCGACGGTATAGAAATCCGCATGTTTGCGCACGACCTCATAGAGCATGGCCGCCACGCCTTTGGGCTTGTCGCCCAGAATGTCGATCGCCTGGGCGGAGAGCAGGGCTTCGAGCGCGGCGAGGCGCTTCAATGCCCGCATCTGCCGGTCGAAGCGCTCGATGACGAGCGGCAGGAAGGCCGCCTCGTCCTCCAGCCCGGCCGCCACCACCAGCGACTGGGCGGAAACCGGATTGGACATCGACAACACGCGCGAGAAGATCTCGCCGGCAAGCTTGATGATCGGCCCGAAACCGGTGGCGATCCGTCCCGGCGGCACGAGATTGACCGGCAGGTCGCGCCGCTGGCCGTTACCGAGAATGACGCAGCGGTTGAAGGCGTTGCGCGCCGCATGCGCCATGCAGAGCGCTGCCGATTCGAGCAGGATCGTCACATCTAGTGGAAGAGAGCCGCCCGACGTCATCACCCGGCCTTCGACCACGACTGGATTGTCGTCCGAACGTCCGGTGGCGGCAAGGATCTTGTGGCCTGTTGACAGCAGATTTTCGATCACCGCGCCGAACACCTGGGCGATCATGCGCAGGCTGAGCGGATCCTGCACATGTGTCGCGACCGGCCAATCCCAGTCGTCGGAGGCATTGCAGAGCCACGCGCCGATCAACGCCTCGCGCGCCGTGCCGACATGCCGGACCGCCTTCCAGGGATCGCGCGATGCGCCGAGTGCGCCGGCCGCCATCATGGCCGTCGCGAGCAGAACGCGGATCGAGGCCGCGGCGCTGCGCGTCGTTTCCGCGGCCGCCGCAAAGCTCACCGCGTTGACGCTGAGCGAGGCGAGGCTGTCGCGCGGCGCCATCCGCACCGGTTCCAGCCCAGCCGCCCGGAAGGCCTCGGCCGCCTGCATCCGGTTGCCGCGATAGATCGCTTCGCCGACGCCGGTTAGCACCGCGCCGATCTGACCCATGAGGCCGATATCGGCGCAGCCGATCGAGCCGGTGCGGCGCACGACCGGAATGAGATCGGCTTCCAGCATCCTCATATAGGCGTGGACCAGCTCCGGCGTGCAGCCGACCTGGCCGGTCAGCGCCGTATTGACGCGGATTGCCATGGCGTTGCGCACGACATTGCAGGAGAAGGGCGTGCCTGTGCCGAAATGATGGGCGCGCACGAGACCGAGATTGAAGGTGTCGAGTTCGTCGGCCGACCATTCCACGTCCTTCATCGCGCCGACACCGGTGGTCGCGCCGTAGACGGGCATGCCGGAAGCGATCGCATCCTCGACGATCTCGCGGGCGATCGCGATGCGGGCCATGCCGGTCGGCGAAGCCGAAATCGCCGCCTTACCTGCACCGATCGTCACCATTTCGGCAAAACCGAGCGGTCGTCCGGAAAGTTCGATGCCGGGGCGTTCGTGCTGCATGTGCCTATCTCCTAGAACAGGATGATTTTAGGCCGGATCGGCCCAAAATCTGAATCCTGTTCTAAATTAAAAAGTCAGAGCATGATGTCGCCCGAAACCGCTCACGCTTTTCGGCATCAAGCTCCGAATGCGAGACTAAGCGAGCCCTCCCTCACATGGGATATCCCAAATGCCGAACACCGCATGCTTTCGGCAAGCCGATCAGCTCAGCATCCAGGCAATATAGAAAAGCGTCAATGCGATGACCCAAAGCGCAATCCTGGCCGAGCGGTTATGTCGCGCTTCGGCCTTGCCGATCGCATCCGCTGTCTGCGTGTCGAAACGCAGCCCGTGTTCGCTCATATGCAGAAGCTGGTGGTGGAATTTTTCGGTCTTCGCCGCGATTTCCGGCACGGCTTCGGCGAGCTTGACCGCCGCCTTCAGCCCGTCCTGGAGATCGGTAACGATCCGCTTCGGCCCGAGATTCGTGCGGATCCAGTCGCCGACGACGGGCTCGGAGGCCTTCCACATGTTGAAACGGGGATTGAGCATGCGCGACACGCCCTCGACGACGACCATGGTCTTCTGCAGCATCACCAGCTCCGGCCGCGTCGCCATGTCGAAGAGTTCGGTCACTTCGAACAGCAGTGTCAGGAGCTTGCCCATCGAGATCGTCTCGGCCGGCTGCCCATGGATTGGCTCGCCGATTGCCCGGATTGCCTGGGCGAAACTGTCGACATTGTGGTGGCCGGGTACGTAACCCGCTTCGAAATGCACCTCGGCGACGCGGATATAGTCGCGGGTGATGAAGCCGTAGAGGATTTCGGCAAGGAACCGCCGCTCCTTCTTGCCCAGCCGTCCGACGATGCCCATGTCGACGGCGACGATCATGCCGTCCGCATCGACGAAGAGGTTGCCCGGATGCATGTCGGCATGGAAGAAGCCGTCCCGCAGCGTATGGCGCAGGAACGACTGGATCAGCGTATCGGCAAGCAGATTGAGGTTGTGACCCGCCGCGCGCAGTCCCTCGACATCGGACATTCTTGTGCCGTCGATCCACTCCATGGTGATGACGTCGCGCCCGGTGCGTTCCCAGTCGACCTTCGGTACGCGAAAGCCCGGATCCTTTTCGGTATTCTCGGCGATTTCCGAAAGCGCTGCCGCTTCGAGGCGAAGATCCATCTCCACCTTCGTCGTCTGCTCCAGCGTCTTCGTCACCTCGACCGGCCGCAGCCGCCGGCTGAACGGCAGGAAACGCTCCTGCATATGGGCAACGAGATACATCGCCTCGATGTCATGGGCAAAACGCTGGCGCACGCCGGGCCGCACGATCTTGACGGCCACCTTCTTGCGGCCCTCTGATGTCTCGACTTCAGCCGGATGCACCTGGGCGATCGAGGCGGCGGCGATCGGATCGCCGAAGCTCGCATAGAGCTCGCCGATCGGGCGGCCAAGCGAGCCTTCGATATTGGCCTTGGCGGCGGCCACGGGAAAGAAGGCCATACGGTCCTGAAGCTGCGACAGGTCGTTGGCGAATTCGACGCCGACGACATCCGGCCGCGTCGCCAGGAACTGCCCGATCTTCACATAGGAGGGGCCGAGCCGCTCGACGGCCTGCGCCAACCGGTCGCTGCGCGCAATTGCCATGGCGCGGCTGCGCGCAAACAGGCCGACGAAGGATTTGGCAAGGCTGATCGAAGGCGGCAGACCCTCGGACGGCAACGCCGAGATCACCCCTTCGCGCACAAGAATCCAGCCGACCCGAACGAGCCTGAAATATGCCCCGAAAGTGCTCATGTCCTGTTTGATTCTCGCGCGACGCTATCCGAAAACCGCTCTACATTTTTCGGCGCCATGCGTCAGAGCTTCCAGCCGGAATGCAGTGCGGCGATGCCGCCTGTATAATTGGTATAGGTGACGCGGGAAAAGCCGGCCTGGCGGATCATCGCCGCGAAATTCTCCTGGTTCGGGAATTTGCGGATCGATTCCACCAGATATTGGTAGGGTTCGGCATCGCCGGTGATCGCCTTGCCGAATTGCGGAATGGCATTGAACGACCAGGCGTCGTAGATCTTGTCGAGAAGCGGCATTTCGACTTCGGAAAATTCCAGCACCAGCAGCCGTCCGCCGCGCTTCAACACGCGATAGGCTTCAGACAACGCGACATCGATCCTCGGCACGTTGCGAATGCCGAAAGCGATCGTATAGGCGTCGAAGCTGCCGGCCTCGAAAGGCAGTTCCTCGGCATTGGCTTCGACGAAGGTAAGATTGCTGGAAAGCTTCTTCTTTTCCGCCCGCTCGGCGCCGACGCCGAGCATCGAACCGTTGATGTCGAGCACGGTCGCGTGCGCCTGCCGGCCGGAGGCCTCGACGATACGGAAGGCAATGTCACCCGTGCCGCCGGCAACGTCGAGCACCTTGTAGCCCGGCTCCTTGCGCGGGTTCAGCGCCGAGATCATCGCATCTTTCCAGGCGCGGTGCATGCCCATCGACATGACGTCGTTCATGATGTCGTAGCGCTTGGCGACCTTGTGGAACACCTGATTGACGAGGCCCTGTTTCTCGCCGTCAGCCACCTGGCGGAAGCCGTAGGAGGTCTCCATGCCGCCATCGGCGGAAGTGCGGCTTTCTGACATCAGACTGCTCCGTTCCTAAAGATTCGGGCACAGCGGCCATAGCGAAAGACCGCGCGCGACGTTATCTATGGGCCGCGTTCTCCGCGGCACACTGGCGCTATAGCGCACATCGTCGTCGGTTGAAACACGTTAGATATAGATGGGTTAAGATGCCGGAATTGCCAGAAGTCGAAACGGTCAAACGCGGCCTGGCGCCGGCAATGGAGGGCGCTCGCGTCGCCAGGCTGGAGCTGCGCCGCAAGGACCTGCGCTTTCCCTTTCCGGATGCTTTGGTGGAAAAAGTTTCCGGCCGCACCATCGTCAGCCTCGGCCGCCGCGCCAAATATCTTCTGGTCGATCTCGACGACGGCAACACGCTGGTTTCCCATCTCGGCATGTCCGGCTCCTTCCGCATCGAGGAAGGGGCGGCCTCCGGCACGCCGGGGCAATTCCACCTTGCCCGTTCGAAGGACGAGAAGCACGATCACGTCGTCTTTCATCTGGAAGGTCCGGGCGGCCCCCGCCGCGTCGTCTATAACGATCCGCGCCGTTTCGGCTTCATGGATATGGTGAGTCGGGCCGAGCTTGGCGCTCATCCCTTCTTCCGCGATCTCGGCCCGGAGCCGACGGGAAACGAACTGGGCGCCGCCTACCTCGCCGAACGTTTCCGCGACAAGGCGCAGCCGCTGAAGAGCGCGCTTCTCGACCAGAAGAACATTGCTGGTCTCGGCAATATATATGTGTGCGAGGCGCTTTGGCGTTCACACCTGTCACCGATCCGCGCCGCCGGCACGCTGGTGACGACAGGCGGCAGGCCAAGCGAACAGCTGAACCTGCTCGTCGCCTCGATCCGCGACGTCATCGCCGATGCGATCGCCGCTGGCGGATCGTCGCTGCGCGACCATATCCAGACGGACGGATCGCTCGGATATTTCCAGCATTCCTTCTCCGTCTATGACCGCGAAGGTCAGGCTTGCGGCACGCCGGGCTGCGGCGGTACGGTTGCCCGCATCGTTCAGGCGGGCCGCTCCACTTTCTATTGCGCCACCTGCCAGAAGTAACAGTGAGAACCGGGAGAACAGCATGGCCTACGAGACCCTGATCGTCGAAACCCGAGGCAATGTCGGCCTCGTCACGCTGAACCGTCCGCAGGCGCTGAACGCACTGAACTCCACCGTGCTGAAGGAATTGAAGGAGGCCTATGCCGCTTTCCACGCCGACGAGGCGGTCGGCGCCATCGTGCTTACGGGCTCCGAGCGCGCCTTCGCCGCCGGCGCCGATATCAAGGAGATGCAGTCGCTCCAGTTCGCGGATATATATAAGAGCGATTTCATCAGCGGCTGGGACGATGTCGCCAAGGCGCGCAAGCCTGTCATCGCCGCCGTCAGCGGTTTTGCGCTCGGCGGCGGCTGCGAGCTCGCCATGATGTGCGATTTCATCATCGCCTCGGAGACGGCGAAATTCGGCCAGCCGGAAATCACCCTCGGCGTCATTCCCGGCATGGGCGGCTCGCAGCGGCTGACGCGTGCCGTCGGCAAGGCGAAGGCGATGGATCTTATCCTGACCGGCCGCATGATGGATGCGGCCGAGGCCGAACGATCGGGACTCGTTTCGCGTGTGGTGCCGCCGGAGCGTCTCATCGACGAGGCGCTGGCGGCTGCCGAAAAGATCGCTTCGCTTTCGCGCCCCTCAGTCATGATGGCCAAGGAGGCGGTCAATCGCGCATTCGAGACGACGCTGGAAGAGGGGCTGCGGTTCGAGCGCCGCCTGTTTCACAGTCTCTTTGCCACCGACGACCAGAAGGAAGGGATGGCTGCCTTCGTCGAGAAGCGCAAACCTGCCTTTACGCATCGTTGAAAGCTTTTAGGCGCTTCCGGCTGAAAAGCTTGAAAATCCGCGTTGACGTGGGCCGGCTTTAGAGTTATATGCCCGCCCACGGTTCGGAAAGCCGGTCTGGTTTTCCGCGATTGCTCCCGCATTGCTGGATTTGGTGGCCGCAGGGCCCGCGGTGATGGCGGAGTTTATTCGAATTCTTGAGAGAGGCATCCATGGCCAATACAACTTCGGCGAAAAAAGCGACCCGCAAGATCGCCCGCCGTACCGACGTCAATAAGGCTCGTCGCTCGCGCGTTCGTACTTTCGTTCGCCAGGTCGAAGAGGCTATCGCATCCGGTGACGCCGCCAAGGCGAAGGCAGCTTTCCTGGCAGCTCAGCCGGAACTTGCTCGCGCCGCGAGCAAGGGTGTACTTCACTCCAACACGGCATCGCGCAAGGTCTCGCGCCTGGCTGCTCGTGTGAAGGCGCTTTCGGTCTCCGCGACCGCGTAATATTTCATTAACGACCGCTTCGTTATGATTAGCCCGGTAATTTTACCGGGCTTTTTCGATTCCGCCGACAGGCCTTGGCATGGTTAATCTCCCGACTGTTTCGTGTCAGTGCCATGACAGGAAATATTTTTTAAAAACAATGACTTGCGCAAGGATGCTTTCACGCTGCGCGACTCTGCCCCGAGCTTCCGGGGCCATGGGCGAGTCAAGAAGATTTTTATTTTTTTTCTTTCCATGCGTGTCGAAATAGCCCGAAAGGGGAATCTCCTTGATTCAACAGCGATTCTTTTTTGACGCTGGTGTGACGCCCGAAAAGGGCGGGTGGAGTCAATGCCCGCTTCTTAATTTTGCGTAAAATTCATCGTTGATCTTGCCTTTTGATCCTGCCTAAATGGCTTCCAACAAAGGGCGCGGACATCACCTGCAGAGGCTCGGTCTTAACTGCCACGTCGGCAGGGCGATACGTCTGTAACCTTTGTTACGGAGCCATGCGCTTTCGTTTTTTCAAGCACTTGACGGATTTGGGCCGTAACGTGGCTGTTACGGAACGGGGATGTTTTGTGCCTTCAGCGGCCACACGTTTAAGGCGAGGTCGCCGGAGAGGGATAAGTAATATTGCGTTCGGGCTGGTCGGCCGAAAACGAGGATCGACTGCCAGCCTGGCACGGAAAGCCGATGAAGGTTGCTGCATGAGCGCGGTGCCTGCAACGGAATTCTGCGCCGGTCCCTTTTGGGGACATTGTTTGAGTGAACCGGCAGGTGAGCGGCTCATGAGGATGCCGTCAGCCCGCCAAAGCGGGGAATAGTCGGGCGGCTGTTAGCGGTTGCCGCCCGATGGAATTGAAAGGCGGCATTATGCAGATGAATACGATGACGACGGGCGGGCTCGACAATGGGGATGCGGCACCGCAGGCGTTCGGCTCCATTCGCCTGGAAGCAGGAGAAGCAAAGGCGGAAATGAAGCAAAACGTATTGTTTGAGCGCGTCAGTGCGCGCTTGAAGGCTCAAGTCGGTCCCGACGTCTATGCCAGCTGGTTTGCAAGGCTGAAGCTGCATTCGGTATCGAAGAGCGTGGTTCGCCTTTCGGTTCCCACGACCTTCCTGAAGTCGTGGATCAACAATCGTTATCTCGATCTCATCACCGGCCTGTTCCAGGCCGAAGATCCGGAAATTCTCAAAATCGAAATCCTGGTTCGCACGGCAACGCGCAGCGGCGTGAAGGCACTCGACGAGGTGGCAACGCCCGAGCCCGTCGCTCCCGCGCAGATGCGCCGCCCAGCCAGCGCTCAGCCGGCCGGTCAGGCCATTCAGCAGGCGGTGTCGGCCGTAGCCGCGGCAAGGCCCGCAAGCTTCGGTTCACCGCTCTTCGGTTCGCCGCTCGATAGCCGCTTCACCTTCGACACTTTCGTGGAAGGCAGCTCGAACCGCGTCGCCCTTGCGGCTGCAAAGACGATCGCGGAGGCCGGTTCCGGCGCTGTGCGCTTCAATCCGCTCTTCATCCATTCGGCGGTCGGTCTCGGCAAGACCCACCTGCTGCAGGCGATTGCCAATGCCGCGGTGCAGAACCCGCGGGCCCTGCGTGTCGTCTATCTGACGGCCGAATATTTCATGTGGCGTTTCGCCACCGCGATCCGCGACAATGATGCGCTGACGCTGAAGGATTCCCTGCGCAACATCGACCTCTTGATCATCGACGACATGCAGTTCCTGCAGGGCAAGATGATCCAGCATGAATTCTGCCATCTCCTGAACATGCTGCTCGACAGCGCCAAGCAGGTGGTCGTCGCTGCCGACCGCGCGCCCTGGGAACTGGAGTCGCTCGACCCCCGCGTCCGCTCGCGCCTGCAGGGCGGTGTCGCGATCGAATTCGACGCGCCGGATTACGAGATGCGCCTCGAAATCCTCAAGCGCCGCCTTGCCGCGGCCCGGCTCGAAGATCCGTCGCTGGAAATTCCCGCCGAACTGCTGCAGCACGTCGCCCGTAACGTCACGGCCAGCGGCCGCGAACTCGAAGGCGCCTTTAACCAGCTGATCTTCCGCCGCTCCTTCGAGCCGAACCTGTCGATCGAGCGCGTGGACGAGTTGCTCGCCCATCTCGTCGGCTCCGGCGAGCCGCGCCGCGTGCGTATCGAGGATATCCAGCGCATCGTCGCAAGGCACTACAACGTCTCGCGCCAGGAACTGGTCTCGAACCGCCGCACCCGCGTGATCGTCAAGCCGCGCCAGATCGCCATGTATCTGTCGAAGACGCTGACGCCGCGCTCCTTCCCTGAGATCGGCCGCCGTTTCGGCGGGCGCGATCACACCACCGTGCTGCATGCCGTGCGCAAGATCGAGGAGCTGATTGCGGGAGACACCAAGCTTTCGCACGAAGTCGAGCTTCTGAAGCGGCTGATCAACGAATAATCGGCGGACCTGGCAGGAAATTTGACGGCCGGAGCGATTCCGGCCGTTTTCCTTTATAAGCTTTTTATTCTATACCTCCGGCACATCCGAAGCATGCCGCCCGAAAGCGCTCATCGATTTCGGGCCAGATGCGGCGGACAAGGACGAAAGCGCCGAAGAGGGCGCATGGGAGGTAATGAATGAGTTTTGAAAAGATCGCCGTTCTCGGCCTGGGTAAGGTCGGACGGCTGGCGGCAACGCTTTTGCATGAAGGCGGCTTCGAGGTCATCGGCGTCGATGCGCAACTGCCTTTGGGCGAGCTTCCCTTCAAGTGCCGCACAGCCGATATTTCCGATCATCAGGTGATCGGCGAACTGCTCTCGAATGTCGAGGCAGTGCTGTCCTGCCTGCCCTATCATCTGAACATCGAGTTGGCGCGCGCCGCCCATCTTGCCGGCATTCATTATTTCGACCTGACGGAAGACGTTCCCACCACCAATTTCATCATCGAGCTGTCGAAGACCGCCCGGGGCCTGATGGCGCCGCAATGCGGCCTGGCGCCCGGTTTCGTCGGCATCGTCGGTGCAAGCCTTGCCGACGGCTTCGATCGCTGCCGCTCGATCCGCATGCGCGTCGGCGCTTTGCCGCAGCATCCGACCGGACTTCTCGGCTATGCCTTCAACTGGTCGCCGGAAGGCGTCGTCAACGAATACCTGAACGATTGCGAAGTCATCGAGGGCGGCGTGCGCAAGCTTGTCTCGCCGATGGAATGGCACGAGACCGTCTATGTCGGCGGCGTCAAGCTCGAAGCCTTCACGACGTCGGGCGGCCTTGGCACCATGTGCGACACCATGCTCGGCAAGATCGATAATCTTGACTACAAGACGATGCGCTATCCCGGACATATGGAGTTGATGAATTTCTTCTTCCATGAGCTCTTGATGCGCGACAAGCGCAAGCTCGCCGGCGAGATCCTGACCAATGCCAAGCCGCCGGTCGAAGACGATGTCGTCTATGTCCATGTCGCAGCCGAAGGCACCGAGAATGGAAGCCTGCGCCGCAAGGAGTTCGTGCGCGCCTATTATCCGATCGAGATCGCCGGTGCGCGCCGCACGGCAATTGCTTGGACGACGTCGGCTTCCGTCGTCGCCGTCATCGAGATGGTCCGCGACGGCCTGCTGCCGGCAACCGGCTTCCTGCACCAGGAGCATATTCCGCTCGATATGTTCCTGAAGACGCCGACGGGCAGCCTCTTCAAGGCGGGCGCCACTAGCCACCGCTGAGAAACGATTTCCCGCGCGGCAGTGATGTCGATCACGCCGCGCGGGAATGAACTCATCATATGGATGTCAGCAGGCGAGATCGGCAACGACGGAATCGAGGATCAGCATGCCGGATGGCGTGCAGCGCAGGCGTGAATTGCCGATCCGCTCGATGAACTTGTGTTCGAGCAGGAATTCTTCGCGTTTCGGGTCGAGCTCTCGGCCCGAAAGCTGCTGCCAGCGGGCAAGATCGACGCCTTCCCGGAGCCGCAGCCCCATCAGCAGCAGCTCGTCGGACTGTTCCTCGTAGCCGAGCCGCTCTTCGTCGAGAATGCCGTGGCCGTCGCGCTCGACCATGTCGAGCCAGGCTTCTGGTTTGCGCTCGGTGGCGGTCGCGATCTTCTCGGGGCCGCGTGTCAGCCGGCCGTGCGCGCCCGGGCCGATGCCGGCATAATCACCGTAGCGCCAATAGGTCAGGTTGTGCCGGCTTTCGGCACCCGGCCGGGCGTGGTTGGAGACCTCGTAAGCTGGCATGCCCTCACGCGCCGTAATCTCCTGCGTCGCTTCGTAAAGCAGCGCCGATTGCTCGCCGTCCGGCACGACCAGCTTGCCGGCCTTGTGCAAGCCGTAGAAGGGCGTGCCTTCCTCGATGGTCAACTGATAGAGGGAGAGATGGTCGACTGCATAGGAGATCGCCTCCTTCAGTTCCCTTTCCCAATCCTCGACCGTCTGATTCGGCCGGGCATAGATCAGGTCGAAGGACATGCGCGGGAAGATCTCGCGCGCCAGCCGGATCGCCTTCAACGCATCGGCAACGTCATGCAGTCGGCCGAGGAATTTGAGATCCCGGTCGTTCAGCGCCTGCACGCCGAGCGAGACGCGATTGACGCCGGCTGCCCGATAGCTGCGGAAGCGATCGGCCTCGACGCTCGAAGGGTTGGCCTCCATGGTAATCTCGATGCCGTCGGGCACATGCCAATGCCGCGCAATGCCGTCGAGAACGGCGGAAACCGTTTCCGGCTTCATCAGCGAGGGTGTGCCGCCGCCGAGGAAGATGCTCGTCACCGTCTTCGGTCCGCTCATCGCCCTGATCGCCGCCATTTCTTTCAGGAAGGCAGCCGCGAAGCGCTCCTGGTCCACCGGCTGATGGCGCACATGGCTGTTGAAGTCGCAGTAGGGGCATTTCGCCGCGCAGAAGGGCCAATGCACGTAGACGCCGAAGCCGGGCTCACCGGTATCGGGCAAAAGGGCCGCATCGCGCAAGAGGCTTGGCATCTCGATATCGTCCACGAACCGACCTTACGCTTCCAGGCAGGTTTCGACAAAGAGTTTGAAGGCGCGCGCCCGGTGCGACAGCGCCTGCGGCTCGCCGATTTTCCAGCCGTGTTTTTCCTCGCCGCTCATCTCGCCGAAGGTGATGTCGTAACCCTTGGGCTGGAAGACGGGGTCGTAACCGAAGCCCTGGGTCCCGCGCGGCGGCCAGGCGACGCTGCCTTCCACCTCGCCGCGGAACAGTTCCGTGTGGCCATCAGGCCAGGCGAGGCAGAGCACGCTGACGAAACGCGCCGTGCGCTGTTCCGGCTTCGTCGCACCCGCACCCTGCAGCGCCTTTTCCACCTTTTCCATCGCCATGTCGAAATCGCGCGTGCCGTCTGATGTCTCCGCCCAGTTGGCGGTATAGACACCGGGATCGCCGCCGAGTGCGTCGATCACCAGCCCGGAATCATCCGAAAGCGCCGGCATGCCGGCGGCATTGGCCGAGGCGACCGCCTTGATCGTCGCATTCTCCTCGAAGGTGGTGCCGGTCTCGTCAGGTTCGACGAAATTCAGCTCCGCCGCCGATTTGGCGGTGAAGCCGAGCGGCCCGATCAACTCCTGGATCTCGCGGATCTTGCCGGCATTGTGGCTGGCGACGACGATGGTCTTGGTTTCGAGCTTGCGCATTCAGATATCCTGTTCGATGCCCCAGATTTTAGGCTCCGCGCATTCCAGGCTGTTGCCGGCCGGATCGCGGAAATAGATCGAGCGACCGCCGTTCGGCCAGCGCACTTCGGATTCGATCGCCACACCGGCCGCTGTCAGCCTGGCGACGATGGCGTCGATATTGCGGCCGGAGACCCGGAAACAGGCATGGCCCTCGCCGGTCATGCCGTGTGGCGGTACCTGCAGCGCGTCCGGCGCCGGCGGCTTTACCGTTTCCTCAGGATTGAAGATCAGCAGAACGCCAGGCCCGCAGCGGAAGAAAACATGCCGGTTGCCGGCGCGCGTGATCTTTTCGAGCCCGAGAACGTTTTCGTAGAACGTCTCGGCCTCATCGAGATTCCGCGCATAGAGCGCCGTTTCCAACATGCCTTCCAGCATGGGCTTCATCCCGTGACGGCCTCTTTCTGCAGGGCGACGAGTTCGCCGATGCCGTTCTTGGCAAGATGCATCAGCGAGGTGAATTCTTCTTCGCTGAATGGCGTGCCTTCCGCCGTACCCTGGATCTCGACGATCCCGCCAGCGCCGGTCATTACGAAGTTCGCATCAGTCTCGGCCGAGGAATCCTCGAGATAGTCGAGATCGATCACCGGCTGGCTGGCGAAGATGCCGCAGGAGATGGCGGCGACATGATCCTTCAGGACCCGGTCGACCTTGATCATATTGCGGCTTTCCATCCATTTCAGGCAGTCGTAAAGCGCGATCCAGCCGCCGGTGATCGAGGCCGTTCGCGTGCCGCCATCGGCCTGGATGACGTCACAATCGAGCGTGATCTGCCGTTCGCCGAGCGCCTGCAGATCGACGACAGCGCGGAGCGACCGGCCGATCAGCCGCTGGATTTCCTGGGTGCGGCCGCCCTGCTTGCCGGCTGCGGCTTCGCGCTTCATCCGCTCGCCGGTCGCCCGCGGCAGCATGCCGTATTCGGCCGTGACCCAGCCCTTGCCGGTATTCCGCAGCCACGGCGGCGTCTTTTCTTCGAGGCTTGCCGTGCAGAGCACATGCGTATCGCCGAATTTCACCAGGCAGGAGCCTTCCGCATGCTTGGAAAAGTTGCGCTCGAACGAGACCTTGCGCATCTGGTCGGTTTTTCTGCCTGAAGGCCGCATTACTATCTCCTGGAGTTGCTGGACCGCTTCTACGATTGGCCGCGCCCATTTGCAAATTCCCTTTTGCCACGGGTGCGAGTTTGACTATATTTTGAAAAGCATCATCAGCGTGGGTTCGGGAAGTTCATGGGCATCAGGTCGACGTCGGTTTCGGATGCCGTTGCTGCGCTGGATGAGCGATCCAGGGAGATTTTTCGCCGCATCGTCGAAGGTTATCTCGAAAGCGGCGAACCGCTCGGCTCGCGCAATCTGTCACGCCTTCTGCCGATGTCGCTCTCGCCAGCCTCCGTGCGCAACGTCATGAGCGATCTCGAAGAGCTCGGCCTGATCTATTCCCCGCATGTCAGCGCCGGCCGGCTGCCGACCCAGATAGGCCTGCGCTTCTTCGTCGATGCCTTCATGCAGATCGGCGATCTCTCGGCCGAGGAGCGTGCCAATATCGATCGCCAGGTGCGGGCCGAAAGCGGCGGCAATCCTGTTGAATCGATGATGAACGAAGCCAGTCGCATGCTGTCGGGCATCTCGCGCGGCGCGGGCCTCGTCATCACCTCGAAAAGCGATCCGGTGCTGAAACATGTCGAGTTCATCCGCCTCGAACCGACCAAGGCGCTGGCCGTGCTCGTCGGCGATCACGATCAGGTGGAAAATCGTATCATCGAGCTGCCGGCGGGCGTCACTTCCTCGCAGCTGGCGGAGGCGGCGAATTTCCTCAATGCCCATATGTCCGGCCAGACCCTGCCGGAGCTGCGCAAGCAATTGAGCCGGCTGAAGGACGACGTCCGCCACGAGCTCGATGCGCTGTCGCGCGATCTCGTCGAACGCGGCATCGCCGTGTGGGCCGGCAGCCCGGACGAGGGCAAGCCCGCTCAACTGATCATCCGCGGCCGCGCCAACCTGCTGGAAGGCCTTGCCGGCGCCGAGGATCTGGACCGGCTGCGCCTGCTGTTCGACGACCTTGAGAAGAAGGACAGTCTGATAGAGATCCTTAACCTGGCTGAGAGCGGTTCGGGCGTGCGCATCTTCATCGGCTCGGAAAACAAGCTCTTCTCGCTTTCCGGCTCATCGCTCATCGTTGCACCCTATCGTGACGAGGACGATCGGATCGTCGGCGCCGTCGGCGTCATCGGCCCGACGCGGCTCAATTATTCCCGCATCGTGCCCATGGTGGATTACACCGCCCAGCTCGTTTCCCGCCTTTCGCGCAATCCGCTGTGACCCCGCCGTTGTTAAAGACGCGGAATTTTCGGTTCTTTGTCACGCAGACTTGATTTTTTTCGGTCAAACCTCGATATCGGGCGCATCTGAAGACACCAACCGGAGACCGTCATGACCGATGAAACGACGAAAAACGGACCTGACGCAACTGCGGCCGACGCCGCAGCCGACGCCGCCGCCAACGTCGAGACTGATACTGCCGAGCGTGGGGAGGCGAGCCAGCCGGATCCGCTCGAGCTTCTGAAAGCCGAGAATTCCGAGCTGCGCGACCGCTATCTGCGCCTGGCCGCCGAGATGGACAATCTGCGCCGCCGGACCGAGCGGGAGGTGAAGGACGCCAAATCCTATTCCGTCGCCGGTTTCGCGCGCGATATGCTCGCCGTGTCGGACAATCTGCGCCGCGCCCTCGATGCCATCCCGCCCGAGGTCAAGGCCGCGGCTGATGCCGGCCTCACCACACTGATCGAGGGCGTCGAGATGACCGAGCGCGCCATGCTCTCGGCCCTTGAGCGCCATGGCGTCCGCAAGCTGGAGCCGGTCGGCCAGAAGTTCGATCCGAACTTCCACCAGGCAATGTTCGAAGTGCCGAACCCCGAGGTGCCGAACAATACGGTCGTCCAGGTCGTGCAGGCAGGCTTCACCATCGGCGAACGCGTGCTGCGTCCTGCCATGGTCGGCGTCGCCAAGGGTGGCCCGAAGCCGGTCGAAGCCGAAGCCAATTCCGTCTTCGACGAGAAGGACGCCTGAGACCGCTTCCTCCCTTGAAGGGGAGGAAGCCGAAAGGTCAGATGCGGGCGAAGCGTTCGATCAGGAGATCGAAGAAGCCGTCCGCATCAACGAAGCGCATGACTTTCGCATTGCGCTTGCGCTCGGTCACATGCCACCAGTCGACGACGGTCATGCCGACGGTAAGCTCGGACCGGATCTCGATTTCGACATTGCAGTCCCGGCCCTTGAAAAGCTCCGGCTTCAGCAGATAGGCGACGACAGTCGGGTCGTGCAGCGGGCCGCCGTCGGAACCGTATTTCTCGATATCGAAGCGCTCGAAGAATTCCAGCATCTCGACCATCGCCTTAGCCGGCGCCGTGCCGATCTCGGCCATGCGCTTCACCCGGTCCTTGCGGGTCAGCAACTGATGCGTCACGTCGAGCGGCATCATCACGATCGGAACGCCCGAGCGGAAGACGATGTCGGCGGCCTCCGGGTCGACATAGATGTTGAATTCGGCTGCCGGCGTGATGTTGCCGCCCTCGAAGAAGCCACCGCCCATCATCACCAGCTCGCGGATGCGAGGGATGATGTCGGGCGCCTTCTGGAAGGCCATGCCGACATTGGTGAGCGGCCCGAGCGTGCAGAGCGTCACCGCGCCTTCCGGTTCGCGCCGCAGCGTTTCGATGATGAAGTCGACGGAATGGCCGGGCTGCAGCGCCATTGTCGGCTCGTCAAGCTCCGGGCCGTCGAGGCCGGTCTTGCCGTGCACATGTTCGGCGGTCACCAGCTTGCGGGCGATCGGCCTGTCGGCGCCGGCGAAAACCTTTGTCTCCGGCCGGCCGCAGAGTTCGCAGATGATGCGCGCATTGCGGCTGGTGAGCGAAAGCGGCACATTGCCGGCAACCGTCGTGATCCCCAACACCTCAAGCTCGTCCGGGCTGCCGAAGGCAAGCATGATGGCGGCCGCGTCGTCCTGGCCGGGATCCGTGTCGATGATGATCTTTCTTGCGCTTGCCATTCCGATCGTTCCATCCTCGTGGGTGCGCACTGTCTCGCCATGCACCATTTTCTTCATCTTCCGTTGCAAATCAGCACATTCCGCGCCGGCACGTTTTGATGCGAGGCAGCAGGCGCTTTGTCAAGCAAGGAGGAGGGCGCCGGGTTACCTTAAATCAAGGAGGCGACGCCAGCCGCTCGCCTGTGCCTTGCAGGGGCGGGGTCCTGTCCCCATATTAGCATCATCCGGATGCTGCCTGTGAGGTCCGGGATGGTCGCTTGCATCAAGGACTTGAAAAGAGATGAGCCGCATTACCCCTTTCGCCAGCCCGCTGCTTCTGGGCTTCGACGCCATGGAAAAGACGCTGGAGCGCATTTCCAAGGCAAGTGATGGATATCCACCCTACAATATCGAACGCATCGCCGCCGATAGCGGAGCGCCGGAGCGCTTGCGCATCACCCTTGCCGTCGCCGGTTTCAGCGAGGAAGAACTCGATGTTTCCATTGAGGAGAACCAGCTTCTGATCCGCGGCCGCCAGGTGGAACAGGGCGAGCGGGACTATCTTTATCGCGGCATTGCCGCCCGCCAATTCCAGCGGACCTTCGTTCTTGCCGATGGCATGCAAGTGCTTGGCGCCGGCCTGAAGAACGGTCTGCTCTCCGTCGATCTAATTCGTCCGGAACCCGCCCGCATGGTCAAGAAAATTAACATTTCGGTCTCACAGTAGCACAACGGTTTGTCGAACCGTTGGTCCCTTCTCCCGGAGGAACAGGAATGTTGATGAAAGAAGCCACGTCTCACTTGACCAAATCCGAGCTTGCCCACATCGGCAACGGCGAGGTCGCCTATATCAGAAAGATGCGGACCGAAGAGGTCGCCAAGTGCTTTCCGGAGGCGCCGGATATCGATCCGAACGTTGATCTCTGGGCACTCTTTGGCGCCGACGGCACGCCGATCCTCTTGACGGACAACCGCTCCAGCACGTTCTTCAAGGCTGCTGAGGACGAATTGAAGACGGTCAGCCTGCACTGACCGTCACATAGCGTCTGCTGCGTTTCGCCGCTCTTCCGGTGCACGGATGCTTTCGATTTTGCTGCGGTCGGGACTAATGTCCCGACATTGCGCGCAGCCTCCCTTTACAGGGCAGCGCGTCTCTCAGCCGGCCGAGGATGTCGTGCCGGCCCACTGCCTCCGGGGCTCAGATCTTCCTGAACGTCAGATATGCCGAAGACCGGCCCTCGCGCCGAGCCTTGGCTTCGTAGCGGGTGCTCGGCCAGCCTTCATAGGGCGTCAGCCAGTCTGCCGCATTTTCGGCGATCCAGTCGAAGCCGCCATGGTCGCGGCACTTGATCAGCGTCCAGTTCACATAGGTGTCGATGTCGGAGGCGAAGCAGAAAAGTCCGCCCGGCTTCAGCACGCGGTGAAAGCGGTCGAGATTGGTTTTCGAGACGAAGCGCCGCTTCCAGTGCCTCCGCTTTGGCCACGGATCTGGATAGAGCAGGTCGATCTGATCGAACGAGGCGTCCGGCAGCCAGTCGAGCAGTTGCGTGGCGTCGTCGTTGTAGACGCGGATATTGTGCGCGCCCGTCTCACGGATGCGCGACAGCAGCTTCTGCATTGAATTGACGAAGGGCTCGACGCCGATGAAGCCGGTCGAAGGCCTTTCCAGGGCGCGGTGGATCAGGTGCTCGCCACCGCCAAAACCGATTTCCAGCCGCAATGTTTCGACGGGAACCGGGAAGAGCGATTTCGGCGGCTCCTGGGGAGCCGCCGAGAGATCGATGAGGAATGCCGGCAGCAGGCTGTTCAGCGTTTCGGCCTGTTGTTCGCGCAGGGCTTTTCCCTTGCGGCGACCGAAGAAAGCTTCGGTCGCCCGGCCCCGGCGTTCCATATCCGTCATGCAGCAGCCTTGGTCTTGACGGCTTCCTTGAGTGCCTTCACGAGGTCCGTGCGCTCCCAGGAGAACGAGCCGTCGCGGCCGGCCTTGCGGCCGAAATGGCCGTAAGCCGAGGTCTTGGCGTAGATCGGCTTGTTGAGGTCGAGGTGGCGGCGGATGCCCGACGGCGACAGATCCATGTTCTGGCGGATCGCAGCTTCGACCTGGTCTTCCGAAACACCCTTGCCGGTGCCGTGCAGGTCGACATAGATCGACAGCGGCTGGGCGACGCCGATAGCGTAGGAGAGCTGGATCGTGCAGCGGTCGGCAAGACCGGCGGCAACGACGTTCTTGGCGAGGTAGCGGGCGGCATAGGCGGCCGAACGGTCGACCTTCGTCGTGTCCTTACCGGAGAATGCGCCGCCGCCATGCGGAGCCGCGCCGCCGTAGGTGTCGACGATGATCTTGCGGCCGGTGAGGCCTGCATCGCCGTCCGGTCCGCCGATGACGAACTTGCCGGTCGGGTTGATGTACCACTTGCAGTCTTCAGCGATCTTCAGCTCGCCGAGCGCTTCGCGGATATAGGGCTCGACGACGGCGCGGACCTTGTTGGAGTCCCAGCTCTCGTCGAGATGCTGGGTCGAAAGCACGATCGAAGTTGCTTCCGAGGGCTTGCCGTCGACGTAACGCACGGTCACCTGGCTCTTGGCGTCGGGGCCGAGCTTGGCGACTTCGCCGTCACCCTTCTTGCGGGCGACTGCCAGCAGCTGCAGGATCTTGTGAGAATAGTAGATCGGCGCCGGCATCAGGTCGGGCGTTTCGCGGCAGGCGTAACCGAACATGATGCCCTGGTCGCCCGCACCTTCGTCGCCCTGCTGGTCGGCGGCGCTGTCGACGCCCTGCGCGATGTCGGCCGACTGCGAGTGCAGCAGCACGTCAATCTTGGCCTTCTTCCAGTGGAAGCCGTCCTGCTCGTAGCCGATATCCTTGATGGCGCGGCGGGCGGCGGCCTTGAACTTCGACGGGTTGATGACGTCCTTGCCGTCCTTATCCTTCTTCATCAGGCTCGGCGGCAGGCGAACTTCGCCGGCGATGACGACGCGGTTGGTCGTTGCCAGCGTTTCGCAGGCAATGCGCACGCCCCACGGATTGACACCGGTCTTGGCCGCTTCGCGGTAGACCAGATCGACGATCTCGTCGGAGATGCGGTCACACACCTTGTCCGGATGACCTTCGGCAACAGATTCGCTGGTAAAGAGATAATTCGCGCGCATTCCGGGATTCCCCTCAAAGAACAAAAGCTAGCTAGTAGGTACTCAGTTCGCGGCCTGATGACAAGCGCAGAAGGACATAAATATATCTTTATATCTACGGCAAAGTGACAAATTTTGCCCCAAAAACGCAAAAAAGCGGCCTTTCGACCGCTTTTCGAATTCTGCGATGAAGAACGCTTCAGTCGGCGTCGGCTTCGGCGGCCAGCGCTTTCACCAGTTCCACGACCTTGCGGCGAACCTTGGGATCGGAAATCTTGACGAAGGCGCGATTGAGCTGCAGGCCCTCCGAGGAGGAGAGGAAATCGACGACGTAATTCGAGCTGGAGGCTTCGGCCATGCCGCCCATGCTGCCGGAATGTTCGCCGGGCGCATCCTCGAAGAAAAAGGAAACCGGAACATTGAGAATGTTCGAGATGTTCTGCAGACGGCTTGCGCCGACGCGGTTGGTTCCCTTTTCGTATTTCTGGATCTGCTGGAAGGTAATGCCGAGGCTTTCGCCCAGCTTTTCCTGGCTCATGCCCAGCATCGTACGGCGAAGGCGAATACGGCTGCCGACATGGATGTCGATCGGGTTCGGCTTCTTCTTGTTTTCAATCATGGTCGTGCCCTAGCTAAGAATTTCAACTTGTTTCTAACCGGCATGCCCCTGATCCATCCCAAAACGCCACGTTGCAAGGAGTGGGAACCCACTCATTAACATACGTTAAGAACGCCGATTGTCACTACTATGCAATTTTAGGGGTTTTTGGTCAATTCAACCCTAAAATAAAACCTGCGCGAGAAATTAGCGCAATCAAAATCAGCAATGCCTCAGTCAACCAGAAGTATGTTTGATGGGGGTATGTAGTTCCGAACCCATCGCCGATCCTATCGACGGTTGCATCAATGAACCCGGTTTCTCCAAGATCGAGACCCGCGACAATTTCACCATGTGCGTTTACCAGCGCTGAAATGCCGCTATTGGCATCGCGAATCAGCGGCAAGCCGGTCTCGACCGCCCGCACCCGCGCCTGCTGGAAATGCTGATAGGGGCCGGGCGTCGTCCCAAACCAGGCGTCGTTGGTGATATTGAGGATCGCGTTGGCGTCTTTTATGTCGCCGGTCATTTCGCCGGGGAAGATGATCTCGTAACAGATCAGCGGAAAGAGATTGAGCCCGCCGGGCAGCGCCAAGAGGTGCCGGCTTGCGGCGGCGGAAAACCCTCCCGGTATTTCGACGACGTTCTGGATGCCGAATTCGGTGAGCACGTCCTCGAAGGGCAGATATTCGCCGAAGGGCACCAGATGCACCTTGTCGGAGGCGGCGATGATCTGGCCGCGACCGTCGATCACATAGATGGAATTATAATAGCGCACCGGCGTGCCGGGCCCCATCTCCTCGGCCCGCACGGCGCCGGCGATCAGGATCTGGTTGTCGTCGAGCGTATCGGCGATCCGCGTGAGCGCATCCTGATTATCGGTCAGGATGAAGGGGATCGAGGTTTCCGGCCAGACGATGATGTCAGGCTTGCGACCGCCGTTTTTCGGCGCTTCGGCCGAAAGCTTCAGATGCGTCTCGAAGATTGCGTTGCGGTCGGCGTCGTTGTCCATCTTCGCCGCCTGGTCGATATCAGGCTGCACCAGCCGTACCACCGGCCGCTTGTCCTCAGGCAAGGCCTCAGGCTGCGGCGCGAGATAGAGGGCATAGGCGCCGTAACCGAGATGGGCGGCAAACAGTGCGACCGCGAGCGCGATCCCCGGCCGGGCGCCTTGCCGCGTGCCGGCAAGGGCAGGGGCGGAAAAGACGAAGACGGAGAGGGCCGTCACTCCCATCGCCCCGATCACATGCGCGGATTGCATCATCAGCGGGACTGGCATCATGCCATAGCCGATGGCGTTCCAGGGAAAGCCGGTGAAGATGACGCTGCGAAGCCATTCCAGGAGCCCGAAGCTTGCCGCAAGTGCGGCGATCCGCCCCATGCCATCAGACCAGAAGACGCGGGCAAGCGCGGCCGCCAGGCCATAGAAGATCGCAAGACAGGCCGGCAACCCGAGGATGGCGAGCGGCAGCGCCCAGGCGAATTCCTCCTGATCGACCAGCAGCGCGTGGCCGAGCCACCAGAGACCGGCGACGAAATAGCCGAAGCCGAACAGCCAGCCGACGGTGAATGCCGGCCACAGCCTGCCTACCAGCCCACTCTCAGGCGAAGCCGCCGCCCCGTCGATCAGCCAGACGAGCAGCGTGAAGGAAACGAACATCGCCGCGAAAAAGCCGAAGGGCGGCAGCGCCAGCACGGCGAGCGCTCCGGCAGCGATGGTCAGCAACGACCGTTTGAACCCCCAGACGAGGATAACCCTGTCCGCAAGCCGCTCCATGCGCACTCCCATCAAGCTGCGAATCAACCCGTCCGCAGTCTTTCAAAAAAGCGGCACTTTGTCGTGTCAGTTGGCGGTTGATTCGGCCGGCCGGTCGTCGCCGGCCTCGGAGCCGGGGGTGGCGTCGCCGTCGGCTTTGGCGCGGCGGCGGATGGCGTGCCGCTTGCGGGTGATGCGCAGCCGCTTGATGCGGCGCGGATCGGCGTCGAGAATATGGAATTCAAAGCCGGGCAGCGCCTGGACGACCTCGCCGCGCACCGGGATGCGGCCGAGCGCGGAGAAGATCAGGCCTCCCAGCGTATCGACCTCGTCGACCTGCTCGCTGATGTCGAAATCCGGGCCGATCGCTTCGGCGATCTCTTCCAGTTCGACGCGGGCATCGGCAACGAAAACGTCTTCGGCGACGCGCTTGAACATCACCTCTTCGTCATCATGCTCGTCGTCGATGTCGCCGACCACCATTTCGACGATGTCTTCATGCGAGGCGAGCCCATCGGTGCCGCCATATTCGTCGATGACGAGCGCCATCTGCGTACGGTTCACCTGCATGCGGCGCAACAGGTCGGACGCCAGCATCGACGGCGGCACGAACAGGATCTTGCGGATGATGCCGGCCTCAGCCAGCGTCTTCTGCAGGTCGACGCGGGCGAGATCGAAATTCGGCTTTGCTGAACGCGTGGGCTTCTGGATGTTTTCGGGCGCAACTTCGATCGCCGGCGCGGCAGCGGCCGGCTTCGTCGGTCCGCGGCGCTTGTTGCGCGCCTGCTTGGCGACATAGGAGAGCAGATCGCGGATGTGCACCATGCCGCGCGGATCGTCGAGCGTATCGGCATAGACGGGCATGCGCGAGCGGCCGGATTCCTCAAAGAGGATCATCAGTTCGCCGATGGTGATGTTCTGATCTACCGCCTCGATATCTGCGCGCGGCACCATCACGTCGGCGACGCGCACCTCGCGAAAGCGCAGGATGTTATGCAGCATCGCCCGCTCGTCGGGCGAGAAGGCATCGTCGCCGGCCGCATCGGTCATCAGCGCGTCGGCGAGATCCTCGCGCAGCCGCGAGCCCTGCTGCGGGCGTAGAATGCGCGCGGCGCGCGACCAGAAGGATTGGGATCGGCCGGATGGCCGACTACTACTGCCTACCTCGTCCGAAGAAGAGGATGGCTCGGAGTCCTTGGCGTCTGCCGCCGGCTTCGTCGTAAAGTCGCTCATGGTTCCATTTTAAGGTCTTGACCCTCGTAGGGATCAGATAGGCCGAGCTGCGCCAAAATGCGAGTCTCCAGCCCCTCCATAATTTCGGCTTCGTCACTATTCATATGGTCGTAGCCGAGAAGATGCAAGAAACCATGGACCAGAAGATGCGTCAGGTGGTCGTCGAAGCTCTTTTCGAGCTCGCGGGCTTCCCGCTCCACGGTCTCCTTGGCGATTATGATGTCGCCAAGCATCGGACCGGGCATCTTGCCGGGCTTGACGGGAAAGGCCGGAAAGGAAAGCACGTTGGTCGCCTTGTCCTTGCCGCGCCATTCGGCGTTGATGTCCTGGATCGAGGCATCGTCGGTAAAGACCAGCGAAACCTCGGGCGGCATTTTAGGAAAGGGCTGCTTCTCGCTGTCGCTGAGATAGACCGCGGCGGCGCCGAGCACGCGCTCGCAAAACGCCAGCAGCGCCTCCTCGGTGGGCCAGCCGATGTCCTCGATGCTGATCTGGATATCGAGTTCGGCCATCAGTCCTGCCGGCTGACGTCTTCGGAGGCATAAGTGGAATCATAGGCCCTGACGATGCGCCCGACCAGCGGGTGACGGACGACGTCGGTATCCTTGAAGCGCACGATCGAGATGCCCTCGACGCCGTTCAGAAGCTGCAGCGCCTCGACGAGGCCGGATTTGACGCCGCGCGGCAAGTCGATCTGGCTCGGGTCGCCGGTAACGATCATGCGGGCGTTTTCGCCGAGACGGGTCAGGAACATTTTCATCTGCATCGATGTCGTGTTCTGCGCTTCGTCGAGGATGATGGCGGCGTTGGCGAGCGTGCGGCCGCGCATAAAGGCGAGCGGCGCGATTTCGATGACGCCGGCGGTGATCGCCCGATCGACCTTGTCGGCGGGGATCATGTCGTAAAGCGCATCATAGAGCGGGCGAAGATAGGGATCGACCTTTTCCTTCATGTCGCCGGGCAGAAAGCCGAGACGCTCGCCCGCTTCGACGGCGGGACGCGACAGGATGATCTTTTCGACCGCGCCACGCTCCAGCAACTGGGCGGCATGTGCGACGGCGAGATAGGTCTTGCCGGTGCCGGCCGGGCCGACGCCAAAGACAAGTTCGGAGCGCTCCAGCGCCCTGATATAGGCGTCCTGGGTCGGCGTGCGGGCGATGATCGTCTTCTTGCGGGTGGAAACCTGCGCCATGGTCAGCTTGGCCTTGCGCTCCATGGTGGGAAGGCTGAGCTGATCATCGGCGGCGACCGCCATGCGGATTGCGCCCTCGACGTCGGATCGTTCCACGCTGCCACCTTTCTGGAGCTTTTCATAGAGATAGTCGAGTGTGCGCCGCGCCTGGTTTGTGGTCACGACATCGCCCGTGATGACGACGGAATTGCCCCGCGCCCGCGCATCGATACTGAGCCGTTCCTCGAGCAGCTTGAGGTTCTGGTCGAATTGGCCGAAGAGCTCGCTGGCGAACCGGTTGTTCTCGAACGTCAGGACGAAGTGATTGGTATCGCTCGGCGTGCGGGGGTGGCGCGGTGAAGAAGAAACCAATTCTTGTCCGTTCAAGCGGTCGGGCTCCTTAGGTTAAACCGCAGCCTCTGCGCGTTCGGCAAACAGGCTGTTGGTTCCGGTTCCGGTGATTCGCACTTTGATAATGTCACCGATTTGCGATGCTTTTGCATCAACATTCACTGATTGAAGCCAGGGAGATCGTCCGATCAGCTGTCCCGGCATGCGGCCGGGCTTTTCGAGCAACAGATCAATCTCCTTGCCGATGCAGGATTCGGCAAATTCCTGCTGCTGCTTCAGGAGAAGCGCCTGCAGGCGTTCCAGCCGTTCTGCCTTGATTTCTTCCGGCACCTGGTCCTTCAGTTCCGCGCCGGGTGTGCCCGGCCGTGTCGAGTATTTGAACGAGAAGGCCTGCGCGTAACGCACCTCCTCTACAAGTCTCAGTGTATCCTCAAAATCTTCGTCTGTCTCCCCCGGAAAGCCGGTGATGAAATCGCCCGACAGCGCAATGTCAGGACGCACGGCGCGGATGCGCTCGATCAGCGTCAGATATTCGGCGGCCGTGTGGCGCCGGTTCATCGCCTTCAGGATGCGGTCCGAGCCCGATTGCACCGGCAAATGCAGGTAGGGCATCAGCGTCCTGAGGTCGCGATGGGCGTTGATCAGCCGGTCGTCCATGTCGCGCGGATGGCTTGTGGTATAGCGTAGCCGCGCAAGGCCCGGGATCTCGGCAAGACGGTAGAGCAGGTCGCCGAGGCTCCATGCTTCGCCGCCCGGCCCGGCGCCGTGCCAGGCATTGACGTTCTGGCCGAGCAGGGTGATCTCCCGCACCCCGCCTTCGACGAGTTTCTCGGCTTCCTCGACGATCTGGGAAACCGGCCGCGACACTTCCGAGCCGCGCGTATACGGCACCACGCAGAAGGTGCAGAACTTGTCGCAGCCTTCCTGCACCGTCAGGAAGGCGGTGACGCCACGGGCGCGGATCTTTTGGCTTTCGGCGATCGGCAGATGCTCGAACTTGTCCTCGATCGCATATTCGGTGTCGACCACGCGACGGCCCTGCTTGGCCTGCCGGAGTGCCTCCGGCAGGCGGTGATAGGTCTGCGGGCCGATGACGACGTCGACTGCCGGCGCCCGGCGCAGGATCTCTTCGCCTTCCGCCTGGGCGACGCAGCCGGCCACGCCGATCATCATCTCCCGGCCGTCCGCGGCCCTCTTTTTTTTCATCTCGCGCAGCCGCCCGAGGGCCGAATAAACCTTCTCGGCCGCCTTCTCTCTTATATGGCAGGTGTTGAGAAGGACGAGGTCGGCCTCTTCCATAACTTCCGTCGGCTCGTAACCGTCACGGGCGAGCGCATCGCTCATGCGCGTGGAATCGTAGACGTTCATCTGGCAGCCGTAGGTCTTGATGAAGACCTTGCGGCTGTTGCTGCCGTCGCGGAGGGCCTCGTTGGGGCCTTCGTGGAGGATTGCCTCTGGGGACTGAAGAAGGGCGCTGTCCTGTGTCATGGCGCGCTATTTAGTGGTTTTTGCCGCCCGAGAAAATCGAAATCTTGCTTTAGAAGATTTCCCGCCCGCGCAAGCGGCTGTTCAGGAGGTTGCGGATGCGCAAGGCGATCGTCGCGCTCACCTCCTTGCGATTGGTATCGGCGCGATATTCCACCGCCTCGCCGAAGGAAATCTCGGCGTCGATAGCGCCGCAGCGCATGATATCGATGAGATGCGGCAGGAGTTCGATATCACCCGGCCAGGCGGCGAGCGGCCTGTGATAGCGCCCCATGGCGATGCCGTGCACCTTGGTATAGGCGACGGCCACCGGCTGCACCACGACCGTTCCCGTCGGCGAGGTGGGCACCGCCATTGCGGCGGCGCCGAACAGCGAGGACTTGACCTCCAGCAACCGGTTACCATCAGACGTCGTCCCCTCGGGGAAAAGCACCACGATCTCGCCGTCGGCCATGCGCCCGGCGATCTCGTTTGCCTGATGGCCGGTCTTGCGCCTCTCCTCGCGCACGACAAAGACACTTTTCTGCAGCTTGGCGAGCGTGCCGAAAATCGGCCAGTCCCGCACCTCGATCTTGGCGATGAAGGCGACGTCGGCAACAGCCGACATCACCATGATGTCCATCCAGGACGAATGGTTGGAGCAGAGCATCAGCGGCCGGCGGTCTTCGAGCTTGCCCGTCACCCGGATGCGGATGCCGAGGCAATAGCAGATGATGCGGTGCCAGACACGCGGAAGCCGGCGGCGCAGCCGCCAGTCGAAACGCAGGGCCAGCACCTGCAGCGGTATGAGCACGATGCTGACGGCAAGGATGACGACCGCAGCGGAGGCGATGCGCAGCCAGGCGATCAAAGGCGGGTCTCCCGGGCTGCCATTGCGTCAGAGGTCTTCGTTCTTCAGCGGAATGCCGTAGAGCTCCAGGCGGTGATCGACCAGCCGGAAGCCATGCTCGCGAGCGATACGCTCCTGCAGCGCCTCGATCTCCGCCGAACGGAATTCGATGACCGTGCCGGTCTTCAGGTCGATAAGGTGGTCGTGATGCTCTTCCGGCACCGTTTCGTAGCGCGAGCGCCCGTCGCGGAAATCGTGACGGGCGATGATGCCGGCGTCTTCGAATAGCTTCACAGTGCGATAGACCGTCGAGATCGAGATCTTCGCATCGACCTTCACCGAGCGGCGGTAGAGTTCTTCGACGTCGGGGTGGTCCTGCGAGTCTTCCAGGATACGCGCAATCACGCGGCGCTGCTCGGTCATTCGCATGCCGCGTTCGGTGCAAAGCTCCTCAAGGGTCTTGGCTACGTCCGTCATGGCCCGCCTTTAGAAAGATATTCGTATTGCGACAGGGAACTACCGAAGAACGCGCTTCATGACAAGCGCCGTGGAGAGGGCGCCGTTTTCCTGCTTGTAGTAGCCCTGGCGTTCGCCGACCTTTTCGAAGCCGAGCTTGCGGTAAAGGCCAAGCGCTGCCGTATTGCCGTTGTCGACCTCGAGAAACATGCTCTCGCCGCCGCGGGCGCGTGCTTCCCGCATCGCCGCCTGCATCAGCCGCCAGCCGAGCCCGCAGCGCGCGACCTTCGCCTGCACGGCGACAGTCAGGATTTCCGCCTCGCCGGCGACATGGCGAGCCAGGATGAACCCCGGAAGCGGCTTTTTCAGGATGGCGTTGGTCTGGCGTGCGACGAAGCCGAACACGGTCTCCTGCGACAGCAGGCTGTGGAATTCGCCGTCACCCCAGGGACGGGCGAAGCGTTCGCCGTGCAGGACGGCGACATCGCGGCAATCCTCGCGTTCCATGGCGACGATTTCGAATTCGGGCTTCAGCGTCAGATAGGCTTCCAACATCGTCATACTCGTCGCGCAATCGCATACCCGGCCTGCGGTTTGGCATCGGGTCCGCGCAGATAAAGGGGCTTCGGCTTTCCGGCATCGGGGGAGGCGGCAGCACCGAGGCGCGCCACAATGGAGATCGGGAATATGTTGGCATGATCGCCGCCGGCATCGGGCCGGAGAAGCGGCGTTGCGGAGCCCGTGATCTCGCCCTCGAAGTCGGCGGCAAAAGCCTGGGCTTGCGCGACGCTCAACGCCCGCGGCGCATCGAGCGGGGAGCCGTCGGCGGCGAAGGGCTGAAGGTAGATTTCATCCCGCTTGGCGTCCATCGCCGCCAGCACGGCGCGACCAGGCGTCTTCTCGCGCTGGGCAGCGGCCATGACTTCGAGCGTGGTTACGCCGACGGCAGGCACATCGAGGGAGAGCGCAAAACCGCGGGCCGCAGCAACGCCGACGCGGATGCCGGTAAAGGAGCCGGGGCCGATGGTGACGGCAAGGCGGTCGATATGAGAAAGCGTCATTCCCGCCTGATCCAGCGCGCGGTCGACGATACCAATCAAATGTTCAGCATGCCCCTTGCCGATCATGTCCGATGCCTCCCCCAGCATCGTATTCCTGCCGCTGTCATAGACGGCGGCAGCGCAATCCACACCTGCCGTGTCGAGCGCCAGAACGATCATGCCATCAATTTCCGAATAAACTATTGTCGCCTATTCATAAATCCGCCCGGCCGAACCTGAGATGAACGGCCGGTGCGAATTCGAGCTTTTTAAGCGGCAATCACTTCCTGTACTTCCGGAACGAAATGGCGCAGCAGGTTCTGGACGCCGTGCTTCAACGTTGCCGTCGAGGACGGGCAGCCGGAGCAGGAACCCTTCATGTTCAGATAGACCTTGCCGTCCTTGAAACCGCGGAAGGTGATGTCGCCGCCGTCCTGGGCAACGGCCGGGCGCACGCGGGTCTCCAGAAGCTCCTTGATGGTCAGCACGATCGATTCATCGCCTTCGTCGAAGAATTCGTCACCGGCATCAACGTCCTCGGAGAGGATCGAGGCATCGCCCATGACCGGCTTGCCGGACATGAAATGCTCCATGATCGAGCCGAGGATGGCGGGCTTCAGATGCTGCCATTCGGCACTGTCCTTCGAGACAGAAATGAAATCATAGCCGAAATAGACGCCGGTCACGCCAGGGATATCGAACAGGCGGGCGGCAAGCGGTGAGGCCTCGGCCTCTTCGGCGCTGCGAAACTCGGCCGTGCCGGTTTCCATGACCACTTTACCCGGCAGGAACTTCTGCGTGGCGGGGTTCGGCGTGGCTTCGGTCTGAATGAACATCTGGCTCTCCATGCGGCAGGCCCGTGACCTCGGCCGTCTTTAGAATTCTTCAAAAGAAAATAAGCCCAAAGCGGGCGCTATTCAAGAGACTTGTACTCAAGAAATGCTGGAGCAGGATGATTTCCGGCCTGGTCGGCCTAAAATATGAATCCCGTTCTAATTTAAATAGTTAGACCACGATATCGGCTCGAAAGCCGCTCACACTTTTCGGCATCGTACTCTAGCAGAGGGCGTCGATTTCCTCATTCGTCAGCGTATCCGGCAACACGGTGACCGGGATCGGAAACGCCGCCGCGCGACCGGCAACCGACGAGACCAGGGGCCCCGGACCTTCTTTCGCCGAACCCGCGGCAAGAACGAGGATCGCCACATCGCGGTCTTCCTCGATCACGGCGTTGATCTGCTCGGCAGCGCCGCCCTCACGGATGACGATTTCGGGCTCGATGCCGATCGTCTCGCGCACGATCTGCGCGATTTTGGCAACGACAGCTTCGGCTTCCTCGCGCGCCTCGGCCCGCATAATCTCCTCGACGCCGAGCCATTGCTGGAAGTCGCCGTCGGGGATCACGTAGAGGAGCACCAGGCCGCCATTGGAATTCTTCGCGCGCCGGCCGGCATAATGAACGGCGCGCTGGCATTCAGGCGTACCGTCGATCACCGCCATGAACTTGCGGCGATGACCTTCGAGCCGTGAGAGTCGCTTCGATACCATGGCGCGGACTCTGACACCCGAAGCCGAAAAATTGCAAGCTGAGTTTTTGCCCCTCTTCCCCGACGCAGGGAAGTGGGGACATGCCTCAATAAAGGAAGCCGATGACGTCGCGGACCTGCTTCATCGTCACCTCGGCGCGAGCCCTCGCGCGTTCGCCGCCCTTGCGCAAGATCGCGTCGATATGGCTGGTATCGTCCATCAGCCGGCGCATCTCTCCGGTGATCGGCGCAAGCACGTGGATCGCCAGATCGACCAGCGCCGGCTTGAAGACGGAGAACTGTTGGCCACCGAATTCGGCGAGCACCTCGATCTTCGATTTGTCGGCGAGCGCCGCATAGATCGCCACCAGATTGTCGGCTTCCGGCCGGCCCTGCAGCCCGTCGATTTCGCTCGGCAAGCCGTCCGGATCGGTCTTCGCCTTGCGGATCTTCTTCGAAATCGCATCCTCGTCGTCCATCAGATTGATGCGCGAGAGGTCGGAGGGGTCCGATTTCGACATTTTCTTGGTGCCGTCGCGCAACGACATGACGCGCGGCGCCGGCCCGCCGATCAATGGCTCGACCATCGGGAAATAGGCATGCACCGGCTCGTCGCCGACGGTGATGTCGATGCCGTAACCCGACCTGCGGATATGTTCGGCATAATCGAGGTTGAACTTCATCGCGATATCGCGAGTTAGCTCCAGATGCTGCTTCTGGTCCTCGCCAACAGGCACATGGGTGGCGCGATAGGCGAGAATGTCGGCAGCCATCAGGCTCGGATAGGCGTAAAGGCCGAGCGAGGCCTGCTCGCGGTCCTTGCCGGCCTTGTCCTTGAACTGCGTCATGCGGTTCATCCAGCCGATGCGGGCGACGCAATTGAAGATCCAGGCGAGTTCGGCATGCTGCGGCACGGCCGACTGGTTGAAGACGATATGTTTTTCCGGATCGATGCCGGCGGCAATGAAGGCGGCGGCGATCGAGCGCGTCTGGCTCGGCATATCGTCGTGGACGAGCTGGGCGGTGAGCGCATGCATGTCGACGACGCAGTAGATGCAGTCATTGCCTTCCTGCAACGCCACAAACCTGCGGATCGCGCCGAGATAATTGCCGAGATGCAGGTTGCCGGTCGGCTGCACGCCGGAGAATACGAGTTTCTTGAATTCGCTCATGTCGTCCTCAATAGGCTGGTGGAGGGCCTACAGCGCCGCGCGTCTTTTCAGACGCGCAAAGGACGCTGTAACATTCTAAATCGCTGCATAATTCCTTAAGTCGATTCCGACTTAAGGAATTATGCAGTGGGCCAGTTGCCCATGTTGCTAACGCGGCGGCTTATGCACGGGCAGCCGATTGCAATCAAGTGTTTCAAGCTGCTGCATGCTGGATCAGGTCGAAGGTGTTGCCGTAGGGATCCGCAAAGACCGCGACCGTGCCGTAAACCTCATGTCGCGGCTCTTCGAGAAAGCGGACCCCGGCCGCGCGCATTGCGGCGTGATCGCGTGCGAAATCGTCGGTCTTCAGGAAGAAGCCGACGCGACCGCCGGTCTGATTGCCGATTGCCGCCCGCTGCGCCTCGTTCGTCGCCTGGGCCAGCAGAAATGCGGCGCCATCCCCGCCGCCGGGCTTCACGACCACCCAGCGCTTTCCCTCCGGCTGCTGCTCGTCCTGAAGACAATCGAAACCGAGGGCATCGCAATAAAAGGCCTTGGCGCGGTCGTAGTCGTCGATGACGAGGGTGACGAGGAAAAGGGACCGGGTCGTCATGTGATCTCCTGTGTTTTGGATGTTTATTCCATCTTCTGACGAGTAAAGCTCATATTTTAAGCCAAATTGATCAGATGATTTAGTTACAATTGAGTATAAAATTTCACAGAAAAGCTTTTATTGAACTGAGAATCCTCGTTCGCGTTGGCGGCTTGAAGGGTCGCCGTGACAGCCGATCGGAGGGACCATGCAGAACGCCACGTTGCTCGCCATGGCAGGCCTTTTCGCTCTACAATCAGCAACCGGTGCTGCCGGTCAAGACGCCAAAATGCATGCCGTTTATCTTCCCAGACATGAGGCGCGCCTCGCCTACGCGGTCCAGACCGTCAGTGTTCGCGCCGGCTGTTTTCCCCCGCGCCTGCGGGCGATCCTGTCGCATATCGCCGCAAAGACCGGGCGGCGCCCGATCGTAACGTCCGGTCACCGGCCGCACCCTAGCCGTCATGGTTCCCTGCATGGAAAATGCCTGGCGGCCGACATCAGGATGCCGGGCCTTTCCGAACGAGCAATCATTGCCGCCGCAAAAAGCGCCCCCGGCATCGGCGGTATCGGCAGCTATTGCAACGGCATCGTCCATGTCGACGTCGGACCGCAGAGGCGATGGGTCGACTGTTAAAGTTTACACGTCCTTTGCCGAAACCGGCTTGCGGTTCAGATTGCGCCTTATCATGCCGAGATCCGCGCCGCCGATCAGGAAGGCGGCGGCGAAATAGACCAGCATGGAAATCGCAATCAACAGGCCGAGCGTACCGATCTTGGTGAGGAGCGGCGAGCCAGAAGCAAGCCAGGGCGCCCAGTATTGCTTGAGGAAAACGATCGCGGCGCCCATCACGGCCGCGGAGACGATCAAAAGGGCGGCGCGTTTTGCCAGCGCCCATTCCCATCTCAGGTGGCCGCGGCGCAAAAGCGTGGTGAACAGCAGCACGGTGCTGATCCAGCCGGCGGTGGCTTCGGCAACGGCGATACCCGGCGCGCCCATGTAGGGAAAGAGGGTGAGCGCGGTGGCACAATTGGTGGCTACCGCAATCGCCGAAAAGCGCATCGGCGTCTTGGTGTCTTCGCGGGCATAAAAGCCGGGCTGGAGTGCCTTGATAAGCACGAAGGCCGGCAGGCCAATGCCGTAGATCGCCAGGATCGAGCCGACGACGGCGGTGTTTTCCTGATGGAAGGCGCCGCGCTCGTAGAGCACGCGGATGATTTCGTCAGAGAGAATCCAGAGCGCGAAGGCGGCGGGGATCGTCAGAAACAGCACGAATTCGATCGAGCGGTTCTGCAGATTTCCGGCCTCGCGCAGGTTGCCGCCCTTCAACGCCCGCGCAAGTTCCGGCAACAGCACCACGCCGACGGCCACACCGACGACGCCGAGCGGTAGCTGGTAGATGCGGTCGGCATATTGGAGTGCTGCGATCGCGCCGTCCCGGGAGGAGGCGATCGCCTGGCCGATCAGCTGGTTGATCTGGGTGATGCCGCCCGTCACAGCGGCCGGCACTGCAAGGATCAGCAGCCGTTTGACGTTCGGCGTCATCTTGGGGAAACGCAAGCCGATGCTCATGCCGGCCGCAAGCACGCCGACATAGACGACGGCGAGCTGCAGCACGCCAGCGGCAAGAACGCCCCAGGAAAGATACCAGGCCGTCGCCAGTGGATCGGCGCCGGTATAGAGCGAATAGAACAGCGCCCCGATCATCACTACGTTGAGAAAAACGGGGGCGATGGCGGCGGCGAAGAAATGATGCAGCGAATTCAGCATGCCGCTCATCATCGCCGTCAGCGACATGCACATGAGATAGGGAAACATCACGGCCGCCATGCGGATCGTGATCGAGAACTTGTCGGGATCGTCGGCAAAGCCTGGCGCGATGACGAAGCGCACCAGGAGCGGCATGGCAAGCTCCATCACGATGGTGATGAGAAGCAGCACAGAAAACAAGACGCCGAAGACTTCTTCCGAAAAGCGCTTGGCGCCATCCGTGCCGTTCGCCTCGATCTCCTTGGCAAACAGCGGCACGAAGGCGGCGTTGAAGGCGCCTTCGGCGAATAGCCGGCGGAAGAGGTTCGGAAAGCGGAAGGCGGCGTAGAAGACGTCGGCCATCGGCCCGGTGCCGAGGGCAGCCGCCATCAGCGTTTCGCGCGCGAAGCCGAAGATGCGGCTGCCGAGGGTTGCGCCGCCGACGGTCGCAAATTTCTTGACGAGACTCATGCGTGTAGGCTCATACGGGAGAACCGGCTTTCTTGTCGGTGGAGGTCGAGGTCCGGGCGGTGGCGGCGGGCGCGATGATGCCGGAGGGCATGCGCTCGCGCAGTTCGTCCTCCTCCTCGGCCATGACGGCCTTCAGCCGGGCGGTGATGTTGGCGCGTTTGCTGTCGCCCGATATCTTCTGGCCGACCAGATCGGTGACGTAGAAGGTGTCGATCACCTTCTCGCCGAAGGTGGTGATGCGGGCCGACTGAATGTCGAGCGACAGATCGGAGAGCACGGCGGTGATCTCCGACAGCAGTCCCGGCCGGTCGAGGCATTCGACCTCGATGACCGTGAACTTGTTTGACAGGCTGTTGGTGATGTTGACCGACGGCGGAATGACGAAGGCCTTGCTTTTCTTGCGATTGCGCGCGCGCGTGGCGATGACCTCGGGCAGCCGCTTGCGGCCGGATAGCACGTCCTCGATCATCCGTCCGATCGTGGCGGCACGGCGCAGCTCGTCGGCATCGTCTGCAAATTCGCGGCTGACATGGATCGTGTCGAGCGCCCGCCCGTCCGACGTCGTGAAGATCTGCGCGTCGACGATGTTGGCGCCGGCCGCCGCACAGGCCCCGGCGATGACGGCGAGCAGTCGCGGATGGTCGGGAGAGAGTACGGTGATCTCGGTGATTGCGTGGAAACTGTCGGTGCGCACCGTCGTGGCGAGCGCCTGGCCGGCCTTGTCGGCCTGACGGATGAAATGGGCGTGGCGGATCTGGTCTTCCAGCGGCACGGAGAGCAGATAGGGCTGGTAGTGCAGCTTGGTATAGGTGTTGCGGTCCTTCTGGCTCCAGTCGGTAAGGGCTGCATGCAGCGCCTCGGCCGCGGCATTGGCCCGCTCCTTGCGGGAGACCTCCGAAAAGCCGCCGGCGAGCAGCAGTTCGGTTTCATAATAGAGCGTGCGCAGGAGCTGGCCCTTCCAGCCGTTCCAGACACCGGGACCGACGGCGCGGATGTCGCAGATCGTCAGGATCAGCAGCATCTTCAGCCGTTCGAGCGACTGAACGCGGTCGGCGAAATCGGTGATCGTCTTGCGGTCGGTGAGGTCGCGGGTCTGCGCCACCATCGACATCGTCAGATGTTCCTCGATCAGCCAGACTACGATCTCCGTCTGCTTCTGTGACAGCGCGAAGCGGGTGCAAAGCTTGCGGGCGACGCGGGCGCCGGCGATCGAGTGATCCTCCTGGCGGCCCTTGGCGATATCGTGGAGGAGAACGGCGACATAAAGCGCCTCGCGATCCTCGATGCCTGAGATCAGCTTGTTGGCGAGCGGATGCAACTCTTCGGCGCGCGACTTGTCGATCTCCGAGAGAACGTCGACGGTACGGATCAGATGTTCGTCGACCGTATAGTGGTGATACATGTTGAACTGCATCATGGCGACGATCTTGCCGAATTCCGGGATGAAGCGGCCGAGCACGCCGGCCTCGTTCATGCGGCGAAGGATCAGCGCCGGATCGCGCTTCGACGTCAGGATCGACATGAAGAGGCGGTTCGCCTCGTCGTTTTCCCTGAGGCTGTTGTCGATCAGCGTAAGCGAACGGGTGACGCGCTTCAGCGCATCGGGATGGAATTCCAGTCCGTTGATGTCGGCGACGTGGAAGAGCCGGATGATGCTGACGGGATCGCGCTTGAAGACCTCGGGGTCGGCGAGCGCGATGCGGCCGCGGTCTTCGACGAATTCGACGCTGCCGGCGATCTTGCGATTGCGATGGGTAAAGCGGCTGATGACGCCGGTGAGGCCGGGGATCGACTTCGCCTGCTGGTCTTCAAGGGCGGCGCAGAGGATGCGGGTGAGATCGCCGACATCCTTGGCGACGAGGAAATAGTGTTTCATGAAGCGCTCGACGGCCGAGAGGCCCGGGCGGGTGTGATAGCCGAAGGCTTCGGCGATCTCGCGCTGGATGTCGAAGGACAGGCGCTCCTCGGCCTTGCCTGTGAGGAAGTGCATATGGCAGCGCACCGCCCAGAGAAAGTCGTCGGCTTTCTCAAGGAGGCGGTATTCGTGCTTCGACAGCACGCCGAGCTTGACCAGTTCCGCCTGGTCGCGCACGTGATAATAATATTTCGAGATCCAGAACAGCGTGTGCAGGTCGCGAAGCCCGCCTTTGCCTTCCTTGACGTTCGGTTCGACGAGGTAACGCGTATCGCCGGCCTTGCGGTGGCGCTCGTCGCGCTCGGCAAGCTTGGCGGCGATGAATTCCGGGCCGGTGCCGGTGACGATTTCCTTGTCGAAGCGGGCCTCGAGTTCGGTTTCCAGCCGCTGCAGGCCGCAGATGTAGCGCATCTCCAGGATGGCGGTGCGGATCGTCATGTCGGATTTGGAAAGCGCGATGCATTCCTCCACCGTGCGGGTGGCGTGACCGACCTTGAAGCCCATGTCCCAGAGCACGTAGAGCATGAATTCGACCGCCTTGTGCGTCTCTTCCGCCGGTCGCGGCAGGAAGAGGAAGAGCAGGTCGATATCCGAGCCGGGCGCCAGCGTGTCACGGCCGTAGCCGCCGACGGCGGTGACTGCGAACTTGTCCTTCTGGTGCGGAAAGATATGGGCAGTGGCGAAATTGTAGAGGACGGTGATGATCTGGTCCTGCAGCCAGGATATCCGATAGGCGCAATTGAGCCCGCCGCCGTCGGCCAACAGTGCGGCGCGAGCCTTCTGCCGGCCTTCCGTGCTTGCTTTTTTCAGCGCCGCCAGGAGATCGGCACGCATGACGTCGGGCCGGTTGCGGTTGGCTTCGGCAATGGCGTCGCATTGCTTGTGCAAGAGCTCGACGTCAAGGATATTGGAGAAATCGAGGTCGCGCATCGCTGTCGCCGGGGCGGCTTCCTGTTCATGCCGGGCTGCCTGATCGAGGCTCGCCTCACGTTTCGTCTGCATGCGCTATAACCTCTTTGCCCGGCGATTGACACGGGCCTTCATACTGCAAGAACCTTTAAATTTGGCGAAATGGTGTTGGTAAGCCACAGAGCGGCTTGGGCAGCGCCGGGCTTCTCCCGAAAAGCTCAGGAGGCGGCTCGCGCATTTAGCAAATGCAACACCTGCCGCGTTTCGCGCATGATCTCCTCAAGCGTCTGCCTGTCGCATTCGCGATAGCCAGCCTTGGCGATCGAAGTTCCGAGTTCGCAGATCATAGCGCAGCATCGGGTAATTTTCAGCATGCCGATCGGCGAGGTCCAGCCGCGCGCATTGCGGTCCTTGTCTGTGCGCCGCATCGTGTCGAGCATGGAGCAGATGAGAGACAGGCGCTCGGTTTCGCGAACCAGCTTTTCCATGAACATGGGTCGCACTCCTATTTCAGCTTCTTCTTGAGGTCGTAAAGCGCATCTAGCGCCTCGCGCGGCGTCATGTCGTCGAGGCTCATCGCCTTCAACGTCTCTTCGACCTTGGACGGGCCACGGGCCGTTTCCTCGCGGCGCACTGCCACCTGGAAAAGCGGCAGGTCATCGATCAGCTGGCTTGCCGGGTTCTTGCGGTCGGCATCTTCGAGGCGCGTCAGCACATCGCGGGCGCGCGCCACGACCGAGACCGGAAGCCCGGCAAGGCGGGCGACCTGGATGCCATAGGAGCGGTCCGCCGCACCCGGTCCGACCTCGTGCAGGAAGATGACGTCGCCGTCCCATTCCTTGACGCGCATCGTGGCGTTCGATAGCCGGCCAAGCTTTTCCGAAAGCACGGTCAGCTCGTGGAAATGCGTGGCGAAGAGGCCGCGGCATCGGTTGGCCTCATGCAGATGCTCGACGGCCGCCCAGGCAATCGAAAGACCGTCGAAGGTGGCGGTGCCGCGGCCGATCTCGTCGAGGATAACGAGGGAGCGGTCGCTTGCCTGGTTGAGGATGGCAGCCGTTTCCACCATCTCGACCATAAAGGTCGAGCGCCCGCGCGCGAGATCGTCGGAGGCGCCGACGCGCGAGAAAAGCCGGTCGACGATGCCGATATGGGCTGATGTTGCGGGCACGAAGGAGCCCATCTGCGCCAGGATTGATATCAGCGCGTTCTGGCGCAGGAAGGTCGACTTACCGCCCATGTTAGGGCCGGTCAGCAGCCAGATCGCGCCGTCGCGATCGCCGGTCGTCGGCGAGAGGTCGCAATTGTTGGCGACGAAGGGGCCGCCCGCCTGCCGTCGCAGCGCCTGTTCGACGACGGGATGGCGCCCGCCCTCGATGGCAAACATCTTCGACCCGTCGACCTGCGGCCGGCAATAGGCCTGCTCCTCGGCGAGTAGCGCGAGACCCGCCGCGACGTCGATGACGGCAAGCGCCCTTGCGCCTGATTTGATCGCCTCGGCCTCCGCGACGACGGCAGCCGTCATCCTGTCGAAGGCTTCGAGTTCGATCGAAAGCGCCCGGTCGGCGGCGTTGGCGATACGGCTTTCGAGATCGGCAAGCTCTGTCGTGGTGAAGCGCATGGCGCTAGCCATCGTCTGGCGATGGATGAAGCGCGCCTTGGCCTCCGCCGTATCAGTCATCGGTCCGGCGTTGCCGGCGGTCACCTCGATGAAATAGCCGAGGATATTGTTGTGCTTGATTTTCAGCGACCGGATGCCGGTTTCCTCGGCATATTGCAGCTGCAGGCCGGCAATGACACGGCGCGATTGGTCGCGCAGCGCCCGGACCTCGTCGAGTTCGGCGCTGGCGCCGTCGCGCAGGAAACCGCCGTCGCGTTTCAGGAGCGGCAATTCGTCGGCAAGTGTTTCGGCAAGCAGCTTTTCCAGGCTCGCGGGAAGGGCTTGCAGCCCCGACAGCGCCTGGCCGAGCTCTTCCGGCAGCATGGCCGTGCCAAGCAGGCCGGCAAGCCCGGCGGCTGCCTCGAGGCCCTGGCGGATCGCAGAGAGATCGCGCGGCCCGCCGCGGTCGAGCGCCAGCCGGGACAGTGCCCGCGGCATGTCGGGCACATGTTTCAGCGTGTCGCGCAGATTGCCGCAGAGCAAAGGCTCGTCGATCAGGAAGCCGATCGAATCGAGCCGTGCGTTGATGCGGGCGGGGTCGGTCAGCGGCGACATCAGGCGCTCGGCGAGAAGCCGCGCGCCGCCGCCGGTGACGGTGCGGTCGATCGCTTTCAAGAGCGAGCCATTGCGATCGCCCGAAAGCGTGCGGGCAAGCTCCAGATTGGCGCGGGTGGCGGGATCGATGAAGAGCGTCGAAGCTGCACTCTCTCGTTCCGGCTTTCCGAGCGGCGGACGCTCTGCGATTTGGGTCTTCTCGACATAGGCGACGGCGGCTGCCGCTGCTGCAAGTTCCGCGCGCGAGAACGTGCCGAAGCCGTCGAGCGTCGCGACCGAGAAATAACGCGCAATCCGGCCTTCGGCGCTCGCGCTGTCGAAGAGCACCGCCGGCTGCGGCACGGCGGTGCGGCCGAGCACGTCGAATACGGGCTTGAGTTCGGGATCGTGGAAGATCGTGTCGGGCAGGATGAGTTCGCGCGGATCGATGCGCAGAATGTCGGCAAGCAGCCGCGAGGCTTCGGTTTCAGCGAGCCGGAAGACGCCGGTGGAAATATCGATCCAGGCAAGCGCCAGCGCCGGTTCGGCTCCGCCGCGAATGCGGGTGAGCGCCATCAGGTAGTTGGATTCCGAGGGCGAAAGAAGCTTTTCCTCGGTGATCGTGCCCGGTGTGACCAGGCGAACGACGTCGCGCTTGACGACCGATTTCGCGCCGCGCTTCTTCGCCTCGGCCGGATCCTCGATCTGCTCGCAGACGGCGACGCGAAAGCCGAGCGCAATCAGCTTCTGCAGATAGTCGTCGGCCGCATGGACCGGAACGCCGCACATCGGGATATCCTGGCCCATGTGCTGGCCGCGTTTCGTCAGCGTGATGCCGAGCGCGCGGGCGGCTTCCAGCGCATCCTCGAAGAACAGCTCGTAGAAGTCGCCCATGCGATAGAAGAGAAGCGAATCCGGATTGTTCGCCTTGATCTCGATATATTGCTCCATCATCGGCGTCGCCGAGGCACGGCTTTCCGCCGTGGCGAGCTCGGCAGCCGAAAAGGCTTCATTCCCGGTGTCTATTCGTGCGTTCACGGAGGTGCAGTTTTTCCCAAAAAAACAGGTGCCAACCCTATCCGCGCGCCGCTATAGATGACAACAGCATTTGAGGAAGAGCGAAGCGTCGCCCACAGGACGTTGGA